>Ga0172373_10009999_pt1 | contig 11650 bp, 12 predicted proteins | sample Lak10m_2_FD_114546 | JGI IMG/M metagenome (GOLD analysis project Ga0172373, IMG submission 114546) | Freshwater microbial communities from Kabuno Bay, South-Kivu, Congo - kab_092012_10m | ecosystem: Environmental > Aquatic > Freshwater > Lake | place: Democratic Republic of the Congo... | reverse complement strand
TTAGGAGTATCAACAGCATATGGTTGTAAGGCATCCAAGGTAACTATCCATGCCGAAATTGAAGAAGCAAAATTCTTTGCTAGAAAGGGCCCCAATGGCACATATTCCCAGGATTGAATGTCGCGTGCTGACCAATCGTTAAATAGACAAAGTCCAAATATATAGTCTTCTGATTCAGATGTTTGAATGCTATCACCTAAAGCTTTGCCTTCGAATGTTATAAAGGCCATTTCTAATTCAAAATCAACTTGACGCGAGGGAGCAAAAATTGGATCTGCAGACGGATCCGGTTTAATTTGTCCTTTTGGCCTGTGAATATCTTGACCCGATAAAATTACTGAAGAAGCCCTTCCGTGGTAGCCTACCGGAATCCATAGCCAATTGGGTAAAAGCGCATTAGCTGGATCACGGAACATCGTTCCAACGTTGGTGGCGTGTTCTTTACTTGAATAGAAATCGGTATAATCTCCAATTTCAACAGGCATGCACATGGATACAGCGGACAATTCGTAACAAATTTCCTCTACATGCACATTATTTTGCTGTAACTCCGCATTTTGAGCATCAAAAAGGTTCGATAAACGGTCGCGCAGCGCACGAACAGGCATCTTACCGTTTTTCATGAGCGCATTCAAGCTGGTAGTGTCAAATTGAGCTGAAGTAAATCCTAATCCATTCAAATAACCATATTGAAAAAGCACAGCTAAATTAATTACGGTATCTCCAATGCGTGTCGCAACGAAAGTTTGACCGCTGTTATTGGATGCAATTCCGAAAGGAATATTTTGAATTGGAAAATCAGAACCCTCCGAAACGGAAATCCAAGAAGAAAGTGCTGGATTATTTGCTTTTATCATGTTTCAATATTAAACGTTAAACCTAAAATGCATGATGTCACCATCAGAAACAACATATTCCTTCCCTTCAACTTTGAACTTTCCAGCTTCTTTGACGGCTTGTTCGGAACCTAAAGTGGTGTAATCTTGGTATTTCATTACCTCTGCTCTAATAAATCCTTTTTCAAAATCTGTGTGAATTACGCCGGCAGCTTGCGGAGCGGTCATCCCCTTTCGAATAGTCCAAGCGCGCACCTCTTTAACACCAGCCGTAAAATATGTTTGTAAATCCAACAAGGCATAAGCTGAACGAATCAAACGATTAACACCCGGTTCGTCAAGCCCCAGTTCATCTAAGAATAATTGTCTTTCCTCGTAAGTCTCTAACTCCGTGATATCGGCTTCAATCTTTGCCCCTAACACCAATACTTCTGCTTGTTCATTAGCAACAGCTGCCTTTACCTTTTCAACGTATGCATTTCCATTTTTCACTGAAGCTTCATCAACATTGCAAACATACATTACGGGTTTGGAAGTTATTAAATTAAATCGCTTAATAACATCCATATCTTCTTTCGAAAAACCGATACCTCTGACAGAGATTCCTTTTTCGAGACCTTCTTTAATTTGCAGCGCTAATTCATTTTCCTTCACCGCTTCTTTATCTCCCGATTTGATTACTCTTGCTAAACTTTGAATCTTTTTTTCTATGGTTTCTAAATCCTTCAATTGCAATTCGATATCGATGATTTCCTTGTCTCTAATTGGATCAACACTTCCATCAACGTGCACAATATTACCATCATCGAAACATCTTAGTACATGAAGAATGGCATCCGTTTCGCGAATATTTGCCAAAAACTGATTTCCCAAGCCCTCGCCTTTTGAAGCTCCTTTTACCAACCCTGCAATGTCTACAATTTCCATTGTCGTGGGTACCACTCTTTCAGGTTTTACCAATGACTCCAAAGCTTCTAAACGGGCATCTGGTACTGATATCGTTCCGATATTAGGTTCGATAGTACAAAAAGGAAAATTTGCTGATTGTGCTTTCGCGTTGGACAAACAATTAAATAAGGTTGACTTTCCCACATTAGGTAGTCCAACTATTCCACATTTTAACGACATTACATGAATTTTTTGCAAAGATAATAAAAGACATGAAGTGAGGGATTTTCGAATGATGCCATCTGTTAATTTCCTTATTTTTACAACATGAAAACTTTCGTTATTTTGTTAGGCTTTCTAATTCCTATGAAAGCCCTTTGTCAAGACAGCACTTTTATTCGCGCTATTTACACTGAAGCATTAGAAAGAGGTCACGCTTATTCAGATTTAAGAGAACTCTGTAAAAATATAGGTCCTCGTTTGTCTGGTTCTGCTAAAGCAGCCATGGCTGTTGATTGGAGCGAAGCAAAATTTACTTCTTATTCGTTTGATAATGTCCACCGTCAAGCCATCATGGTTCCGCATTGGGAAAGAGGAACAACAGAAAGTGGATGGATAACTTCAAAAAAAGGAAGATTGCACAAATTACACTTATTGGCACTTGGTGGATCCATTGGCACCAACGGCTTGATGAAAGGAGAACTTATCGAGTTTTCGTCGTTGGAGGAATTAAAAAATGCTTCAAAATCAAAAGTAGCAGGGAAAATTGTCTTTATAAATCAAAAGATGGATGCTGCTCAAATTCAAACTTTTAAAGCCTATGGTGGTTGTTATGCGATTCGAGGTGAAGGAGCCGTTGAAGCCTCAAAGAAAGGCGCTATTGCTGTGCTGATTCGTTCGCTAGGATTACCTATTGACGAACATCCGCATACAGGTTCGATGCATTATGAAAAAGATGTTCCAAAAATTCCTGCTGCGGCAATTTCCACGCAAGATGCTGAAATGATTTCCAACTGGATAAAAACAGAAAATCTGAATGTAAATTTAGAACTGAATTGCGTGGAATTTCCCGATGCGCCGTCGTTTAACGTGATGGGGGAATTAAAAGGAAAATCAAACGAGGGAATAATTACCATAGGCGGTCATTTAGATTCTTGGGACACCGGTGAAGGGGCTCACGACGATGGCGCAGGAGTGGTTCATTGCATGGAAGCGCTGCGCATATTGAAGAAATTGGGATATAAACCAAAACATACCTTGCGAGTCGTATTTTTCATGAACGAAGAGAATGGCAATGCGGGTGGAAAAGCGTATGCAAAATGGACCAAAGAGAAAGGGGAAAAGCAACTTGCCGCACTTGAAAGCGATCGTGGAGGATTCACTCCTCGCGGATTTTCATGCGATGGTTCAGTGGAGTACGTTCGACTTATAGAGTCGTTCTCTAGTATTTTCAAGCCCTACGATCTTCATGTTTTCGAAAAAGGATACGGCGGTGTGGATATTGGTCCTTTGAAAAATGAATTCCCGGGAATTCCATTATTTGGTTTTGTTCCTGATTCACAGCGCTACTTTGATTTTCACCATGCCCCAAGCGATGTTTTTGAAAATGTAAACGAGCGAGAACTCGCCCTAGGAGCAGCAGGCATTGCCGCGTTTATTTACTTGCTTGACCAACAACTTCCTTGATGAACAAAAAAGAATTGCTGCACTTTCTCATCAGTGAACTTCAGAAAAAACAACTTTTCCTGGAGCAAGAACTAAAGGCTCTTTCTGAATCACTTGGGAATTCCGCTAAAAGTTCAGCAGGAGATAAACACGAAACCGACACGGCTATGAATCAGTTGGAACAAGAACAACTTACGCGTCAGCTACTTGCTCTTCAATCGCAACAACAAGTAGTTCATCAACTTAATCCTGAAACAAAACACGCAAGAATAACTACCGGAAGCATTGTAAAAACGTCAAAAGCCTTATTTTTTATTAGCGTTGGTATTGGGAAAATACACTTTCAAGAACTTGAGGTATACTGTATCAATTTACAATCTCCTGCAGGTCAGCAATTTCATTTAAAATCAATAGGCGAGGTTGTAAACATTGGAAATGAGCAGCACGAGATTTTAGAAATCTCTTAATTGTAATTGACTAAATCGCCAGATTTGAGCGCTTCTGCAAATGCATCACGCATTTTCTCTAATTTTAACTTAGCTGATGGATCTCCGGCTGTTGCTTGAACTTTAAGTTTGTAATAAACATCCATAGATTGACCAAAAAGATCTTGTTCGAGCTTTCCTTTTATTTCCATTATTTTGGAATTTACGCCAATAAGGTAGTGTTCGATTTCTCCAAGCTTCTTTAATTCGTCTTGGTCTAAGTTCTTTTTCTTGAGTAAGGAATGGTATTGAGGTAACAATTGATTCAGAAGTGCAATAAATTGCTCCAATTCCTTGTCTAATTGCCTTTTATTTTCTTTAAAATCGCTCATTCTTTAGCTCAATTATGCACTAAAAGTAATAGAAAATTTAAATCAAAGTACTTTTTCGATTTATTTTAATATTTTTAAAATATTCAGGTTAAGTTTTACTTAATTTAGAGTAATAATAGAAAACAAAAATGACAACAGCTCAACACCTAAATTGTCCGAAATGCGGAACTGTAATCGACGTAAACGACGGAATTTCTCGACAAATTGAAAACGAACTCAAAGAGAAATACCAAAAAGAACTTCAAGCGGAAATGAATGGCGTTGCCCAAAGGGAGCAAAAGTTGAAAGACGATTTGGCTGCCTTTGAAGAGAAAAAACGAAAAGAAAATGAATTGTTTCAGGAGCGTCTAGAAATCGCCGTTAAAGAGAAAGAGAAAAATGCCGAAGAAAAATGGCGTAAAAAAGCAGCTGAGGAACAAGAAGAACAATTTAAAACACTCCAAGAAGAATTGAACGAAAAGTCCACGCAATTAGCTGAATTCAATAAAGCAAAAGCCGAAATCGAACGCTTAAAACGTGAAAAAGAGGAAGCAAAAACTGCTGCCCTTGTAGAGGCTGAACGTAAGTTGAATGAGCAATTGGAATCGGAGCGCATTAAAATAAGGAAGGCCGCCGACGATGAAAACGAATTAAAAATTAGAGAATTGCAGAAAAAGCTTGAAGACCAACGCAACCTCACCGAAGAAATGAAGCGCAAGCAAGAACAAGGTTCCATGCAGTTACAGGGAGAGGTTCAAGAATTGGCAATCGAAGAGTTTTTAGCCACACAATTTCCACTGGATACCATCGAAGAAATAAAAAAAGGTGCTAGAGGTGGAGATTGCATCCAATTGGTGAACACGCGAGAATTACAGCAATGCGGTAAAATTTACTACGAAAGCAAGCGCACCAAAGACTTTCAACCATCTTGGATTGAAAAATTCAAAGCCGATATGCGTGAGAAAGGTGCAAATCTCGGTGTTCTAGTGACAGAAGTTATGCCGAATGGAATGGAACGCATGGGCATGAAAGACGGGGTGTACATTTGTACCTTTGAGGAATTTAAAGCACTTGCGGGAATATTGAGAGAGTCTTTAATTCAAATCAGTCAGGCGCTTGGATCTCAGGTAAACAAAGGCGATAAAATGGTTATGCTCTATGATTTTCTTACCAGCACAAATTTCAGAATGCAAATTGAAGCAATTGTAGAGGGGTTCTCCTCCATGAAATCGGCTTTGGAATCTGAAAAACGTTCCATGCATCGGATTTGGAAAGAGCGTGAAAAGCAATTAGAAAAGGTCATTTACAACACTATCGATATGCATGCTTCTATTCGTGGAATTGCAGGAAGTGCTGTTCAGTCGGTCAAAGCATTGGAATTATCGGAAGACCATGATTTTCCTGCCTTGGATAACGAGCAAGATTAGGATTTATTTATCGGCCCAAGTATTGGGATCCTCGTTGTCTTCAATGAGTTTTTTCCAATTGTAGTGCGGATCATCGGCATCAAAAATGATGTCTTGATATTCATCCGGATGAATGTCGTAACGCGTAATTTCTTCTCCGGTGTATTCTTCGATTTGTGCTAACAATGACTCCTCGTCCTTGCTACAAAAGGAGAGTGCTTGTCCGCGTTTATTCCCCCTACCCGTTCGACCGCAGCGATGGACATAGTTTTCAGGATTTTCAGGTAGGTCGTAATTGATCACGTAATCCATATCCGGAATATCGATTCCGCGGCAAGCCACATCGGTAGTAACCAACACCTGATTTTCACCGTTTCGAAAACGATCTAAAATTGCAAAACGGTCTTTTTGTTCCATGCCACCGTGGAGCGCTTCAGTGGAAACACCTACCCGTTGCATCGCTGCCACCACTCGTTCTACTCGAACTTTCGTGCGTGCAAACACAATAAATTTCAGGTCGGCGTATTCTTTCAGCATATTTTCTAAGAAAAAACGTTTGTCGTCCATTTCTACGAGTGCTACTGCATGTTCAACGTTTTTTGCCACTGGGTTTTTGGGTGAAATTTGAATACGGATGGCATCGCGCACAACGTCATAAGCCAAGGATTTTATTTTCTTTGAAATCGTGGCGGTAAAGAACAATGTTTGTCGGTTCTTTGGAATCTTTTTCAAAACGTCTTTTATGTCTTTATTGAAACCAAGATCCAACATAAGGTCAGCTTCGTCAAGAATAAGGCAGGCCAAACGAGAGATATCGATATGTCCTTGTGCTATGAGATCAAACATTCTTCCCGGTGTAGCCACGAGCACGTCTACACGTTTTTGAAGTTTAGAAATTTGAGATTCTTGTTCAACACCGCCATGAAGCCCAAGAATTTGTATGCCGCTATCTTTTCCTATGTCTTGAAACACGCTAGCAATTTGTTTTGCCAGTTCGCGCGTTGGCACCATGACAAGTACTTGTACGCCTTCGTTTTTTGAGCGTTTTTTAGAAAGCAACATGTGCAAAACAGGAATGACAAATGCTGCAGTTTTCCCTGTGCCGGTTTGTGCCACGGCCATTACATCCTCACCGTTTAGAATATGCTTTATGGCTTTGAATTGTATATCCGTCGGACGTTTGAAGCCTAGTACGGCCAATTGCTTTTTGAGAACATCTTGAATTGGAAAATCGCTAAACTTCATGTAGCAAAGGTACAGCTAATCTTGCAACCTTTCGCACAGTTGGTAATCAAATGAATAAACACCAATTACAGTTTTGTTGTCATGATCTAACTTAAATCAAGTATACATACACAAATCTATTTTCAAGAGGTAATTCCAAAAATCCAAATCGGAAGTACTAATTTTCTAGATTAAACAAATCAAAATAAGGTTCTATATTCTTTAGCACCATTTCCGCCTACCACTCCAAGTTTGTTTCCGAAGCAACTACGCCATCTTAAGAGGAAAAACCGCTCATGTTGACCACCCAAAAATCGTAAAAACACTATTTTTTGTCCCAAATATTTGCTAAATTTGGGACGAAAATAAAGTTTCACATACACCTTTGAAATAAGTCCCTCGTGAGTAAATAAATTGAAATGGAACGACCAGTAGTAGAAAATAAGATTGCAGAAGCGTTGAAATCATACCCAAAAGGAAGTGTTCTTTTTGTGGACGACTTCTTAGACTATGGTAATTCCGAAAGCGTTAAGAAAGCCTTACTACGATTGAAAGAAAAGGAAATACTTGTTCGCTTGGCTCACGGCATTTACTTATACCCCAAAATCGATAAAGAACTTGAAATTCTCTTCCCATCAACCGAAGACATAGCCAAAGCAATTGCAAGACGAGACAAAGCAAGAATTGTCCCAACAGGAGTTCAAGCGATGAATAAATTGGGATTATCAACCCAAGTTCCTATGAAAGTGGTTTATCTGACGGATGGAGCAGCAAGAAGCATTAAAGTAGGAAAACGAACAATTACTTTTAAAAATACAAGTCCAAAAAATTTATTAGCACAAGGCGAAATAAGCAGTATAGTAATTCAAGCACTAAAAACTATTGGTCAATTAAAAGTAGATGATGAAACACTTTTAAAAATTCAAACCCTTCTCCAAAAGGAAAAAATAGAGAATAGATTGAATGATGCCAAACTTGCACCAGCTTGGATAAAAAAAATTATAATACAAACAATTAAATGAATTCCAACTGGCTAACATTATCAAAGGAAAGAAGAATTGAAATTCTTAATCAGGCGACAGAATTAACTGGCTTGCCATCGGTAGCAATTGAAAAAGATTGGTGGGTAACATTGGCGTTGAACGCTTCTTTTTCATTACCATACAGTAAAAATATGGTCTTCAAAGGCGGAACATCTTTGAGCAAGGGATGGAACTTGATAGAAAGATTTTCAGAAGATATTGATTTGGCAATTGACAGAAAGTTTTTTGGTTTTGATGGCGACATCAGTAAAACGCAAATTAAAAATCTTAGGAAACAATCTTGTGAATTTATATCAACCACTTTCCTTGCCGACTTAACCAAAATACTGACCGAATGGAAAGCAATTGATGAATGTAAATTAATTGCTCAACCAGTAAAAGATTCAGACAAAGACCCACAAGTAATTGAAATTCATTATAATTCAGTAATTGACTCTTCAGAATATTTACCTCAAAGAGTTTTGATTGAAGTAAGTTCACGTTCATTAATGGAACCCATTGAAGAAAGAGAAATAAACTCAATTTTAAGTGATAATTTTCCACAGCAAAGTTTTGTAACCATTCCTTTTGCAATACCGACTGTGCTTCCACAAAGAACATTTTTAGAAAAAGTGTTTTTGCTACACGAAGAATTTTCACAGAAAACTGAAAAAATCCGAATTGATAGACTTTCACGACATTTGTATGACTTGGAAAAATTGATGGACACCGAACACGGAATCGAAGCATTAAAAAACAAAGACCTATACAACAACATTGTTGCGCATAGAGAAAAGTTTAATCCGATACGTGGTCTTGACTATTCTAACCATATACCCAATAAAATCAGCATCATTCCGCCTGACAAAGTATTGAAAGATTATGAAAGAGATTATGAAGTAATGTCAAGTTTTATGATTTACGGAGATCCGTTAAAATTTGACCACTTAATGAAACGGATTTTGGTATTACAAATGAGTATAAATGGAATTACAAAGTAATCATTAACACCTTACTAAAGATAAAATATAGAAGTAATTGCTTCTACAACTCATGTTTTACCCTTGCTTTTATTCTCATTTTTAGTTGGATTTACGCAGTTTTTTTTGATTTTTATATGGTTAGAAAGATTCTTTTTCACTAACTTAAGGTAAAAACAAACTAAAATGAGATTACATACTAGCACAATTAAAATTCAAAAACAATTGGTTTTGAGTGATTTAGATTTAAATTTCAATTCAACTATTTTTAAAGAAAAAGAAATTCCATTCACTGAACAAAATGGCATCTTTACTTTTGAAAATAAACAAGTTGTTTTGGACAGTTTATTAAAAGCCATTCCAGATTTGGTAACTACTGATGTTCACATTCCAAAATCTACTTATGACCAAATAAAAATTGAGGTTTATGAACATCGCATATTTATCAAACTTCCTAAAAATCAAAACGATATTGATTTCATTCGTCGCTTTCAATTTGTTCGATGGGACAAGCATTTTTTACATTGGATAGTTCCAAATTACCCTGGAAATTTAGACCAGCTCCTCGCCTACTTCAATGGTAGAATTGATAGTTATATTGAGCATTCACTAGAAGAAAAAACGCTTTCAATTACTGGTCAAACAATCGAAAAACAAAAAGATGAAGTCTTACTTTTTAAAACAAATTCCAAACGTATTCGCATTCTTTTTGGTTATCATCTGGGATTAATGAATGTTATCAAGAAAATCCCCTATCATTCTTGGGATTCCAAAAATAAATGGTGGTCTATTCCCTATTCCGAACAATTTTTAGAGCAAATTCAATCTCAAATTTTGGATTTAGGTTTGAAATTTCGTTTTTTAGAAGAAGATAAAACCGAAGCATCTCAAAAAATCAAACGTGTTTCAGCCGATAAAATCGTAAATTACAGAACCGCTCCAGATGAATTCATATTGAAAATCAAAGAATTGCGCTACAGTGAAAGTACATTGAAAACCTACAAAAATGCTTTGGAGGATTTTTTAAATTTCCACCACCAAATTGCATTGGATCAATTGCACGATGGTCACATTCAATCTTTTTTGCGCCATTTAGTTATGGAGAGAAAGGTGTCATCCTCTTATCAAAATCAAGCGATTAACTCCATTAAGTTTTATTTTGAAAAGGTACTCGGAGGCAAACGGACAACCTACAACATCGATCGACCAAAGAAAGAAAAAGCCTTACCGGTTGTACTAAGCGAAGAAGAAATTATACGCATTTTTAAGAACGTCGAAAATAGCAAACATAAAGCAATTTTGATGGTGATTTATTCTGCTGGTTTACGTATTTCAGAATGTGTAAACTTAAAAATCAAAGACATAGACTCCAACAGATTGCAAATAAGAATCGAACAAGCCAAAGGTAAAAAAGACCGTTACACCTTACTTTCAACTAAAACGCTTGATTTTTTAAGAACCTATTTCAAAGCATATCGTCCTAAAGTGTATTTATTTGAAGGACAATTTGGAGACCAATATTCAGCAAGAAGTATTCAAACAATTTTTCAAGAAACGGTGAAAAAAGCTGGAATAACGAAACGTGTAACCGTTCATAGCCTTCGACATTCATTTGCTACTCACCTTTTGGAAAATGGCACTAATTTACGCTACATCCAAAGTTTGTTAGGGCATTCAAGTAGCAAAACAACGGAAGTTTACACCCACATCACTACGAAAGGATTTGATCAATTGAAAAGTCCGATGGATGGCTTGGATATTTGAAATGAATTTTTATCTTTGGACAATAAGAATTAAGTATTCTGTTTAAGGGTTGAATCTAATCGTAATATTATTGTTGTTTTTTTGAAGAATAAATGGAAAAAAAAATCAAGTATTGGATTGAGTTGTCTAATTATGACCTAGAAACAGCTGAAGCTATGCTAAAAAGTAAGCGCTATTTATATGTTGGTTTTATGTGTCATCAGACAATTGAAAAAATATTTAAAGCTTATTTCACTAAATTAAATCCAGAAACAGCACCATTTACACATAGTTTATCCTACTTAGCTAAAGAAGGAGGTTTTTATGAGGACTTTGATGAATTACAAAAAGAATTTATTGATCAGATTGAGCCGCTGAATATTGAAGCACGTTACCCTTCGCACAAAGAAAGGCTATTACGAAGTTTAACCGACGAAAAGTGTATTGAATTAATTAATAACACAAAATCTCTTCAACTATGGATAAAGCAGAAGCTGTAGCTAAAGTAAAGCAATACAGCACTTTACTAAAACAGCACATACAATTTGATAAAATATATCTTTTCGGTTCATTTGCCAAAGCAACGCATCGACCAGACAGTGATATTGATGTTGCAATTGTGGTTGACAAATTAGAGGGTGACTTTTTTTCCATACATCCTTTACTGTGGAAACTTCGCCGACAAATTGACGACAGGATAGAACCAATTTTAATTGAGAAAGATTTCGATGAAGCTGATTTTTTAGGTGAAATCCAAAATCATGGAATTCAAATTATTTAATTGGAAACTTCAATTAGTCAAATCTAATAAATACATTTACAAAGCTAAAAGATGAAATTAATTACATATAAATTAAAAAACGAATCAAATCCGACTAAAATCGGTTTTATTATTGATTTTCAATTAAATAATAAAATCAATCAACATAAAACTATTGCGAAAGTTGACGCAATTCGTAAATAAACAAGTTAGCAGGCATGCTTTAAACCTTCGTAAGAAACAATAGTCTTATAAAAAAACTAAACACATGAAAAATTTTGTAACTGCTTTATTTTTAATTTTGGCAATTAACGTAGCCAAATCACAAAC
>Ga0172373_10009993_pt1 | contig 11654 bp, 11 predicted proteins | sample Lak10m_2_FD_114546 | JGI IMG/M metagenome (GOLD analysis project Ga0172373, IMG submission 114546) | Freshwater microbial communities from Kabuno Bay, South-Kivu, Congo - kab_092012_10m | ecosystem: Environmental > Aquatic > Freshwater > Lake | place: Democratic Republic of the Congo... | reverse complement strand
TTTATACCTATGATGCTTTTATTCATTTCCTTTCTATATTTATCAAGGAAATGATTTGCAAGCAGGGGGATGTCTTCCTTCCGCTCTTTTAGTGAAGGCAGGTGTATCTCAATTACATTAAGTCTATAGAAAAGATCTTCTCTAAATTTTCCGGCAGCTACCTCATCCTTTAGCTTTCTATTAGTTGAAGCAATAAACCTTACATTTACAGAAATAGCTTGAGTTGTTCCCACAGGCATATATTCTTTTTCCTGAATTGTTCGTAAAAGCTTGACTTGCAGTAAAAGAGGCATGTCGCTTATCTCATCAAGAAAAAGAGTTCCGCCATCTGCGGCTTTTACTAACCCCTCCTTATCTGTAATTGCGCCGGTGAATGCGCCTTTTTTATGCCCGAATAATTCGCTCTCTATTAAGTTTTCGGAAATCGCACCACAATTTACCGCTATGAAAGGCTTGCCTTTACGCGGGCTATTGAAATGTAAAGCCCGTGCAACTAGTTCTTTACCGGTTCCACTATTGCCTGAAATCAGAACAGTGCTTTCTGAATCTGCAACTGTTTGAATTATGTTAAATACATTTTTCATCGCCTCGCTTTTTCCGACAAAATTTTCATAATCATAATTGCGTTGGACTTCCCGCCGTAATATTCTATTCTCTATCAAAAGACTTTTCAACTCAAGTAGTTTACGGACTTTAATTATCAACTCATCAAACTCAACAGGCTTAAGAATGTAATCACTTGCACCATTACGAAGAGCAGAAATAGCAGTTTCAAGCGAGCCAAAAGCAGTGATGACCATAATTGCGGTCTGTACATTTAATGTCTTTACCTGCTCCATTAATTCTACACCTTTCATAACAGGCATTTCAAGATCGGTTATTACGAGGTCAAAATTATTATCGCAGAATTTGTCAAGCGCGATTTTTCCGTTGGCTGCTTCTTCAACATAAAAACCTTCTTTTTTTAATATGTATGAGAGTGATTCTCTGATTATATCTTCATCATCTACAACTAATATTCTATCTGCCATTTTTAATAATTCCTAAATAAAATTCAATTAATATTTTTTTACTAAATCCTGAACTTCAATCATTATATGCTTCATAAAAAAATCTGTCAATCAAATTAGTCATGGTTTGATCGGAAGATTAATTATGAAGGAAGTTCCTGAACCGAGAGTGCTTTTTATTTTTATATCGCCTTGAAAACTTTTAACAATACCATAACTAACCCAAAGCCCCAGCCCGGTGCCCTTTCCTTGTTTTTTAGTAGTGAAAAATGGTTCAAAAACTTTTGTATAATTTGCTTCGGGAATCCCTGGTCCCGTATCTTCAAAATTAATTATGACTGATTCATCCTCTATAAAAGATTTCACAACTATTTTGTTTCTTGAAGTGTCATCCTTCTTCTCCTGTATTGCATCAACAGCATTGAGCAAAATATTTACAAATACCTGCTGTATCTGATCAGCAATTAAAGGCAGCGAAGGGATATTTTCGGTCAGCTCAATTATAAAGTCAATATTTTTTGCTTTAGTCCCCACCTTAGTAATTTCGACGGCTTCTTTTATGTTTTCATTGATATCGGTCATCAACAATTCATAGTTTGATGGCCGGGAGAAATCAACAAGGTCACGAATAATTTTAGAAATTCTTGTAACTTGACTTTTCACCAACCCCAGTTTTTCTGAAATAAATGGATCGGTGGTTGATCGTTGTGCCACTTGTACAAGTGCAGAGATAGATGCCAGCGGGTTTCCAACTTCGTGAGCAATGCCGGCTGCCAGTGTTCCAATACTCTCCATCTTTTGAGTATGGATTAATTGTTTTTCCAAAACTCTCTTATCGCTTAAATCCCTATGGACACCAAAATAACCGGTTACTTTTCCACCGGCATCAATAATAGGTGAAATTAAAACCTGTGAATGATAAGGTTCGCCATTCTTTCTCTTGTTTTCAATTTCACCCACCCAAACTTTTCCGCTGCTGATAGTGCTCCACATTTTCTCCCAAAACTTTTTAGAATTTTTACCCCCTCCAAAAAGCTTAGGATTTTGTCCAATTAATTCTTCTTTGGAATATCCGCTGGAATTGACGAATGCCTTGTTCACATAAATTATTCTTCCGTTCACGTCGGTTATTTCCAGAGGATTAACAGTGTTCTCGGCAATACTGAAGAATCGAAGAAGTTCCAATTCCTTTTGTTTCTGTTCGGTTATATCACGAGCAAGTATGAAGTATAATTTATCAGCGGTTGCAGAATTATTAGTTGGAAAGAGTGAAACTGAAAATTCTATATCTAAGATCTCATCAAGTATAAATTGGGAAATAAATGAATTGCACCCACTTTTGTTTGAGCAATCATTAAATGTAGTTTTGATTTTATTTTTTGCTGATTCAGTAAGGAGTGAAAAAATATTCTGAGAATTTATTTTTACTAAAAAAGGTTTCAGTTTTGTTAAAGCAGAATTATTCATTTGAAGGATGCTTCCGGTTTCATCCAAGATCAAAAACATATCCTTGCAATTATTGAACAGATCAAATGTAAATGAATAATTCGATACCATAAAGTAGAATGATGTTATTAAAATTTAATTGAATAGAAAAAAATTAATCAACACTATAAAGACGGGCTGCTTTTTCTGCTGAAGTAACAATACCTCGAATCATCGCGGAACTAAAACCGTGATGCTCCATTTGATTTAATCCTGAAATAGTAATACCCTGCGGTGTTGTTACCTTATCCACTTCGCTTTCCGGGTGGTTTTTATTTTCCAGAAGCAAAGTTGCCGCTCCCTTTGCGGTTTGGGCAGCCATAAGAATTGCTTCATCGGCGTGAAATCCAATCTCGATGCCGCCTTGTGAAGCAGCACGGATTGCGCGAAGGAAAAATGCAGTTCCGCAAGCGCATAAAGCTGTTGCAGGCACCATCAAATGTTCATCTATGATAAGCGTCTTTCCAACCGAGTCAAAAATTTCTTTTGCGATTTTCAAATTAGGATCTGTTTTTGTTGAAGCAGAAAGACATGTCATTGATTCACCTATTGCAATTGCCGTATTCGGCATCGCGCGAATTACTGTGACATTTTTTCCTATTTGTTCTTTAATTGCTTTTATACCTGCACCTGAAACAACCGAAATTATAAGATGCTTTTTTTCATCAACCACATCCTTGATGTCATTTAGCAAATCACTCATTTGTTTTGGCTGGACTGCCAGAATTATCACGTCTGAATTTTTTACTGCATATTTATTATCAGATCCAACATGCACGTCTTTTTCCCTAATCCCCGCTAATTGTTCAACTCTGTTGCGGGTGATATAAATATTTTTTGCCGGAAACAGGTTTGAGGAAATCAATCCGTTTGCAATTGCCAATCCAATATTACCACCCCCAAGAATTGCTGCACTTTTCTTTGGACTCATTTTTATCCTTTATCTATTAATTAAAACTTTTTTTAGTCAACTTACGAACTAACACTATGTTTTCATTTATAAATTTATTGAAAGCTATTCTTTGCATAAATACATTCGTAAATTATTTAATTATTTTTTTTGCAAGGAGCAGTTCGGCACATAAAATTGCGCCTCCGGCAGCGCCTCTGATTGTGTTGTGTGATAGCAAAACGAATTTATAATCAAATAAAGAATCTTCCCGCAAGCGCCCAATCGAAACAGCCATTCCTTTATCTATGTTCCGGTGAATTTTGGGCTGGGGATAATTGTCTTCATTAAAATAATGTATTGGTTTCATTGGAGCCGATGGAAGTTTTAATTTTTGAGGTAAGCCGGTGAAATTTTGCCACTCATTTATTATTTCATAAATATTCGTTTTTCTTTTCAGATTTATCTGCACACATTCAGTATGTCCTTCCAAAACAGCCACACGATTGCATTGAGCACTGATATTGATTTTTAAGTCTAATACTTTTTTGTTTTTTAGTGGCCCAAGAATTTTTAGCGGTTCAGATTCCATCTTTTTTTCTTCGCCGCCTATCAATGGCACTATGTTATCAATAATATCAAGACTTGAGACACCGGGATACCCCGCCCCGGATAGTGCCTGCATTGTAACGACATTTACATCTTTAACTCCGAATTTATCTATCAAAGGTTTTAACGCAAGTGATAAACCGATTGTCGAGCAATTCGGATTTGTAACGATTAATCCTTCCCCAAATTTCTGAAATTTAATTAATGATAAATGATCAGGATTTATTTCCGGAACAAGCAGAGGGACATCTTCATCCATCCTATGATTCTTAGAGTTTGAAATTACTATATACCCTTGTTTTGCAAACTCCGTTTCAATTTCGCCCGCAACACTAGAATCTAAACCTGAAAATACAATTTTAGATTTTAAATTCGGCTTACACTCTTTTACTTTCATCTTGGCAATTGCTGCCGGGAGGGTGGAAGATGAAAACCAATTTACTGCTTCTTTATATGTTTTATTTGCCGATTTATCCGATGCTGCAGTTTCAGCCACCTCAAACCAGGGATGATTTATTAAAAGCTCGATAAATTTTTGACCAACGCTTCCGGTAGCTCCCAATACGGCAACAGGTATTTTATTTTTTAACTTCATTCCAGGATTAACTCAATTATTTAATTACAAATATAAGAAAAGAACATTCAACTGCTTTTAGATTTTAACTTTAGAAGTTGGGTAAATGTCTTTAGAAATCTAAATTTAAAGTAACAATTAAAATAAATGTAAAATGAAAATAGCCTTAGTACAATACGACCCCGTTTGGGAAAATATAGAATCTAATAAATTGAAGTTGAAATCTATGCTGCAGTCTCCTGAAAGTTATGATGCACTGATATTTCCTGAAATGACTTTAACCGGTTTCACTATGTCGGCTGAAAAATTTGCCGAAGGCACGGGGGGAGAAAGCTTTAGATTTTTTTCTTCAATTGCTGCTGAAAGAAATTGCGATGTCTTAGCGGGAATAATCGAAAGAGGAAAGAGGAGGTGTTATAACACTATGCTCCATCTAACTTCAAAAGGCAGGCTGAATAAAATTTACCGTAAAATTCATCCGTTCTCTTATTCAAATGAAAATAAATTTTATGAAGCGGGCAACAGACCTGCTATTACTAAAATAAAAAATCATCAGATCGGTTTATCAATCTGTTATGATTTGCGCTTCCCGGAATTGTACAGGCATTATGGAAAGAAACGTGTTCATCTTATTGTTGATATTGCTAATTGGCCTGATACAAGGATTGAACATTGGCGTACTTTATTAAAAGCCCGCGCAATCGAAAATCAGTGCTACGTTGCCGGAGTTAACCGGGTGGGGGATGATCCAAAGCTTCACTATAACGGTTTTAGCAGCGTGTTTGACCCGATGGGTAAAGAAATCGCCGCAGTTGAGAATGAAGAAAAAATTATTATTGCCGAAGTTGATAAAAATTATCTTCACGAAGTAAGAGAAAAATTCCCTTTCTTAGATGATATGAAAATGGTTTAATCCTTATTTTGCCACAGATATTATTGCAAGAATAATCGCCATTATATTTTTGGAGATGCCGAGGTATTTACCCACCACCCCAAGATCATACTTGAATAGATTTTTATATTCTGCTTTTATCAGGAAAGAATACGAATCCTTAAAACCTTTAAGTTGATCTTTGTTGAACATACTCTCTATGTCCGATTGAGTAAAGTAAGCGCCGTCGTTATCAATCTGAGGAATGTTAAGATCTAATACTAAATGATTTTGATGCAGGTTTCTGCCTAAATCTTTTAACTTTAGATCTTCCTGCTGAAAAAAATTATTTTTCTTTTCGTTTTTATTTACAATTGTTGAATCAGGATTAACTGATTGTATTGTATCAATCTGCGGTATCACAATTTGTGAGCCGGAAAGAATAAACAAGATGGTAATACACAATTTCAACCTATCCGAACTAAAATTAAAATAAATTATATGTAATATTATCAGATCAAAATTAGATAAGCGCCTATAAATAAAAAAGGGGCTGTCTCAAAAGCCTATTTTTGTCACTCTGAACTTGTTTCAGGGTCTGTTTGTCAGCTAACGGTTATTTCAAAATAGAAATTATAAAATCCGAAACGAATTCGGTATGACGCTTATGAGACACCCCCCTTAGGTTTTAGTTTACCTCTAACAGATAATTAAGTATCAAAGTTTTTTCTTCTTCATTTAATTTTGCTTTAACCGTCATTTCCTCAAGTGAAGCTTTCCATTTTTCTGCAGTAAACATCTCTCTTCTGTAGGGTTTATGACAGCTTGTACATTTTGAAAGATACAATTCTCTTCCTTTCGGAAATTTTGAAAATTGATTATTAATATCATCACCTAAACTTGAACTTGAACAATTAATAAATGCTGCAGCAAAAATAAATAGAAAAAAAACTATTAATAACTTTTCGATCATAGAGTAATACCAAGTATTGTTCGTATCTCGTAGTTCTCATGTCCAGTAAGATCAAGACTGTTTTTCGCAGCAGGGCTTCCGCCAAATTGTTTTAAGAAATTTATCGTAAAGTAAAGTTCTTCTGTTTGAATATTTAGAGTAGGACCAATAAAGGAAGCCTGATTCTTTTCTGCACTATATATATCAGAATAATTCCTATGATTTCTAAACTCTAAACCAAGCGCTATATTATTTGAAACTTCGTAAGCAACGCCGGCAGTTATTTCAAATTTAGATTCATGTTCAGAATCAATAATTTTTCGCTCTATCTCAGCTATAATGTTTACCACCGATACAAAGTCACCTGTCCTTTTAGATAGAAGAATCTTTGGTTCGTATTCTATCTCTGCCCCTCCGTAAGAAAATTCAAAATAAAGAGCCGGATCAATAAAATATTCCTCGGGATTTGAAAGCCTGTACCGCAGTTCAATCGCGGATGAAGAAAACTCCAACGGTTTATTGCTGAATTGATTTTCAGAAGCAGTTACTTGATTAAAATTAAAATAGAGCGAAGTGGTTAGCCTGTCTGTGGCGCCATATTCAATTTCAAATCTCGGCTGCTGGCGGTAGAAGAAACCGTCAGCCTTGCCAAGCCGCATTGTATTCCATATTTCTATTTCAAGCGCCCGCTGAGGGAGTGTGTAAGCCATATAAGAGCGTGCAAAATACTTTCTATCAGCAAAAGTGTTAATTGAACCTGAGAGTGCTGCAACTGTTACCAATAAAAATAGTAATGATTTATGTCTGAAAATTAAGTCTCCATTTTGTGTGAATAATTGTATTATTGATATGCAATCTAAATAAGAATAAGGAGCAATTCAAGATAATAACTTCGGCGTCCCATTTCTTTAAACAGGGCGACCAAAAAAAATAGTACGCTGGTCATTATGATCAGTTATGATCGATTAAGATCATAAAAAATAATACGCATCATGAACCGTTGGCTAATGGATCATTTTACCATTGTCTTGCTGTATTTGCCTAACACTATGAATTGATCATCATTAAAAAAAGGCGATCAATTTTTTATAACCGACCACTTCTTATTGGGCAGCGACGTTGTGTATTTTTAACTTAAGGTATTTTTTGGGGGAGTTGTTTGAGTCGACTATCACAACGGCGATTTCGGATTGAGTTCATAATTCTACGTCGCCGATCAGTAACCTGATTACGTATTTCCTTCATTCCGTTGCTCCGCTTAGATTAGGGCGTTTATCTGTAAACCAGGGAATTACAGATGCGCCGATAAAAACAAACTTCTCTTCAGTAGCGGCCCTGCTGTAAACATTAAAAGCATCCACCCCCTTCATCTTTGATTTGATCATTACCTTACCGGGAACTATTTTAACCTTAATTGTTTCACACCTGTTATTATCGCCTGCCACCGTATTATTCACCTCAATTCCAAAATCAGCGCCAATGGAAGTTGTGTAATTAGGATTGGAATTAATTATTTTCATTACTTTTCTAATCTCGCCGTAACCGCTGATCTGGACATTTGAAACTATCCCGGTAACAATTGGTTATGAATATGCTGTGAAGAGCGATAAACAGAGGTGGGTGCCATACCTGGAGGCGGGGATCTCTTATATTTTTGGAAACACAGAAGATACCTATCTCGGAGACGATGGTACAATGATTACTAATTCCGCAGATGATTCTTTTGGGTATGAAATTAAAATAGGCATCGAAAAAGATATTGTAGAAAATTTATTTCTGATGAGCGAAATTAAATACCGATTTATTAGAGACAATAAATTAGACAAATACTCGGTTGTTGAAAGAAATCTATCCGTCGTTTCAGTTTTAGCCGGAATTATGCTTGCAAAATTATAAAGCCGATAGATATTTTTAATTCGGGAGTAAACCCCGCTTCAGACTATATATAAAAATCAATTTACTTTTTGTTTATCTCATTTAACATTTGTTCAGTCATCTCTCTTCCCCAATTTGGTGCAATCTCATTTTCGGGAACGAAATTATTAAACTTATCCAGCGCTTTCTTAAGGAGGGGTTTGGCTGTTTTAGGACCGCCGCCGAATTGTTCGGGGGTGTAAAATAATCCAGTGCCGACTAAATAGTCAGGGCGGGGGTTCAGCGAATCAAGCTCAACAGCTTTTTTGAAAAGTCTGTCGGCTTCCGCTCCGTATTTCATCCACCTGCTCATTGGATCAACAGCCATTCTTGATTGTGAGATCATTCCGCGTAAAGTATAGATTTCGGAATTATTCGGTGCGAGGGAATCTGCAAGATGAATAAAAGAATCAGCTTTATCGAGATAAGAATCCTTTTCACTGTTTTCCTTTGCCTGGTAATTTGCAAGGGTGTAGCAAAAGGAAACATAGTAGTAGGGAAGCCATTTATCTTTTTCAGTAAGTGCGATTCGTTCAAAGCTGTTTGCCGCTTCGATATAACTTTCAACAGATTTAGCAGAATCAATCTTTGCAAGATTTTTTTTCATTGTCTTTTCATATTTATCCTGTGCAAAAGAATTGTTGACAAAGAGAAGAGCTAAAATTGATAAGAGTGCGTATTTCATTTTTATTTTCCTTTTAATATGGATTAACTTGACCAATTGAAATAAACATACCGATAAATGCTGTTCTGAGTGCGGGAGCTACTACAGGGCTTTTAATCGTTCCATCAGTTGAATACCTGTATCCAAATACATTATTGTAGCCGATCAGGTTATCAACTGAAAAAAACACTACCGTAAAATTATCAAAGATACTTGTGATATAACTAAAATTTAAACTGAGGTTGTGATAGTTTTTTGCACGATCTCCAAGAAATTCAGGATTGTTAGGATTGAAATATGGTCTTCCGGTAGCAAAGCTGTAAGTCACACCCGCAAATGTAGTAATGTCCTGAAGCCAGTATTTGAACACGAAAGAAAAAGTATGCGGTGCTGCAAACGGGGGAGTAGCAAGCGTAGGATAATTTAAGTATTCCCGTTTTGTATCAAGATATGAATAAGAAATCCAATAATATCCGAAATCAAAAAGCTGGTTGTCTTTCCAAAATACATCAATTCCTTTTGCATAGCCTTTGCCTGCATTTGTAAAGGATGTGAGTGGTAAATTAAAATACGGATAAGTAAAGATTGTGCCTTTTGTAAGCTGATCATAATCCTTGTAATATGCTTCGATCCTGAAAGTTGTTTTCTCACCAATGTACTGATAATTCAAAATGTAATGATCAGCCTGCTCATAATTTAAATCAGTAGTTTGAAGTAGAAAATCCTTCGCTGGAGCCTGGTAAAATTGTCCGTATGCAAAGTTAAGTTGATCATACTTACCAAGTTTATAAGCAAGAGAAATGCGGGGAGCGAAATTAAATTTATCAATTAATTTAGAATGCTCGCCTCTAAAACCAATTCTTGCGGCAATATCTTTTGAAATTGAAATATCTGATTCTATATAACCCGCGATATACATTTCGTTAAGTTTTTTATTGAATATATTAAAAGTGTTGTCGTAAATAATATTTTGAACTTCGGAACCGAATGTGAGAAAAGTACCGGTGAATAATTTTTTTGAAAGAGTAACTTTACCTGTATTTAGTATTTGACTTTGCTCAATGTAATCCGATGTAAGATTTATTTTATTATAATCATTGCTGAAAGAATAGCCGCTGAAGAATGTCCAATCCTCTCCAAATATTTCGCGGTAGTTAGTGTTAAAGAAAAAATTACCATCCTTCATTCTGAATAAATCTTTTTGGGTTAGAGCATCAAGATTAGGAGTATAAAGTGAAAGATCACCGCCGCTGTATGAAGTAAAAGCTTTGAGCATCCCGTTATCAGAAGTCTTATGTCTGAAATTCATAGAGCCGGCAAAACTTTCGGGAGCTTTGATCCAATCAGCCCTCTGCGGCTGAAGTTTGAAATACGGATCAAGATTATAATAACCTGCTTCGGCAGAAAGGGACGAATTTTCCCAAAGCTGTGTGTGAGAGCCGCCAAATCCCAAAGCCATCAAACTGATTGCAGAAAGAGTTTGCTTTGGTAAGTCTTCGGTTTTTAGTACAAGGACAGAAGAAAGCGCCTGTCCGTATTGAGCAGAATAGCCCCCCGTGCTGAAAATTGTTCCCTTAAACAGGAAGGGGGAGAATCTGCCCCGTGAAGGAAGATCGGGAATGCTTGAGAAGAAAGGATTCTGTACTATCATTTCATCAATTATAGTTTTGGTTTCGGAAGCTGAGCCGCCGCGAACAAATAGCCCTTCGGTTTCGCCAATCTGCTGAGCACCCGGTAGAGTTTCAAGGGTGGAGTAAATATCCGCATCTGATCCTGTGCTTACAATATCAAGCGGACGCAATATAACCGCTTTGTTTTCATCGCTCGCTTCAAACGAACCTGCAGAAACAGTCACAGTTCCCATCTCGGTTGATTCTTCTTCAAGTATCACATCAATTATTTTATCTTTTCCGTCAAGCGAAATGGCTTGTTCAAAATTTTTATATCCGACAAAACTTACCACGAAAATTGCTTCGCCTTCTTCATCGGTTACAAAAGAAAAACTACCGTCAGCTAAGGAAGAAATCCCATCATAAGTATCCTTGATATAAATATTGGCGCCGGGCAGGGGTGCGTTATTGACATCTTTTATAGTCCCCGAAATTTTTGTCTGACTGTAGATTACTAACGAATACACGATAATAAATAGAAGTAAGTAAATTATTTTCATATAAATATTTTAATCCATTGTTAATTTGAAATTCATTATTAATGATAAGTTAAAACTTAATAACAGGTTATGGATGAATAGAAAAGAAATTAAGCGAAAGGGAAAATGCATAAAAGAATGGTAAAATAAAAAGGGCTCGAGTGAGCCCTTCGTAATCCTAATTCAATTTGTTAATTGGAGTTAAAAAAAAAATTATCTCAGCAAAATCATCTTCTTAGTTTCAACAAAACTTCCCGCTCTTAGTTGGTAGTAGTACACTCCGCTGGACAGACTGCTAGTCTGTCCTACGTTAAATTCTACTTCGTAGCTTCCGGCTGGTTTGTATTCGTTTACTAGTGTGGTAACTTCGTTGCCGAGTATATCAAACACTCTCAGAGTCACAAAAATGTCACCCTTCGACAAGCTCAGGGTGACATCGTTCTGCAATGAAGCATTGTCATCCTGAGCTTGTCGAAGGATGAGCTCGCCGATTGTATATTTTATTTTTGTTGTCGGATTAAATGGATTTGGATAATT
>Ga0172373_10009989_pt1 | contig 11656 bp, 7 predicted proteins | sample Lak10m_2_FD_114546 | JGI IMG/M metagenome (GOLD analysis project Ga0172373, IMG submission 114546) | Freshwater microbial communities from Kabuno Bay, South-Kivu, Congo - kab_092012_10m | ecosystem: Environmental > Aquatic > Freshwater > Lake | place: Democratic Republic of the Congo: South-Kivu... | reverse complement strand
TTGCTGGTAAAACGTTTAAAATCGCCAATGAGCATTTCCGGTTTTTGTTCTCCTGAACTTCTGAAGATTAAATGGATGTGGCTGGTCATTATGCACCATGCAAATATCTCCATTCCTTTTTCTTTTTGGCAATAATGCAGTCTATCGATGATAATATTTTTGTATTCGTTACGGATATATACATCCAACCACTCAACAACAGCAAAGCATATAAAGTACACACCTTCAGGATTAAAATTTGTAATTGCGACTCATGGCAGAATAGAATAAGTAATACAGGATAAAAGTGTAAAATATACTTTTAATTAACCACGCGATGCAATCGCGCAGCAGCAGGGGTTTTACAGGAGAATGGCATTACCCTCAAATTGAAAATGATTCGTGTTATGGATAATAATATTTGCCCTGAATTTTCACGTTAAAAACTGAAATGAATGGAAAGGTTAAGCTGCGAAGGCCTTAATGTATAAATCGTTTCATACAAAGAAAATGATCCGGCTTGATAATCAATAAAGCTATTTGCATTGAAGATATTTATCCATGAAACTTCAGCGTCTATTCGCGGTTTTTGAAAAGAATAGCGGTACGTCACATCAGAAAAGTTATAGAATCTGTTACCAATTGAGTAAAGCTCCGACGATAAATTTACCTGGTGTCTGGAGCGCAAAAGTGTATAGAGATTTAATTTATGACTTGTATAATTGCGAATCTGAATGCTCTGCTTATCAATAGAAGTTGCCAATTTCCGCAGGTTTATAATGTATTCACAGTCAAGCCAGGAGAATAATCGAATATCCAGAAATGGTTTGACATTAAATATATAATTTGATGTTGATAATAAATTGTCATTAAGCAGTGTTTTACCTTTTTGATAACTAAAAAGTGTTTTTACCCCCAGAGTGAATTTATAATCTCCATTAAATTTTGAGATATTTGTTTGAATACTATGTGCCAGTTTTTTGTTTGGCAACTCACACGCATCTAACTGAATTGAGCCATTATGGTCTAATTGTGTTTTGAAGATAAGATTATTATTGGTATTACTTAATAAATATAATGCCGTAGCAAAAATTGAGTTTATCGGGTTTTTATATGAAACAGAAGCGGAGTATCTTGTTCCTGACGATTTTGAGATTAATGTATTCATCCTTATCAAATATTGGAAATCTTTCAGAATATACCCTGAATTCTGTAAATTATTATATCCAAAGCGGTTTATGATTGCCCATGATCCCTGAAATGTCCATAACCCGTGTAATTTATAGTAGCCTGAAATGCCGGGATCAAAGAACCAACCATCAGGTTGCTCAATATTTTGTATTTCGCTGTTTTTAAATAAGACCTGTTGCCAGCTAATTGGGAGATTGATTTTAAATATTGCACCAAGTTTTTTTAATTCTAATTCTGTATTAAAAAAGATAATTGTTTTAGTTGAGCTCAGATCGTTTTGGAAATCTATACCTGCTCCTGATTCTATTGCATTTTTAATCAAGGCTAAGTCGCTGTTAAGTATTTGAATCTGATTTGTAGCACCGCAACTAAGTTTTGTTGTAATGTTTTTGTAGGTGAATCGCAAACCAGCCTCATTGTTTATAAGGGCAGTTTTTTGTGAGACATCCTGCCGCGTTGCTTCATATATATCCCCCTGATTTAATATTTGTGGAAAACTACCCGGACTAACTATTAATGATTGGTTGGTATTATCAATAAACACATACGATGCAAATTCCAGGAATGTTTTATGCAAAGGATGGATAACCAGGAAATCATTTGAAATGGTTTTTAAAGGGCTGGTAAGATTTTGTTTCACCTGGCTGTTACTATTATTTGCGAACATGCCTTCGCTTTTGTTCCACTGAGCACTGAACGAAAGTTTGTTTTTCGTGTAGTTGTTTTTAGCATTATTTTCAAAACTGGTATTGCAATAAACAACCTGAGAGAAATAGCTATTTGATATTCTTTCATTTAATATAAGGGTGTCTGAGGGTATAAAAACCGATCGTAACATCGAAGATTCAGATTTTTGATAATCGTTGATATAATATACATTTTCTCTTATTTGCGTGCTCTTCCCTGTTTTTATGAGTGTATTGAAGTTAAGCAGATGAATGTTATTATTCAGATACCTGTCTTCATCAATTTCGGGTGGAATCGTTGAGTACAAACTCAAATAATTTCTTAACTCATCCGGAAAATTAGTGTATCGGCCCAGAGGTTCAGAAGTGAGTGACTTTAGCTGTTTTGCAACATTGTTGCCGGTATTGTTGGTTTGGTAGGATGATAATAACTGATATCCTTTCGTGAACGTTATGGGTGTTAACTTAACATTCCAAAGTAAAGGCCAAAATCCGATTCCAGTTTCACCTGTTCCGGTTGTGGTTCTTTTATTCTTTAATTTGAGATTGAGAGATGCCTGTTGAGACGAAACCTTATCTTCCAGAATTCTTAAAGGTTGATGATTTTCATAAATTTCAACAGTTGATACTGCCTCCTGAGGTAAATTTTTACTAACAATCCCATAACGGCCATCCATCAAATCTAATCCTTCAACATAAAATTTTTGAATGGGCATTCCCTGGTAAAGTATTTCACCGTTATTCCCTACTTCAATACCGGGCATTCTTTTCAACACATCTTCAATTGTCCTGTCTTTGGTTTTTGAAAATGCACTCACAAGATAACTGACTGTATCGCCTCTTTTTTCAATAGGAGTGGCTTTTACTGTAAAAGATTCAAGTTGTTTAACATCAGGAGTTAGCACAAATGATACGGAGTTACTTTTATTGGCTGTTCGGTGGCTGCTTTTAACAAAATGAATCGAGCTGGCTATAACATCAAGACTATCATATTTAACATCAACGGTCACAGAGTATTTACCGTTGTTATCACTGGTTGTAAATGCAGCCAGCCACTTAGTACCTGTTGGATATATTAGGATGTTGATATCAGTCAAGGGCATGGATTTTTCATCAGTTACAATGCCCGATATAGTAACCTGCCCAGTCAGGTGTAGTGCAGATACAATAAACAGAAATAGAATAACAGGTGCTTTATTTGGCCGCATGCTGACTAAATAAAATGGGTTAATTACGTTCTATCGGGTTGTTTTTGCGTTGCATATTTTGTGCTGCTTTTTGCTGAATTTCACTTAAAGCACCAGCTTCTTTAGCTCTGTTCACAATATCATATATTAAATTTTGCTCGCTTTTTAAATACTGTTCTCTGCTTGTATGTACCAAATCTCTTTCCGATAGTTCAATAGCCATTGGTTCTTTTAATCGCTCAATGCTAACAGCTTCAAAAATGTAATCATCTTTGGTATCGCTGGCTTTTAAGATTAATCCGGGCAAACCACAAAACTTATATGGTCCATCATTTATAGGTATCTCTGTGGTATACCATACAACCCATTTTCTTCCACCATAATTCGTAAAGGCTTGGTTAACGCTAAACCCCAGTATCCGGATGGTATCACTCCCCAAATCCCATTTAAATATATTTAAATTCTCTTCGTATTCAAAATGGGTAGGCATGATATATCCGTTGTAAATCATTGTTCCATTTTTGCGACTTTTATAAATACTATAAAGAAAACGTGCCCGATATTTTTGATCTGAAGGCAAATGAAGAAATTCATCCAATTTGCCTTCTTTTTCCATTTTTCTTCCCAAAAGAGACCCTAAAAGGTAATTCTTACTTACAAATTGACTGGTATTGCTGCCAATCAGCAAGTACATATCTTCCTGGCGCTGAAAATCCGGGTTAAGGGTATCCTCCCTCCATAATAATGAATAGGTAACCAGTAAATTTGCTGTATCGAGTACTTTGGGGTTTTGATCAAAAAACTGCGCATTAACCGAATTTGTACATGATAAAATTAAAAGCACTGTGGCTGAAAGTGAAAAAAGGGTGGTTTTCATTGTAATCTAAAATTAGATAATTATACATTGGTAAAACTTATTGCTGCCATTGGAACCAAACTTGTACGAAATCAAAAGTTGATCAGATAATATGATAACCAATTGCCCTGAATAATCCAGAGCAACTGGTTATCATCAAATTTTTAATTCAAAATTATATTATATTCAAGATTCAACATATTTTGAATTTCAAATTCTGACTCTTAATTACAGGTTTACTGAAGCCAACCGGACTATTCCGGTGATATTCCACAGTAATATTCGTCCCAAAACAAATAATCGGCATAATCACAAACAATTGCTGTATATGAAACGCCATTAGGACATTCATCGCTAATTGTTTTACATGGATGCTCATTATCGGCTTTAAGTGTGGAATTAATTCCTATTGAAAACAACCCAATTAATGTAAGGGCAATGAGATTTTTTTTCATTTTAAATTATTTAAAGTGATTAACATTATTTTAATGTAAGTCTCGTTTATTTAAAATTAAATCAGATCGCCACCCATTCAAACGCTATACGATGGGTGGCTGCCTTAAATGAACTTATTCTTGCCTATTCGAAAAATTGCATTGGTTGAGCATTGATAATAATTGAGATATCTTTTTAATAGATCTGAGCCATTTTTCAGGCAAAATAAGTCACTAATAAATGATCTGATGTTAAACCTGTATCGAAGTTCACATTTTCCTATATACAGCAAATTGTATATAGAGAAATCAGCAATTTTAGCCTGAGCGAATCCGAAATCCGAAATCCGAAATCTGAAATCTGAAATCTGAAATCTGAAATCTGAAATCTGAAATCTGAAATCTGAAATCTGAAATCTGAAATAAATCAAGGTTTTTATCATAGTTGTCAAATATAATTATTTTTAAAAGACTGTAAAAATTATTTACCAAATATTTGCCTGATATTCACAGGAAAATTTATTGTAATCTCCGGAGATAAACTGACACAGCGCAAAAACAAGCGCCATATATTTGGTTTTCCTGCCTCAATAGATAAACACTTACCTTTGTCACATGAACCTTCCGCATAAACGTCCGCTTACCGACTGGTTACCCATAAGCCGCGAAGAACTCGACAAACGGGGTTGGGATGAAGTTGATGTAATCATCGTTACCGGCGATGCTTACGTTGACCATCCCTCGTTTGGAGCCGCTGTAATGGGGCGCATTATCGATAAGCTTGGCTTCAGGGTGGCCATTTTGCCTCAGCCCAACTGGCGCGACGACCTGCGCGATTTCAAAAAGCTGGGACGTCCGCGTTTGTTTTTCGGGGTTACTGCCGGAGCTATGGATAGTATGGTAAACCATTACACCGCCAACAAACGCCTGCGCTCCGACGATGCTTATACACCCGGTGGCGTTGCCGGTTTCCGGCCCGATTACGCATCGGTGGTTTATACCGGCATTCTTAAGAAATTATTTCCCGATGTTCCGGTTGTCCTTGGCGGGATTGAGGCTTCGATGCGCCGCCTTACCCATTACGACTACTGGAGCGACAGCCTCAGGCCTGATATTCTTACCTGGAGCGGTGCCAATATGCTGGTGTTCGGCATGGGTGAGAAAACCATAGTTACCTTGCTCAAGCGGCTGGCTGCCGGCGAAACCATTGAACAAATCAGGGATGTGGAACAAACAGCATTCAGAATACCCGGCACGGAGCAATTACCCGAATTACCCGGATTGGAAACCAGAGCGCTTCCTTCACATACAGCCTGCCTGGCTGATAAAATTACATTTGCAAAGCATTTCCGCATTTTTGAAGAGGAGTCGAACCGCTGGCAGGGGGCACGGCTGGTTGAAGAAAACAATGGCATGCTGACAGTGGTTAATCCCCCCTTGCCGCCCATGAGCCAATCGGATATTGACGCTGCCTTCGACCTGCCGTTTACCCGTTACCCACATCCGCGCTACGCCAAACGGGGTGCCATTCCGGCTTTTGAAATGATCCGCAACAGCATCAATATGCACCGCGGCTGTTTTGGCGGATGCGCCTTTTGTGCCATTTCGGCGCACCAGGGCAAGTTTGTGGTGAGCCGCTCGCAGCAATCAATCATGCACGAATTGGAACAACTGGCTTCCGATCCTCAATTCAAGGGACATATCACCGATATGGGCGGCCCATCGGCCAATATGTATGGCATGCAGGGAATCGATACAGATAAATGTAAAAAATGCAAACGGGCTTCCTGCATTTTTCCGACCATCTGCCGCAACCTCAATACCGACCACCGGGGCATGACGGCTCTGTACAAAAAAGCCATACTGGTGAAGGGCGTGAAACGAATTACCATTGGCAGCGGTATCCGTTACGATATGCTGGTGGGCCGCACCGATGCCGAAAACCGCGCCAACGGCCTTGATGAATATCTGAACCTTGTCATTTCAAAACATGTTTCTGGCCGGTTAAAGGTGGCTCCTGAACACAGTTCGCAGCATGTGCTGCAAATCATGCGCAAACCGCATTACCGCACCTTTACCGAATTTCAGAAACGTTTTGCTGAAATGAACCAACAGTATGGACTCAGGCAGCAATTGATACCGTATTTTATATCAAGCCATCCGGGCAGCCGGCCTGAGGATATGGCCGAACTTGCCTGCGAAACCATGCAGCAGGGTTTCAGGCTGGAGCAGGTGCAGGATTTTACCCCTACACCCATGACGCTGGCTACAACTATATACTATGCTGGAATTGACCCTTACACCCTCAAGCAGGTATATGTAGCCAAAACCAAAGAAGAGAAATTGAATCAGCAACGTTTCTTTTTCTGGTACAAGCCCGAAAACAAAACCTGGTTGCAACAAACCCTCCGTAAAATCGGCAGGAGCGATCTGATACCGGAATTCACAAAAAGTCGAAAAAATTAAAGCTTAGTTGAGAACAATTTTCTGGCTGTGCTGATGCTTTTCATCGGTAAGCCTGAGCATATAAACCCCTTTTGCCAGAAAGCTGAGGTCGATGTTGAAATTGGTAAGCGCTCCCGGATACTGCCGCTGATACACTGTTTTACCACTCATTGTGAGCACTTCGAGTTTTACCTGCGAGGCGCCCTGCCATATAGTTAAATTAACTACACCGGTTGTTGGAACAGGGTGTACTGCTACTTCGGGGTCGGTAATTTCAGATACCCCAACAGTTTTGCAAACTATTGGATGAATGGTCATGGTTGTTTGCAGATTGGGGCCATAGCTTGCGGCATCGTTAAAGGCATACCATACGTTGGTCGACCATTGCTCCCAGGCAGTACCTGCATAGGTCGAAACATGCTCGCGGCACCACAATGCAACCGTATCGCCTGTGGTGGTGGGTAAGATAATACCTGCATAATAAGGGCCGGTTACAGTATATGGCTGACTAAAGGTAACACTGGTTGCCCTGTTGTTGAGCACATCGGCAACGATGGTTGAAAGTGGTTTGGTAGCCGAAGCAACCATCACTCCGGGTGAACCGTTGGCACCTGAATTGTTCCACACCGCAAAAGTTATATCGGGGCTGCTTGCATTGCGTGCTACAGCAAACTCGGCAACTATGCCGGTGATGGTAGTTCCGGTTTCAAATGTGCTGAAGTATTCAGCCTTGGCCTTATCGCCGTAGCTGTTGTTGCCCGTAATATACCCGCTTTCGGGAGGCAGCATAAAATAATAAATAATATTTCCGTCGAGCGGATAGAGTACTGTATCGCATTCGGTGGTGCGCGCTTGAGCTGTGTTGTTTAAGGGGTGCTGCCAGGGTTGGTTGTAAATTTTACCAACAGCCCGGCTGCCGGACTGAGCTACTGCAAATACTGAAGCCAATAAAAGCCCCAGTACAGTTAAAGAAAATGGTTTCATTCAGGTAATTGCGTATTTTCTATGAATATTTATGTGCAATCAGCGGTTGAATATTCAGTATTTATTCTAATTTTGACAACGAGCACCAAAGGGGATCTGTCACCAGCATTCATTCATCCCTAAATTTTCAACCTATCATGAAAAGAACATTACTAAACTTCCTCAAAGGAGGAAAGTTACGTTGGATTTCAAGCCGCGAATTTAATGCAATTATCGTGCCCGCCGGCAGAATTTCTGCGATTATTTTTGCCGGCTGTTTACTGGCCTTTGCCCTTCCTGCTTTTGCCCAGAAAAAACAGGCCGTGCGCGATACCATCGCACCTGGCGATGTTGGCGGACTTAAGTTTCGTTCCATAGGACCGGCATTCTGCTCGGGTCGTATCGCCGATTTTGCCGTAAACCCCGCCAACCCGGCTGAATATTATGTTGCCGTAGCATCCGGGCATATCTGGAAAACCAACAACTCGGGTACTACCTGGAATCCGGTATTTGACAATTATGGAGCCTACGCTATCGGATGTTTGGCTATGGACCCCTGCAACTCAAATGTAGTATGGGCCGGCACCGGCGAAAACAACCATCAACGGGCCCTGGGCTATGGCGATGGTGTGTATAAAACCACCGACGGAGGAAAATCGTGGAAGAATATGGGGTTGAAAGATTCGAGGCAGATTGGTATGATTGCAATCGATCCGCGTAATACCAACGTGGTATATGTTGCTGCTGAAGGATCGGCCTGGGGGCCGGGTGGCGACCGCGGCCTGTTTAAAACCACCGATGGAGGTAAAATATGGAATAAGGTGCTCAACATCAGCGAAAACACCGGGGTAAGCAACGTAATTTTCGATCCGCGCAACCCTGATGTGCTTTATGCAACATCGGAGCAGCGCCGCCGGCACGACTACACCAAGATTGGTGGCGGGCCCGAGTCGGGTATCTGGAAATCGACCGATGCCGGTGCAAGCTGGGATAAACTTACCTCAGGGCTGCCTTCGGGTGATATGGGCGGTATAGGCCTTGCTATTTCGCCGGTTAACCCTGATATACTGTATGCTATCATTGAAGCTTCGGGCGATAATGGCGGATTTTTCCGCACCACCGACCGCGGTGCATCGTGGTCGAAAATGAGCGATCACTCAGCTCAGGGACAATATTACAATGAGATTTACTGCGACCCTAAAAATCCCGATAAGGTGGTCTCAACCGAAACTGTTTCGCAGTTTACCGTTGATGGGGGCCGTACCTGGAAGAGTGTTGGCAACAACAAACGCCACGTTGACGACCACGCCCTGTGGATCGACCCATCCAATACCAGCCATTTTCTCATCGGGGGAGATGGTGGCATCTACGAATCGTGGGATGGCGGACAAAACTATGATTACAAAAGCAACTTGCCGGTTACCCAGTTTTACAGGGTGAACGTTGACAATAGTGAACCGTTTTACTATGTTTACGGGGGCACACAGGACAACAACAGCTTTGGCGGACCATCGCGCAATACCAGCAGCGCCGGAGTGGTGAACGACGAATGGTTTGTTACCAACGGCGGTGATGGTTTCTGGACGGCCGTTGATCCGGTTGATCCCAACATCGTGTATGCCGAAGCCCAGTATGGCAATATGGTGCGCTACGACCGCAAAAGCGGCGAAGCCATGGATATACGCCCTGAGCCACGCAAGGGTGAGCAAACCTATAAATGGTACTGGGATGCTCCGCTAATGATAAGCAAACACAACCACATGCGGCTGTATGTTGCTGCCAACAAGGTATTCCGCAGCGACGACCGCGGTAACACCTGGCAGGTAATCAGCGACGATTTGTCGACCGGTACCGACCGCAACACCTGGCCGGTAATGGGCAAATTCTGGAGCATCGATGCGGTTGGTAAAGATGTTTCTACTTCGCTCTGGGGCCTGATAGTGGCACTCGACGAAAGCCCGGTGAAGGAAAATCTGTTGTATGCCGGCACCGACGACGGCCTGATTCAAATAAGCGAGGATGCCAAAACCTGGCGCAGGGCAGGCAGTTTTCCCGGTGTGCCTGAGTATACCTTTGTAGCCGATGTGCTGGCTTCGCGTTTCGACGAAAACGTGGTATATGCTGCCTTCGACAACACAAAGCGCGATGATTTTAAACCCTATCTGCTTAAAAGCTCCGATAAGGGAAAAACATGGATTTCCATTGCAGGTAACCTGCCTGCCAATGGATCAGTTCACTGTATAGTTCAGGATTTTGTAAATCCCGACCTGTTGTTTGCCGGCACCGAATTCGGGGTTTATTTCTCCCTGAACGGGGGTGGTGAATGGACACAATTCAAGGGTGGCCTGCCAACCATTTCGGTGCGCGATATGGCCATACAGGAGCGCGAAAACGATTTGGTGCTGGCTACTTTCGGTCGCGGTTTTTATATTCTCGATAATTATTCGCCCCTGCGCAATTTAAGCAAGGAGGTTCGTAGCAGCGATGCCCGGCTTTTTGATATAAAACCAGCCCTGTTGTTTATCGAAACAGGTGGAAAATACGGTCAGGGCTCGTCGTATTACACCGCGCCCAATCCCGAATTTGGCGCCACCTTCTCGTGGTGGCTCAAAGAGGTTCCCAAAACCCTGCGCCAAATCAGAGAAGAGAAAGAAGCTGATTTGTTTAAAAAGGGCGAACGCATACCGCAGCCTACCGAACAGGAGTTGCGGGCTGAAGCTGCCGAAGTAGCTCCCTACCTTACGTTTACCATTACCGATGCCGGTGGTAATGTTATAAGGCGTATTTATGCCAAACCATCCAAAGGGCTCAACCGCACCCTCTGGGATTTGCGCTATGCCGGTACCTTCCCTATGGGGTCGCGCGACAGCTTCAATCCTTTCAGCGATGGCAGTTCGGGCTTGCTCGTGATGCCCGGCAAGTATAAGGTGTCGCTTGATCTAACTGTAGGTGGCGAAACCAAAGCCCTGGCAGGTCCGGTTGAATTTGAAGCTGTGGTACTCAACAATGCCAGCCTGCCGGCCGAAGACCGAGGAGCCCTGGTAGCCTTCCAGCAACAGGTAGCCGAACTCATTCGTAAAGTGCAGGGAACCAACAATTTTGCCGAAGAGTTGAAACAGCGTATTACCACCATGGCACAGGCAGTGCATGCTACACCCGGCGCATCGCCCCAGCTCGAAAGCCGCCTGCTTAAACTGGCCGGTCAGGTAGACGATATTTTGTTTGCCTTTAATGGTAAAACACCCAAAGCCAGTCGTGAAGAAAATCCGCCGGCACCGGTTTCGATCAACGAGCGCATGGGCAATATTGTTTATGCTTTCTACGGCTCAACCTCAGCACCCACCACTACCCAAAAGCGTTCATACGAAATTGTGATGGATGAGTTTCCGGCCCTGTACAATCAGCTGAAACAAGTTAGTGAAGTTGAGATACCTGCTGCTACACTCGAAATGGAGAAGGCCGGTGTGCCCTATACACCCGGCCGCTTGCCTGAATGGAAATAGGAGGTAAGAAGTAAATCGGATTTACTTTAAGCTTGTGAGAGACATTGTAAAGTAATGACACGGCATGCCGTGTCATTACTTTTTTAATGGGATGCTACAATGGCACGCGTAGGAGCCTGCCTGCCTCAGGCGGATGACGCGCACCAGCTGGGGTTTATAGAAAGCTCAGAACCACAGCTGAACCGGGGTGAAGGATGACAATATTTGTTATTCAAAAAGTTTTGAAGCTTATCCAACGCGATATCGGTTATTTTGTAAATTAATATTAAAATTACAGGAGGCGATTTTGCAGCTGTTAACGCCGGTCCGTTATTAAATTTCTTACTATGTATGCCTTATTCCGCTCTGGCAGTATCCGCACATTTATGCAATGGTACCTGCTTTTGATTCTATCGGCCATTGCCATCGATTA
>Ga0172373_10009988_pt1 | contig 11658 bp, 6 predicted proteins | sample Lak10m_2_FD_114546 | JGI IMG/M metagenome (GOLD analysis project Ga0172373, IMG submission 114546) | Freshwater microbial communities from Kabuno Bay, South-Kivu, Congo - kab_092012_10m | ecosystem: Environmental > Aquatic > Freshwater > Lake | place: Democratic Republic of the Congo: South-Kivu... | reverse complement strand
TTTGGAACGCCGGAACTGGCTGTCTGATGCGCGGGCGGCAGAGCAGTTGCTTCGCCTTTCCCGTACGCGCTTTGGTACCCAGCGCATTGTGCATGAGTTGCGCCAGAAGGGTATTGACGAAAGCCTGATCGATGCGGCTGTCCCGGCCCTCAGGGAAGACGAACTCACAATGGCGCGTGAGGTGTGGCGGAAAAAATTTGGCAGTCCGCCGCAGGATGCGAAAGAAAAGGCCCGGCAGGTTCGCTTTCTGCAGTCGCGCGGCTTTTCGATGGATGTAATTTTCAAACTGTTGCGCATGGATGAATATGTCGGTTGACCGCGTTATTCCCTGCTGACGATCTGCCGTTCCACCGCACCCGATGGTATGATTCGCGCCTGATTTCGCCCCCCGGGGATTCCTGGGTTCGAACCTACATTCTTAGTCCGGTGCATAGATGAAAAGCAGTGAGATCCGTCAGAAATTTCTAGATTATTTTGCCTCCAAAGGTCACGCCGTCGTGTCTTCCAGTTCGCTGGTGCCTCATGACGATCCGACACTGCTGTTTACCAACGCGGGTATGAACCAGTTCAAGGACGTCTTTCTCGGCTTCGACAAGCGGCCCTATAACCGTGCGACTTCCTCGCAAAAATGCGTGCGCGCCGGTGGCAAGCACAACGATCTTGAGAACGTCGGCTACACTGCCCGTCACCACACGTTCTTCGAGATGCTGGGTAATTTCAGTTTTGGTGATTACTTCAAGCAGGATGCCATCAAGTACGCTTGGGAGTTGCTGACCGAAGTATTCAAGCTGCCCAAGGACAAGCTTTACGTCACCGTGTATGCCGAGGACGACGAGGCATACGACATCTGGACCAAGGAGGTCGGCGTGCCGGCCGAGCGCGTGATTCGCATCGGCGACAACAAGGGGGCACGCTATGCTTCCGACAACTTCTGGATGATGGGCGACACCGGCCCCTGCGGCCCCTGTACCGAGATCTTCTACGACCACGGCGCACACATTCCCGGCGGACTGCCCGGCACGCCCGAGGAAGACGGCGACCGCTACATCGAGATATGGAACAACGTGTTCATGCAGTTCAACCGCGACGAAGCGGGCGTGATGCATCCGCTGCCCAAGCCCTCGGTCGATACCGGCATGGGTCTGGAGCGCATCTCTGCAGTGCTGCAGGGCGTGCACGCCAACTACGAGATCGATTTGTTCCAGGCGCTCATCAAGGCGGCGGCGCGCGAGACGAACTGCACCGATCTGTATTCGCCTTCGCTTAAAGTCTTGGCTGACCACATCCGTGCCTGTTCCTTCCTCATCGCCGACGGCGTGATCCCCGGCAACGAAGGCCGCGGCTATGTGCTGCGGCGCATCATCCGCCGTGCGATCCGCCACGGCTACAAACTGGGTGCACGCGGCCCGTTCTTCTACAACATGGTGGAAGAGCTGGTCGAACAGATGGGCAGCGCCTATCCGGAACTGGTCGCCGAACAGGTGCGCGTGAAGGGTGTGCTCAAGCTGGAGGAAGAGCGCTTCTTCGCCACCATCGAGCATGGCATGGCGATTCTCGAAGCCGATCTGGAAGTATTGGAAAAGGCGGGTGAAAAAGTATTTAGCGGCGAGACTGCGTTTAAACTGCATGACACCTACGGTTTTCCGCTTGATCTGACCGCAGACATCTGCCGCGAGCGTAATGTGTCGGTGGACGATACGGCATTTAACGCTGTGATGGCGCGCCAGAAGGAACAGGCACGCGCCGCCGGCAAGTTCAAGATGGCGGCCACTCTGGAGTATTCCGGCCCGACTACCACTTTCCATGGCTATGAGACATTGGAGCACAAGGGCAACGTGCTCGCGCTCTACAAGGATGGCGTGGAAGTGAACGAGTTGAATGAAGGTGAGATGGGCGTGGTGGTGTTGGATGACACGCCGTTCTACGCCGAGTCCGGCGGCCAGGTCGGTGACAGCGGTGAGCTGCGCAGCGTGCACGGCATTTTCGCGGTGGAAGACACCCAGAAGATTCAGGCCAGCGTGTTCGGCCACCACGGCGTGGTGAAGACCGGCAAGCTCTCGGTGGGCAACGGCGTCAATGCGCGCGTGGACATGCTGGCGCGTGCGCGCACCGAGCGTAACCATTCAGTGACGCACCTGATGCACAAAGCCTTGCGCGAAGTGCTGGGGCCACACGTGCAGCAGAAGGGCTCGCAGGTCGATCCGGACAAGACTCGCTTTGACTTCGTACAGAACCAGCCGATGACGGATGCCGAAATTCGCAAGGTCGAAGCACTCGTGAATGCAGAGATTCTCGTCAATGCAGCCACCGATGCCAGCGTGATGTCTATTGCGGATGCGCAAAAGACCGGCGCGATGATGCTGTTCGGTGAGAAATACGGCGACGAGGTGCGTGTGCTCTCCATTGGTAGTTCGAAGGAGCTGTGTGGTGGCACGCATGTACGCCATACCGGTGACATCGGCCTGTTTAAAATTGTGGCCGAGAGCGGTGTGGCAGCCGGCGTGCGTCGCGTTGAGGCGGTGACTGGTGAGGGTGCTCTCGCGCTCGTGCAGCAACAGGAAGAACAACTGCAACAAGTGGCGGCCGCCGTGAAGGCGCAGCCGCAGGAAGTCGCGTCACGCGTTCTACAAATTCTCGACAATGTGAAAACCTTGGAGAAGGAACTGGCCGCGTTGAAATCGAGGCTTGCCTCCGCCCAGGGCGATGAATTGCTCAACCAGGTGCAGGATATCAACGGCGTCAAAGTGCTGGCCGCCAAGCTGGAGGGTGCGGATGCCGCCACGCTGCGCGAGACGCTGGACAAGCTCAAGGATAAATTGAAGTCCGCTGTTATCGTGCTGGCAGCAACAGCCGATGGCAAAGTCAGCCTGATCGCAGGGGTGACTGCCGATCAGACGGCAAAGGTGAAGGCGGGCGAGCTGGTCAATTTCGTCGCGCAGCAGGTTGGTGGAAAAGGTGGCGGGCGTCCGGATATGGCGCAGGCTGGAGGGACACAACCTGAACATCTGGGCGTGGCACTGGCCGCAGTTCCGGGTTGGATTAGCGCAAAGTTGTAGTCTGGAAAATCAGGCCTTGCCCGTGCCGAGCACCACGGGCAGCAGGTAGGTTAAAAAAAGCGCCGCAGATTTTCTGCGGTGTTTTTTATCTTCAGAAATCAGAATGGCAGGTTCAGTTGTGGGGCTGCTGACAGCAGTACCCGGCGGAAATCCGCCTGGATGCGCAGCAGCGCATCGGCATTGTCTGCTTCGAAGCGCAGCACGATGACAGGTGTGGTGTTGGAGGCGCGCATCAATCCGAAGCCGTCGGCATATTCCACGCGTAACCCGTCGATGCCAATCACTTCGCGCACATTTGTAAAGCGGGCGGTTTTTTGCAGCTGATTGAGTAAGGCATGATTTTCTCCCTCGTTGGTATGCACCTGAAGTTCAGGCGTGCAGACGGCATCGGGCAGGGCATTCAGCGTGGCATTCGGATCGGCAACCTTGCTGAGAATTTCCAGCAGGCGGGCGCCCGAATACAGCCCGTCGTCGAAACCATACCAGCGCTCTTTGAAAAATATGTGGCCGCTCAATTCGCCGGCCAACAGTGCGCCGGTTTCGCGCATTTTGGTTTTAATCAGCGAATGGCCGGTTTTCCAGAGCAGTGGTCGGCCACCGTGATTGCGAATCCAGCTGAACAAATTTCGTGTGGATTTGATGTCAAAAATAATTTCCGCGCCGGGATTGCGTGCCAGAACATCGGCCGCGAAGAGCATCAATTGCCGATCCGGAAAAATGATCCTGCCATCCTTGCTGACGACGCCGAGCCGATCGCCATCGCCATCAAAAGCCAGCCCGAGTTCACTGTCGTTGCTGCGCAGTGCGGTGATCAGATCTTCCAGATTGTGCGGGTTGGACGGATCGGGGTGGTGGTTGGGAAAATGCCCATCGACCTCGCAAAACAGCTCAGTGACTTCGCAGCCTAGCCTGCGATAAAGTTTCGCCGCAAAGTCGCCTGCCACGCCATTGCCACAATCCACGGTGATTTTCATTGGCCGTGCCAATTTGATGTCGTCAACGATGCGTGCAATGTATGCCGGCGCGATGTCGGTTTGCGAATAACTGCCGGCACCGTGGACGAGAGCGTTCTGTTCGATACGTTGGCGCAGTTTCTGGATCGCTTCACCCGACAGGGTTTCGCCTGCCAGTACGATTTTGAGACCGTTGTAATCGGGTGGATTATGACTGCCGGTGATCATTACGGCACAGTTTGTGCCAAGTTGGTAGGCGGCGAAATATGCCATCGGTGTCGCGACACGGCCAAGATCGATGACATGGGTGCCGCTTTTCTGAATACCGCGCGCGAGCGCCTGCGCAAAATCGGGGCCGGACAAACGGCCATCGCGGCCGATGGCTATGATTGTCTGCTGGCGGGCGCGGGCCTCCGAGCCGATTGCATGGCCGATCGCTTCGACAATTTCGGCGGTTAAACTTTTACCAACGATGCCGCGGATGTCATACGTCTTGAAAATCTCGGCAGGAATGGTTTGCATTCCTAGCCGGCCAAGAGCGCCTGTAGCCGATCCCAGAGATGATCGGGCGTGAGCTGCATCATGCAATTGAAATGACCGAGCGGACATTCGCGCTTGAAGCAGGGGCTGCAGGCAATATCGTGCTGGAGCACTTGTGCGTGGGCGGACAGCGGTGGGGTGAATTGCGGGCTGCTGGAGCCGAAAATGGCGAGCATCGGCTTGTTCAGTGCGGCGGCCAGATGCATTAACCCGGAGTCGTTGCTGATCACGACGTTGACTGCGGATAGCAGGGCAACCGCTTCACCCAGATCGGTGCGACCGCATAGGTTTTCGCACTGCTGTTCCGTCAGCGTGTTGATCTCATCCGCCACAGCCTGATCCTTGCCCGAGCCAAAAAGCCACACGGCATAACCTTGCCGCATCAAACGGTTGGCAATATCGGCGAAATAGGCCGCGGGCCAGCGTTTGGCCGGACCATATTCCGCGCCGGGACAAAACGCCACAACGGGTTTGTCGGTGCCGAGATCAAATTTGCGCAAGGTGGCTTCACGCTGTTCCGCGGGCATATGGAGCTGCGGGTTGGTCAGCGGACGTGGAATCGCAGAATCCGGAGCTTCCGCCAGCTGGGCAAACCGCTCCACCATAAGTGGCAGTTGTTGTTTGTCTAGTACGCGCGCGTCATTCAGTAAGCCCCGGCGCATTTCTCCAACGAAACCCGTACGCAACGGAATGCACGCAAAGAAAGGCAGCAGTGCGGACTTGAAGGAGTTCGGCAGCACGACAACCTGATCGTAATGTCGAGCGCGCAGTTGTTTGCCCAGCCGATAGCGTTGACCGAGCAACAATTTGCCATGGGGAAAAGGGTTGGTGATGACCTGATCAATTTCCGGAAAAAGCCGGAGCAGCTTCTCGGTCCAGGGAGGGGCGAAGACATCGATGCGGCAAGCCGGATGCCGTTGCTTGAGGCGCATCAACATCGGTTGCATCAGCATGCAATCGCCGACCCAGCTGGGTGCGATGACAAGAATGTTGGGCATGGGCGAAGTCAGCGCGTATAGCGCAGGCTTAATGATGGCCCTTGGGAGTCTCGCCGGTCAGGGTGTATTCGGTACTGCAATACGGGCAATGGCCCTTACCTTCGGCGTTCAGGGCAATGCGGACCTTGGGGTGCGCATCCCAGAGTGACATGCCGGGCATGGGGCAAGCCAGCGGCAGATCGGCTGCCGTGATTTCGACATGACGTTGGCTAATATCCTGGGTGCTCATGCTTTACGCTCCTTAAACGTAATCCAGCCAGTCGCTGTGTTTGGGATGTTTGCCGCCCACGCAGTCGAAGAAAGCCTGTTGCAACTGGGTGGTGATCGGGCCGCGCGTACCGCTGCCGATGGTGCGGGTATCCAGTTCGCGGATTGGGGTGACTTCCGCCGCTGTGCCCGTGAAGAAAGCCTCATCGGCGCAATACACCTCATCACGCGTGATGCGTTTTTCGATGACTTCGAGTCCGGACTCCTTGGCCAGCGTCAGGATGGAATCACGCGTGATACCTTCCAGGCAGGACGTCAGGTCCGGCGTATAGAGCTTGCCCTTTTTTACGATGAAAATGTTTTCACCCGCGCCTTCGGCCACATAGCCGTCAACATCGAGCAGCAACGCTTCGTCGTAACCGTCATGGGCGACTTCCTGGTGAGCAAGGATGGAATTGGTATAGGTTCCCACGGATTTTGAGCGGCACATGTTGATGTTCACATGATGGCGCGTGAAGCTCGAAGTCTTGACGCGGATGCCATTGCGCATGCCTTCATCGCCGAGATAGGCACCCCACGGCCAGGCGGCGACAGCTACATGGACAGAGATGGCGGTTGCGGCGATGCCCATCGCTTCCGAACCGTAAAACACGATCGGGCGGATGTAGCAGGATTCCAGATTGTTGGCGCGTACCACCTCGCGCTGCGCATCCATCAGCGTTTCCTGGTCGAAGGGCATCTTCATCTTGAAGATGTAAGCCGAATTGAATAGCCGATCCGTGTGCTCGCGCAGGCGGAAGATGGCGGTACCCTTGCCGGCCTTGTAGGCACGGACGCCCTCGAAGACGCCCATGCCATAGTGCAGGGTATGGGTCAGGACGTGAGTCGTGGCATCACGCCAGGGAACAAGGTGGCCGTCGTACCAGATGAAGCCGTCGCGGTTGGACATCGACATGATTAAATTTTCCTCAGGGCAAATTCGAATTTCGAAGTGCGGATTCTAGCGGTTCCCGTGCGGTTTATGAAGCTGCATTACGCGGCGCTTGGCGATTCGAGCAGAAACTGCCACAGTTCCCGGCAAGTACGCGTATCGATTTCTTCTGCGGGGATGCGGCAGGGGCCGTCGTTATTGAGTCGCAGGCGGTGCTGGATTTTGCGCAGCGTGCGATAAAGTCCGCGGGTGTCTTCAGACAGCGTACGCGGTATCAGTCCCAAATCCGAAGCCAGTTTCAACAGCGCCAGATTGCCGATATTGCCCGTCAGTGCAGGGTGTTGGTGTGCGTGGGCTAGCACCAGGTACTGCACCATGAATTCAATATCCACCATTCCGCCGCTATCGTGCTTGATATCAAACAGCCCGGTCGGGTTGGGATGCCCATCATGCATTTTTTGCCGCATGGCGTGAATTTCCCGGCGCAGGGCGGGGATATCGCGCGGCTGGCACAAGATTCGGTGGCGGATGTCTTCAAACTTGGCACCCACAGCGGTATCGCCGGCGCAGAATCGCGCGCGCGTCAGCGCCTGGTGTTCCCAGACCCAGGCATTTTTTTGCTGATAATCCTCGAAGGCTTTGACCGAACTGACCAGCAGTCCGCTGGCGCCGTTTGGGCGCAGGCGCAGATCGGTCTCATACAAGCGACCCGAAGCAGTGTAGCTGCTCAACAGCGTGTTGATGCGCTGGGCCAGTCGGGCGTAATTTTCCTGGGCGTCGGGATGATCGTCATCGTACAGAAAAATCAGGTCGAGATCGGACGCGTAGCCCAGCTCCTTGCCGCCCAGTTTGCCGTAGGCAATGATGGCGAAACGCGGTTGTTCGCAATGTTTTTTGCGTGCGCTGGTCCAGCCCAGATACAGCACGTGGCGCAGCATCAGATCGGCCAGCTCGCTTAGATGGTCGCTGAGTTTTTCCAGCGGCAGCAGTCCCTGCAAATCCATGGCCAGCAGGTGGAACGTCTGCTCCTGCTGGGCATGGCGCAGCAAATCCAGTTGCCGTTCGGTATCGTCGCCACACTCGGCCAGTGCGCCTTGCAACTTCGTATCGATTTGCGCCCAGTCCGGCGCCTGATAGATTTCCCGGGCGTCCAGCAATTCGTCGAGCAGCATCGGATGCTGCATCAGATATTCCGTTGCCCAGCCGCTGGCAGCGACCAAACGGGTCAGCAGGTTTAACGATTCCGGATATTCGGCCAGAAAAGCGAGATAGGACGATCGCCGACTGATGCCCTCAAGCAGACCGAGAAGACGCCCCAGAGTGGCATCGGGATCGGCGGTGCCCGCGGCCAGTTGAATGAGTTGCGGGACCAGGAGATCCAGGCGCTGCCGGCTGTTGTCGGGTAGCTGTCGGTAGCGACTACCCAGACGGAGTTGCTGCAGACGTTCCGCCGTTTCGCCGGACTGCCGGTAGCCGAGTTTGACCAACTCGGCCGAGAGCTGCTCGGTATCCAGTCCGTCCTGCCAGAGATTTTCATCGGTGCTGCCCGCTTCCGGCGCGCCGAAAATCTGTTCGAATTGTTCACTCACTGTTTCGCGGAATCCGGAGAGAACAGCCAGCAGGGCAGGGTACTCCGTAAAACCCATGGCGTGAGCGATCAATGCCTGATCCTCCGGTTTTTCCGGCAGCTCCTGGGTTTGCTGATCGTCCAGATATTGCAAGCGGTGTTCGAGATTGCGCAGGAATACATACGCTTCGTCCAGTGCCTGCGCGACCTTCGGACTGAGCTGACCTTGTGCGGCCAGTGTTTTCAGTACCCGCTGGGTCGGCCGTATGCGCAGTTCGGCATCACGCCCGCCACGGATCAGCTGAAATACTTGGGCGATGAATTCGATCTCACGGATGCCACCGGGACCCAGCTTGATGTTGTTGAGCCGGTCGCGGCGGCGCACTTCCTCGCGAATCTGCGCATGCAGTTTGCGCATGGAATCGATGGCGCCGAAATCCAGATAACGCCGGAACACGAACGGTCGGGCCAGCTTCTCCAGCTCGGTAATCTGCGGATGTTGCGCCGGTGAAATGGCGCGCGCCTTGATCCAGGCATAGCGCTCCCATTCCCGTCCCTGGCTGACCAGATATTCTTCCAGCGCGGCAAAACTCATAACCAGCGGACCGCTGTCGCCGTAAGGGCGCAGACGCATGTCCACCCGGAATACATAGCCGTCGGCGGTCAGTTCGTTGATCAGGTTGATCAGACGACGACCGAGTCGGGTGAAAAACTCATGGTTGCTTAACACGCGCGGGCCGGCGGTTTCGCCGCCTTCGGCGTAGACAAAAATCAGATCGATGTCTGAGGAAACATTCAGCTCGCCGCCGCCCAGCTTGCCCATCCCGATTACTAGCAGCGGTTGCGGTGTTTTGCTGTGCTCGCCCAGCGCCTGACCGAATTGCGTGCCGAGCGATTGCATCAGGCAGTCCTGCGCCTGGCGGACGCAAATTTCCGCGAGCGCCGTCATGCCCTGCATGACTTCGTCGAGCGCACATAATCCGTTGAGATCGCGCAGAATAAGTTTGAGCATGACCTGCTTGCGCAAGCGTCGCAGCGCGCGCGCCAATTCGGTTTCATCGTGCAGGTCGAAGCCGGAAGTCTCCAGCAGGTGGCGTATTTCTTCAGCGTTGCACGGGCTATCGAAAGCGGACTGCAACCATTCCTGCAAGCCGATGTCCGTATCTAGCGTGCGTTGCAAATAACGGCTGCATTTTCGGGCGTGCGACAGATATGTCGGAAAAGCCGGAGAGGCGGCGTGTGGAGTATTCATTTCAAGTTAGAATGCGTGCGGTCGGGCGATTATAAATCCGGCCATGCTTCCGGGGCTTATTAAATCAGCACTTCTTCATGCTAAACCTATTGACGATCAGCGCATTGTGGCATCACCTGAAACGCCTGACCCGGGTGGCCATTGTCGTTTCCGGTGTATTCGCCTTGCTGATTGGCTTGGGGATTGTGTTGCTGCGTTACTGGGTATTGCCTGACATCGAGCATTATCACGCGGAAATCGCGGATTCGCTGTCGCAAGCGATTGGCAGCGAGGTTGCCATCGGCAAAATCGAAGCCGACTGGCGGGGTTTAAACCCGCATCTGGTGTTGAGCGAGGTTCAGCTGCTGGACGAGCAAAACCGGCCCGCCCTGGTTTTGCCACGCGTTGAGGGCAGTGTGTCCTGGCTTAGCCTGCCGCTGGCAGAATTGCGCCTGAAAAATCTCGATATCGCACAACCCCAATTGCTGTTGCTGCGCAATCGGCAGGGGCGGATATTTGTGGGTGGAATCGCTCTGCGCGAGGTGGCGGGTGATAAATCCTTCGCCAACTGGATATTGCATCAGTCGCATGTCGTTGTGCATGGCGCGCGGGTGGTGTGGGCGGATGAAACGCGTGATGCGCCGCCCTTGGTGCTGGACGATCTGAATCTCCGTATCGAGAACGGCCTTTTTGCCCGCCACCGATTTGGGTTGCACGCGAGTCTGCCGGCTGAGCTGGCTTCGCCAGTTGATATTCGCGGCGATTTGCGGGGAAAAAGTTTTGACAACCTTGCAGATTGGGATGGCCGGATATTTGCCCAACTTAACTACACCGATGTGACGGCCTGGCGTCCCTGGGCCGAATTGCCGGCGGAATTGAGCCGAGGGAAGGGCGGCATACGCGGTTGGTTCGATATTCATTCGGGAAAGCTGGCTGGAATGGCGGCGGACGTGGATTTGCGGCAGCTTCTGACCCGTCTTTCATCCGAGTTGCCGGAGATGGAGGTGGATCAGTTGCGCGGGCGGGTGAGTTGGAATTCGGCGCCGGGAGAGACGACCTTTGCAATCCGGAAACTGTCGATGCAGTTGCGCAACGGATTGAAATTGCCCCCGACCGATCTCAGCTTGCATTTGGTGCGCGACAAGGCCGGGAAAGTCGTGTCCGGGGAAATCGGCTCGGGCAGGATGCAGTTGCAATCGGTGCTCGCCTTAACTCCCTACGTGCCCATGGCACCCGAATGGCGCAGCCAATTGGAGCAATATCGTCCGGCCGGAACGGTAGAGCAGATGGATCTTTCGTGGGACGGTGTTCCGGGCAAGTTGAACCGTTACCGGATCAAAGGCGGGATCAGTGATTTCTCATCCGCTGCGGTGGGCGAGATTCCCGGTATATCGGGCTTTTCCGCGACGATTGACGGTGACGAGGAAGGCGGCCAGATCCGATTGGATTCGCGCCAGTTAACGTTCGACGCGCCAGCTGCGCTGCGCGAGCCCGTCACGCTGGATACCCTGACCGGTCCATTGCTCTGGCAATCCAAGGGCAAGGAATGGCAGCTCGCGTTCGATAACATCGCTTTCGCCAATGCCGATGCGGCAGGCACGCTCCATGGTAATTATGAAACACGTGCCGGTACACCCGGGGTAATCGATTTGAATTTGGCATTGACGCGCGGCGAGGTGCGCAGCGCGGCGCGCTACACCCCGTTTATTGCGCTGGCACCGAAAGACAATGAGTGGCTTGCCGGTGCGCTGCAAGCCGGACAAACGAGCGATTTCCGTCTGCGGATCAAGGGCAACCTCGATGACTTTCCGCTCAAGGAAAATAGCACCGCGATTCTCGAACTGGGGGGGCATGCACGTGGAGTCGTGCTGGAGTTTGATAAAAACTGGCCAAAGATAGAGAACATCGACGGCGAGTTTTGGATACATGGCCGGCGCATGGAGTTGCGTTCCGAGAGAGCCGCTGTCATGGGCGGGGGAATCCGCAAAGTGACCGCAGAAGTTGGTGATCTGACCGCCGCTGAAATGAGTCTTGCGATTAGCGGCGAGGTGGTTGCGCCCAGTGAGCGTTTTCTGGATTTCATCCAGAAAAGTCCGCTGCGCGATTACATTAACCGGTTTACCGACGGGATGCATGCCCGTGGCGACGGTGCTCTCAAACTATCCATGCAAATTC
>Ga0172373_10009987_pt1 | contig 11658 bp, 12 predicted proteins | sample Lak10m_2_FD_114546 | JGI IMG/M metagenome (GOLD analysis project Ga0172373, IMG submission 114546) | Freshwater microbial communities from Kabuno Bay, South-Kivu, Congo - kab_092012_10m | ecosystem: Environmental > Aquatic > Freshwater > Lake | place: Democratic Republic of the Congo... | reverse complement strand
TGGTGCTGGCTCGTAGATATCCATAAATCCTGTTCACTCGGTACCTTATATATAGTTTACTAAAACAGGTACATTATAAGTGGTATTTTAAATCATAAAAAGAGCATTATTATAGGTGCTGTTTGGGTATACCCTAAAAGAATAAAACGGATGCATGTGTTAAGAAATTTATGAATCATCAACATCTCAATAATTTATTTGCTGAGACAGTTGTTTAAAAAAATTAGGAAATAATGTAGATTAAAAATGCCCCGGATGCTTGCAAGCAGAGGCATAACCCGGGGGATACAATTATAATATAGTGTTTTATATATTTTATGTCAATATCTTCTTATTCAGAATCAACTATTCGTGAAATTGAGTCTGTTTTATCAAGTGATCGTTTTGAAACCTATTTGCTTCTGGCTCATGGAGATAAAAAAGAAGCATTAGTCAGATATAGGGAAAATATCGTTCTCTCCCATAAGCTTTTTACGATTCTTCATTTGTTAGAGGTTTGCTTAAGAAATAAAATTGATCACGTCTTTTGTATTGACTATGGCTCCAATTGGCTTGAGTCCGAAAAAATTCCCTTTACCCTGGAACAACAAAAATCTCTTCAATCATCAAGAATCGATCTTAATAAGAAATACTCTTCCTTACAAAAGCATGGGCATATTATAGCATCCCTTGGTTTTGGATTCTGGGCAGCATTTTTTAACAAAACATTTGAAGAAATATGGCGACATAGTCTTCGAAAAATATTTAAAGAAGAAAGACCTCTGAAAAGAAGCCAGATAGCACATGATTTGAGAGACTTGAGGCAATTAAGGAATCGAATTGCTCACCACGAGTGTATTTTGAGAATCAACAATTATGAACAAGAGGAAAATGCTTTTCGTATTATAGGATGGCTATCTCCAGCTGCTCTGATTTGGCTGAAGACCGATTTAATAGGTCCGGCATAAAATCAGGGGGCCGTCCATTTTCGTCTCTAAAATCCCGCTAAGAGCTGATTTTAGGTTTCAAGGTTAATTTACAAAGTTTCTGTAAACCAATCCCTCTTTTCTATACTGATCTACAACGATTTCTCCCGTTGACGGAGGAGGCGGAGGTCTCTTTCTTGTTGTTCTTGGAGTTGGTGTTGAGCTCTGTAATCGTTGTTGATACGGTGAATCAAGTTTTTAAGGGAAACTTCAGCCGGAGATGTGGAGACATTCTGATCATTGATGGCCTTTGCATTACCTTCACCATATATTTCCCGATGTAATGAAGAGCGTTGTGATGATGACCTCTGGTGATACTCGGAATTCTTATCGACATCTCTCATGATGCCCATGGCCTTAAAATGGGCCATGGTGTTGTCACTCACTGTTGAGGGATCTTTCCTATCGGCAAACTGTTGGGACGCGATCAAAGCAAGGCACGTGGTCTCCTCAGGCGTGAGGTTTGTATGGTGGATCTGGTCCTTGAGATAGCACACCATGAACGTCGCACGTTTCAGGATCCAATCGTCGGTGGGGACGGTGTGTGTGTCCTGATGCACCTGTTTGAAGGCGTCATAGACGAGCTGAATATCCTTGTAATGGTGATCCCCAAGTGTTCCAAAGGACAGGTGCAACCTGTTTTCCCGCACAATTTGATCGATGGCGGTCGTGTCCCTCACCACACTTCGGACATCACTATTTTTCTGTACCTGTCGTGTGTTTTGAAGAAGGTCCTGGACCTTTGTTGTTGCCACCTCTTGGGGAAGGGAATCCGCGAGGTCCCATTTGGGGGGAAGGGTGGAGGGAAGGTCCACGATCTGAACCAATATGTGACCCTGCTTGATCAAGATATCCGCGATCTTTTCAGAGGCTGTGCGACCAGCCTTATCATTGTCAGGGAAGATCGTCACATTACGCCCCTTAAGTACGGACCAATCGGATTGATGCACGGCGCCACAGCCGCCACTCCATGTGATGACGGCATAACCTTGGAAGAGGAGGCGTGCAGCGTTGCAAGTCTTTTCCCCCTCAACAACAAGCACAGGGGCCTGGGGGTTGCTGTGAAGCTCTTGCAAGCCATAAAGAGGTCTGTCCTTCCCAAAACCCTGCCACCGCCACTGATGGTCCCCTTTGTCATGTTGACAATAGGTCAGGGTAGGGGTGATTTTCTGACAGTCTTTATCTTCCAGGCGCACCACATAGCCGAGAGTTTTTCCTGCGGCATCTTTATACTCAAACCGAGCAACCTCACAGCGCCCCTTCATCAGGACGCGCAATTGGGGTTCTTGCTTGAGATCGGGAAAGGGAACCGTCACAGGATAAGTGGGGATCCAAGGTTGAGGGGCGGATAGAGATGACGGACTTTCTTTGACGTGATGGGAGGTGATCTTCGGTGCTGAACAACTCAACGTTTTCTCTTGATCCTCACCCAACCACGACACGCCCCATTTGAAGGCTTCTTTCCGGTCCAACCCCAGTTGCTCCCCAATGAAGGTGATCACATTCCCGGATACACCGGTCTCAAAGTTGCTATAGAGTCCTTGCTTCGTTCCCGCAACAAAGAGGGAGACGGATCCGGAGCGACCATAGCGCCATTCCTGGGAGGTTTGGCGTGCGGGTTTACCCATGACGTCCCAGGCAATCTCTTTGATCTGACGGTTCAACGCACTGACGATATCCGTGGTGGTTCGGGCTTGTTTTACGTCCTTATGATCCCATGATTTTCCATAAGAAACATTATCAACCGAATTCTTAGGTCCCAAATGCGGAACATTGGGAGATGTTTTTTGCACGGTTTCCTGGGAGATTTCCATCGTCTTGTGACGTTCTCGGTCCCGATACGCCACCTGATTCTGAAGGGTTTTGCGACTGATCCCATACTCTTTGGTAAACTGATTCACAAACTCCCTATGCAATGGGTAGTTCTCTAAAATCTCCCGCGCGAGGGAATCACGCTCCGCGCGCATATCTTGGAATTCTTGATACTGCTTAGGCATGGAAGATGTGTCCCTGCCCCGCACGGTTTTCCATAATTCTCGCGTCGCTTGGGAGACTTCCCCATAAAGCTGCACGGTGAGCTTGGATTTCTCCTCCACAAGACTAAGAGGTCGCTGTTTGAGGCCCGTGGTGATGGTCAGCATATCTTCCGTCAAGCCTGCTTGATTCACATACAGTCGGTGATTGTCAAAATTATTCAAAATCTCTTTGCCCAACGCGATTTGATGCCGTTTGACGTCATTGTAAGCGTCCCAATCCACGGTTCCCTTCTGCTGGTCCTTTAAGATGGCAGAAGCGTCTAATACACAGAGCTTGTACTCTTGGACCCGTTGCCAGGCTGCTTCATTTTGGGGAAGGATGGTATAGTCCTTCACAAGGTCTTTTGCCTCAAAGCGACTCAAGTGGGATGTAAGGGCCTTAAAGGTCTTAAAATCTTCTCGGGTATAGAACATCTGAACATCATACCGGTGCCGGGTCATGGCCACATACACACCCTTAGCATCCATGGTTTTAGAGGCTGCAATCAACGTGAAGTCCACGGTCTGACCTTGAGACTTATGGGTGGTCAGGGCGTAGCCGTGATCCAAGCGATTATAGTCCTTTGTCTGGAATATCGCCCGTGACTGATCCACCAAACGAATGGTGATCTCATCGTTACCCTCCCCTTTTGATTGGACGGATTCTAAGATTCCCGTAGTACCGTTTTTGATAAAGGCGTGCTGGATTCTCTCCCCTCGCCCATCTTCAATGCGAATAAGGCGCTTGTCATTTTGAAGGAAGACCACCTTATCCTTGAGAGCAAACCCTTTACCATTCAGTGTCAGGACATCCTTGTGACCAATATATCCTTGGGCACGAAGCTGGTGGCGAATCGCACTATTAAGCTCGGCTGTCTGTGCATTCGTAAACGCCAATACAAGTCCCTGCTCTCCCCTTTGGTGACGTTCTAAGTATGCTGTGGCGATGTCTGCAGCCATCATGGCAGCTTCCGTTTGATGGATATGACCGCGCTGTTCGTACTGAGAGAGCGCCTCGTGCGTCTGGAGGGAGGCGAACTTTTGGGAGGCTTCTTTCATCCATTCTTCTTTTTGACGATAGATGGTGGTTAAAGCATAAAGCTGACCTTGTTCAGAGGCTTTCTCAGTCAGTGCACGGAAGAAATCACCGGCTTCAATGGCCTTAAACTGATGATCATCCCCCACTACTATAAGCTTCGCCCCTGCTCGTTTGACATAGCTGAGAAGCTCACCCCATTGCCGGGTGCCGATCATCCCGGCTTCATCCACAATCACGACGTGATTTTTTGTCAGTCTACTGGATTCAAAGTGTTTGAGATCCTGGTACCATGCCAGTTGCTTAAAGACCCCTTCTTCCATCACCGCATTAAAGGACAGGAACTTGTCCTCCGCTTGATAATACTGATCCCACTGGTAGAGGAGAGAGTGGAGCGTACTCGCCGAAATGCCCGTCTCATGGCCGAGATTTTCAGCGGCAAGGGCCGAGAGGGAGGTACCCATAACCATGTGTCCCGATCGTTGATAGATCTCCGCCACGGCTTTCAACGTGGTGGTCTTCCCCGCCCCTGCCCGACCAATGAGAACGGAAACTTGGTCATTACGGATCAGGCCTTGAACCGCAGCTCTTTGTTCCTCGGAGAAGGTGTTATGCTTTGAAAGAACAGCATCCACACTCTGCTCATTCACATAGTGCGTGTAGGGTTGACAGGCCATCTGATCCAACAGACCAAGGGCTTTGTCTTCTTGATCCCGATACACGTCGGACGTGTAGCGCACTTGGCCGTCCAGTCCTTCCCCCACCACCACAGCATGCGCTATCGCCCCTTCAAATACCGCCGCTATGGACGCCGGATCATCCCCTAATCGTTTTTGAAGGACTTTGAGGAGATCCATCTGGGTAAACGTCGCGGCCTTGCTGGTGATCTCATTCAATATCACTTCGGGATGGGCCCGCAGGGTGTTTCGATTCGCTTCAAACACCTCCTCATTCTCCGCCACAATGCGGGAATCAATTCCCTTAGCCGCAAGCTTATCACTCATCCAGCCCCGGTGATGGGTGGGAGCGAGATCAATCCCGAGATCCGCAAAGCTCTTACTTGTAATCCGGGCCTCACACCCTTCCCGCTCCAGATAGTGATTGGCCAAATCTGCCCAGAGTTTACGGGTCTGAAGAAGGGAAGACCGTGTACAAATATCCCGGTCCTTGGTCCAAGAGATCTCACCCCCCTCCCCCACAGCCCTTCTAGAGATTTGCATATGGGCATGGGGATTCCCTTCATCATCATGAAGAGCATAGGTCACCACCAACCCTCGACTGACAAAGCGTGTTTCGGCAAATTCCTTCACAAGCTCACGACAGACCTCCATGGACAGTTCCTTGGGGAGGGCCACAACAATGGTCATCGCCGTCTGCGCGGAGGTCAGGTATTTCTCCCGGGTTTCATCACTCAAATACCGCTTATACGCATAGGTATCTTCAAAGGATTCAAACCGGTCCCAAATCCTTACATCATGAAACTCTGCAGGGGAACCTTCTGGAGCTAAGGTCTCGGTGCCCGCAATATCATGAGCTCTGTTCTGATAGTTCACTTGAAGATCACGCCGGGATTCATACAACGCCTCTCCTGTTATATACGCAGCACTTTGCACAGAACTCCGTCCTGTACTTCGCGATACAAATCCCACAGAGAGATGATAAATGGCCATATACAACTCAGGTAAAGTATGATTCTTGCCTCGTAGCCATCATGCGTCTGAATCTACTTTAGAGAGCTCAGCCTCAAGCTCTTCAATGGTGGGAAGTTCTGTTTTTAGGGAATGGGGTATAGCCTTATCTAAACGATATTCCGCAAGTCCAATGGGTTTGGTCATATCCCTCAATGCATATTCCGCAAGGATATTATCCTTTGTTTTGCATAAAATAATGCCAATAGATGGATTATCACTGGGATGTCTCAACAAATCATCGACGGCTGAAAGATAGAAATTAATTTGTCCTGCATGGGCAGGTTCAAACTCAACCGCTTTAATCTCAACAACTACGTAGCACCTGAGGTGCAAATGATAAAATAACAAATCCAGAAAAAAGTCCTTGTTACTCACTTTCAAATGGTATTGCCGTCCTACAAAAGCAAATCCAGCCCCAAGCTCAAGAAGAAATTTTTCTATATGTTTGACCAACTCCTTTTCGATCTCGCGTTCATAAGCATCCTTACCGACGGATAAGAAATCAAAAAAATAGGGATCCTTCAATGTTTCTTGGGCTCTGTTGGATTGAGGCAGCGGAAGTTTCTCCTTAAAATTAGTCACCGCATTTCCTTGTCGCGCAAACAAATTCAACTCGATTTGTTGAAGTAACTTTGCACGCGACCAAGAGTTTTCAGCAGCTTGGACCACATAAAAATGCCGCTCTTGTGTATCTTTCACTTTTTCCATCAATAACACATGGTGATACCAAGGCAATTCTCCAGCAAGTTGCTGGAGAAATTCTATGTCTGAGTAGGCTTCTGCAAAACGGCGCATATTATATAAGTTTGCCGAACCAAATCCTTTCATTTCCGGAAATTCGGAACGTAAATCTTTGCTAATTTGATCAATCACCTTAGCTCCCCATCCTTGATCTACTTGTTGCTGCAAGATTTCTGACCCAATGTGGTGGTAAAGCAAAACGAGCTCTTTGTTCACGTATCGTGCCGCTTGATAACGACTTTGATAAACACGCTCTTTAAGATCTTTTAGAAATGAGCGGTACTCTTTATCGGTGATCAGTGAACTCATTAAAATGTCCTCAAAAAGTTTCCAGATGTAGAGCCATAGGAAAATTAATGGCTTATTTTATCCTAACGCCGTCAGCTCAGTCGCGCAACAGCGCATAAGTGCGCAATTGACAAAACTGTCCATTGACCCTTGGCATACGCTTCGCTTTATGATTTACTTTTTTCACACGTTATTCACTTCATTCCCGTGTGGTTGGGTAGCGTGTCCACGTTTTTTATCATCACCCATTGGAGTCTTTCCATGACCCAACACACCCTCAAAAAGCTCCAAGACATTTCTGTAAAAATGGAGATTCTTAAGCAACAACACGCAAAACTCACATCGCTTCTTGAACAGAAAATCATCAAAATACTTCACCAAGAACAGGCGTTTTCTTATGACATGAAAACTCTCCTAGGAGGAATCCAGTACGTCATTTACACCATGAAAAACACCGATGACGCATCACAGCAAATATGTTCCAGTTGGAAAACTATGCATGATAGAACCAAACCTAAAAAAGCAAAGAAGTCTCCTTCGCAAACATCCACAAAATTCGCTGTCTAACATGAAAATCATATCGGTACAGCTCAATCGACTTCGCTCTCAAAAAGCAACTCTTGAATCCAACCTCCGGAATATCACTAAAAGACAACGAAAGGCACGCACACGCACCCTTATTCAAATGGGAGGTCTCCTCAATCTCACAAACCTTCCGGAGATTCTTGGCATCGCTGAAGGCGATGATCTTCAAGGAGATATACACAACATGGATAAAGCGGCCATCCTTCTAGGAATGATCATGTCCTTGCAAGAAAACCTCCCCCATGATCTCACTCCCTCACAAATCGAAGCCTTCAAAAAGATCGGTGTTCGTCATTTGAAAATGTATAGGGAAAATAAAAAGCATGGGTAACCCCATTAGTCTCATAAAATACTCATACGTTCTCTCAGAGATTTTAATTCAATGTTTTTCACAGAAACGAAGAAGTGTGTTGAGTAGAGATCGCCATTGCTCATAAAGAGAATGATAGCTTTTCTTCTATCCCTGGACTTTTTCTTCTTCACCTTTTACAACAAAGAGTAATTCAACACTCATAGTAAAAGGAAAGACATCATGAACAAAACTGACCTGATCAAAGCCGTGGCCTCAAAAACCGCTCTGACACAAGAAACAGTCTCCAAAACATTGGACGGTATTTTAAGTGAAGTAACCGGATCTCTTAAGAACGGTGACGCTGTCACCCTTCCTGGATTTGGAACATTTAAAGTTTCGTCACGTGCAGCGCGCCAAGGCCGCAACCCACGGACGGGGGAAACAATTCAGATTAAAGCCAGTAAGCTTCCCTCTTTCAGTGCCGGCAAAACTCTCAAAGATACCCTAAACGGCTAATCTTACTTTTTGGATCACGCAAGAGGAGGAAGGACGAGCATGGCCATTGTTTCAAGAACGCCGTCTTACCTTCCCTCCCTTAAAGGGGCACGGTCCCGAAAAATCACTCTCCCCCCTTCTCTACCTCTCCAATATATTCTGCTTTTGATTGTTGGCGGTGTTATGACCCTCGTGGTGGAGCATGTGTTTGAGGAAACGTTTCCGGCACATCCCCTCCCGCCTCAGAGTTGCCATGTATGCTTTACCCCCAGCACGTATTGATACAAACACACCTGGATCAGGCCCAAGAAAGCATTCTTGTGCAAGCCTTTAGCTTCACAGATCCTGATATTGCAGCATCCCTTATTCATGCCAAGAAACGCGGTGTTAACGTGCGCGTTCTTCTTGATAAGAGTAATATCAAAGACGCCCATTCCAAGCGACCTCTCATGATTAAGGAGGGTATCCCCGTAGCCATCGATTCCTGCATTGGTATCGCCCATAATAAGGTGATGATTCTTGATGGAAAAATCCTGATAACGGGCTCTTATAATTTTTCGAAAAATGCCTATTCCCGCAATGCAGAGAATGTCCTTGTGATTCATAATCCTGACATGGCTAGCCTTTATACAAAAAATTTCCAAAAACGCTGGAATATGGGTCATGAAGGATCCCCTCCAAGAACGTCATAGACGAAATGTCAGATTCCTATCAGTTTGAAGATGGTCTGCACTCATCTTCCCTCTCACCCTTTGTCTTGCTACTTTTTCTTCTTTCTTCTGATCTTTCCCATCGACCTTATCTTTCATCAAACAGACATTGAGACATTTATTGGCATTCTTCATGAAGAGGGACATCTTGAACCTTGGATTATTGCCATGGACTCTCAGCCATTGCCCTACAAAGTTTTGGATTATGGCCTCAGGTGGGGCATTGAGTGCATGTTTTCTGACTTTAAATCAAGAGGCTTCTCCATTACCAAAACCCAGCTCCGCCATGGAGATCGCATTGAACGACTGATTCTTGTCCTGACCATTGCTCTCTATTGGGCTGTTTCTACAGGCATGCAGCCTTGTGAAAAAAAAAGATCTGCACATCAAAAAAAGCCTACAGATCTATGATTTCCCTCTTTAAACGAGGACTCCGTTTCCTCCTCATTGCCGCACTCTCCTCTCTCCCGATCCCTAAACTCTGGTCATTCAAAAATTGCGTCGGGTGGTAAGGATTTTACCCAATACTTCATGCCAAATGTGAGCGAGAGCTGGTATAGTGTTGGGATGGTTTGTAAGAAGTTCGATTTTGATCATACAATACCTACTACAAACCACTCAGATGCTACCTGTAAATTTTGTTCGCTCAAAAACTTGCGTTTTGGATGATCATGAGCCCCACATACCACAAGAGTTTGGGTGGCGCCTTTATTTTTGGCTGCAGCTTTGATCTCTTCAATTAACCTTGTACCAACAGATTGCCAAAGATTTTCGGATTTCACGCAGAAGTCATCAATCATCACAGTCAATCCACCTGGATTATAAACTTCCGGAGCAGGCATGAGCTTACCAATCACAAATCCAAGGATTTCTTGGGTGTCGTTTTCCGCAGTGAACATCACATAATTTTTGTCTCCCAGAAGTTCTTTGAACCACTTTTCCTGCACCTTATCGCCTTCTTCTCCAGCATATCGCCAAAATTGTGGTTGTGCTTTCTCATAAGCTAACCGCTTGGCTTTTGACAGTAGAACCATGGCATCGATATCAGAAAGTTGTGACGTGCGCACAACAAACTGGGTAACTGTATTTTGATGGATGTTATTATAGTCGTTCATCATTAAGCTGCCAGTTTGATATCTGAGTGGTGTATCCCATTCAGAGGTTTCATTTTGACATATACCTCATGAGGTGTTTGTCCGTCAAAGGTGGAATGGGGCCGATTGGTATTGTAATGAGTTATCCAGTTCCCAATAAGGAACTTTGCGTCTCTTCCATTTTCAAAATTATGAAGATAGACACACTCGTACTTCAGTGACCGCCAGAGCCTTTCAATGAAGACATTGTCCATCCAGCGTCCCTTGCCATCCATGGAGATTTTGATCCCGTGGTCTGTGAGGGTATTGGTAAAAGAGACGCTGGTGAATTGGCTGCCCTGATCGGTGTTGAAAATCTCTGGTTTGCCGTAGTAGATGATGGCTTCCTCTAAGGCTTCAACACAAAATCCTGCATCCATCGTGTTAGAAATCCCCCACGACAGAACCCTTCGGCTATACCAGTCCATGATAGCCACCAGGTAGAGAAACCCTCGTTTTATGGGGATATAGGTGATGTCAGAACACCAAACTTGGTTAGCACTTGTCACCGCTAAGTCCCTCAACAAATAGGGATATAGGACATGTCCTGGGTTCGGAACACTGGTCTTTGATTCAAATCTGGCCTGAAAACTCTCTCGCATGATACGAAAAAGTTATTACAATCAATCAATCAATGCTATAAGGCTATTTTGATTAGTGATCATAGATAATTTAGAGACTTAAACTCTTTTTAATATTCGGCCAATGTTTTTGCGTGAAGTAAGACTTCATAAAGCTTTTAAAAATAGAGGAATCTCTTTCTTCGCGATACTTCTTTTCTGGAATAGCCTTTTCAATTTCTTCCTCCCCTACTCCTCTTAACCATTCTTCAAACTTATCTGACAGAAGTTCATTTTCCAATTTCTCTATTTTTCTCTTCTCTTCTTCCATTCTTTCTTTGAAAATCCTTAGGGAACGAAGCTGTGGTGATTCATAATTACTTGGAGGATTGTATGTTCTACCTTTTAAAAGGATTCCCATAAAATATTTTAAAGGATCCCCACCCTTAATTTTTTTATCTTTTTCATTTTCTTTCAAATCAAAGGCATACGCATAAATTGATTCTTGAATCATCTCATCCGTCAAACCACTATCTTTTTTAATTTGATTGAGATGACGTTCTTTAAAACCAAAATCTTCTAAAGGTTCAATATCAATTGTGGGAATCAAAAAATTATCAACAACATCATCTTTTTGAGAAGGGATATTAGAATCAATAGTAATAATATTATTATTATATATATTATTATGTTCCATAGTGTCCTGTGGATAACTCTTTTGAGAAGATTCTGTGATTTGATCTTTTTTAATTTGTCTCCGAACAGAATGGATGATTTTAAAAACTGAAAATCCATTTTTTCCAGGCTTAGAAAGATCCCTTTCCAAAAAACCTTTTTCAACAAGACGATTAATGGATGTTCTGCACGTTCCGGCGGTTATCTTAAATTGGTTTGCAAGCTTTTCAATATGAACAGGACCAGTTGAAATATGGTTGTTTCTTTCTGATTGAGCGTTTAATTCCAATAAAAGAGTTCGCTGAATACCAATTAGCAAGTCTATTCTGCTTGATGTCTGATCCTCGCATGTTACCAATTTGTTACCAGTTTGTTCCTGGTCTGTTACCAATTTGTTACCAGTTTGTTCCTGGTCTGTTACCAATTTGTTACCAGTTTGTTCCTGGTCTGTTACCAATTTGTTACCAGTTTG
>Ga0172373_10009986_pt1 | contig 11658 bp, 9 predicted proteins | sample Lak10m_2_FD_114546 | JGI IMG/M metagenome (GOLD analysis project Ga0172373, IMG submission 114546) | Freshwater microbial communities from Kabuno Bay, South-Kivu, Congo - kab_092012_10m | ecosystem: Environmental > Aquatic > Freshwater > Lake | place: Democratic Republic of the Congo: South-Kivu... | reverse complement strand
TGCTGGCCTCGCTCCATCACGCGGCCGAGATCGAGCCGCAGGCGATGATGCCCGAGCTGGTGCGGCTGATGGCCGGGCGCTGATCTGCAGGCCGTGCGCCGTGCGCCGTGCGCCGTGCGCCGTGCGCCGTGCGCCGTGCGCCGTGCGCCGTGCGCCGTACGCCGTGCGCCGTGCGCCGTGCGCCCGCAGCTCAGCGCGCCGCGCGCCCGTAGGTATCTTCCAGCCGCACGATATCGTCTTCGCCCAGATAGCCACCCGACTGCACCTCGATCATTTCGAGCTCTATCTTGCCGGGGTTGCGGAGTCGGTGGACTTCCCCGACGGGAATGTAGGTGGACTGATTTTCACTGAGCAGAAACGTGTCGCTGCCGCGGGTGACCTCGGCCGTGCCCTTCACAACGATCCAGTGCTCGGCGCGGTGATGGTGCTTCTGAAGACTCAGACTGGCACCGGGCTTGACCCCAATCCGCTTCACCTGAAAACGATCGCCCTGATCGACGCTGTCATACCAGCCCCAGGGCCGTGAAACCTTGCGATGACTGACCGCCTGGGCGCAACGCTGTCCCTCGAGTCTTGCGACCACGTCTTTCACCTGCTCGGCATGATCGCGGTGCGCGACCAGCACCGCATCCGGCGTGTCGATAATGAGGAGATCGCGCGTGCCGAGCGCCACCACCGGACGGTGGGGTGCATGAACAAAGGTGTTGTGCGCGTCGTGCACCATGCCCTGCCCCTGCAGGCGGTTTGACTGGGGGTCTGGCGCGGTGAGATCGGCCACCGCGTTCCAGCTGCCCACATCGCTCCACTGCCCGGCAAAGGGCACAACCGCCACCTGGTCGTGTTTTTCCATGACCGCATAGTCGATGCTCTGGGAGCGGGTCGCTGCAAACAGATCGGCGGCAGGCCGCACCAGGGCAACCTGCGCGCCAGGGGCCCGGGTGGGCAGCGTTTCGCGGTGCGCCCCCTCGAGCGAACGCGCCACCTGGGTGAGGATGTCGGACGCATGACGCTCGAGCGCTGCGATCAGCGTATCGGCCCTCGCGAGAAAGATGCCGGCGTTCCAGAGCACGTTGCCCTCAAGCAGCAATTCTCCCGCACGCGCTGCGCTCGGCTTTTCGATGAACCGTTCAACCTGGCGACTACCGTCGGCGCGCGCCGCTCCCTGGCGGATATAGCCGTACGCCGTGCTGGGAAAGCTCGGCATGACACCAAAGGTGACGATGGCGCCCGTCTGCGCTGCCGCCACGCCTTCGTTCACCGTCGCTGCGAACGCCGCTGCATCGGGGATGTGGTGATCGGACGGACAGAACAGCATGAGCGCATCAGCCTGGCCCCCCTCGCGCAGGGACAGCGCAGCGAGCGCCATTGCAGCCGCCGTATTCCGGGCTGCGGGCTCAAGAAGCATGGCCCCGGCCACCCCCGCGGCTTCGAGCGCCTCCAGCACCATGAAGCGGTGCTCGTCGGCCGCCACCATCAGCACCTGCTCGCCAAGCGGAGCCACCCGACGAAGCGTCAGTTCGAGGAGGCTGCGCTCCCCCACCAGCGGCACGAACTGCTTGGGAAAGCTCTTGCGGGAGAGCGGCCAGAGACGGGTGCCCGATCCGCCGCAGAGGATGACCGGAGTGATGGCAACAGCAGACATGGAAGGTGTCTCCGAGCGGGCGGCAATAGTGCCCAAACCCTCAATGATAAGCGGGGCCGGCCCGGTGGCTGGGCGTTAAACTTCGCAGTCCTGGCGCTGTTTCGCCTGTCTCCGCCTACTTCAAACCATGACTACACAGCTGATCCGCAAGGCAGTGTTTCCGATTGCCGGCCTGGGCACGCGGTTTTTGCCAGCCACCAAGGCCTCGGCCAAGGAGATGCTGCCGGTGGTTGACAAGCCCCTTATCCAGTACGCCGTGGAGGAGGCTTATGCAGCGGGTATTCGGCAGATGATCTTCGTCACCGGCCGCACCAAGCGCAGCGTCGAAGACCACTTCGACACCGCTTACGAGCTGGAAAACGAACTCGAGGTGGCGGGCAAGCTGAGTCTGCTGTCAATCGCCCGGTCCATCGCCCCCGACGACATGCTGTGCACCTACGTGCGCCAGCCGCGTGCACTGGGTCTGGGCCATGCGGTGCTCTGCGCGCGCGAGTTGGTGGGGAGCGAACCCTTTGCGGTACTGCTCGCCGATGACCTGATGGTGGGCACACCGCCCGTGATGGCGCAGATGGTGGCCCAGTACGCCGAATGGCGGGCCAGCATTCTTGCAGTGCAGGACGTGCCTCGGGAACACACGCGGCGCTATGGCATCGTGTCGGGCCGAGAAGTGGCTGACGGCGTCGTTGATGTGTCCGGCATTGTCGAAAAACCCGAACCGGCAGTCGCCCCCACCACGCTTGCGGTTGCGGGTCGCTACATCCTGAGCGCAGGCATTTTCAAGGAACTCGAGGCTTTGCCCCGGGGTGTGGGCGGTGAAATCCAGCTGACCGATGGCATTGCACAACTGTTGCGGCGGGAGAAAGTCTTCGCTTACCGCTATCACGGCACGCGCTACGACTGCGGCTCCAAGCTCGGCTTTCTGCAGGCCACCGTCGACCTGGGCGAGGAACACACCGAGGTCGGCGCCGAATTCAGCCAATGGCTCGCCGAGCGGGCCGGCAGCACTACCCGCAAGGCGTAAACTCGCGATCGCCTCACTCATTCGAGTCAATCACCATCCTCCGGGTCCCTCGTCGGACCGCTTACTCAGCCGGAACCCCATCATGGACATGCAAGGCAGCCGTCAGCTCGCCGTCACCCGCGAACAGGCCTGGGATGCCCTCAACGATCCCGAGATCCTCAAACGCTGCATCACAGGGTGCGAAAAGTTCGAGCTCAGCGCAGAGAACACCTACGCCATCGTGGTGGCAATCCGGATCGGGCCCGTGTCCGCGCGCTTCAACGGCAAGGTCACCCTGGCTGACATCGTGGTGCCCGAGTCCTACGCGCTGCGTTTTGACGCCCAGGGCGGTGCTGCCGGGTTTGGCAAGGGTGAATCACAGGTTTTGCTGGTGCCCAATGAGCAGGGCGTTGAATTGCGCTACACGGTGAAATCCACCGTGGGCGGCAAACTCGCCCAGATCGGTCAGCGCCTGATTGACGGCGTGGCCAAGTCGCTCGCCGAGGAATTTTTCAGCCGCTTCGAGGCTGAGCTTGTGAAACGCTTTGCGCCGGCAGTCGCTCCAGCTGCGCCCGCCGAGGAACCACAGGACGCGGCGCACAGCACCGGCAGCGCGCCAGCACCCACCACCACTGCACCCGTCCAGCCCGCAGCCACAGCACAGACAACCGGCACATCGAACTGGGTCTGGTGGGCGGCCATTGTTGCAGCCTTCGTGGCAGGCTGGCTGCTGGGCCGCTGAGCCTGGTGCGGCGCCTGGCCGCTGGTTTTTGCCCCGCCAGGCACAGCCCAAAAATCGACTCGATGCGCTCCGGATCGCAGAACGCAATCCGCCCGACGCGGCCATCGTCGATCTGGTGCTGGGGCAGGAAAGCGGCCTGGATCTGGTGAGGCGCTGGCGGGTCGAGCGCCGCTTCCCAGTGCTGATCGTCAGCTCACGGGGCGACCCCATCGACCGGATCATCGGGCTCGAGGTGGGTGCCGACGATTACCTCGTCAAACCGATTGAACCGCGTGAACTCCAGCTGCGGCTGCGTATCGCCATGGACAGGAGCCGGCCAACAGGGCGTTCGCGAGAGAATCCAGGCAGCTGGGAGATTGGGTCCTGCGTGTTTGATGCAGCCCGGCGCGCCATCCGGATTGATGACATCGAGGTTGCGCTCACCACGGCCGAATACCGGCTGATCGAGCTGCTTGTGAGAAACGCCAATCAGGTGCTCACGCGGGACCGGATCATGGACGCAGTCCAGCAGCGGGAACGGTTCAGCGCAAGCGATCGTTCAGTGGACATGCTGGTCACTCGCCTTCGGCGAAAGGTCTGCGCCAACGACTTCAGCATTCAGGCGGTTCGTGGCGCCGGCTACATGCTGTGCGGGACGATCAGGCGGGTTGCCTGAACGCTTATCCGCGGTACACGCCGGGGCTCGCTCTACAATCGGGTTTCAGGTCCGCTTCATCCGGAACGGCCCGTTATCCAGGGAGACCGCCAACATGTCCCGTGCCATCCGATCTGCTGCCCTTGCTGCCGCCCTGCTGATAGCGGGTGCTGCGCTCGTTCCCACCGAAGCCAGCGCACAGGCCTGGCCCAACCGCCCCATCCGCCTGGTGGTGACCTTTCCCACGGGCGGCGCGCCCGACATCCTGGCGCGACTGTTCAGCGAAAAAGCACAACTTGGCCAGCAGGTCATCGTCGACAACAAGCCTGGCGCGGGCGGCAATATCGGAGCCGACTTCGTTGCCAAGGCCGCGCCCGACGGTTACACGCTGGTGATGGGCACCGTTGGCACGCACGCCATCAACGGCGCGCTCTACTCGAAGATGCCCTATGACATGGTGCGCGATTTCGCGCCGGTCTCGCTGGTGGCGTCTGCGCCCAACCTGCTGGTCGTCAACAACAACCTGCCGGTCAAGACGGTGGGCGACCTGATCAGCTACATGAAGGCCAACCCCGACAAGCTCTCGTTCGGTTCACCGGGTGTGGGCACCTCGGTCCATGTGTCGGGCGAACTGTTCAAGGCGATGACCGGCACCGCCATGACGCATGTGCCTTACAAGGGCCGGCAATTCGCGATTCCGGATCTGGTCGGCGGCAACATTCAGCTGATGTTCGACAACATGCCCTCAGCGCTGCCCATGGCCAGGGAAGGCAAGATCCGTGCGGTCGCCGTCACCACCCTCAAGCGCTCGCCTTCCGCGCCGGAAATCCCCACGGTGGCCGAGACCATTCCCGGATTCGAAGCGGTCACCTGGTTTGCCATGTTCGCCCCCGCGGGCACGCCGCGTTCAGCGGTTGATCGCCTTCATCAGGAAGTTCTGCGCGTCTACCGCTTACCCGAGGTGCAGGAACGTCTGCACACCCTTGGACTCGACGCCCAACTCACCACCCCCGAGCAGCTTGCCACCTATCAGGCAGCCGAAATCAGCAAGTGGGGCGACGTGGTGCGCAAGTCGGGCGCTCGCGCGGAGTAAATCGCCCGGGGTAGATTGGCTTGGCAGGCCGGCACCGGGTGGGTGCCGGCATCCCGCCTGGCGCGTGACCTGGGCCACGGCCTCTGGCGGGATGCCCCTGCGAGTTCAGGGGCGGGCGTGCGAGCGCGCGCGCTCGAAGATGCTCAGGTCGAGAAATTTATCCGGCGCGGGTGGCTTTCCGCCCCATTGCCCTTCGATCTCCGCGCGCAGGGCCAGCACGTTGCTGAAGCCTTTCATGTCGAATTCGCAGTCGGGGGCCAGTCCGCTGCCCTTGGTCATCAACTCGGTGTAGGTGAGTTCCGCGATCCTGGGCGTGAGCTTCAGTTCGCGTTGCAGCACCCGCAAGACCAGTTCGCGCTGCGACGGATCCTGCGCCAGTCGGCAGCCCTCGATGTAGGCCGCGATGTAGCGCTCGAGAGCGGGTCCATTCCTGGCCGCCCAGGGGCGCATCACAAAAATGCCGCTCGCCTGATACGCACCGTACAGGTCGATGGTTCGACCCAGGCTTTTTGCCCCTTTGTCGCGAGCGATGAAGTTCCAGGGGGGATTGAGCAGCGTCGCGGCCCGCTCCGGGGTATTCAGCCCGTTTGATCGGGCCTCGGAACCGCCAAGAGGATCGAGCTTGTAGTCAACGCCTTCTCGGAGACCCGCCTCGCGGAAGATCTTGCGGCCGATCAGTGCGTAGGCGGTATTGGGTGCATCCACCACATACGACTTGCCCCGCAGGTCGGCGGGCCGGTTGATTTCCGGGCGGACCAGGAGTTCGTTCATGCCGCCGTCACCGCCCGCCACGATGACGACGTCGGCCTTGGCCACCTCGACCATGGCAATGGCGTTGTCGATGGCGGCATGCGCAATATCAAACCTGCCGGCAGCCAGCCCCTGACGCTGGGTATTCGAGTTGGGCGTGAACTGCATTTCCACGGTAATGCCGCGGCGCGCGAAGTAGCCCTTCTCCTGAGCCAGATAAATCGGCAGGTTGCTCGAACCGCGGAACACATTGACTTTGAGCGTGACCGGGTCGTTGGGGGGAGGTGGATGCTGCGCGGTGGCCGCGCAACCGGCGAGCAGGGCCGCAGACAACAGGGCCAGCGAAATACGGATCATGGGATTCTCCATTCAGATTGATGCGCTGCAATCATTGCGGCAGCGTCGGCGGGTGGCGCTGCCACGCCCCGGCGAGGCGAGGCACGGCAAGGCAACGCGCGAGGCTAAACCGGGGCCAGCGGGTGCGTCAATGGCGCTCTTCGCAAGGGTCTCCCTATAATGCGACCGCCCCGACGAAGCCCAGCCCGCTGGCCTACCCACGACAACGACCACCATCATGACCCAGCACGATGTCCTGCCTGCCAGCTGCCCATTGAAGGGCGTCGTGGTCCTCGAATCAGGCGCGCGCATTGGCGCGGCAATCGCCGGGTCGCTCCTCGCCCAACTCGGCGCGACGGTCATCTGCGCTGAATCCGTCGACGAAGGTGCGTTTACCCAGCCCAAATGGCGGCACCGTGTACCCCTTGCTGCAGGCAAGCTCTGCATCGCCATCAATTCCCGCGAGGCCGCTGACCGCCTGCTACTTCAGCAGATGGCCGGGGCAAGCGATGTGGTTCTGACCTGCAGTGATGCCGACCCGCTTGCGTACCGTTCTGATTCGCATCTTGGCGGCTCGCCCCGCGCAGTGATCTGTGACATCACGGCCTTTGGCAGCACCGGCCCCCACGCCGGATGGGCCGCCACCGACGTGGAGGTCCAGGCATTAAGCGGCATGATGGATGCCACCGGCTCGCCCGATTCCCCGCCGATGCCGGTCATGCTGCCACTCCTTGAGCACCTCGCAGGCATCCACGCTGCAGGCGCGGTGCTTGCGGCGCTTCGATTGTCGGGCGCAGGACTGCAGCGCACCCGTGTCGCGCTCTATGACGCGGCCTTCAGCGCCATGACCACGTTCCTGCCGGCCGCGCTGGGCGGCGTGAGAAAGGCGGCCAATCGCGTGGGTAACCGTCACCCGCTGTCGGCGCCGTGGAATGTCTACCGTGCAAGCGACGGATGGGTGCTGCTCTGCGCTGGTAACGACGACCAGTGGCACAAGATCTGCGGCCTGATGGGCCAGACCGGCCAGCAGCTCGCAGCGCGTTTCCCCACGATTGCCGAGCGCATGGCCCATATCGACGAGATGGATGCCCTCATCCAGTCCTGGATAGGCGAGCACACCATGGCCGTGTGCATTCGTGAATTCGCCTCGGCAGGCATTCCGTGCGGGCCGATTGCGCCGATCGAGGGCCATCCGATCGAGGCCAATCTCGATCATCGGGCCATGATCCGCCAGGCAACCGATCCCGCCGGGCACACCGTCTTTGTAGCGGGATCCCCATTTCGCATGACCCGGATGTCGGGCCTGGCACCAGCCGCCGTGAGCGCCACCAACGCCGACCGGGCGCTGATCCTCGAACTCATTCACGCCCGTGGAGGGCTGTCCTCGCCCACCCAGGCTGCGACCGGATCGTCCGATCGGCCCCTGTCGGGAATCCGGGTGCTGGAGATCGGCCACTACACCACGGCGCCCGCGGCCTCGCGTCAACTGGCTGCACTCGGCGCCGAGGTCATCAAACTCGAACCCCCCGATGGCGAGGCGGTCCGCCACTGGCCTCCGTTGAAGGGGGACAGGGCGGTGTTTTTCTCTTTTCAGAATGCGGACAAGCGTTCGTTGGTCCTGGACATCGCCAACGCCGATGATCTGGACCGGCTGAAGACGCTCATCGCCGGGTGCGATGTGTTGATCGAAAATCTCAGGCCCGGTGCACTCGCTCGCAAAGGCCTCACGCCCGAGGCGCTTCATCGGCTCAACCCGCGCCTGGTCGCCTGCGCCATTTCGGGCTTCGGCGTTGATTCCATTTATCAGGGTCGCCCGGCGTTCGATACCGTGGTTCAGGCGATGTCGGGTCTCATGGATTTGAATCGCGCGGGGCAGGTTCCCATGAAAACCGGCCCCTCCATCGCCGACGTCATGGGCGCAGCCTTCGCGGCCACCGCAATCCTCGCCGCACTGGAAGACCGGCGGCGCTCGGGCCTTGGGCAATTCATTGATTTGTCGATGCAGGACATCTGCGCCTGGGCCACGCAGATCGCCTGGAATGGTCAGGCACTGGCCCAACCACCGGGCGTGCTTGCCGACGGCGAGGGTTATCGCCTGCAGCCCGACGGCGGCCAAGCCGATGCGCCGGGGGTACGGGTGCTTGGCATGCTCGATGTGGTGAATGCGCCGCAGACCCTGTCACGGCCGCTGTGGATGCAGGCACGCGCAGAAGACGATTCCGAGCAGGCCGTCATCCGCTGTCCGGCGGTATTTGCATCATGCCCTGAGCCGGTTCCGGTTCCGGCCCGGGCACTGGGCATCGATAGCGACGATATTCTTCGGGAGCTGGGAACCCGTTGATGGCCTGACCAGGGCCCGCGCACTCTGCACGCGGCCAGCGCCGGGTCGCATCAGCGCGACACGTTACCGCTGCCGTGTTTGCGCGAGGCGCAGGCGCGCACTACATTCAGGGGCCGTTCGCTCACCTGACACCCCATGCCACGCAGCTCCGCCCCCGCACGCGCCCGACGCAAGGCCGCTGACAAGACGCCCGCCGCCAGTGCCGCTGCAACCAGCCGCAAGGTGTCAAGGCGTCAAGCGGTTGCGCCTGCCCCACCGGTCGCAGAGGTCGCTGCGGCCGCTGCGGCCGCTGCGGCCGCCGAGGCTGCTGCGGTCGCCGAGGCTGCTGCGGTCGCCGAGGCTGCTGCGGTCGCCGAGGCTGCTGCGGTCGCTGAGGCCGCGCCAGCCGTCAAGCGCGCCCGCAGCCGGACCAGGGCGCCGGAGCCCATCGCCCTGCAGGCTCAGGGAGGGCCCGGAAAAAAAAAGACAGCCGTGGTGAGTAAAACGGGCCGCCGCAAGAAGGTGACAGCGTCGGAGCCACGCTCATCGCCCAGGTCAGCGGCAAAAAAAGACAGTGCCCAGGCCGTTGCGGCGCCGTCCCCGGCACCGCGCCGTGGGCGGAGGCGGGCCAGCACTGCCGAGGTGCTCGATGCACTCGACCAGGGCTTTGTTCCCAAGGCGCCGCCCCCCAATGCGCCGGCACACGCGAAGCCTTTCGAAGCTGCGGTACATGAGGCTTCCGGGGCTATGCCCGATGCGGGCCCAGCGGGTTCTCGCGCAAGCCCCCACGCTGCGCCGCGTCTGTCAACGACTGAACCGGCTGTACCGGTCAGACATGACCCGCCCGGTGGCCCGGCCCTGGCGCTGGCCCCACCGCTGACCTCGTCGGCACCGGTACGCCAGCGCTGCCCAAGCTGCGACTATCCGCTCGCCCGGCAGGCGCGCTTTTGCAGGCGCTGCGGCGTCGCGCAACGCCCCACTGGCGCCGCACCGCTGATTGGAGCGGCGCAGGCCGGTCTGGCGGATTCCGCCTGGGCAGGCGCGGCTCGGCCATCTGCGGCCGCGGCGCCGAGCGATGAAGGCGTGGCGCCGGGTGTGGCACACGTTGTGGCGCAAAGCGTCGCCTTGAGTCACGCGGGCAACGCTCCGATAGCCGCAGCAGAATCGCTGAAGGCCGAGGCTGAGTCTGTGCGTGATGACAGCAATTCAGGACAGGTTGAGCTCAAATCGACACAGATTGAGGCCGAAATTCCCCCATCTGCACGCATCTCCGAACAACGCCGCTTTGCCTGCACCGAATGCGGACTGGCCTTACCAGGGTCTGCACGGTTCTGCCGGTCTTGCGGTGAGCGCCAGGCTGGGTCGCCCGACAACCCTGCAGCGCCAGAGGACGGGTTGGCGGTGGTGGAGCCGGCCGCAGGCGTCGACGCCAGAACATTGATCATTCAGGGCGCGCCCGAATCGGGGATCGTGCCCGAAGTGGTCGCCGAGCCCGAAGTGGTCGCCGAGCCCGAAGTGGTCGCCGAGCCCGAAGTCGTGGGCGTAGCCGAAGGGCTTATTGCGGCTGAAGCGCAGGAGTCGCCCGCAGCGGAGTTTGTCGTCGCCCCGCCCGAGGCTGCGTCTGGTATCGATTGCCACGCCTGCGGCGAGCATCTTCCCGCGATTGCCCGGTTCTGCATGTTCTGCGCCGCGCCACAGGGATTGGCGCATGAGGAGACGTACGCATCATCCCCGCCAGACTCGAGCCCCACCGAGGTCCAAACAGCAGAAAGCGCAGTGGGTGATGTCAGCGCCGCGCATGAATCGCCCGCTCCCGAGCATGCGTGCGACTCTGTGCAGAACGAAGCCGACGCCGAAACGCTGACGGATGCCGCGCCGACGGATGCCGCGCCGACGGATGCCGCGCCGACGGATGCCGCGCCGACGGATGCCGCCCAAATTGAAGCCGCCCCACTCGACGCCGACCCGGCAGCCACCGCGCCTCCTCACGCCCCCCCAGTCCAGCAACCACCGCAAGAAACCCCGCCCGTGCCGGCGATCACACTGCTTGAACCCGACGTGGTTGAGCGCCTCAAGAGAGCCCGCGACGACATCGATGAGATCGGCCGCTCCATCGATAGCCTTACCAGAACGCTGACTGCCAGCAGCGCACCGGCCCAACGTCCGTCGGCGCTTCCGCCGCGGCGCCGCTGAGAGCGTCGCGATGTATTGCATCGAGTGCGGCGCCCCGATCGAAGCCACAGCAAGAATCTGCGGCACCTGCCGCTTTCCGCAGCCGCTCGAAGAGTTCGCCGACGTCGAACCCGTTCACGCTGCGGGCGCGAGCGCAGCGCAAAAGCCTGCGTTCCCAGTGCGACTCGAGGACCCCCCCAGAACGCGCGAAAAAAGTCCGCGACTGGCCGCCGCGATCGCCGTGTTCATCGCGCTCTGCATATCGACCGGCCTCCTGATGTATCTGCTGACCCGGCCACACGCGCCCCCCAGCAATAAAAGCCCGCAGCCCGCGACGGCCGCGCCATCAACACCTCCCCAATCGCCCCCTGCCGAGGTGCCGCAGCCGGACAAAGCGGCCGGGGAGAGCGCGCCAGCAGCACAGGACGGCCCCGCCAGTGAGCCGAAAAACTGAAATGAACTCCGCTCTTCGACGCCGACTGACTGCAGCGGCCATTGCGCTCCCGTTTACCATACCGGCGCGAGCCCAGTCGGGCCCGGCGCAGGACCGTCCGCTTCGAATCATCGTGCCGTTTGCTGCCGGGGCTGGAACCGACGCGGTCGCGCGTCTGATCGCCCCGGCGCTCGCGCAATCGCTCACCCGACCAGTGGTGGTTGAAAACAGGGCGGGCGCGTCGGGGGCGATCGGAGCACGACTCGTTGCCCAGAGCGCGCCTGACGGCAACACACTGCTGCTGGTGGCCTCCCCCTTCACAACGGTGGCCGCAGTCAATCCAAGGGCGGGCTACGATCCGCTCACCGACTTCTCGCCGGTGGGCCTGATCGCCTCGGGGCCGCTCCTCTGGGCGGGAAGCGCACAGGGCGACGCGCGCACCCTCACTGACTGGATCCGCAGTGCGCGCGAGCGGCCCGGCTCGGTGCTGTACGGTTCAGCAGGCGCAGGCGGCATCAATCACCTGATGCTGGAAC
>Ga0172373_10009985_pt1 | contig 11659 bp, 12 predicted proteins | sample Lak10m_2_FD_114546 | JGI IMG/M metagenome (GOLD analysis project Ga0172373, IMG submission 114546) | Freshwater microbial communities from Kabuno Bay, South-Kivu, Congo - kab_092012_10m | ecosystem: Environmental > Aquatic > Freshwater > Lake | place: Democratic Republic of the Congo... | reverse complement strand
TGGGGGCGTCCGGCCCCGGGGACCCGGCCAATATAAGCGAAAAGGGGCCGGACTCGCGTCCGGCCCCTTGGGGGGAATTGGGGAATTGGGGAATTGGGGACAGTTCACTTATCTCCCCTATAGCGCTGCCTGATGGCAATCGTTCACTGGGGAGATAAGTGAACTGTCCCCAATTCCCCAATTCCCCAATTCCCCCCAAGGGGCCGGACGCGAGTCCGGCCCCTTTTCGCTTATATTGGCCGGGTCCCCGGGGCCGGACGCCCCCACACTGGAGGACGGCCATGCTGGACTTCCTGACCTGGCTCTTCTGGACCCTCGCCCTCTTCGGCGTGGCCCTGGCGCTGGCCTATCGGCGCGTGGACCTGCGGACCGCCACCGCCACGCTGGGCCTGGCCATCCTGGCCTACATCGCCCTCGCGGATCCCGGCTGGCTGTTCGCCGCCCTCATCGTCGTGGCGTGGGCGGGCATGGCCGCGCTGAACTTCACGGAGTTGCGCCGCGAGAACGTCACCGCGCCCCTGCTGCGCTTCTACCGGACCATCGTGCCGCAGCTCTCCGCCACCGAGCGCGAGGCGCTGGAGGCCGGCACCGTGTGGTGGGACGGCGAGCTGTTCACCGGCCTGCCCGACTGGACGAAGCTCGCCGCGCTGCCGCCGCCGCGGCTCTCCGACGAGGAAAAGGCGTTCCTGGACGGCCCGACCGAGGAACTCTGCCGCCGCCTCGACGACTGGGAGATCACCCACGAGCTGGGCGACATGCCCCGGGAGACCTGGGAATTCATCATCGAGAAGAAGTTCTTCGCGATGATCATCCCCAAGCGCTACGGTGGCCTGGAGTTCTCGCCGCTGGGCGTCGCCATGGTGCTGGCGAAGCTCGCCAGCCGCAGCGCGGTGGCGACGTCCACCATCGGCGTGCCCAACTCGCTGGGGCCCGGCGAGCTGCTGCTCCACTACGGCACCGACGAGCAGAAGGACTACTACCTGCCGCGACTCGCCCGCGGCGAGGAGATCCCGTGCTTCGCGCTCACGAGCCCGCGGGTGGGCTCCGATGCGGCGTCCATCCATGACACGGGCATCGTGTGCCGGGGGACGTTCGAGGGCCGCGAGGTCATCGGCATCCGGCTGAACTGGGACAAGCGCTACATCACCCTCGCGCCCATCGCCACGGTGCTGGGCCTCGCGTTCAAGCTCTACGACCCCGAGCACCTCGTCGGCGACCAGGACGAGCTGGGCATCACCGCGGCACTGATCCCGACCCACCTGCCCGGCATCGAGATCGGGCGGCGCCACTTCCCCATCAACATACCGTTCCAGAACGGTCCGACGAAAGGCACAGACGTCTTCGTGCCTGTGGACTACATCATCGGCGGGCGCGCACGGGCCGGGCAGGGCTGGAAGATGCTCATGGAGCAGCTCTCCGCCGGCCGCGGCGTGACGCTGCCCTCCAACGCCATGGGCGGCGGCCGCGCGGCGGTGCTCGCCACCGGGGCCTACGCGCGCATCCGCAAGCAGTTCAACCTGCCCATCGCGCAGTTCGAGGGCGTCGGCGAGGCGCTGGCGCGCATCGCCGGGCACACCTACATCATGAACGCCGCCGTGACGGTGAACTGCACGGCGCTAGGCCGCGGCGAGAAGCCGTCGGTGCCCTCGGCGATCCTGAAGTACCACTGCACCGAGCTGGCGCGGAAGGTGGCGAACGACGCCATGGACGTGCACGGCGGCAAGGGCATCATGCTGGGGCCGAAGAACTACCTCGCCCGCAGCTACGAGGTGCTGCCCGTCGCCATCACGGTGGAAGGCGCGAACATCCTCACCCGCAGCCTGATCATCTTCGGCCAGGGCGCCGTGCGCTGCCACCCGTTCGTGCTGAAGGAGATGGAGGCCGCCCAGGACCCGGACTTCGAGCGCTCGCTGGAGGCCTTCGACCGGCACCTCTTCGGCCACATCGGCTACGCCATCAGCAACGCGGCGCGCTCCTTCTGGCTGGCGCTCACCCACGCGCGCTACAGCGGCACGCCGGTCAGCGGGCCGACCGAGCGGCACTACCAGCACATCAACCGCTTCAGCGCCGCCTTCGCGCTCTCCGCCGACACGGCGATGCTGACGCTGGGCGGCGGACTCAAGCGGCGCGAGCTGCTCTCCGCGCGCCTCGGCGACGTGTTCAGCGCGATGTACCTCGCCAGCATGGTGCTCAAGCACTACGAGAACCAGGGCCGCCCCGCCGCCGACCTGCCGCTGGTGGACTGGGCCTGCCGCACGCTGCTCTACCACGCCCAGGAGCAGCTCCACGGCTTCCTGCGCAACCTGCCCAACCGCCCTGTCGCGGCGGTACTGCGCGCGCTGATCTTCCCCCGCGGGCGCCAGTACTCCGCGCCGTCCGACGAGCTGGGCCAGGAGATCGTGGCGCTCATCACGCGCCCCACCGAGACCCGCGAGCGGCTCACCTGCGGCATCTACGCCACGGACGAGCCCGGCAGCCCGCTCGGCCAGCTGCAACGCGCGCTGGAGCGCGCCGAGGCGCTGGTGCCGCTGGAGCAGCGGCTCAAGGACGCGGTGCGCAGCGGCCTCGTCCGCGAGGAGCACCCGCTGGACCAGGTCGAGTCCGCCGAGCGCCAGGGCATCCTCAACGCCAGCGAGGCCGACCAGCTGCGCCGCTACGACGCGCTGGTGATGGAGATCATCGGCGTGGATGACTTCGATCCGCGGGAGATCGGGCGGGTCACGGCGGAAGCGCCGCACCGGGCGGACAGCGCAGCGGCATAGCGCCAGCCACCCGCCAAATCACATTCGGCCTGCAACGAAGCGGCCGCGGAGGCACCGCACGGTCCCGATGGAGTACTTTTTCGTCCACATCAACAAGACCGGGGGCAGCAGCATCGAGGCGGCCCTCGGCATCCACCTGCAGCACGTCACCGCCCAGCAGATCGTCGATGCCGTCGGCCTGCCGCGCTGGCAGCGCGCCTTCACCTTCGGGTTCGTCCGCAATCCGTGGGACAAGGTCGTGTCCCACTATGCCTACCGGGTGCAGACCAACCAGACGGGCCTGGGGTCGAAGGCCGTGCCGTTCCACACCTGGGTCCGCGAAGCCTATGGGCGGCGGAACCCGATATTCCATGACAAGCCGCTGATGTTCATGCCCCAGAGCCGGTGGCTGTGCGACGGCGCAGGCAACGTGCTCGTCAACTTCGTCGGCCGGTTCGAGAACCTGCAGGCGGACTTCGACACGGTGTGCTCACGCCTGGGGCGTCCGCCGAAGCCGTTGCCCCACGTCAAGGCGTCGACGCGCGCAGCCTACCGGCAGTACTACGACGACGAGGCAAGGCAGGTCGTCGCGGACTGGTTCGCCGAGGACATCGCCCGATTTGGCTATATGTTCTGAATGCCGGGGCCACGCGAACGCATCAGGCTACGCTGCGCCCGACGTGTGCGTAAGGAGGAACCACCCATGCAACCCACCGCCTGGTATTCCCGCTTCGCCAAGTCCGCCGCCCACTTCTGCGGCCGGCCACGGGTCTTCGTGCTGGCGGTGCTCGTCATCGCCGCCTGGATCGTGACGGGGCCCATCTTCGATTTCAGCGACACCTGGCAGCTGGTGATCAACACCGGCACGACGATCATCACCTTCCTCATGGTGTTCCTGATCCAGAACACCCAGAACCGCGACACGGAGGCGATCCAGGTGAAACTGGACGAGCTGATCCGCGCCACGAAGGGCGCGCACAACGCGCTGCTGGACCTGGAGGAGCTGGAAGAGGACGCCCTGGAGGCGTTCCGGCGCAGGTACCAGGCTCTCGCCACCACGGCCCGCGAGGAATTGCGCGCAGGAACCGACGACACGGGCACGCCGGAGCCCTGAGCGTCGTGCGGCGGCCCCTCGGCATCGAACGCACCGCGCTGCCCGCCGCGGCCCTGCTCGCCCCGTACCGCGACCGCGGGGACTTCACCGACTGCTACGCCACGCAGCTCGCCGGCGACGTCCCGCTGGGGCGGCTCGTGTCCGCCTTCTACACGACGCTCCCCTTCCGGGCCGAACGGCTCATCCTGCGCCTCGCCCTGTCCCTGCCCTCCACCGACGCGGAGGCCGCCGAGCTCGCGGCCGGCCACCGCGACCGCTTCGCCGCCTGGTGCGTGGAGGCGCGGCGCGAGGACCAGCTGCTGCTCGCCGATGTGCAGGGCCGCACCCGCTCGTGGCTCATGGTGGCGCCCGCCGGCGCCGGCACGCACACGCGGCTGTACTTCGGCTCGGCCATCGTGAAGTCCGTGGACGCCACGACGGGCCGGGCGCAGATCGGCCCCGTCTTCCGCGCACTCGGCCGCTTCCACCACGCCTACTCGATCCTGCTGCTGGCGGCCGCGCGCCGGCGCCTGGCCGCGGCGCGCGGCTGAGCCGGCGAGTACCCGCGCCCGGCGCACCGCCCGGCCGTGGCGCCGCACCCGGCGGATGGCGGAGAATGCAGCCATGCCCCGCCTCGATCCCCTCGCCGACCGCCGCATCCTCGTGACCCAGTCCGGCACGTTCATGGGTCCCGCCCTCTGCGCGGCACTGCGGGCCCAGGGCGCCGAGGTCATCGAGAGCACCGACGCGCTGGCGGACGCGGATGCCCCCGCCCGCATCGTCGCCGCCGCCGGCCGCGTGGACGCGCTGGTCGCGAACCTCGCCTGCCCCGCGCCCACCACCGCTGCAGCGGAGGTGGCCGACGGGGAGTGGCGCGAAGTGTTCGCCGCCCTCGTGGACCCGCTGCCCCGCCTCGCCCGCGCCGTGCTGCCGCAGATGCTGGAGCGGCGCGCGGGCAGCATCCTGGTGATGGGCAGCGCCGCGGCCCTGCGCGGGATGAAGCGCGCCTCCACCTACAGCGCCGCGCGGGGCGCCCAGCTCGCCTGGGTGCAGGCCACGGGCGCGGAGCTCGCGGCGACCGGCGTACGGGTGAACGCCATCGCGCAGAACTTCGTGGACAACACGGCCTACTTCCCGCCGGAGGTGCAGGCCAACCCGAAGTTCCAGGAGCGGCTGCGGCGCGAGGTGCCGCTGGGCCGGCTGGTCTCCGCGGAGGAGGACGCGGCGTTCGCGGCGTGGCTGCTCGGCGATGCCGCCGCCTGCTTCGTGGGCCAGGTCTTCCCCGTCGCCGGCGGCTGGGTCACCCGGTGAGCGCCGCCCCGGAGCCCGTCCCGACCCTGCGCCGCGCCACGCCGGCGGACGCCGACGGCCTCGCGCTGTTGGGGGCCGGGACGTTCCTGGAGGCCTTCGCCGAGGTCCTGCCCGGCACGGACCTGCTCCTGCACTGCGAGCGCGAGCACTCGGCGGCGCGCTACCGGGAACTCCTGGCCGACGCCTCCACGCGGGCCTGGATCGTCCAGCTGCGGCCCGACGGCGCGCCCATCGGGTACGTGCTGGTGGAGCGCGCGAAGCTGCCCCTGCCCGACCTGGCCCCCACGGACTTCGAGATGAAGCGCCTGTACGTGTTCCAGCGCTTCCAGGGCACGGGGCTGGGCCGGCGGATGGTGGAACTGGCCCGCGAGGACGCGCGGGCCCTGGGCGCGCGCAGGCTGCTGCTCGGCGTGTACGGCGGCAACCACGCGGCCATCGGCTTCTACGAGCGCGTGGGCTTCACCACCTGCGGCACGCGCCGCTTCCGGGTCGGCACCCTCGTGTGCGACGACCTCATCATGGGCATGGCGCTCGACTGACCCCCCAAAAGAAAACGGCGCCCGTAGGCGCCGCCTTCCCTCTCCCCGTATTGCCCGTGCGTCGCTAGCGCACTTCGGCAGCGTATCGGCGGCGGGCCGCAGCGAGGTCGGCGTGGTTGTCGTCGTTACGGGCGCCGGAGTCATCCCAGAAGATGCCCCAGAGGTTGCTCGTGCTCGGATTCACCGGGTTGTTCCAGGTGCGCTGGCCCGTGTCCGCGTTGAAGCCCGACAGCGCGGCGTAGCCGATGCTGCGGTAGCCACCCACGTGGTTGTAGTTGTACTGGGCGGTGATGGAGGCGGCGTTGTCGTTCTCCACGCAGCGGCCGAAGCCGCCCACGCTTTTGCCGCCGCTGGTGCACATCGAGAAGTCCAGCAGGCTGCCGGCGTTCACGGCCATGGAGCCGATCAGGATCCGCGAGTTGAAGTTGTCGGGGCGCCCCGCGGTCGAGATGGACCCGCCGTTGAAGTTGAACGTGTTGGTGTAGGCCGCCTCGTTGCCGATGTAGTAGAAGTCCACCCAGCCGTTGGCGGTGGCGGACAGCTGGCCGTAGTACAGCCGGTTCGGGTGGCCCGGGATGTCATTGCCATTGGTGCCGGTCCAGGTGGCGCCGGGCGAGAACGTCGCGCTCACCGCGGGATCCAGCAGCAGCGTGGCGTTGGCCTGGGCGGCCGCCAGGAGCAGGGTGCCCGTGAGGGCGGCAGTACGGATCTTACGAAATATGGCTATTGGGTTTTCCATAACCGCAACGGCGGCTCTTTGCGAGCCCGCCAAGGGGCATCAATGACTTGCGCGCGCCGGCCGCCGGGCCTGCGGCGCCGGCTGTAAAGCCTCTTGACGCGACCCACGTCACATATGGCTCAACGGCGCGGGTTGCAGCGGCACGCCCCAGTGTCGGCGCAGCCGACACTAGCCGGGGCCACCGTCCTTCACGATCACGAGGCGCCGGGCGAGCGCGAAGGTGCCGGGTGCAAGGCCCACCAGCAGGCGGTCCAGGGCCGCCACCGCATCCAGCGCCCCAGGCCGCAGCTCGAGGGTACGCACTTCGCCGCCCACGCCGCCGGAGACCAGGAACTGGAACAGCTCGCAGCAGGCGTCCTCGCGGATGCTGAGGCCGGGGAAGTGGCGCGAGAACCGGGCGCGGTCGTTGAACAGCAGGTCCGCGACCGCGTTGTTCCCGGCGAGCGGATCCACCGTGGACTTGGCATAACCCTCGTCGTCGAAGATATCCACGTCGTAGGACCAGCCCTCGTGGCGCATCGCCCACATGATGAAGCGGTGGCACCAGGAGGCGTTCGACTCGTTCACCAGCAGCCGGCCGCCCGGCTTCAGCGTCGTGGCGATGCTGCGCAGGAGCGCCGCCGGACGCGGGACGTGGTGGATCATGTGGCTGCAGATGACCGCATCCAGCGAGCCGGGCGCATAGGGCAGCGCCATGGCGTCCACGACCCGGTCGAGCCAGGGGTTGGCGACGACGTCCGTGAGCTCGAGCCCGGGGCACGCCAGGTATTCGCGGGCGAAGCCCGGGCCGGCACCGAGCTCCACCACCCGGTCGCCGGGGCCGACCCAGGGCTGCATCCAGCGATAACGCGACGCCACGAGGTGGCGCAGGTTGGAGTGGGAGCGGGCGAAGAAACGCTCCCGCGTGCGGGCGAAGTCCCCGTGCTGCGCCAGCCGGTCCGTGCCGGCCCGGGCCACCCAGGTGCGTCGCCAGAAGGCCATGGGGAGTGACGCGCCGCTAGCGGTCGGTCTTGAGCGCGGCGAAGGCGCTGCGCCAGGCGCCGGGGCGCGCCTGGTCGTCGGCCACCACCTCGAAGGTCTTGCCCACCGCCGCGGGGTTGCCCAGCGTGGCGATGGCCACCGTCGCCGTGTCGGCGCGGGTGATGTTCCCGAAGGCGTCCACGTCCTGCACGAGGCGCAGGCCGGTGGCGCCGCCGGGATCGTCCGAGAGGCCGCCGGGGCGGATGATCGAGTAGGGCACGCCGCTTGCGCGCAGGTAGTCCTCGCCCTTGGCCTTCCACTTGAGCACGTCGCCGCCGATGGTGTTGAGGATCCAGCGGGTGAAGCCGCCCTCGCCGCCCACGCCGATGGAGGAGATCAGCGCGACCTGGCGCACGCCGCCCGCCCGCGCCGCATCCGCCAGGTTGACCACGCCGCCGTAGTCCACGAACTCCGGGCCGTTGGGGCCGGAGCGCTCCGTCGCGTCGATGGCGCACACCACGTAGGTGGCGCCCCGCAGCGGCGCGACCAGGGACTCGGGCTTCGTCACGTCCGCGGCGACCCACTCATAGCCGGCACCCAGCTCGCGCCGCGCCTTGGCGGGATCCCGCGCGAGGGCCTTCACCTTGTAGCGCTTGTCCTTCGCGAGCTGCTCGAGCACCAGGCGGCCCGTGCGGCCGGTGGCGCCGGCAACCACCACCACGGGCGTGACGGTGAGCGCGCCGACGGGCTGGGCCAGTTCGCCGGTGACCTCGTGCTGGGCCGGCGCGGCGGCGGCCAGCAGGACGAGGGGGAAGAAGACGGCGAGGAAGCGGGCCTTCGCGAGCCTGGCGTGCATGAAACAACCCTCCGGTGGACGGGAGGATTCTAGCGGGAGTCCCGCGGGCCGGCAGGCCCCGTCAGAGGATGCCCAGAGGCGCCGGCAGCCGCCGCGGCTTCGGCCCGTGGGCGGCGCGGCAGTCCGGGCACAGGGCGCGGGGCCGGTGGCGGTGGGAGATCACCTGCACGACGGGCGTGCGCACGCCGCGGGCGAGGCAGCGCGGGCACACGAGCAGGTGCGACAGCCGCTGGAGCAGCCGGTAGTCCACGTTGCCGGTGTGGGTCTGCACGGTCTCGCGCCCCGCCTTCGACGGCCGGCGGATGCCGGCCCGGCCATGGTAGGCAGGGCGCCCGGGGCGGCTCCGGGACGCAGCGCACGTTTCGCGCGGCTCACCGTGCCCGGGGCAGGACCACCAGCTCGGCCATCATCCCGAGTTCGGCGTGGTTGAAGATGTGGCAGTGGATGAACCAGCGGCCCACCGCGCCTCCCGGGGTGCCGTCGGGGGCGCTGCGGTCGTCCAGGCGCACGCGCACGACGACGGCGCGCAGGTCGGGGATGTCCACGGTGTCCACGAACTCGTCGTAGTCGTACTCGTGGAACGTCTTGCCCTGGGTGTCCAGGATGCGCACGGGCTGGAACGAGAAGCCGTGCAGGTGCAGGGGGTGGTGCTGCTGCGTCCCGTTGCGCAGGGTGAGCTCCAGCACGTCGCCCACCCGGGCGTAGCGGCTGGAGGGCAGGTGCGGGATGGCGCGCCAGTCGTAGCCTTCCGGCGGCGGCGCGATCGGGCCGTGCAGCGCGGTGGCGTGGATGCCGTCGATGGACTCGCGCAGGCCGAGCACCGTCAGCAGCACCTCCGGGTTCGTCGTGCCCGGCCGGGGCGGGTCGAGCGTCGCGGGGTCCAGCAGGCGCGCCGTCGCGGGCCCCGCCTTGATGCTGCCGACGGGCCGCGCCACGGCGGGATGTACACGCAGCGGGTCGCCGGCCGCCAGCGTGGCCGGCTTGCGCGCGCGGCCCTCCACGCGGAAGTGCGCGACGGGCACCGTGGGCAGGCCGCCGTAGCCGTAGGGGTACTCGTTGGTGCCGTAGTGGCTGTAGTCCTCCGTCCACACGGTCAGCACGTCGCCCTTCGCGGCATCGGCGGGCATCACCAGCACCACGTCGGCGCGCTCGGCGGGCCCGAGCACCAGCTCGCCCGGGTCGGTCTTCAGGTCCACCTCGCCCAGCCGGCCGCCCTCGATGCGCACGCGGTCCAGCAGCCCGCCCTGGCCACCCACGCGCAGGATGGGCACCGCCCGGCCGCGCGCATCGGTGAAGCGCAGGCGGAAATAGCGGCTCACGGCCGAGTTCACCAGCCGCAGGCGCACCGCCTCGCCGGCCTTCACCGGCCACGCCGCGCCGGCGTCCGCCAGCGCGCCGGGGGCTTCGGGCGAGCCCGCGCGCGCCGCGGGCACGCGGCCGTTCACCAGCACCAGCTGGCCCTCGTTCACGCGGCACTTCGGCTTCACGCCGCACTTCATGGACGGCTGGATGTTGGGCACGGCGCCCTCGGGCAGCGGCCCCGTGCCGAGCGGCATGCCGTGGTCGTCGCGCGGGTCCTCGCACAGGTCGCGGGGCGTGGGGTACGCGGTGTTGCCGGGGAACGCCCCCAGGCCCGCGCGGCTGAAGGCCCAGGGCAGGCGCGGGTCGGCGGGGAACGTGGCCGCGTCGTTGCGGCCGGGCGCCTTGCACACGGTCGTGTCGGCCAGCACCAGGGTCCGGGTGTGCGCCGCGTCGGGCAGCACGCCGCGGCTGACGAGCGCATCGTCGGCATCGTCCGTCACCACGATGGCGCCGTACATGCCCTTGAACTCGGGGTTGGTGGGCGCGCGGTGGGAGTGGTACCAGAACACGCCCGGGCGGGGGACGATGAAGTCGTAGGTGAAGCGTTCACCCCGGCGCAGCGGATTCTGCGTGAGCGTGGTGCCGTCGGCCGCGTTGTGCAGCTCGATGCCGTGCCAGTGCACCATCAGCGGCTCGTCGATGCGGTTCTCGAAGTGCACGATCACGCGGTCGCCGACCCGCGCGCGGATCTCCGGCCCCGGCGTGCCGCCGTTGAACGTGTACATGCGGGCGCTGACGCCGCCCAGGTCCACGACCCGCTCCTCGGCGACCAGCGTGGTCTCCACGATGCGGGGGTCGCGGTTCGCATCCTCCACGGGACGCAGCACCGCCGGGCCCTGGGGGACCGGGGCGGCGAGCGCGTGCGCCGCGAGCAGCGGGCCGGCCAGCAGGCAGGCAAGCGCCGCGGCGACGGCCACGCGCCTCACGGCGCACCCGCCACGGGCGCCAGCTGCAGGTAGCCGCCCTGCCAGCTGTTGTCCTGGCCCTCGGGCACCTGGAACGCGTCGGGGCCGCCCAGGATGAAGTACTCGTTGGTCCAGTAGCCGCGCACCCGCGTGATGCGCCCCGCGCGGTCGGTGGCGATCGCCAGCAGCAGGTTGTCGAGGCCGGGATCCTCCTTGTCGCTGCCCCAGGCGACGTTGGCGTGCAGGCACTCCTTGCCGCCGGAGTCGTCCGCGCAGGAGTAGCCCTCGAAGCGCCCCGTCGTCGTGGCGCCGGGGTTGCCGCCGCCCCACACGGGCGCGCGCTCCACGCCGATGCCGTCCGCCGGCGGCCCGGCCCACGTGCCCTCGCCCTCGGGCCCGTCGGTGGTCCGCGGCGCGTACGCGCTGGTGTAGCAGTCGGCGGGGTCCGCGGTCCGGCACAGCAACTGCGGGAAGCCGCGGCGCCCGATGACGTAGTCGAAGCCGCCCGCGGCATTGCGCGTGGCGAAGTCCACCGGCGTGGGCGCCAGCGTATGGACGATCGCGCTCCACTTCTCCACGAGGCGCGGCGGCTTGCCGGCCTGGGAGTTGATGTTGCTCACCACGCTGCGCGCGGCCGGGCCCACCGTCAGCGTGCCACCCACCCGGTCGTCCGCGCCGTCGGGCGTGCCCCGGTCGTCGACCACCAGCGTGCCGGAGAGCGCGGGGCGGATGCGGTCGTCGCCCGGCTTGGGCGAGTAGGTGGGCACCGCGTGGGGGCTGTCGGGCGCGAAGTACACCGGGTTCACCGTGGGGCCCACCCAGGGCAGGTCCTGGCCGCCGATGTTCGCGCGGGAACGGGCGTAGGAGCAGTCGGCCAGGTAGAAGAACAGCGAGACGTGGATGCAGGCGTTGTCCTGCCCGTTGTTGAAGGTGCCGGCGAGCGCGGTGGGGGTCTCGGCGGCGGTCGCCGGGGCGGCGGCCGCGAGCAGCAGCAGGGCGGTGAATGCGCGGGATGCAGGCATGGCGGTCCGGTCCTCTCGCGCCGCGGTGGCGGTCGCCGGGATTCTCGCCCGCCGGGGCTGCCGACTCCAGCGCCGTGGACTTATGATGGCTGCCCCTGATTCCCCCGGAGAGCATGACCCATGAACCACTG
>Ga0172373_10009984_pt1 | contig 11661 bp, 12 predicted proteins | sample Lak10m_2_FD_114546 | JGI IMG/M metagenome (GOLD analysis project Ga0172373, IMG submission 114546) | Freshwater microbial communities from Kabuno Bay, South-Kivu, Congo - kab_092012_10m | ecosystem: Environmental > Aquatic > Freshwater > Lake | place: Democratic Republic of the Congo... | reverse complement strand
TCCAGTCGCCAGTGTCATCTGCTTCATCTTGTCAATCTCCAACTCCGTGATCGATACCCGTTGTCTGACACCATGACAATCAAATCGTTCACTCGGGTTGGGACTTTTTCAGTGTTTCCCTAGCAGCATTTGCTATTACCTCCCACGATGCAGTGATCCTGCGTTTGATTGTTCCTCAGCAGGGTTGTCGTCGCCTCCCCAAGCCATTTTGGACGAGAGGCAGTTGTAACCTCGCCGAGCTTCGAGGGCCTTCCGGTATCGCTCATTCGAGCGGCGGATTAAGAAGACTGCGACAACGATGGCAGCAAGCCCAATGGCAACAAAGTAGCCAGCGTAACCAGACAAGTAACTGCTTATCTCATTCATGACTCATGGGTTCTGATTTGTATCTCGCCTCGATGGGATGCTGATTCCGCATGCTTGCAGAAATCAGAAATGCCCGCATGCTTTCGCCAGAATCACATGCATCCCACTCTCGGTAGGTACTGTAGCAACTTGGCTGGATTGTGAGCATATGATCAAAACAAGCCTTGGCTTCCGGCAACTGTTCCTTCATGTGGTCACAGATGACTTCGGTGTAATACTGCGCCAGCCCCTCAACCAGTTCGAGATCCGCATTGGCAAAGTCATGGGTATCCCAATCGTACCCATCGATATCCATGCCCAAGTGCGTGTAGGCATGAGCCAGTTCGTGCGCAAGCGTGACGAAGGTCAATGCTTCGATGGAGTGACCCCCGGACATCGAAACCAAGGCGATGGGGAGCCAGAATAGCCTCACTTTCCCTGCACGATAGTAGTAAGCACCTAGCGCATCCTGATTAATAGTCAAGATGGTCTTGGTCAATTCCTTCGCAGCCAACTCGGCGTTGAGCTTGGTGAGGAGGGCAAGCGCTGTCCGGAAGCTGTCGATTTCCTCTTGCGTGGGAGCACTATTCCGCAATACTTGGGTAATACGGGCCAATTTGCTGCTGGCGACTTCCATACCGAGGGCTGCATCATTGAACAGCCCCCGATGGATCAGCAGTTCAGCCCATTGGAGATCATAGGATTTCAGAACCTGTTGGAGAGCCAACGGCATGCCGTAGGCCACTTCAACCTTGATGGCGACCTTTTGCTCGCCACGAGTCAGTTTGAACCCGGTCTCATCCCGCAGGCGGTCACGGATCTTCTGATTCCACTTGATGTAGGCACGATCAACCTGCTGGGCGGCATCCGGGATTGCATGGTTGATCAGTTCAGTCAGGTTTCTGACTATTTCCGGGTAGTCGAGCTCATCATCTGGATAGCTATCGTTGTTGTCTTCCCATCTGATGCTAGGCATCCCGGCCTCCCCAATCAATCCTTGCATGTCATTTTCAGGCTCGGTCGGCGCATGGCATGAGCCTGATGGAATCCACACTCCTACTGTAGTAGGAAGACAGAATCATATCCCTCCGGCGTAATTCCCCCAATAGTGGGAGAGTCGCTTGGAGCCAGCAGTTGCTTTCGGGAAGGTGTTACGCCAGTTACGTCAGGAGGCCGGTCTGACGCAGGAGCAACTTGGCTTCGAGGCCGATCTGCGGCGTACCTATATCAGCAGCCTGGAGCTTGGTGAGAAGCAACCGAGTCTGACGACGATTCTCAAGCTGGCGGCTGCGTTGGGCTGTTCAGCGGCTGACTTGATTGCTAATGTCGAGTTGGAAGTCAGCAAAATCAGGCGCAGAAAGACCAGCCCGTAGCGATAGGTGGCTAAGCCGAGAATGCTGAAAAGGATCAACCCTGCCGAATAGGCTGGCGTTGGCATGCCAAGTCCAAGGAGGCCCAGTGTGCTAGTGCTATCCATCAGCCTGCTCCTTGATCAGTTCATCTCCCTCTACCCCGGAACGGTTCACGGCCATTCCCACCGGATAGGCAACCATCGCATCAGCAGGCGCAGGCACAAGCAGAGCTTTCAGCGCATCCGTGGAGGAGTTATCAGATCCCAGCCAGGCTCCCCAAGCGTCCTGCTCCAGAATCACCGGCATGCGGTCGTGGATCGGTTCCATGACTGCATTCGGCCCGGTCGTGATGATGCAGGTCGTGATCAGATCGTCGCCCGCCTCAGACCGCCATCGAGCCAGTAGTCCAGCGAAAGCAAACAGATCGTTCTCATTGGTGGGACGAATATAGAACGGCTGACGGCGTACCTTGCCGCCCTCGGTGACTGGCTTCCACTCGTAAAACCCGTTGGCAGGGATCAGGCAGCGGTGCTTGGCGAAGCTGGTACGGAACGACGGCTTCTCTGCGACCGTCTCGCCACGCGCATTGTTGAGCTTTGCTCCGATGCTTGGGTCTTTCGCCCACGAGGGCACTAGTCCCCAGCGCACCATCTGCCCGACCCGTCCTGTGTCTGGCTTGTGACGAATAACGAGAACGTCACTCGTCGGCGCGATGTTGTAGCGTGGGAAGAAGTCCGGGCAGGAAGCCAGCCCGAAATGGGTAATCAGTTCGGCAGGAGGAGCCTTGAGGGTAAAGCGGCCGCACATGGGGCAGTAGTATGATGTTGGTCTATATCGCTGACAACGTCAAAAGGGTAGTCTTGCTGCAACAGTAACAACATCCGGCATATGGCTCGAAGACAACAAAAAGAATCCAACCTCGAAGCGCGGCTCAACGCACTTTGGCGGGTTTCTGCAATTCTCGCCGTTGGTTGCTACCTTGTCTTCAATCGGATCATACCGGTAACGTTAAAGGGGTCGATGGTGCCCATAGGGAAGGTGCTTGCACCCCTCGGGACAATTGCAGCCGTGGCCTTTGGCCTCCTTGCCATCATTCTGTATCTTCGACAGCGGTGGTCACCACTTCCCCCTGATTTGAGCGCAACCCTATCGGGTAAACCACACCTGCCCTATGTGCCGAGATCGAACCATGGAAGCACCGCGACAACCGAGCGAATTGAACCGGCGCTACAAGCTGCATCGCCACCCAAGTCAACCGCTTGGTCGCTGAAACTCCTGCGCGATCTCGAATGGAAACGGTTCGAGGAATTAACCGCAGCCTTTTTCCGGGAGAAGTCCTACCGGGCGGAAACCCAGCAGTCGGGTGCCGATGGCGGTATTGATGTGAAGCTCTATGGCAAGGATAGCGATCGTCCCATCGCGGTTGTCCAGTGCAAGGCATGGAATACCCGGCAGGTTGGTATCAAGCCCGTGCGTGAACTGCTCGGTGTCATCACTCACGAACAGGTACTGGCCGGTATCTTCATGACCACGGGGGAGTACACGCAGGAAGCCATCGCCTTCGCAAGGGACAACCCGATCACCCTGCTGACGGGGGAACTCTTCTTGGCAGAGATATTGGAAATGCCCGTAGAAAGCCAACAGCGACTGCTTGCCGTTGCCACGAGAGGCGATTACATGACCCCGACGTGCCCATCATGTGGTATCAAGCTGACCCATCGAACCAGCCAGAACGGTGACTTCTGGGGCTGCAAGAACTATCCGCGCTGCAAGGTGAAAATCTTCTCGAAGTCCGAACAATAAGAATATGGAACCCACTCAACCCGCCGACCTTGAAAAGCGCCTTCGGGCCGCTGCCGATTCGCTTTGGGCTAATACTGGCCCGAGTTGTTATGGGTTCCTTGCGCTGTATAGCACCCAGGAGTTCTGATGCCATTCCTCGATTGGGTCAACAAAAATCAGGCGAAAGAGACTTCGCGCGAGGTGCCCTATCACCTGTTGAAGCAGGAGGCCGTCCATGGCGACGGTGGCGAAAACCTCCTCATTCAGGGCGACAACCTGCTGGCCCTGAAAGCCCTGATTCCGTTCTACGCTGGCCGGGTGAAGTGTATCTACGCTGACCCTCCGTTTAATACGGAGCAGGCCTTTCCTGATTACGACGACAGGCTCGAACATTCACAGTGGCTGTCGATGATTTATCCATCACTTGTTTTGCAGCGAGAACTGCTATCTGAGGACGGCACGCTATTTGTGCATATCGACGACAATGAGCTTGGATACCTCATTGCTGTTGCTGACGAAGTGATGGCGCGTAAAAATCGTGTGGCTATCATCACCTTTAAGCAAGGGGCTGCAACCGGACATAAGTCGATAAATCCGGGCATGGTGAGCACGACTAACTTCATTGTCGTCTATGCGAAAAACAAGGCTAAATGGAAGCCAAACCGCCTCTTTACAGGGCGTGAGAGGGACAAGCGATATAACCAGTTTCTTCTTAATCCCCAAGAAAACTACAAGCGCTGGCGATTGACAACACTAACTTCTGCATTCGCAGCACACCATGGGAAGAAGGCTGCTGAACTCAAAAAGGAGTTGGGCCTGAAGCCGTATGAGGAAGCACTGAACAACTTTGTCATTGAAAACGCTGCGCGTGTAGTGCAGCCAGTTCGCCCTGATTACGATGCGGTTAGTGAAGCAGCTCAGAAAATTATCGACCAGTCGCTAGCTAGTCCAAACGAGATGTTCCATCTCGAACGTGAGGGCTATTCTGATATGTATTTCAAGGGCGGTCAGCGATGGATTTTCTACCGAGAGAAGCTCAAAGAGGTTGATGGCGTGCTAGTCGCGGGGGAACCATTGACCACATTATGGGACGACGTGCTTTCGAACAATTTACATAACGAGGGCGGCGTAGAGTTTCCGAAGAGCAAGAAGCCGGAGGCGCTGATTAAGCGCTTGTTGGAGCTATGCACACACGGTGAGGGCGACCTTGTGCTGGACTCTTTTCTTGGTTCAGGAACGACTGCGGCAGTTGCACATAAGATGAAGCGTCGCTGGATTGGAATTGAGCGGGGAGAGCACGCGAGCACGAAATGCCTCCCCCGATTACAGCGTGTTGTTGATGGTGACAAAACGGGGATTAGCCCGCAAGTCGATTGGAATGGTGGCGGCGGCTTCCGATTCTGCACGCTTGGCGATACCGCCTTTGACGAGCGCGGACGCATCAATCCGGCGGTGCGCTTCGCCACCTTGGCGGCTTACGTCTGGCATTTCGAGACGGGCAAGCCTAGTGCCGCCACCTTCGACAAGCCGCTGCTCGGCATCGAGGAGAGTGTCGCCTATTACCTGCTTTACAACGGCATCCTTGGCGACCGCCGGCCGGCGGGCGGCAACGTGCTGACGCATGCCGTGCTGGATGCCATCAAGGAGCTGTTCCCGCACGACGGGCCGAAGGTCATCTACGGGGAGACGACCCGCTTGGGCGCTTCCCGCCTTGCTGCCGAGAACATCGTGTTCAAGCAGATACCCTACGACATCAAGGTGCGCTGACCATGTTCGCCCTCAAAACCTATCAGAAGAACGCGCTGGCGGTGCTCACCGAATTCTTGCAGACCTGCCGCAGCCAGCCGGTGGCCGATGCGTTTCATGCAACCGTCGCAGCGCAGGGGCGTGGGACCGAGCGGTATCAGCCGGTTTTCGAGGAGGTGCCGAGCATCTGCCTGCGCGTGCCGACGGGCGGGGGCAAGACCTTGCTTGCCGCGCACACCGTGGCGCTGGCCGGCAAGGCGGTGCTGAATACGGATGCCCCCATCGCCTTGTGGCTGACTCCATCGGACACGATACGCACGCAGACCCTCGAAGCCCTGTCCGATGCGCGGCATCCTTACCGGCAGGCACTCGCCGAACACTTCGGCGACCGCGTGCTGGTGTGCGACCTCGAAAGCCTGCAAACCATCGGGCCGCACGATGTCGGCAAGACCTGCATCGTGGTCATCGCCACCATCCAGTCGTTCAATGTCAGCGATACCGGCAAGCGCAACGTCTATTCCTTCTTCGAGGAGCTTTCGCCGCACTTCGACAACCTGCCGGCCAACCTCGCCGAAGGCCTTGAAAAGGTCAAGGCCGAGGACTTGCAGACCCAGCCGTATCTGACGGCAACCGACGTGGGCCGCGTCAAGCATTCGGTGGCGAACTGGCTGCACCTGAACCGGCCACTGGTCATTGTCGATGAAGCGCACAACAACCGCACCGACCGCTTCTTCAAGACGCTGGGGCGACTCAACCCGAGCTGCGTGGTCGAATTCACGGCCACGCCGGTCGCTGGGAACAATGTGCTCTATCACGTCTCGGCGCAGGAGTTGAAGGCCGAGCAGATGATTAAGCTGCCCATCGTGCTGGCCGAGCACCCCGAGGGCTGGCGCGAATGCCTGCGCGATGCCGTGCTGTCCCGCGATGCGCTCGAACTCGCGGCGCAGAAGGAGGCGGACTATGTGCGCCCCATCGTGCTGGTGCAGGCCGCACCGAAGGGCAACGAGGCCACCGTCGAAGTGGTGCGCCAGCACCTCATCGAGCAGGAGCGCATTCCCGAGAACCAGATTGCCGTCGCCACCGGCTCGCAGAAGGAACTGGACGGCATCGACCTGTTCGACCGCGCCTGCCCCATCCGCTTTGTCATCACCGTCGAGGCCTTGAAGGAAGGCTGGGACTGCTCATTCGCCTATGTGCTGGCCTCGCTGCAATCGGTCAATTCGGCCAAGGATGTCGAGCAGTTGCTGGGGCGTGTACTGCGCATGCCCTATGCCCGCACACGGCAGCAGGATGCGCTGAACAAGGCCTATGCGCACATCGTCGCGGAGAACTTCGCCCAGGCAGCGTCGGCCTTGAAAGACCGCATGGTGCAGAACATGGGCTTCGAGCGGCTGGAAACCGCCACGCTCATCGTGCCGCAGCAGCCGTTGGCGCTGGCCGGTGGCACGGGCAATGCGCCGATCGGGCAGCGGCCGACGGCCCCGGTCATCCCCGATTGCGTCATCAGCGTGTCTCAGGCACCGGATACGCAGCACTGGCCGGCAGAGGTCAAGGCGGCAGTGGAGATTCGGCAGACCACACAGGGAGCGACACTTCTGCTCAAAGGCAATATCGACACTGAGACGCTGAAACAGGCCGAGGCCTTTATCACCAACACCCTGCCGGAGCGGGTACGGGCCGCTGTCAAGGAGCAGTTCGAGGAGCATCGCGCGGTGCGGCAGGCCTTGCGCGCGCCCGTGCAGCTTGGCCTGGACTTCATTGCCATCCCACAGCTTTGCCTGCGTCTGGACGGTTATCTCGAAGTGGTCGAGAAGGAGACATTGGCGAGCATTGGCGAATGGGACTTGCTAGACCAGCCAGTACAACTCGCCAACTTCGCCATCCGCGAAACCATCAATTCCTTCGAGATTGACGTGAACGGGCAGCAGGTCAAGTATCGGCTCATTGACGCGCAGCTGTTGCACCTGAACGAGGTTGCCAGCCATGTTAGTGAGCAGGACTTCGTAAGCTGGCTGGATGTCGAGCTGCGACGGCCCTACCTCTCGCAGTTGCAGTTGCAGGCTTATCTGGTCAAGATGGTTACACACCTCATCCACGACAAAGATTTGACCCTGACGGCGCTGGTGCGCGCCCGGTTCCAGTTGATACAGGCGCTCGACAAGGAGATTGACCGCCTGCGGCGGCTCGCCATGGACAAGGGTTTCCAAGGAAGGCTGTTCGACATGACCGTGCCGGCCATCGAGGAAATGGCGCATTACAGCTTCCGCTTCCAGCCGGGCATGTATCCGGCGAGGAATTGCTATCGCGGCAGCTACGAGTTCAGCAAGCACTATTACCCCGAGATTCACGACCTGCGCGAGAAAACCGCCGCCGGTAGGTCGGGCGAGGAATTCCTGTGCGCGCAGGCCATCGACGCGCATCCCAAGGTCAAGCAATGGGTGCGCAACATCGAGAAGCAGGAGAAGTTCTCCTTTTGGTTGCCAACGGCCAGCGACTATTTCTATCCCGACTTTGTCGCCGAACTGGTCGACGGCCGCGTGCTGGTTGTCGAATACAAGGGCGAACCCTACAAGACCAACGACGACTCACGCGAGAAGAAGCAGGTCGGCGCCCAATGGGAAAAAGCCAGCGGTGGGCGCTGCCTATTCCTGTTCGCTGTGGCCGAGGATGAAGATGGCCGGACGGTGTTTAAACAGGTTGAGGACAAGTTGGCTTGAGATAAGGGTGTCCTAATATCAGTCTGATGGGCCAGCGGCCAGAAGCGGACATGGATGAAACAGCTTGGAAGCGGTCATCTGCCAGTAGTGCAGGTTTGCCTGCCGGAAATTTGTGCCCAGTCCATTTACCTTTCCTAGAGGCTTCTGAGTGGAACTTTTCAAAGTACCGCTCCTTTGGCCTTCGATTGCGACCCCGCAAAATGAGGTAGCGTCGATCAGGAATCTCTACGCGCACTTATGGGGTTTGTATTACAGCGTCGAGGCATGGCAAGCAGGACTCCTGCTATACCAGACCGCAAACGATCCTCCGGTTTCAGTCCCTCTTTCGATCGCTCGGCGTTGGCGCTGGATTGGTTGTAACGAGTGCATTCTTGAGCTTTACCATTTGCGCTGTCGGCTTGAAAAGATCCAGTCGGTTCAACTGCGCAAATGCCCATCAGTACGAACGCTGGTTGATGTGTCTACTCTCCGTGCCGCACGCAAGAGGCTTGATGAGTACTTTCCTGACATCGAGTATTTACGGCATGCGACTGCGCACAAAGGTGAGAATGAAGCGCATCCTGAGGAACACGCGCCGGATGGACAGTACGCTCTAACGAGGCTCCAGGAACCAGACAAGTACACAGCTCCGTACCGAGGTCGGCTGTGTACCCTTGATATAACTTACGACTCGCTACAGCGAATTGCGGAAGTGGTCTCCGATTTCCTTAGAGCCTTCAATGGAGCTGCTGCTGAACTGGAGCGCCAAGGTCACTTGGAGTGACTTGCACTGAACCCGAACACTGAACCTCCTCTTTTCCATAGCATCCTGTCATGCCTGCAATCACTGTCGAACTGCACCCGCTAGGGGTGGTAGTCATGAACGAAGAAGGGATTCGAGAACTCCTGATCGAGGGTGAGCGTTGCTGCAATCGCTGTTACGCGGAACTGTTGCACATTGCCCGGACGGTTGGCTGGTTCGAGGTTGATGATTCCCAGGCAGTAAGTTGCCGGTTAGTGCGGAGTGAGTAGGCCGGCGAAAGAGTACAAAGTCGGCAAGCGCCACCCGGACGTGCGGCGCGACATCCGTAACATGTTGGAAGCGCTCGGAAAAGATGTCCCCAGTTTTGGGGCGATCTATCAAGATGCCTATGGCCGCGATCAAACCGAGTACCGGCTCGACCGCGAACTGACAATGACCCTCGTTTCCGGCTACGACATTCCGCTTCGGCATCGGGTAGTGGTCAAACTGGCCGAGCTTGAGCAGAAAGTCGGCGTTGGCGCGATGGCAATTCCGAAGACCCTACCGGAAGCCCTGCGTCTTGCTGCCGATATGGCCGAGCAACAAGTCCACGTCGAGGCGAAGTTGGCACTGGCCAAACCGAATCGGGACATCGCCATCGGCACCACCTCCGCTCCCTCCCAAAAAGAAATAGATTCCCGAAAAGCTGAGTAGGCCGGGGCAGGACTCGAACCTGCATCCACCGGCTTGCGCCTGGCCTTTACCTATCGGCGAACACCGGCCTACGGTGGGAATTGTAGTTGGCGGGCTCTGCATGAAAGACAATGGCCGCAACCTTGTGGGAGCGGCCTGTCCTCATTACTTTCGCTCGATAGACAGTCGGCCCGGTAGCCTCTATCCTGCTGGCATGAGTGAAATCATCACTTACTATTCGACAGCATTCCAGCTTAAATCCGTTACATCTTAGGGGTTGATTTTTGTAGAATCCGTCCGATAATTAACCTATAAGTTAATTCTGGTGTATCTTTTTCCTTTCAATCACCCGGGCTTCCCCTGTACGACAAACGGGTGGAAGTTTTTCATCACCTGCGAGGACAAGGATGGGGAGGTTGCGAGCTTCATCGATGCGATGGAACAGGTCGGAGCACCATTCGATGAAGCCTGGCTACATGCCTCTAAACTCGCACAAAGCGGCAAGCCATGGAAGTCACTGATACCAGATGCAAAGAAGTTTCACGACGTAGGCAAGGTGAAAATTAAGCGTGCAAATGGCAAACATGAACTTCACACCGTTTGGTCATTCAAGCACGGCCGGATTCGGATCCTTTGGTGTTACGCCGGCCCCAACAGGGTCATGCTGTTTGGCAACACCATCTTTAAGGATCAGAACACGATTGACCCGGCAGACGTTGCTGAGGCTGGTCATGAGCTCGAAAGATATTTCGTCGCCCTCGATACGGGCAAGCTGAAAATTGCAGGAGGCAAGGAAAATGAACAAGCGTTTGGCCCGCTTTTTTGAGCAGAGCCGCAATCGGCCTGATTACATGAAGAAGGCCCATCAGGCGGAGATTGCCGCTGACCTGCGGCTACTAATCGCCAATTCCGGCAAGAGCTACAAGGAAGTGGCTCAAGCCGCCGGAATCTCTGCACCGGCACTCAGTAAAAAGCTGGGGGGTGACAGTAACCTCACGCTCGACTCGATCCTTGCTATCGCCATGGCGGTAGACGCTGATTTCGATGTCGTATTTCGCGCTCGAAATGCGCCGCGCGCCATGCAGCCATGGGAAATCGAGGCAAAGACCGAAGACATGCTCGAACTTTCCGAAATCTTGCTCAACCGCATCAAGGTCATTCACGCCGAAAAGGAGGCCATGAAGCAAACATGGGAACAACGTATGCGCACCCTATTCAAAGGCAGTCCCTATCGTCAGCCGCGCCCGGCAATGCACATGGAGACGTTCTGCGCAAACGATGATGGCCCCATGGCAAATTACGGATGAGCAGTCAGCTATGAAACCTTCACCACTCCAGCTCCTGCACAGCCACTTTCTCGGAGTGTCGCTACTTGTCGCGGATTCACCGAGCGAAGCCGATGAAACGCGTGAATCGCCTTATCCGCGCTTAAAGGCGGAGGACGTAAAAATGGACATCGCGCTTGGCGAATTGGCCGATGCCCCCGACCGCGGAGAATATGCAGTGACCGTCGGCGTCAGCAATGGAGAGGGAGCCCCGGGCTTCCCTTACCGCTTCGCCGTACGGGTCGAGGGATTTTTCGAACTAATGAGCGATGAGCCCAATGAGGAACGCAAGCGACTCACGGTCATCAACGGCGCATCAATGCTTTACGGAATCATCCGCGAGCAGTTGCTAAGCCTATCCACTCGACACCGGAATGGCCCACTGCTACTTCCATCCCTTGACTTTCGCGGCCTGAAAGAGCGACCGAAAGGCAAACAGGAAGAACAGAAGCCCACAAATCCAGAAAAGCTAAAACGTCGCAGAAAGAAGACTGAGCAATGAAAACCACGGCCTGAGCCGGGGTGGTTTTATTGGCTTGTTAGCCTTGGCTACGCGGCCTGCCGTATCGATACGACGTTAAACGCTTGACCCTTCTCCAGTGCCTCCAGCTTTGCTGCCCAAAGGCTCAATGCGTGTCGCCGTTCATCCAAGTAGTCATGCTGGTCATAGATCGCCACCAGGCCGCACAATGAGTGATTCAGGCATCGCTCGGCAACGATAACACTGACTTCCATGGTGGGGAGTTTCAAGGGATAGAATTGTCAGTACCAACCGCGCGAGAGTAGCCTTATGAGTAGCCAGGCAATTAACTATCATTCAGAACATTATTTAAAACATTGTGTTGCATGCTTTATTAGCCTGCTGCACGAGCAGCTCAAGTAAGCTTGGCGTGATTCGTTTCGCATCGCTGGGCAGCGGCAGCAAGGGCAACGCGCTGCTGGTCGAGTCGGGCCGCACGCGCGTGCTGCTCGACTGCGGT
>Ga0172373_10009981_pt1 | contig 11661 bp, 7 predicted proteins | sample Lak10m_2_FD_114546 | JGI IMG/M metagenome (GOLD analysis project Ga0172373, IMG submission 114546) | Freshwater microbial communities from Kabuno Bay, South-Kivu, Congo - kab_092012_10m | ecosystem: Environmental > Aquatic > Freshwater > Lake | place: Democratic Republic of the Congo: South-Kivu... | reverse complement strand
TCTAACGCTTGATGCGCCGAGATCGCCGGTAAATCTGATGAGCGAGAGCTTTCGTCATGATTTGCACGAGGCTGTGAAGCGTGTTCAGGCTGACTTAAAGGATAGGCCTGATCTACTCGGTGTGATCATCAATTCGGCTAAATCAAGCTTTTTCGCAGGGGCCGATTTGAAGGCCATGCTCACGATTGGGCCCTCCCAGGCGGCAAGTTTTTTTGAGCAGGTGCAAAGCTTGAAAGCTGACCTGAGGACGCTTGAAAAACTTGGTAAACCCGTTGTTGCAATGATTCAGGGATCTGCACTCGGTGGCGGGCTTGAGCTTGCACTTGCCTGCCATCATCGAATTGCCGTCAACAAAGCCGGCATAGAAATTGGCTTTCCCGAGGCGAGTCTCGGCTTGCTCCCAGGCGCCGGGGGCATTGTGAAAACCGTGAGACTCAAAGGCCTGCAAGCCGCCGTACAAGTCATTAGCGAGTCAAAACGACTGAGCGTTTCAGAGGCCCTCGATATGGGCTGGATTACCCAGGTGGTTGCCAGCGAAGATGCTCTTATGCCGGCAGCCTTGGCAGCTTTACGCAGCGGCGCTTGCTGCCAGGTTTGGGATGATCCCAAGCACCGCATCCCTGGGGGTGGTCCAAGCCAAGCCTCGATTGCCTCTATGCTAAGCGTTGCGCCCGCTATGCTTGTGGAGAAAACCCGCGGTAATTTCCCCGCGCAAGAAGCCATACTCGCCGTCGCCGTCGAAGGTGCTCAAGTCGACTTCGAAACGGCACTTCGCATTGAATCACGCTGGCTCACTCGCCTCGCTACCGGCCAGGTAGCCAAGAATATGATTCAAAGCTTTTTCTTTCACCTAAACGAAATTAAAGCTGATCGAAGCAGGCCCCAAGGCGAAGCAGCACGCATGACGATGAAACTTGGCATCCTGGGTGCCGGCATGATGGGTTCGGGAATCGCCTGGGCTGCCGCATCGCGAGGCGTTTCGGTCGTCCTAAAGGATGTGTCGCGCGAAAAAGCAGAACAAGGTAAAGCCTATAGCGCTCGTTTACTCGCCAAGCGTGTTGAGTCCGGCAGGATGTCGCCCGACAAAGCGCAGGCCGTATTACAGCGTATCCAGGCAACAGATGCTATGCAGGATCTGAGTGCCTGCGATATGGTCATTGAAGCGGTTTACGAAGACCAGGCCCTCAAAGCAAAGCTCATTCGAGAGGCTCTTGAAGTGCTTGGCGAGGCGACTGTGTTTGCCTCAAACACCTCAACGATTCCAATCGCCGAGCTGGCCAGGGCGAGCTCTCGACCCGAGCAATTTATTGGCATCCATTTCTTTTCGCCCGTGGAAAAAATGCCTCTGGTAGAAATTATTCGCGGTAAAAAAACGAACGATGCAACACTTGCCAAAGCCTATGATTTTGTCAAACAAATTGGGAAAACACCGATCGTTGTAAACGATGCGCGCGGCTTTTACACCTCCAGGGTTTTTGGCACTTATGTGAATGAAGGTATGGCCCTACTTGGCGAAGGTGTCAGTGCCGCAAGAATCGAAAATATAGCGATGCAATTCGGTATGCCCGTTGGCCCACTCGCAGTGCTCGATGAAGTTTCGCTCAAGCTCGCAGATGATGTCCTACACCAAGAATTAGATGCCCTCGCCCATGCGCATCATCATACTCATGGGCATGACCATCATCACGCGCACGGGCATGACCACGACCATCAGCATGATCACGGACATGAACACGGTCATGATCACAACCATGACCATCATCATGCTCACGGGCATGACCACGACCATCAGCATGCCCACGGCCATGATCACAGCCATGAGCATAAGCATCATCACCCGCACAAGGTCAAGTCAAAGCGGATGGCCGAATCAGCGGTATACGTGCTGGAAAAAATGGCCCACGGCTTTAAGCGCCTTGGCCGCGCTGCGGGTGCAGGCTTTTACGAATACCCCGAGGGAGAGCCCAAGCGGCTTTGGGAAGGGTTGTCAGTCTTCATGAGGGGCGCAAAACCAGTAAGCGATGAGGATATCCGGGATCGCCTTAGCATGATTCAGTCGATTGAGACGCTTAGATGCCTCCAAGAGCAGGTCTTAGAGCATGATCACGATGCAAATATTGGATCGATCATGGGCTGGGGATTCCCTGCTTATACAGGCGGTACGTTACAATTTATACACCATTTTGGGCCGCAAGCCTTCTTGGCTCGTTCGCTGGAGCTTCAATCTCGCTATGGTGAGCGCTTCAGCCCACCTGCTCTATTGCACCAACTCGCCAAAAACCAAGCCTCGTGATCACGGCAAGTTAAAGAAAAGGGATAAGTTGATGGAACATGGCGATCACAAGCGCTTAGGCGTTCGACCTGCAAAGCATTTACTGCCCTGGCGTGAGCCAATTGCGCCAAAGCCTGCAGCAACCGTATTGCTTTTGCGCGATAGCGAAGCAGGGCTTGAAGTCCTCATGACGCGGCGATCGACCAAGGCTAGTTTTGCGCCAGGGGCTTTTGTGTTTCCCGGAGGCGTGGTTGACCAAGCTGACGCTTTAGCACTCGACTTGGATCCAGGCCTGCTTAGCCCGGAGCGACTCGCCAATTGGCAAAACTTCTCGCCCGATGAGCAAGAGCAGCTCCATCGGATTTACGCGCAGGCTGCATTGCGGGAATCGTATGAGGAAGTTCACTTATTGCTCGTGCGCCCCAAACACGAAGCGGACGAGCTCGATCAGCATGCTCTTGCCTCGCTGACAGAAGACCTTGGCAGGCATCCACCGGAGGGCTTCGCTCAAGCCCTTGGCGCGCGAGGTTTAGTTGCCGCGATTAATGAGGTTCGCAGTTTTTCCCACTGGACAACCGACCGCGATTTGCCCAAGCGTTTCGACGTCCGCTTCCTTGTTGCGCGGGCACCGATGGGTCAAATTCCGGTTGCCGATGAGGGCGAACAATTTGAACCTTGTTGGGTACAGCCCCGCGAAGCGCTCGAGCGCCACAGCAAGGGGCTTTTTTATATGATCTTTCCAACCATCCGTACGCTACAACAACTAAGCCACTTTAAGTACGTCGATGATGTGTTATCGGAATCAGATCGTTTATTTAAGCAGGGGAAGCTTTGGAGAAGTTGCCCACGAGGTGGCTTCGTGCTGGGCAAAGACGAGCGTTTTACCGAAGACGATATGCAGTTTGCTGAACTCGAACTCGTGAGTCCAGATGGTCAGCTGGTGCATAAGCTCGATTGGCAGCACGAGAGTCCTGTTGGATTGCTGCGTTATTTGTATCGTTATACAGCGCCCAATCCAGGACGAATGACTGGTCCTGGCACGAATACTTATCTTCTGGGACAAGAAGGCGACTGGACCCTAATTGACCCAGGTCCTGCCATCGCCGAACATGTCGATCGACTTCGGTCCTTTACCAAGGATAAGATTACTCGCATACTCTGTACGCATTCCCACTTGGATCACTCGCCTGCAGCATTCGCCTTACAGGCAGCCATTCAGAAGGCACAAGGCGTTCGCATACCGATTTTAGGCAGAGCTTCCGGGCCGTCGATCGAAGCCGATCAGTCTTTCATTCCGGATCAAACGCTTGAAGATGGTGATCGCATCAGGATTTGCGACGATGTGCATCTTCGAGCCATTCACACACCAGGCCATGCCTCGAATCACTTGTGCTTTTTGATTGAGGAAGACGGTATCCTGTTTTCCGGCGATCATGTCATGAATGGTTCAACCGTGGTTATCAACCCACCCGATGGAGACATGTTTGCATATATCGCAGCGCTCGAGCGCTTAGAACGTATGCATTTGAATTACATTCTTCCCGCTCATGGTTATGTTTTGGGTAATCCAGCCCATGAAATTCGCAAGCTCATCAGGCATAGGCTTTTGCGTGAAAGTAAGGTTCTCGAATCACTCAAACGGCTTTGCACTGCTCACCCCGACCAAGCCAGTGAAAGCGGCTTTACGGTTGAAGAAATCGTACCTGGTGCTTACCAAGATGTTGCAACGAGCCTGCATGGGTTGGCGGCACGTTCACTGTTTGCGCATTTACTCAAGCTAAAGCAAGACGGCAAGGTATTCACCGATGGAAAAGCGTGGTCACTCGAGGCAATTTAAGCTGCTCGGCTTGCCATTGCTCATCCGACAAAGATGAGCAAATAGACCTCAGCTTGCGACCTTGAGAACAAGTTTTCCGAGATGGCTGTTGGACTGCATGGCCCTTTGAGCTTTGGGTAAATCTTCAAAATCGAAAATCTGTTCAATGACGGGTTTGAGTTTGCCCGAATGGAAGTGGGGCAGCATATCTTTAGCGAAACCACGCACTGTTTGCGCCCGCTGATCGGCACGCCGTAACTTATTGCTCACCCCAAAAATCTTCAGGCGCTGGGCATGAACCCTGTCCAGGTCAATCGCTGATTGTTTAACGCCATCGACAAAACCTACCAAAGCGAGTCGCCCCTGATAGGCGAGTGCATGCAAACACGCCTCAAAAACCGAGCCACCCACATTGTTGATAGCAAGCTCAACGCCTTTATCCCCGCTAAGTTCAAGTACCGCCTTAACAAAGTCGGGTCCGCGACTCAGCAAAGCTTCATCAAGACCAAGGCTCTTTAATCGATCTAATTTATGTTGCGAGCTTGATGTCCCGATGACTCGTGCACCAATAGCCTGGGCAATTTGCATCGAGGCCACACCAACCCCCGAACTTACGCCGGTAATGAGACAGCTCTGCCCCTTTTGGAGTTCGCCGCCAGCAATCACCATGTCATAGGCGACCAGGTAAGCAATAGGCACACAGGCAGCATCGATCCAGTCCATCGACGAGGGAACAGCTATGACGTCTTGCGCGTCGAGCAGGGCATATTCAGCAAAACCACCGGGCGCACGCCCCATAATGCGATCGCCGATGGCGATAGGGCAGCTTGCGTGCTGCGCAACCTGTTCCCCAATGGCGACCACTTCACCTGCGGCTTCCATACCCGAAGGCTTTGATGCGCTACCTGCGCCACCAATACCCATGCCAACAAGAAATTCGCCTCGATTTAATGATGCCGCCTTTACCTTGACCAGGACTTGCTGCGGGCCTGGCTCTGGCATCGGTCTTTCGGCCAAACTTAAGGTCTGCGCATCCGGATCAAGCATCCACGCTTTCATTCATCACTCTCCTCGAAATTGCGGCTTTCGCTTCTCAGCAAAGGCCTTGCGTCCTTCCTGGTAATCGGCACTGGCAAAACAGGCATCGGTCATAGCTCGAACCGCAGCGATATCATCGAAGGATTCACCCGCTGACCATGCACGCATTGCAGCCTTTGCTGCCTTCACAGTGAGCGGTGCCGCCAGACCCAACCATTCTAAATATTGACTCACTGCCTGGTCGAGTTCGTCCTCAGGGACTGATCGATTGACAAATCCAAGGCGCAGCGCCTCTTGCCCATCAAAGCCTCGACCGGTAAAGACAATGTCGGCCGCTTGTGCCGACGGCAGCACTTCCATCAGTCTTCGTACGCTTTCATAGCGAATGCCAAGACCTAGCTTGGCCGCAGGCATCGCAAAGCGTGCCTTATCGTTACAAATTCGCAAGTCACACGAAGCGGCCAGATAAAGTCCGCCTCCCATGCAAATCCCTCGAATCCTTGCAAGCGTTGGTTTTTTTGCAGCAAGCACTGCAGCATAGGCTGCATCGACCGCTTCGTTATAAATCGTCGAAGCGTCTAAACTTCCACGCTTTTTCTCAAACTCTGAAATGTCAGCACCTGACACAAAGGCCTTGTCGCCATCACCCGTCAAGACAATGGCCCGAATCTCGGGGTTGGCATCGAATCGAGCGATGGCTTGGGGAACTTCGCACCACATTTCATAGCTGACTGCATTATGACGCTCCACATTCGAGAACGTCATCCATGCAATCGGGCCATCTTCACGCAGCAATAAGGCGGCAGCCACGAAGCGATCCTGACTTAGGCTGGCGTTGCGTCGCTTGGCGGCGCGCTCTGTGCAGCATCGTCAATGGCAGCAGCTTTCATCGACAAGCGAAGTCGTCCCTTATCGTCCGCTTCGATGACCTTTACCCGAACGATCTGTCCTTCCTTTACGTAGTCGCCAACGTTATTGACGCGCTCCTGCGCAATTTGTGAAACATGCAAAAGACCATCACGCCCAGGCATGACTTGAACGATTGCACCGAAATCCAGAATGCGAAGAACCGGCCCCTCGTAAATCTTTCCAACCTCCACTTCGGCGGTCAGATTTTCGATCATTTGCTGTGCCCGCCGAGCCGCCTGAGCGTCGACTGCAGCAATCGTGATCGAACCATCGTCTTGAATGTCAACCTGGGTACCGGTTTCCTCGGTGATTTGTCGAATCGTTGCACCGCCCTTGCCAATCACATCGCGAATACGCTCGGGATTAATTTTCATGTTGTACATACGCGGTGCAAAATCAGAAAGCTCGGTCCTTGCGCCCGAAACTGCATCGCGCATTTTGCCCAGGATGTGCAAGCGGCCTTCCTTTGCCTGCGCAAGCGCAACCTGCATGATTTCTTTGGTAATACCCTGGATCTTGATATCCATTTGTAACGCAGTAACACCTTGCTCGGTACCGGCCACTTTGAAATCCATATCGCCAAGATGGTCCTCATCACCGAGAATGTCGGAGAGAACAGCAAATCGCGCGCCTTCCTTGATCAAACCCATTGCGATACCGGCCACGTGCGCCTTAATCGGTACGCCAGCATCCATCATCGCAAGACAACCACCACAGACCGAGGCCATCGACGATGATCCATTTGATTCGGTAATTTCCGAGACGACGCGAATGGAATAGCCAAAGCTCGCCACATCGGGCAGCAGGGGCACAAGTGCCCGTTTAGCCAGACGGCCATGACCAATTTCGCGTCGCTTGGGGCTACCGACACGTCCGGTCTCGCCCGTCGCATAAGGTGGCATATTGTAATGAAGCATAAAACGTTCGCGATATTCACCATTGATCGCATCGATCACCTGCTCATCGCGATTGGTGCCAAGCGTTGCCACCACAAGTGCCTGGGTTTCGCCTCGTGTGAATAGTGCCGATCCGTGCGCACGCGGCAATACACCGGTGCGGATCGCAATCGGGCGGACTGTTCGCGTATCGCGACCGTCAATGCGAGGCTCGCCCGACAGGATTTGTGAACGAACAATTCGCGACTGCAGTTCAAAAAGTAGATTGCCGACTTCGGTGCTGTCGGGCGCTGACTCACCCTTGCTTGCTGCATCTTCGGCAAGTGCCTTTGCCACCGATTTTTCGACAGCCGATACTTGAGCCGTACGCGCTTGCTTGTCGCGAACACGATAAGCCGCGCGCATGTCAGCCTCAGCCAATTGATTAATCTTTTCTATCAAAGCCTCATTGCGCGGCGCAGCCTGCCATTCCCATTCGGCTTTACCGCCGGCCTCTACCAACTCATGAATCGCATTGATCACAGTTTGCATTTGATCGTGCCCGAACACCACCGCGCCGAGCATCACTTCCTCGGAAAGCTCATGCGCTTCCGATTCAACCATAAGCACAGCAGCCTCAGTGCCAGCCACCACCAAGTCGAGCTTTGAGGAGGGCATCTTCGAGACTGCAGGATTTAGCACGAACTGCCCATCGATATAACCGACCCGCGCGGCGCCCAACGGGCCATGAAAGGGGATTCCTGAAATAGCCAGTGCTGCCGAGGCACCGATCATCGCCGGGATGTCCGAATCGACTTCAGGATTGCTTGACATGAGCGTGATGACCACTTGCACTTCGTTATAAAATCCGTCGGGAAACAATGGTCGAATAGGCCGATCGATCAAGCGGGAAATCAGGGTTTCGCGTTCTGAAGGGCGCCCTTCTCGTTTAAAGAACCCACCTGGAATGCGGCCTGCTGCGTAGAACTTCTCGACATAGTCAACAGTCAGCGGGAAGAAATCCTGGCCTGGTTTTGCATTTTTGGCGCCCACGACGGTTGCCAAAACCACGGTATCGTCAACATTGACGATCACTGCGCCGCCAGCTTGGCGAGCGATTTCGCCGGTTTCAATCGTTACGGTATTTGAACCGTACTGAAATGTTTTCTTTGCAATTTCAAACACGTTTTAACATCCTCATAAGTGCCCGCGCGAATCCTCAGGCGGCGCGGTTCGCCACACAACAAAAAACCCGCAAGTTGGCTTGCGGGTTTTGCTTTGGCTTAGTTACGCAAGCCCAATCGTTCGATCAGTGCTCGGTAGCTCGCCAAATTGGTTCGCTTCAGGTAATCCAGGAGTTTTCTCCTCCTGCTCACCATTTTCAACAGGCCTCTTCTGGAGTGGAAGTCTTTCTTATGCTGCTTAAAGTGCTCCGTTAGCTCGACGATGCGTGCTGTCAGTAGAGCAACTTGTACTTCAGGCGACCCGGTATCACCAGCTTTGCGCTGGTAGTCGCCCATGATTTTCTGTTTGTCGATCGATGCAACGGACATACGAATTCCCCTTGTATATGTGCACCGAGACGCCTACGCGCCTCGGATGCCCTTGATTGAACTTGCGCCTTAGCTGGGACTGCTAAGACGTGCAGAACCGATGAGTATAACCCAGGCCGCTCATGCCTGTGGGTTGACTCGCTCTTGCTTGGCCTGAAGTTTGTTGAGCGCACCGATGTAGGCCTTGGCAGAGGCAACGACGATATCGGGATCAGCACCAACGCCATTCACAATCCGACCCCCTCGCGAAAGCCTAACCGTGACCTCGCCCTGAGACTCGGTACCGGTCGTAATAGCATTGACCGAATACAGCAAAAGCTCGGCTCCGGACCCAATTTCTGACTCGATCGCCTTAAAGACCGCGTCAACAGGGCCATTACCGTCTGCCTCGCTGCGCACTTCTCGGCCTTCGACGGTCATCACCACCTCACCGTGGGGACGCCCACCCATCTTTGACGACTGCGCTAGTGACAGCAAGCGGTAGCTATCATCGGAGGCCATTTGCATCGCCTGATCGGAGACCAGTGCCTGGATATCTTCATCAAGAATCTCCGCTTTGCGATCAGCGAGTTCTTTGAAGCGCAAAAAGGCGGCATTAACATCCTGATCGCTTTCCATCGCGATACCCAATTCTTGCAGCCGCTGTTTGAATGCCGTTCGACCAGATAACTTACCAAGCACGATCCGGTTGGTTGTCCAGCCCACGTCTTCAGCTCGCATGATTTCATAGGTGTCACGCGCTTTGAGCACACCGTCTTGGTGGATACCCGAGGCATGCGCGAATGCATTTGCGCCAACCACTGCTTTATTGGGCTGGACCGGAAAACCAGTAATACCCGAGACAAGCTTACTCGCGGGTACGATTTGGCTGGTGTCAATACCGAGCGTCAGATCAAAATAATCACGACGCGTCTTCACCGCCATGACCACCTCCTCAAGCGAGGTATTGCCGGCACGTTCGCCAAGGCCGTTGATCGTGCATTCGATTTGGCGGGCACCAGCCTGCCTGACAGCCGCTAAGGAATTAGCGACCGCCATACCCAAATCATTGTGACAATGCACCGACCAAATAGCCTTGTCTGAATTCGGCACTCTACGACGCAAATCGATAATCATCTCGGCAAAGAGCTCGGGGACCGCATAGCCCACTGTGTCGGGAATATTGATCGTCCGAGCGCCCTCATCGATAACGGCCTCAAGCACACGACAGAGAAAATCAGGGTCAGACCGGCTACCGTCTTCGGGCGAAAATTCAACATCATCGGTGAACTTTCGGGCAAAACGTACAGCCAAGCGAGCCTGCTCATACACCTGATCGGGGCTCAAGCGCAGCTTCTTTTCCATGTGCAGAGCACTGGTTGCAATGAAGGTGTGGATACGCTTGGCGCGTGCTGGCTCGAGCGCTTCCGCGGCCCTTGCAATATCTCGATCATTTGCCCTGGCAAGTGAACAAATCACCGAATCTTTCACATGTTGAGCAATGGCCCTAACGGCATCAAAATCGCCATTGGACGAAGCGGCAAAGCCAGCCTCAATCACATCAACCTTCAGACGCTCAAGCTGCTTGGCGATACGAAGTTTCTCATCACGCGTCATGGATGCGCCAGGACTTTGCTCACCATCGCGCAAGGTAGTATCAAAAATGATTAAACGATCACTCATGGGAATCTCTCTGAAAATAGCTAGTGTTGGGTCTTTGTTCAGCATGGAGGCCGGGATCAGCCTGAGCGCCAAGCCTGGCGCAAGTTCGGTTATTTAGTCAGCGCGCGCGGCGCAGTCGCAGCAGGCCACCCGCGCCTGAAAGCAAAACAAATGCTCTTGACATGCCTAACGTCGCAAAACAGACCTGACCGAGCCTCGTGGCATTGCTCTGTGGCGACCACTTCGATTCACTCAACCTTGGCATATGAAATTCACCCATCGAGTCACGATAACACAGGCACATGACCATGCGAAGCGCATAGGGTCTCAACGAGCCAGCAAAACCGCAACGACCACCATCGTAAATCCTGCCAACTGAGTCGGCGCCAGAGACTCGCCGAGCATGAACCAGGCAAGCAAGGCCGCACCGATTGGCTCGCCAAGAATGGCAATTGCGACGATCGTTGGGGAGAGCCTGCGCAAAGCGTGGTTGATCAAGGTGTGGCCAATCACCTGGGGGCCGAGGGCAAGTAGTAACAGCGCAGGCCAGGCCGCCGGGCTAAGCTGCCACCACGGCCCTGTTACAGAGCCGACAACAAGACTCAATACCAGTGCCGCGACGCTATAAACGGTTGCGACATAGGGCAACAATGGCCAATTGGGCCTGTGCTGTTGCACTGCCTTGGCAGCAAGCATATAGCCCGACATGGCCATTGCGCCAAGCAATGCGAGCAGGTTGCCCCATAAGGCCGAGCTCTCAGCGAGGTCACCACCCTCTGCGCCACTTTGCAAATCTTTCCAAGAGATGAGGAGACTTGCAATAATCGACAAAGCGATAGCTATCCAGACCTTGGGGCGGGGCTTTTCACCAAGCCAAAGCCAGGCAGCAAGCGCCACCCAAATCGGATTGGTTGTTACGAGTGCAACGCTTGAGGCCACACTTGTGTAATCAAGCGAACTGATCCAAAGCGCGAAATGAGCGGCAAGCGACACGCCTGCAATCGTCGTCCACTTGACGAGTGAGCGATCGAGCTGACCGGTCAAGGTTTTGACCGCATGCAAGCCCGTCATCCAGATAGCTATCGGCCACATCACAAGCGCTGCAAGACACAGCCTTGCGGCAGCGATCTCCATCGGCGCAGCACCAGCTTGAAGTGCCCAGCGAATCAAGAGGGCCGCGGTTGAAACCACTGCCACGCCGGTTAACAGTGCGAACCAAACAGCCAAGCCCTTCGATGCCTCACTTTGCTCGGTCATTACCGGGCCTTAAAGGCAGGGTCATCTCAAGTGCGAGGTAGGGTTACGCCTTGCTGCCCTTGATATTTGCCGCCCCGATCCGCATAACTGGTGCCGCAAACCTCATCTGATTCGAGGAAGACCATTTGTGCGCAGCCCTCGCCTGCGTAAATCCTCGCCGGTAAGGGCGTGGTATTCGAAAATTCGAGGGTGACGTGGCCCTCCCATTCGGGCTCGAGCGGGGTCACATTCACAATAATGCCGCAGCGCGCGTACGTACTCTTGCCCAGGCAAATCGTGAGCACTGACCTTGGAATTCGG
>Ga0172373_10009980_pt1 | contig 11662 bp, 8 predicted proteins | sample Lak10m_2_FD_114546 | JGI IMG/M metagenome (GOLD analysis project Ga0172373, IMG submission 114546) | Freshwater microbial communities from Kabuno Bay, South-Kivu, Congo - kab_092012_10m | ecosystem: Environmental > Aquatic > Freshwater > Lake | place: Democratic Republic of the Congo: South-Kivu... | reverse complement strand
GCTGTTAAGTAGGACTTAACTGATGCAGTACCTACTGCTGACGCTGTAAATGTGATTGTGTCAGCTGATCCATCATTTGCAAACCAAACGCCGTATGTTGAGTGCAGTACTTCACCTGTTGTGTCTTCTGTTAAGGTTCCATTAGATGAATAGGTAAAGAACTCATTTGCAAAGTTAACATCAACTTTTCCACCAAGAGCTACTGTTACGTTGAGTGGTGCAGTAAGAGTTGAGACGTGATCGCGACCTTGAGAGCCGAATGTATCAAATGCTGAAGTTGATGTATTAAGAATAGAACATACACCTGTTGAAGTTGCATTCGTTCCAGTCCCAACCGTAACATCACCCGCAGCAGCATTTGCAACAGGTGATGTCGCAACAGAGAGAACTCCCGCTGTTAACGCCGTCACTGCAACAAGTGCAATGCGTTGTTTCATTGTCTTTATAGACATTTGTTTCCTTTCGTTAGTCAGATTAGGAATTTCCTAACCTGGCTCGAAGATCTTTTCGATCCTCTAATTCCGTCTTGCTTATGACAAGCACGTGCAGTGTCATAAATAAGCCGGAAATCTATAGTTTTAAGGTGTTTGACCACCCTTATCTGCTTGATCTAATACCTGCAGCATTAATGTCACCGTCTCTAATTGAGCAAGGGACAAAGAAATTTGCTCTGAGTACTCCTGGGCTGAGATTGTTTTGCTCTCAGCCTTTGCCTCTGACTTAACTACTGGCAGTTGAGTTTGGGTTGACTCAGTTGCAGCTAGCATATCTTGATCATTAGAAAGTTGAGATGAGGTAGTGGTAATAACAGATGTGTTTGGCTCATTCCCAGTTAAGGAGTTAAGGCCTAAAAAGGCGGTTAATACCAAGATAAATGTCAGGGCGATCTTTGAAGATTTTCCAGCAAGCTCAGCTGCCTTCTTATAGGTAGTAGAGAGAAGATCTAAGGCAGTTAAGCCACGCTCCTCATCAATAACAAGCTCAGCCAAAACCTTGCGAAGTGATGCACGAGCACGTGAGACGGTGTGACGAACTGCCGACTCTTTGATGCCAAGCTCTTTGGCGATCTCAGCAGTTGAACGACCTTCAACCTCCCACATAACTAGAGCAGCTCGTTCTGCAGGTGAAAGTAGAGAGAGGGCTTGGCGAATAATGGCGGCATCCTCTGCGGCGGAGATCTCAGTTGAGTGATCGCCAGATACTTGCCAGGCAGATTCCACCTCAGCTGTTGCATCATCTAGAGCAACAAGATTTGGCCGGCGGTTTTCAGCGCGGAATAGATCAATACATAGGTTTTCTATTGTGCGATGCAAATAGGAAAGTGCGTGATCATCACTTGATAACTCAGGGGCAGCTAGCATGAACTTAACTAACGCCTCTTGGGTGATCTCTTCAGCCTTTGCCTTATCCTTCACAATTCGATTGGCATGGACAATAAGCTCAGATCGGTTTTCGGTATAGAAGGATGAAAATTGGGCAACACTCCAAGAAGCAGGAGATACGCTCTCTACCGCCTTGGATTTCTTGGCTGTAAATGCCATGTTGTTTTGCCCCTTGCTTAACCGGTTTTGTTTTACAGAGTCAGCCGTCGCTGCCTCTATTCACCTCTACGAAATAGTCACTCATTTGTAGTTGATATAGGACAAATCGGACATTTAAACTTTCTGGGCCAAATTCCCGCTCAGATAGCAACCGATTTAAATTCAGTAATGTCTTACATTATATACCACTATTGGCGATTTTACCGACATTTGGTAGGGGCCCAGAATTTGGGTTGCACAGTTCTTTTGGGCTAAGTAACCAAAGTGGGCCCTGTCGGGATCGAACCGACGACCCACAGATTAAAAGTCTGTTGCTCTACCGACTGAGCTAAAGGCCCCATATTTGGTACTTAATTGAACAATTTTAATCATACTCTACTGAAGTACTGTAATGGTGATCTAGCAATACTTCAAAAAATTACTTATATATGCAAAATTTATGTGGCATGGACATTACAGCAAGATGGGCTCGACCAACACGCCCTTGAAACCAAATTCATTGTAAGCACAATCTACATTTATAAATCTCTTAAGTTAATTTTTTATGCTGGACTGATCTTCAGCAAGTTTTGACCTAAAGATTTCATTCAATGGATCAAGTTCGACAGTTTTTAATCTGGCTGGTATCGCTAAATCTTTTTTGTTATTACTTTCATAGATGCTGGCCACAATATCCCAGGCTGGCATGAAATTAGGAAAATCTATTGTCGTTTGTTCGGCAAGTTTTAGTGCCTCATTGATGGCGCCAGCCTTACCTAAATTATCTGCAATAGTTATTCTCAATTTAGGTTGTTTAGACTTAATAGCTTCATTAGAAAGTAACTGTGAGTTAGCAATCGCCTCTGATTGAGATTTAGAAGTACCCAGAGCCTGCCATTTTTGAAATACACGATTCTCATTTATTAGTGTCGGTAAAACTGATAATAATAAAATCAATGTCACGGGGACAACTACGCGAAATCTAGACGAACTTTTCACCTTAATAAAATTTTTAGAAGTTTTTGGTTCAGAATTAGGAGGCTCAACTTCATTTACCTCAGGTTTTGATAGACCGAATAATGCGCCACCAACAATCCAGCTCCAAACTGCAACACCTATTTGATCGACTGAAATCAATGCTTGAACCTGATACCCTGCCCAGATTGCAAGCAATGACCCGCCCACTAACTTATTTTGCTGCAAAGCCAGTGCCTTTGTTCCTCGCCAGGTAATAAATACGACAAGCGAGATATAAACAATCATTAGCGGTAATCCAGCGGTTGAACCAAGTTGTAAAAAAACATTATGAGCATTATCAGTACCAGTCAGAGGTGTGCCACGCGCTTCGATAGATTCTATGATCCTGTATCTACGATGGAAATCTCCAAATGAATCTATTCCCACTCCGAAAATTACATTGTCCCTAATCATATTTATTGCTGCTAACCAATGATAATACCGATCCTTTAAATTTATTACGTTATTAGCAAGCATCTGGGCAAATGGCCCTATTCCCCATAATCCCGTTACTCCTAAGATTCCGGTGAGAGCTGCTCCTAGCCACCAAAAATAACCAATAATTTTTAATTTTTTACGATTCGAGGTACTTAGCCAGACTCCAAATACAATGGAACCTCCCAATGCATATATTAATTTACCTTGCGTATCTATGTAAGGCACAAGTAACCACTGAATTCCAATAGAGATCAATGCCCCAAAACGAAACAATTTTGGAGTTGTTGAATTGAGGAAATATCCAATAGAAGCAGTAAAGGTCAACCCAAGAAAAACGGAGGCAAAGTTACTATTTCCTAGTGTTAAAGCAATAACACTTTTAACATTATACCAGGGAAATAATTTTTGCATAAAATCTAACTTAAAATATTGTAGCCAAGCATAAATTCCGAAAATTAAACCAAGTAGAGTAAGGGAGCTTAAAATATATTTTGCTGTTGTGATTTTTTTTGAGAAGGAAGTGGCAATAAAAAGTCCCAAAAAAGCAAGGTAGCAAAGTAAGCCGTTATTTCTACCCCACATACCAATTAGTGAAGTCGAAAAACTCTGCGAAGCAACCAAAGAAGAGAAAATTAAGAAAAAAATAAACAAAGTTATCAACAAATACAATAGTTTGTTGCGTTTTAATTCTAATTTAAATCGCTTATCAATTACTACGAGTGAAAGTGCAGCTCCAGCCCCTAAAGCTAGGATTAACAATTTAGGAATATTGATGGGGTCCATCAACCAAGGAAATACAATTACTGTGACAAGTACACCTGTTATAACTGGAGTTCTTTCACTTATCGTCATCTTGCTCACTCCCCGATAGTATTAGGCTGGGTTCAGATATTCAATAAAGGGTGATTAATTATGCGTTTTTTGGCGTATAAAGTTTGAGGCACAAGTATACTTTTCGATTAGCGCTTACTATTTTTCCCACAAGGATGTGAGTAACAAAATAAAATGAAAGCACTCCAGGAATTAAACATTCTCCTAAAGAGATTCATTTCGGCAACGTCGATTTGGCTGATTTCCGTTGTGATTGCAACTTTACTAAGATTTGATGGAAATTTTCCAGCTGAAAAAAACCTTCCAATTCTTTTGTTGGCATCATTAGGAGGAATAGTTACCACATTTTTAAATCATTTATTTTCCTTATATGGATCTCAGTACCGTAGAGCATCGCTTGAGGAAGTGTTTGCATTAACAGTTTCCACTGCCATAGTTACAATTACTTTAACGTTTATCAGAATAATTTTTTCTATACCAGCACTGCCAAGATCTGTTCCCGTAATTAGTGGATTAATCTCCTTAATATTACAGTTTGCCGTTAGGTTAATCCTGAGTAGAAATACATATAAATCACTGTTCATAAAATCTGCTGGTGAGAATACGATTATTTATGGCGCCGGCATTTCAGGTCGGCAACTTGCCGAACAAATGCTATTAAAATCTGATAGCTATAAACCGGTTGGGTTCATTGACGACAATCCAGAAAAAAAGGATTTGAGAATTTTTGGTAGAAAAGTACTAGGCAAAATTGATGATTTAGAAAAAATCGCAAAAAGTTATAATCCAAAAAATCTTGTTATTGCTTTTTCTGGAATTGAACCCTCAACATTAATGAATATAGAAAATCGATGTCGAGCTTTATCAATTGACCTAAAAATAATCCCAAACCCGTTTGAAATAATGTCGAAGGAATTACAAGTTGGTGATTTAACATCAGTCTCTGAAGAAGATTTGCTCGGTAGGCGACCAATAAAGCCAGATGAATCAAATATTGCAGCATTTTTAAAGGGCAAAAATGTTTTAATCACTGGGGCGGGTGGATCAATTGGATCTGAAATTGCAAGGCAAGTTAATCGTTTCAAACTAAGTAGCTTATTTTTATTAGACAGAGATGAAAATGCGCTGCTGGCACTTCAGTTAACGCTTGTGGGTGATGGTTTATTAGCAAATCCAAATTTAATCTTGGCAGACATAAGAGATCGGGATCGTATCTCTGAATTAATCAGTGACTTAAAGCCAGACGTAATCTTTCATGCGGCAGCGCTCAAGCACCTTGCGATGTTAGAAAGATATCCAGAAGAAGCAACTAAGACCAATGTAAACGGCACTAAAAATTTAATTGATGCAGCGTTAAAATCTAGTGTTAAGTACTTCGTAAATATCTCTACTGATAAAGCTGCTGATCCTATTAGTCAGCTTGGTAGAACTAAGTTAATTACAGAACGACAAATTTCAGCTGTTCATGATACGGATAAAAGGTATATTTCAGTCCGGTTTGGTAATGTCATTGGGAGCAATGGATCATTCCTGAATACTTTTCGCTTTCAAATTAAATCTGGTGGACCTATAAAAGTTACGCACCCAGAAGTTACAAGATATTTCATGACTGTAAGCGAAGCAGTTCACCTAGTGTTGCAATCAATATTGATTGGTGAGTCTGGGGAAACTTTAATATTAGAAATGGGTGATCCAGTTAATATAAGTGCAGTTGCGAAACACATGATTACTGCTTCAGGAAAAAATATCGGAATTGAATATACGGGCCTTCGAGAAGGTGAAAAGCTACATGAAACTCTTGTCGGCGTTAATGAGAAAATTCATAAGGGTGAGCATAAAGACATAATGCACACACGGGTCGAGCCATTAGTTGAGGATAAATTTTGAAAAATTTTTTGAGCAAAAAAACACTTAATAGGTCGGGTATAGAAAGTATTAAATTTGAAGAAAAAATAAAAGTAATGCCCGAGTCTAAGGAAGCATTAACTAATAGCTTAATTATGATGTTAAAAATTAGGTTTGTGGAGAACAAGTTAGCTCAGATGCGGAAGAGTGGTTTCATCGGAGGTCCAGTCCATTTAGGAGCTGGACAAGAAGCAATTGCTGTTGGGGTTTCGAAATACCTGCGAAAATCTGACCGCATATTTAGTGGGCACCGATCTCACGCCCATCTTTTGGCTTTGGGATCAGAGCCTAGGAAGCTTTTTGCAGAGGTCCTAGGCAAGAAAACAGGTCTTTCTAAGGGGATGGGTGGTTCTATGCATCTTTGGGACCAGCCAAATGGATTCTACGGTTCAGTTCCAATCGTTGCCGGTACCGTCCCATTGGCTGTAGGAGCAGCTCTTGCTGCAAAAAAGCAAAATAATGGTGATATCGCTGTTGCTTATTTTGGTGATGGGGCGATTGAAGAGGGTGTAATTCAAGAGTCATTAAATTTAGCTCGCCAGCTTGAGGTACCAATGCTCTTTGTTTGTGAAAACAATTTGTTTTCAAGTCATATGCACATTTCTCAACGTCAACCACTTCAATCTGTAGCAAGATTTGCAATAGCAAACGATATAGAGTCTGAAATAGTTGACGGCAATAATTTGGCTGAAATTGAAAAAACAGCAAGTAAATTGATAAATATAGCAAGGACAAAGAATTTGCCTGCATTTATTGAAGCGATAACTTATAGACACTATGGACATGTTGATTGGCGAGAAGATATTGATGTCGGAGTTAATAGGTCTTCCAAAGATTTAAACCTTTGGAAAACCAGAGATCCAATAATTAGACTTGAATCTGCACTATTTGAAGCTGGTATGTTAACAACTATTGAATTAGATCAAATTAAATTGCAAATTACTAACCAGATTGATAATGATTGGGAGCTTGCTGTAAAAGATCCAGAGCCTGAAGCTACTTCGTTACATTCAGAAGTTTATAAACAATAACATGGATAATTATCAAATGACTAACTATGGAGTAGCAATCCGTGAAGGTTTTGCCTATTTACTAAAAAAATATCCTGAAGTTTTTGTGATTGGTCAAGGGTTGTGGAGTCCTTGGTATGTTGGAAACTCAATGACCGATCTTGATAAAGAGTTCGGCATAGAAAGAATTATTGACACACCAGTTTCGGAGTCTGCTTGCACTGGTGCAGCTGTTGGCGCGGCCTTGGCTGGCATGAAACCGATAATGGTTCATCCGCGTATGGACTTCATGCTTTATGCAATGGATTCAATCGTAAATGAAGCGGCAAAGTGGTCTTCAATGATGGCAGGTCAATCTCATGCTGGAGTAACTATTAGATCAATAATTAATCGTGGCGGGGAGCAAGGTGCCCAACACTCTCAGGCGCTGCACTCTTGGTTTACGCACATTCCTGGATTAAGAGTAGTTATGCCGTACTCAGTCTCTGATGCAAGAGACTTATTAATTGCATCTGTTTTATCTGGAGACCCGGTTATTTACATCGATGACCGCTGGTTATATTCCAATGAAGAGGTGCTACCGCCTGTAGTTGAGTTAGATTTAAAAACCCAAGGACCGAAAATTATGCAAGCAGGTACTAGTTTGACATTAGTTGCTGCAGGTTATTCAACGCATATGGCCGTTGAGGCTTCAGGAATACTTGCGACCCAAGGCATTGATGTTGAGGTTATAGATGTGAGAGTGTTGAGCCCGCTATTCCCAAAATTGATTTTAGATTCAGTTGCTAAAACTGGAAGATTAGTTGTTGTTGACGGAGGGTGGTCACCAACCGGATTTGCTGGAGAAGTAATAGCAACTGTTACGGAAAGTATTGATCCTAAGCTGCTGAAATCAAGCCCAAAAAGAGTGACGCTTCCATTTGCGCCAGCACCTGCTGCGGCTAGTCTTGAAAAGATTTATTACCCCACCACAGTTGATGTGGTAAAGGCTTGCACGGAGTCTTTAAAGCAGTAATATTGGCGCAAATGAGCGCAATTAGAAAAGTCCCATTTTTTGACTACCCAAGAATTTATTTAGATGACAAACAAGAGTTGATAGAAATCCTAGAAGATGTTGGTAGCCGTGGTGCGTATATTATGCAGAAAGACTTGGTTGAATTTGAGAAAAAATTAGCAAATTACACAAAAACAGATTACGCCATAGGAGTTGGTAACGCCACCGACGGGCTAGAGCTTGCTTGGCTAGCAATTGGTTTAAAAAAAGGTGATGAAGTAATAATTAGTTCACATACGATGTTAGCAACTGCCTCAGCAATCATTACCGCAGGAGGAACTCCTGTTCCAGTTGATATCGGTGGAGACAATTTAATTGATGTTGATGCCGTTGCAAATGCAATCACAAAAAATACGGTTGGAATATCTCCCACACAATTAAATGGCAGAACCTGTGATATGGAATCAATTATGGCCATTGCGGTAAGAAATGGGCTGAGTGTGGTTGAGGATGCAGCGCAGGCTTTGGGTTCAAAATTTAAGAATCAAAGCGCTGGAACATTTGGCGATGCTGGAAGTTTTAGTTTTTTCCCGGCAAAGGTGTTAGGGGCATTGGGTGATGGTGGCGGAGTAGTCACCAATAAAAAGGAAATTTATGAAAAGGTTTTTCAACTCCATGACCATGGAAGGGACACAAAAGGCGAAGTTCAATCTTGGGGAAGAAATAGCAGATTGGATAATTTACAAGCAGCTATTTTAGGTAAGCGGTTTGACAGATATGAAAATGTGGTAAAAAGAAGAAGAAACATTGCGAAAATTTATAACGAACGTCTTTCAGTTCTAGAGGAAGTTAAATTACCACCAGCTCCAATTGAAAATGGCGATCATTTCGATATTTACCAAAATTATGAATTACAAGCTGAAAATCGGGATGCACTTAGAAATCATCTTTCAAATGCTGGAGTTGGAACAATTATTCAGTGGAGTGGAAAAGCAGTGCATCAATGGGAAGTGCTTGGATTTAATACTAAATTGCCAAAAACTGAATATTTCTTTGAAAGATGTTTTATGTTGCCAATGAATATGTTTATTAGTGATGAAGATATTCACTATGTCTGCGATTCTATTATTAATTTTTATAGGAAGTAAAGAACTTTGTTAAGAAGGATCAGTCATGCATTTAAACGTGGTTTTGACATAATTGCTTCTTTAATTGGATTGTTAATTTTCAGTCCTTTACTAACGTTATTTACTTTTTTAATTTGGCTACAGGATTTTAAATCTCCTTTTTATATTTCAAATCGAGTGGGAAAAAACGAAAAAATATTTAAAATTATTAAGTTGAGATCTATGGTCATAGATGCTGACAAGAAAGGTATAGATTCAACTTCACTCAATGATGAAAGAATTACCCGAATTGGACACTTTATCCGCAGTTATAAACTTGATGAATTATCGCAACTATGGAACGTCTTTAAAGGAGATATGAGTCTTGTCGGTCCTAGACCAAATGTTAAGCGGGAGACAGACCTATATACAACCACGGAAAGAGAATTACTGTCTATTAAGCCGGGAATTACAGATTTTGCTTCAATAGTTTTTGCCGACGAAGGTGAAATACTCTCTGGCGCAAAAGATCCTGACATTTCTTACAATCAATTAATCAGGCCAGGTAAGAGTGAACTTAGTTTATTTTATATCTTGCATCAATCTTTTTTATTAGACATCTTTATTTTAATATTGACAATAATAACAATATTTTCTAGGGCAAAGTCGTTATCTTTATTGACCTATACCCTAAAAAAACTTGGTGCAAAAACTGAACTTATCGAGCTAGCAGGTAGAAAGAAACCTCTATTCCCAATGCCACCGCCTGGCGCTTCAAAAATAGTCACGACTAGAGATATTTAAAGATACCAAGATGAGAATTTTGAAGGTTTACACCTTATGAAGATTTGGATTTTACAAACCGGCGAACCTTTGCAAATTGATAAAAATGGTTTAAGGCCCATGCGTGCCATGAATTTATCTAATGCTCTGATTGAAAAGGGTCATGAAGTTGTAATTTGGTCGTCCGATTTTGATCATTTTAACAAAATACATAGATTCGGACATCAATATCAAGTTAACCATTCACAACATTTGCAAATCAAATTAATTCCTAGCAGGGGATACAAGTCTCACGTTGGATTATCTAGATTAATTGACCACGCTCAGCTCGGCATAAACTTAAGAAAAATGTTAAAGAATGAGTTGCCTCCAGATGTCGCATTCATTGGGTACCCACCGATTGAAACAGCTTGGGTTATGACTAGTTGGTTAAAAAAGAAACAAGTCCCATCGATGCTAGATGTTAAAGACGCTTGGCCAGAAGTTTTGCTTCGTGCAGTCCCAAAGAAATTAAGATTTCTTGGAAAATTTCTATTATTTCCATACTTTGTATTAATGCGAAAAACCTTTAAAAACGCAAGTAGCATTAGTGCACCTACTAAAGAATTCTTGAAATGGTGCTTAGATAAAGCTTCAAGAGAAATAGGTGGCAAAGATACAATTGCTCCACTGACATCACCTGACCAGAAGTTTTCAGATACTGAAATCATTGAAGCTGATACCTGGCTTGATCAAATGGGAATCAAAGATAGCAATTTAACAAGAATTAGTTTCATTGGCACCATGAATAGTGCTTTTGATTTTGATCCAATCATAGCGGCGGCCCAAGAAAGTTCAGCCCAATTTGTTATAGCTGGTGACGGACCTCAATTCAAAGATGTTAAAGATAAAACTAAGGGAATCGATAATTTCATAATGCTTGGGTGGATAACATCTGCACAAGCAAAAGCACTATCGAAAAGATCAAGTATGTTGATTGCACCTTTTCACGATTTTGCAGATTTTAACATGTCGCTTACTAATAAATTTTATGATGCAATGGCTAACGGAAAGGGAATGCTAACTACAATCTCTGGTGCTGCAGGTGATTTCATTGTTGAAAAGAATATTGGGATCAAATACTTTAATTCTAACGTAAAATCTCTCATTAATGTGATTTCAAGGATTGATTCAGATAAAAACATAATTGACAATTTATCAAAAAATGCTAGAAATTTGTATGAATCAGAATATTCCTATTCTAAAATTTACGGTTCACTTGTTAATAAATTAGAAAAATTAGCTAAAAATGAACTTTAAGAAAAGAAAGAAAAATAGTGAAGGCACAGACGAAAATTTTGATAAAGACAATTATGACAATACTGCAAGAATTGAAATGTCGCTACCATTGAATAAACTTAAGCAACAAAGCGGAATTTCGCAGATGAACAATCTTTTTAAACCCCCATTTGAACTTTATTATGAATTGATTCGCCGAAATATCGAAAATCGTATGGTGGTTTTAGAATTAGGATCAGGTACTGGGCGCCATACCGGGCAATTAATTGCTACTGGGGCATCCATAATGGCATTAGACATCTCCGAGGAATCCCTCAAAGTTGCAAAGTTGAAGTACCCAAAAATCAAAGAGATTATTCCAGCCAACATGAATTGTATTCCGCTACCAGATAATAGTGTTGATGCAGTTGTTTCGTGCGGAAGTCTTTCTTACTCCGACCCAGAGAAAACCAATCAAGAAATTATTCGAGTAATGAGAAATGGTGGAATTCTAATTGCATTAGATAGTTTGAACCATAATCCCGTATATCGATTAAACAGATTTGCTAGATATTTAGTAAATCGAAGATCTAAATCCTCAATTGAAAGGATTCCAAGCCTAGCTCGAATAAGAAGCCTTGAAAATCATTTTTCATCTTCGCAAGCTTATTTCTTTGGTTCATACTTGTGGTTACTGCTGCCAATTCAGAAAGTGTTCGGCAAAACACTTGCGTTCAAACTTAATAATTTTTTAGAAAGAGTCTTGCCAAGTAGTAAATATGCATTCAAGTTTGTTTTAAT
>Ga0172373_10009979_pt1 | contig 11663 bp, 9 predicted proteins | sample Lak10m_2_FD_114546 | JGI IMG/M metagenome (GOLD analysis project Ga0172373, IMG submission 114546) | Freshwater microbial communities from Kabuno Bay, South-Kivu, Congo - kab_092012_10m | ecosystem: Environmental > Aquatic > Freshwater > Lake | place: Democratic Republic of the Congo: South-Kivu... | reverse complement strand
GTGGATAAGGATAAAAAACTGAGTCTGAAGTCTGTCCTTTTGACCAGCGTTTTAATGGTTCCTGTCCTTTTTGATGAACTGTGTCCCTAACTATCCCTATTCAGCTTAAAATTAAACCGCTACACTATTTTTATTTTATCGGAGTCAGGTACAGGAGCGATGTATCATGTTCAAGACTGTTTTATATCCCATTGACCATAGCCTGGAATCGTTACAGGCAGCAGAAACAGTGGTGAAAATTGTTGAATTTTGTAACAGTAATTTGGTATTACTGTCAGTGGTGACAGTGCCAGAGGGCGAAGACCAGGGGCAGTCGGTTTCTCCCCAAGCGATCGCTGATTTACTAGAACGTGCCCAAGCACTCTTTGTTCAGCAGGGAATCGCTGCGAAGGTGATGGAACGAGAGGGCAAGCCAGCCTTTGTGATTTGTGATGTGGCGGATGAGACCAATGCCGATGTGATTATTATGGGTTGTCGGGGGCTGGGTTTAACTGAAGAGGGAGTGGCGGATAGTGTGACAAATCGGGTAATTAACCTTTCCCCATGCCCGGTATTGGTGGTTCCCTAGGACATTTAGGACATTATCAAGCAGTCTAACCCAGATAAAGGCTGTGGGGGGGATGCCTCCACTATGCCAACGGTAAATGATATAAGTTTAGATTGGTAGGGTCACCGTTGAACCCATGGCTAATTCCCTAAAATCCACTAAATCCTCCCCTCGATATATCCTTTTTTATAAGCCATACAACGTTTTATGTAAATTTAGTGATTATTCCGGGGATGAAGGACAAACGTTGAGTGACTTTATCCCTGTTCCAGATGTTTATCCCGTGGGCAGGCTTGATCGAGATAGCGAAGGGTTGCTATTGCTGACCAACAACGGTTGGGCACAGCATCGTCTTAGCCATCCTCGATTTCACCATCGCCGTACCTATTGGGTACAGGTGGAAGGAATTCCTTCATCCACAGCCTTGGAACAGTTACGGCAAGGGGTGGTCATTCAGGATTACCTGACCCGTCCCGCCCAAGTAGTTTGTTTTACAGACGAGCCAAATCTTCCACCCCGCAATCCTCCTATCCGCTTTCGTAAAACCATACCGACCCGTTGGTTGGCATTAACCTTAACAGAGGGACGTAATCGTCAGGTGCGACGCATGACTGCTGCTGTGGGGTTCCCTACCCTGCGACTGGTAAGGGTAATGCTTCAGTATCATGACGGTCAGCAGTGGGATAAGGGAATTGGGACAGATGTAGCGTTACAACTCACTTTAGGTCAATTAAATCCTGGGGAATGGCGTGATTTATCTTTGAAGGAGGAAAAAGCTCTTAAATGTTATTTTTAAGCTGCAATCTACTATCTTCAGTCAAGGTAATCCTGACGATGGTTTCCATAATTTCAGGGTAGGTTCAGTAGGAGGGGGGTGTCACGGTCAATGGCGGGTGGGGTGTGATATGCACAGTGGCATCATTGCTGAACCCATAAACTCGACAAACCTTCGAACTACTGGGATGCACTCGGGGAAGGGGATAACAGTGCCAGAAGAGATTCTTCGGTGAGTTGGGGGATGTTGAACAGTAACGCTTTCTCTAACTTGGAACCCGCATTTTCCCCGATCACTAAAAAATCAGTTTTCTGATTCACCCTTTCCATGACTTTACCGCCCGCTTGTTCAATGAGTGTCTTTGCCTCTTCCCGTTTCAAAGTAGGTAAGGTACCGGTAATTACAACTGTTTTGCCAAGTAGTTTAGGTTTGGAAATGGTAATTCCCGAAGTTGGATGAACCTGAAGTTGTAGACCAGCTTGTTGTAGTTGAGTTAGTAAGAATTGATTATTCCCATTTCTATACCAATCCTTGACAGCCTGGGCAATTTCCGGACCAATTCCCTCAATGGCAGCTATTTCCTCTAGGGGGGCATAAGCGAGGGCATCAGAGGTGGGAAAAGCTGAGGTGAGTATGGCGGCGTTACCCTTCCCAACATGGCGGATTCCCAAGCTGTATAGCACCCGTGACCAAGGTTGTTGTTTAGACTGGGCGATCGCCTCCGTCAATTTTTCAGCTGATTTTTTTCCAAGCCCTTCCAACTTGCTAATCTGACCTGGGGTTAACCTATATAGGTCTACCACCGACCGTAATAAACCAGCATTCATCAGTTTTTGGACTAACTTTTCCCCTAATCCATGAATATCCATGGCTGGACGACTCGCCCAATGAATTATGGATCCACGCACAATGGCGGGACAATCCCCATTCGGGCAGCGCAGGATGGCTTCATTTTCATTTCTTTCCGCCGCCGTGCCACATTCCGGACATTCAGCGGGCATTGCAAATGGGATGGTACCCTCAGGTCGTAACTCAAGCAAAACTCTGACGATTTCCGGAATAATTTCACCAGCCTTACGGATAATCACTGTATCCCCCAAACGCACATCCAGTTCAACAATGTGATCGCCATTGTGTAGGGTTGCCCGAGATACGGTAGTGCCTGCTACGGATACTGGGCGCAATTCTGCTAAAGGGGTCATCGCTCCAGTTCGTCCAACTTTAACTTTAATTGCCTCAACCACCGTGGTCATTTCCTCTGCCGGATATTTTAAGGCAATTGCCCAGCGAGGTGATTTTTGAGTAAATCCTAGTTCTTGTTGCAGTTGAAAGCTATTGATCTTGACCACCACCCCATCCGTTTCATAGGGTAACCTATGTCGTTGGGTATCCCAACATTGGTAATAGTCCAGTACCTCTTCAAGTCCATGGCATAATTTTTGATTGGGATTCACTTTGAATCCCATCTGTTTAAGGAGATCTAATGAATTAGATTGACTGGTAAATGATGGAGATACATCTGGATGGGTGTACTGCTGTAATACTGTTCCTGTTTCAGTTTGAAAGTGCAGGGTATAGGCAAAGAAATCCAGTTGGCGACGGGCAACAATGCGGGAATCCAGTTGGCGTAAAGTGCCGGCGGCGGCATTACGTGGGTTGGCAAAAGAGGGCTCGCCAGACTGCACTCGTTCTTGGTTTATCTGGACAAACACCTGAGTTGGAAGAAAAACCTCTCCCCTTACTTCTACGATAGGGGGTAGATTGTTTAGCTGTAACTGTAGAGGAATACTCCGAATAGTCTTAATATTTTGACTGATATCCTCCCCCATAAGCCCATCTCCCCTGGTGGCTCCCCGCACAAATCGGCCATTTTCATAGGTTAGGGCGATCGCTGCCCCGTCAATTTTCAATTCACAAACATATTCGTTGGTAAAGTCTTGAATATAAGATGTTTTAGAGATAACCTCAGAAATATTCCGTTCTGAGGACTGAACTCTTACCCCTTCGGACAAGAGTTCATGTTTCTTGAATTTAGCTAGAGGGGAAAGACCAAGGATGCGCCGAGTGGCTGCTGGAGAAAAGATCATATTCAACCATCGTTGCTCCCATGCTTCCAGTTCTGCCCGATTAAATGCATTGTCTAAACTATAGAGGGGAATAGGATGACGAATTGTGATGAACTGTGCTGCGGGATGTTCCCCCACCCTTTGAGTGGGACTATCTGGAGAAATGAGTGCTGGATTGGTAAGTTCTAATTGTTGAAGTTGGCGATAAAGCTGATCATAGATTCCATCGGGGAGGGTAGGGGCATCGAGGATATAATATTCGTAATTTGCCTGATGGAGTAATCGACGTAATTCATCAATCCTAGTGATCACGTCATCGGGATGAGACTTTAATTCCATTGAGGAGGTTTCTGACATCATGACCTTTTCCACGCTCTCTAAATCATAACCATGTTACGTATTTATGGCAATCGCCGTCTCAAAACCTTGCCTGGACTCACCACTCGACCCACCACAAGTCGGGTGAGGGAGTCCTTATTTAATATTTGGCAAGGGGATCTATCTAACTGCCATTGGTTAGACCTATGTGCTGGGATTGGCTCTATCGGTGCTGAAGCATTAGCTCGAGGGGCTGCCAGTGTATTTGCCATTGAACAATCCCATGAAGCCTGTGCCGTAATCCGTCAAAACTGGCAAACTGTAGCTCAACCCCACCAACAATTTGTGGTTTACCATGGTAAACTGCCCCATATTCTTTCTTCTTTCCACAGTCAACAATTCGACCGAATTTATTTTGACCCGCCTTACACCAGTCCCATATACGATGGGGTAATCCGATCCATTGTTGACAATCACCTGCTGTCTCCAGAAGGTGAGCTTGCGGTCGAGCATCATCCTAGTTGGGAATTACCCCCCTTACCCGTTGGGCTGGAGGTTTGTCGGGAAAAGATTTATGGTAATTCCAGTCTAACCTTTTTCCAAGTGAGGTCATTTGATAACGTCTAAGGTTAAAATTCATCTGGTCTTGATTGTGGGTCTACTGGCATGGATCATGGGTATGCAGCCAGTAGGGGCTGAATCCTTGTCCCATCGGTTAACTACTTTTCCCCAGTGGAGCCATCCTTCCCACCTACAACGGGCTGTCGGTGATTTATATTATCCCCATTGGTTCGCAGGCACTTGGGATGTGCAAACCCAGTTAATGGATATGGTTGCCCCCTTGTCTCCTCAGATTGTCACACCAGGGTTTGAATCTAATCGAAGGTACTTAAACCATCCCTTAGAGTTTAGGGTACGGTTCTTGCCACCTACTCCCCCAACTAGGAATTTGATGGTTCCAGGTATGCTTCAATTCAGAAATGACCACCCTACATCCCCTCTAGTGGCTGACCGGAGGTTCAATAGTCTAAACCTCACCCGTGCTTATTTCCAGTTTGCCCCCTCCAGCAATCAATTGGTGAAGGATGGGGAGCTTACGATCCAGATTGATCCACTGAATCCCAACCGCCAAATAACGTTTTGGGGCAGCGGAAACCAATTAATTTCTACCGTAACTGCCCGTCGGACTGAACAACCAGATACCCATCGTTTCCTCACCTGTGAACTATCCCAACAGGAATTTCGGAATCTAGGGCAAAACTATATCAACCAGGTAGAAACCACAACAGCCTATAGTTACTCTGGATTATCAGATGTACACCAACCTGTTTTTACCGCTGATCAAGTGACAGCCATCTATCTTTCGCCCCAAGACCCACAATTTTTCATAGCCCGCGATCGCCCTGTGGCACTCTATCGGTATCAACTTCATTTTTATTCCCTACCCAAGGAGGGAGTCCAAGCTTCTATTGCTCATGGCAGTTAGCGGTTAAGCCAAACAAAACAAAGTCCGAGTATTTTTAATGTATATTTAATAATTTAGCGAATTGTACATGTAAACCATGGTTTGCTTTATAAGCAAAATAATGGGCTATGGGGGGGATACCCAGTAAACTGAGGTCACCAATTAAGTCTAACAGTTTGTGACGAACCGGTTCATTAGTAAACCGTAACGGGGGATTAATCCAGTTAGTATAATTACAAACAAGGGCATTATCTAAGGTTCCCCCTTTAATTAAACCTTTGGCACGCAAACCGTCGATTTGTTCAGCAAGACCAAAGGTACGAGCAGGGGCAATTTCCTGAGCAAACCCCACTGGATTATCCCCCAGTTGTTGACCAGGACTCCAACTGTACCATTGATTACCAATGACTTGGGAATCAAAATCAATTCCATAGGTAAAGCGTGTTTCACCCGCCGGAAAAGCTGCAACAATGGCATCGCCCTGTTGAATTGAAATAGATTCTTCTAACCACACTAGGGGACGGGTTCCATTTTGAATCTGAGAACCTACCTCGGTGATTCCCTGTACCCATTCTTGGGCTGACCCATCTAATAAGGGAAGTTCATCACTGTTCACTTCAATGGACGCATTGTCAATTCCCATGCCAATTAAGGCTGCCAAAAGATGTTCAACTGTTTGTATCGTTACATTTCCCGATGCCAAACGAGTGGACAAGAGGGTTTGGGTAACCTGGTTCACCCCGGCAGAAATTCTGGGGAAATCAGGGAGATCAGATCGAATAAAGGTATATCCAGACCCCACGGGGGAAGGAGAAACCTGGACAGTAACGGGGTGTCCAGTGTGTAACCCTACCCCGTTACAGGTAAATGCAGCAGCCAGGGTTTGTTGAGGGAATGAGGATAGTTGACCGGATTCTTGAAACATAATGGCTGGAGTACGTTAGAAACGTTCCCCAATGCCAAATTGGATTCGACTATCCCCCAAATCGTTGATACCATAATCCAAGCGTAAAGAACCCAATGGAGTTTGGAGTCGTGCCCCAATTCCGTAACCAAAGCCCGTACCAGATTTGCTACGAATTCCCCCAGGGTTACCTGTCACAGCCTCTCCAGTTCCGAAATCTGTCCCAACATCCACAAAAACAGCACCACCGAGAATGGCAAAAATTGGAAAGCGATATTCAGCAGTAGCCTGGGCAAAGCTTTGTCCTGAACCAAGTTCTCCCTCACCCCAACCACGAACTGAATTAGTTCCTCCCAATGAAAACGCTTCATATCCAGGGAAGCCCCCCAAGATAGTACCTGCTTGGAAGTTGAACGCAAGGGCTTGATAACCTTCTGTTATTTTAAGGAAATTGATTGGAAAATAGTGGCTATAACTACCCCGTAACCGAGAAAATGAAGTTGCTCCCTCCCCGATGGGGATGGCTTGTTCCAGTCCAAACCTGAGGATCGAGCCACTGGTGGGACGTTTGGTATCATCTCGAAGATCCCTGACTAACCCTAAAAGGACAGAAACCAAGTCATCTTCGCCACTATTGCTGGCACTCAACAAATTACCACGCTGATCAAAGGGAGTTAAATTTCCTGCTCCGTCAGTCACATTAATCCGTTGATACTGTAATCCAATGGAACCCGCAAAGTCCCCAAGAATGTTCGGTCGGTTAAACGTAACCCCACCCCCTGTCCGCAGGATGCGGGGGCGATCGCCATTTGGCAAGAATACTGGAGTGGTACCACCATCATAATTGAGGGAAATGGTTTGTCGCCTGAACCCATTGACTGTGTATGAAGTTCGACTGGGGTCTCCAGCAATCCAAGGATCAGTAAAATTGACATCCAGCAAATATTCCCGCTCCCCAATTTGTATCTCTCCCCCCAGTTTCATGTTTCTACCAAGGAAGTTTTGTTCTTGATAACTAGCCGAACCAAATAACCCTCCCGCCGAACTATAACCAGCACCAGCAGCAATGGAACCCGTATTTCGTTCTACAACATTGACTACCACATCAACTTTCCGGGCATCTTGAGCTGGATTAAGGGAAAGACGCACATCTTCAAAAATCCCTAATTTAAAGACCTGCTGTAAATCCTTTTCTACTTGGGGACGATTAAATACATCTCCTGGTTTGGCTTGCATTTCCCGGGTAATAATATAAGGCTGAGTTCGTCCGGGGCTGCAATCACGGGGTTTACCATTTTTATCTAAAACCAACTCTCCTTTTGAGTCACGCAGTTCATTTTTACCCTCAGGATTGGGTTTACATTCGTTTCCGTCTTTATCATAAAAACGAATGTTCACTGACTCTATAACCCCTTCAGCCACCACCAGAGTCACAACTCCGTCATCTCCTACCTTCGGAGAATCCACAACTTGAGCGAGGACATATCCCTTATCCTGATACCACTTGTTTAGGTCTTGGATTGAGGACTGGAGTTGACGAAGATTTAAGGTCTTCCCATACTGAGGAGTGAAGATTTGATTGAGTACATCAGCAGGAATAACAGTAGTGCCTTCTGTTTTTACAACCGAAAGGACAGGATTAGATTTTACTTCAAATGTTACCCTTACCCCTAATGGGGTATCTTCAGGTAACGCTCTGACGTTGGTAAAAAAACCAGTGGCAAAAACTGCATTAATATCGTCTTGCAGGAGGGAACGGGTAGTAGTACGACCAGGACGAGTCCGAATAGACCGATAAACGGTATCTTGCAATTCCCCATCAACTCCAGTGACCTTTACTTCTACTACCAATACCCTGGGCTCTGGTTCTGGAGGAGTGGTAACAGCCGGAGTAGGGGCAGGAGTTGGGGAAACTGGGGGTTGTGCAGTTGGGGTGCTGGAGGGAGGAGGTGGGGTTTGGCTCACAACCATTGGTGTGGATGAACCAGTGTAACTGGGGGATGGATTAGCCGATGCCGCATCAATTGAGTTTAAGGTTGATGTTACAGCGATGGCTGCCAACACAACGGGGGAAAATCGTAAGTCCTTCACATTCACCTCTGAATTTACCTCGACACACCAAATGAAGTCAAAATTAACGAAGGGTAGTCCTGAACAAGTAAAGATAAAAATTGGTTAGGGGGCTTTGCCCCTAGGACTCCTCTTAAATCCTTAGCTTTATTCCTACCAGCAATAAAAAATTTAATCTACAAAAACCCTCTGGTTTTAAACCTAAGGACAATTGTTGCCCCCATTCTGGTAGTTAAATAATAATGATATTAGTCTACAGTGTAAATCAGTAAAATTCCGTTCTTTCAGAATTTCTCTTTTCACTATAAACAAATTCCCATCACCACACCCCTATCCTCATTTAATCTGGACAATAGTTAAAAATTTCCCTCAAAAACAGGGGGATTTTGAATCGGTGCTAATTCATCCAGAATCATAAACCTGACATGGTTGAGTGCTAAGTCCCCAATGGAAATGTCCAGTGGGAGTTCCTTCAGCAACATATCATTGGTCTTAACCCGTTCAAATGGGATTCCCTTTCCAATCTCGATGTGATACCAACATAGCCCCATAAAAAAACGGGTAGGGTAGGGTCCTTGTTCTAGAATATCATCAGGATTTGATTCCATGGGCATCCACCCGATACCGGGTAGATAAAACTCCAACCAAACATGGTTGTAGTCGGGTTGTAGGGGAATCAACTGATAATCGGGGGTGGGTGGACATTTATACCGACCTACCGTTCGGCAGGGAATACCATTGAGTCGTGACAATGCTAATAATAGTCCCACATATTCCCCACAGGAGCCTATTCCTCTTTCCAAGACCACATCGGGGGTATCAATTCTAGGTTTAATTCCATAGGAAAGGCGATCATAAACAAAGTTACGAATTTTTAACATTTTCCGCAAAATATTTGTCTCAGTGCCAACGGCACGTTGAGCAGCAGCCCTGATTGTGGCGGTGTCCATTGCCAAGGTACCATCATCCAAGAGGTAGTCATTGAAATCCGCCGTTTCACCAGCTATTTTTTCTAGTTCTTCTGTCACCTCCCCTGGGTGGAAATGATACTTAATACTCCATACTTCCATCACTGCTTTCCATCCAAATAGTCGTCCCTCATGGGGAGTCAAAGCATTAAACCGAAATACTGCTACCCGTTGTCCGTTTTGCTCTTCCTCCGTAAACGGGAGACCGATAGGGTCTACCTGTAATACCCGTTGACGTGGAGTGTCTGAAGGCAGGGCAATTCGCCACTCCACATTGGTGAGACACACTGCATCTAGGGCGGATAATTCCTCCACATAGGACATTTCTAATCGATAGCCCGTCGATAAAGTGTGGGATGAATTTGGTTGGTACTGGAAATGAAGAGGGTGGATGAAGGTGCGATCGCGAACAGCTAATTCACGGGGATCATCGGCATTTGGATTATCGCGAATGTAGGCTTCTTCATTGGCATAGGAAATGTAAAGTAAACCCTGACCACCCCCGGGATGGGTGGTGAACGCTATACCGGTGGGATTAGGAAATGGGGTTAGTAAACTAAACTGAATATCACCCGTTGCTCGATCAACACAATAGACCGTTTGTTCAAGGGAATCCACCACCCATAATTCTTCATCCCGAATGGTAAGCCTCTCTACCCCCACCCCTGGAGACTGGAATCTGGTGATTAACTGCCGGGTTGCAGCATCGTAAACCAGGATGTGTCCAGATTTTTGACAGGACACATATAGGGTAGCATCCCAGATGGCAATACCGTCAGCCCCATAGGGAAGTTGGGTGAAGAGGAGAGGAGTGGGGGGAGGTAAGGACAGGACGGCATGGGAAGCCACCCCTTTGGGAGTGCCGGGTGCGGCGGCATTCTCCACAGAGATCCGCGCTGCCGTGGCTTCCGGGGTAAAGGAACGGTCAACGTGGGGAGGGGTATGCCAAGGATGGATAAGGGGGTTATCCACTCCATAAACACAGTCATGACGGGTAAACCAGAGCATCTCCCCTTGAATAGCTAATCCGGTTGCATCTCGGAAATAATCTAAGTGGTAGGGATTCAGGATTGTCGTATTGTGAGACTTTGGATCTACTTTGAGCAAATATCCCCGAATGGAGTCGATGGTTAGAAAAAACTCACCTGTCCAAACCAGCCCGTCAAGGGCATAGGTGCCAATGGGACGAAGGGTTTGCCGCCAGGAATGGATGACCTGACCATGGGGGGCAATCGGTGCAGATGGGGAAGGGGTGGGGGTGGGAACCCCAGGTGGGGTGGCACTGAATTGGGAAGACATGGTAGTTCACTCTTGGGGAAAATTGATTGTAATTGGAGTGGGAGGGCGGGAGTGTTACAAATAGTTCTAATTTTATAGTTCTAATTTTCATGGAAAACCCCCAGGTACAATAAAAAAACAAAAAGAATAAGGACTTAAAATTAGGGAATCTGATTCCCGTTGTAGAACTTAAACCCTATTAAAAATCATGGTTTTATTCAAACAATCCCTCATTGGTCTAAAAGCCGATCAATTCCGTCATCCCCTGGATCTCGAGGCAACTCGAACACTCAAACAAATTCCGGGGCTAGACTTGTTAATCCGTAGTTTACTTGGTTCAGCGGCGGAACAAATCTTTTATTTAGAAAATATTAGCTCTGGGATCTTAGTTGGTAAAAATCAACTACCCCAACTCCATGAATTATTGCAACAAGCCTCACTCATCTTGGATTTGGAACCCCCCCAGTTATATGTGCGTCAGCATCCATCCCCCAACGCTTATACATTCGCCATGCGGGGTAAAAAACCCTTTATGGTTATCCATACTGCCTTGCTTGAACTGCTCACCGAGGACGAAATTCAAGCGGTAATGGCCCATGAATTAGGACATCTGAAGTGCGATCATAGTGTGTATCTTACCCTAGCCAATCTTTTCGTGTTGGCAGCAGGAACATTACCCTTTTGGGGTGGAATCATTGCCCAAAGTTTACAAATTCAATTAATGGCGTGGATGCGGTGCGCTGAATTTACCTGCGATCGCGCCGCCCTTCTGGTCACCAGGGACCCCAAAATTGTTATATCCGTCTTAATGAAATTGGCTGGTGGGTCTCCGTCGTTTGTCAATCAATTAAATATCGATGCCTTTCTAGCCCAAGCTCGCACCTATGAAACTGCCAGCCAGAGTCAGTTAGCTGAAGTTCTCCAACAGGCACAAAATTTAAATCTAAGCCATCCTGTTCCTGTATTACGAGCACGGGAGATTGACCGATGGGCAGATAGCCAGGGGTATCAAACTTTAATCAGGGGTGGTGGGGTGTGAGGAGAAACCTCCAGAGGGAGTCGGAACCTGATAGGATGCTGATGGTTATTATATAGACAACCTTGATTAATCGATTTTATGCTTACCCCTTCACAACGGTTTATCCCTCTTCCCCTTAGGTCACAATGGCGGTGGCACTATTCTCCATGTATTGTTCCATTAGCTATTCTTTTTTTAATCACCTTTATTAACCTAGGATATGCCAGTCCCGCATGGGCAGGATTACCCCAAGG
>Ga0172373_10009978_pt1 | contig 11665 bp, 13 predicted proteins | sample Lak10m_2_FD_114546 | JGI IMG/M metagenome (GOLD analysis project Ga0172373, IMG submission 114546) | Freshwater microbial communities from Kabuno Bay, South-Kivu, Congo - kab_092012_10m | ecosystem: Environmental > Aquatic > Freshwater > Lake | place: Democratic Republic of the Congo... | reverse complement strand
GCCATAGTGGAATTTTCATGTTACAAAAGGTTAGTTTTTCAATTACATGTTTTGACAAATGTATAGTGTATGGAATAATAATTCAATTTTTTATCTATAAATTAAAAATAATTGTAATTAAATTGTTCATTGGTGTATAAAAAAATCCCGGATACTGCGATGAACAATATCCGGGACTGGAGTACAAACAACAGGAATTCAGTTATTTGTCTTCGTAGTTGAACGGGAGAATCTTCACGTCTTTGACTGTTGACAGCGTCATCAGTGTTTTGAGGCGCTCGATTTCCTCGATCTGGCTGATTGTTTTGAAAAGGAGCTGCTCGTAGGTCGGGATATCCCTGCAGATAATTTTCATCAGGAAATCGGCTTCACCGGTAATGATATAACATTCTGTTACTTCATCAATTTCACGGATACGGTCGAGGAAGTTATTCAGTGCGTTTTCTTTTTTCCAGGCGAGAGAAACCAGGACAAAAGTCTTGACGTTCAGGCCCATTTGCTGCGGATTTACCTGTGCGTGATAACTTTCAATGATTTCACTCTGCTCCAGTTTTTTTACGCGCTCGAGCGTGGGCGCAGGCGAGAGACCGATCTTCTTGGAAAGATCAAGGTTGGTGATTTTGCTGTTCTCCTGAAGAATCTTGAGGATTTTCAGGTCAATTTTATCCAATTTTTCAGACATAGCTCAGTCAGGAAGTATGAAATTTTATTTCGGTTCGGAAAAGTTGGTCAAAGGTACGTCTATTGAAAATATTGTGCAACTAAAATTTGATTAAACATCTCAATATTTTGTTAATGGCCTCAATTGTCATCTTTCGGTAGTAAAATATAGTTAAATTGGTGATAAATGATTGAATTTGGCCAAAAATAATTTGCCTGATACCCTGAGTGTATATTGTTAAAAATAAAAAGGGCCTTGTCTCTGCTGATGTTTGAAAAATGCCAAACAAAAGCACTGGACAAGGCCCCCTGAGTATGTTTTGCCGGATATATAATATATTTCCGGGATTTTCGTCTCAGTTACGGGAAGATACCCATAGAGATATAGTCGCTGGCTATCTTCTTGAGCGAGCACACGAAGGCGGCTGTACGAATATCCGGAATTTCCGGGTGCTGTTTCAGCGTTTCCCTGATTTGCTGGTAGGCAGTAATCATGGTGTCTTCCAGACCGGAATTGACCAGTTCTACTTCGTTACCTCCGCGGGTAAGTATTTCACGGTCGCGTTCGGACACTTCGCGACCGGTGAGCTCAACCACCTTGTCGAGGAGTCGGCCGAAGGCATTCTGCTGGAAACGGTTCTCGAGTCGGCCGAAGCGGTGGTGCGACAGGTTCTTGAGCCATTCGAAGTAGGATACGGTAACTCCGCCTGCGTTGATATAAAAATCAGGCAGAATCAGTACGCCCTTTTTGCGAAGGATAGTATCGGCATCGGCTGTTACAGGGCCGTTGGCGGCTTCTGCAATAATTTTGGCTTTGATGCGGTCTGCATTTTCCGTTGTAATCTGGTTCTCGAGTGCTGCCGGAACAAGGATGTCACATTCCAGCTCGAGGGCCGCGAGTGGCCCGCCAACATGCGTGGAGCCCGGATATCCGATGATTGTGCCATGTTCCTTGCGGAAAGCGAGCAATTGCTCCACATCAATTCCGTTGGCATCAAAGATAGAACCTTCACGCTCGGAGATACCAATGATTTTTACACCACCTTCCTTTTGGCTGATGAGTGCGGTATTGCTGCCTACGTTCCCGAGGCCTTGTACCACCATGGTTTTACCGGCAATGCCCTTGGTCAGACCAATTTTTTGCATGTCATCCTCGTAGGAGATACACTCCCGGAGTCCGTAGAAAACACCGCGACCTGTGGCCTCTGCACGACCACGGATACCATTTTGTGTAACTGGTTTTCCTGTTACGCAGGCGATAGAATCCACTTCGCCGTGGCGAAGCGCCTGATAAGTATCGAGAATCCAGGCCATTTCACGGGGGCCGGTTCCGTAGTCGGGAGCCGGAACGTCAATACCGGGTCCGATAAAATTCTTCTTGACCAGTTCGGCTGTGTAGCGTCTGGTAATATTCTGTAGCTGGTCAACGGTGTATTTGCCCGGATTGATACGGATACCTCCCTTGGCACCTCCGAATGGTACATCCACCAGCGCACATTTGTACGTCATAAGAGCGGCAAGTGCCATTACTTCATCCTGATCAACAGATTCGGCATAGCGGATACCGCCTTTCGTTGGCAGCCTGTGGTGGCTGTGCTGCACGCGATAGGCTTCGATTACTTCATAGTCATTGCCGATCTGCACCGGGAAACGAATCTGAAGCACAAGATTGCAGGCCTTGATTTGTTCAATCAGCCCGCGGGGGATGTCGGTGAAGGAGGCCGCCTTGTCAACGTAATCCTCCACACTCTTGAAGAAACTGATGTGATTACTCATTTTTTCCTTCCTTTAATTGGTGCTCTATGTTGGTTAGTTTTTTGTCCAGACGAACCAGATACAGTACGATTCCGGCAAAAATTATGAGAATAACGCCGGTTACGACGTATATCTTGCCCGTTTCACGCATGAAATCTCTGTTTCCCTGAGCCTGAAGCGGCTGCAAATTTACAACAAGAAACAGAATTAATGTTAAAAATTGTAGCAATTTAAAAAATTTCATCTTCTGAAAAGCGGCTTTATTTTAGAAAAAAACGGAAAATGTGGGCCATGAATGATTGTTTTTAACAGTTGTCCACCTGACTGCCCTGAGTGATTTCCTGCTCGTCATTCCTGATCATCGGCCAGTTGCTGCAACCGGAGTATCCGGAACCTGATTTGAGCGATCCAGACGCCCAGCAGAATGAACCCTATGATAGACGGGTAAAACACAAGTCGCATGGTATTGTCCAGATCCTGACTGCCGAAAGCGGGGTTTCCTGTTGCTCCTGGGTGCAGACTGGCGAATAAACGCGGCACAATGTACAGCAGTGGCACGAGTGAAGCAAATGCAAATATATTATACACTGCAGCCAGTCGGGCGCCCTTCTCCGGTTCGTCGAAGGAGGCTCTGAGAATAAAGTAGGCTGCATACACCAGCAGGGCCACGGCGGTCATGAGCTGCTTGATGTCGTTGCTCCAGGCCTTCCCCCAGGCGTAGTGCGCCCACAACATGCCGGTTGTGAGGCCAAGTAGTCCGAACATCAGTCCCGTTTCGGTAAAAGCCACCGCTTTTTGGTCGGATGTTTCGTCCGGCCGGGTCAGGTATTTAATGCTGTATATCACCGACATCAGGAACATGAACATCAGAGCGAACCACATGGGCACGTGGAAGTAGGTATTTCTGATGGTCTCGTAAATGACATTCCGGTAGGGATAGGAAAAATCCCTGACCACATGCAGTTTCTCCACCGGATGATCGGTCCAGCTGGCTGTGGAAGTAGTTGCGCTGGTGTCGGTTTCTATTTCGAGGGCACTTGGGAGCAGTGAAACTCCGTCGGACGGGTGACTTACGATCAGATTCAGCATGTCTCTTTCACCTCCGTTGGGCAGGGTGTCCGGGAACTCGAAACTGACTGCGAGCGTGGTGTCACTGATAACCCTGATTCCGGAGCCCGCTATGGCGCGCAGCGAATCATACTGCAGCCATACCCTGATATCGGATGTATTTCCTCTGGAGTACCAGGTGTTGTAACCGTGAATCTGCACATCGAGCCGACTACCCGTTACAGCGCTATCGGGCGAGATACGATCAATACCGGGCTTGAGTGGTACAAGAAGACCTGCTACGATGGCATAAATCAGGAGGATGACCGAAGTTGTTTTCCACCACATATATTATATTGTGTGAAATGTTGGTTCAGAAATAGTTAGTCGCGCCATACAAACGGGAAAAGTATGTACGCCAGTGCAACAAGAATTACATCAATGGCCACCAGATTGACGATATCTTTCCGGTAGGCCGTATCCTGTATCAGCCGCAGGGATACCGACGACAGCCGCAGCAGGGTGAGCAGCACAGGAAGTATCACCGGAAAACTGAGGATGGCCATCAGCGTGGCACTGTTGCTTGCCTTTGCCGCAATGGATGACAGAAATGTAAAGGCAATACTGAAGCCCAGACTGGCCAGAAAGAGGACCAGCAGAAACAGTCCGGTATCTTTGACCGGATTCCCTGCAACTACGCTGTACGCTCCGAAGGCCAGCAGCGTGAGTGCCATCAGCAATATGGTATTGTACACAATTTTTGCCGAAATCAGCATGGAGGGCTCCACCAGCTGGTAGTAGTAGAGTTGCCGTGCGCCACTTTCCTGTACAAAACTTTTCACAACAGCATTGATACCCGCGAACAGTACAATCAGCCAGAAAAATACATTCCATTCCTTGGGTCCCACCTTGATACTGCTTGCATACACCACAAACACCATACTGATAACGTACAGCACGATACCACTGATGGCATAGCGCTGCCGGAATTCAATCACGAACTCTTTCCGGAGCAGTGTCAGAAACTGATTTGCGAAATTTGTGTTCATATCTAGGCGCAAATTTACGCCCATACACAACATTATTGTCCATAATAACAACCATTCTGAAAAAGAGACGTTTTAGTTCTATTTTTGTGACTGAATTATGACCATGACGAACGAAATGCCCTACACATTCCATTTTCTGGAGGCTTCCACTGAAACGCTACGTGCCATTGCACATCCGCAAAGGCTCCTTATCATGGATATGCTGTTTCATGAGAAGTCTCTGAACGTCACAGAAATTTACGAAAAACTGGGCGTTGAACAGGCAGTAGCGAGTCATCACCTGCGTATTTTGAAAGACAGGGGAGTGGTGCAGGTGCGCAGGGACGGGAAAAACAGCATTTACTCTTTAACGGACGATCGGTACTTCAAGATTATTCAGGTGCTGAATGAATTGCTTCCGTAATGACAACATATTTGTGGACTCGAACTCCTGAACACACATATTTACAAGTTCAAAATTATTTTGCCTTTCTTGATAATCCATATATACTTCTATATAATTTTGTTGCGTCTTTAATCTTGTTTTTCTGTCTGAATTATGAGTTTTATACCTGCAAGCCAGCCCATGGAATCGAAAGGGCTGATGAAGGTGATTACTGCATCGTCGGTGGGTACACTTATTGAGTGGTACGATTTTTACATCTACGGTGCGATGTCGGTAATCATCGCCAAACAGTTCTTTCCCCAGGACAATCCTACGGCGGCGTTTCTGGCCGCGCTGGCAACTTTTGCGGCGGGTTTCGTCGTTCGGCCTTTCGGTGCATTGGTGTTTGGCCGTATCGGCGACATCATAGGCCGCAAATACACTTTTCTTCTCACGCTGCTCCTGATGGGGGGCTCCACCTTTGCGATTGGCCTTATTCCCGGTTATACCAGTATAGGTGTATGGGCGCCAATCCTGATTCTGCTGCTTCGTTTCGTACAGGGTCTGGCGCTTGGTGGTGAATACGGTGGTGCTGCTACCTATGTAGCCGAACATTCGCCGGTTGGCAGAAGAGGGTATTTTACTGCCTACATCCAGACAACAGCCACGCTGGGCTTTTTCCTTTCGCTGGGTGTGATTCTTACTACCCGCAAATCTGTCGGTGTAGAGGCTTTCAACGAATGGGGCTGGAGGATTCCTTTTATTTTTTCCATTTTTCTGATTGCTGTATCGGTTTATATCCGGCTCAGGATGGCCGAATCTCCTCTTTTTGCCAAAATCAAGAAGGAGGGAAAGGTATCAGCCAATCCGCTGAAGGAGTCATTTGCCAACAAGCGGAATCTTAAAATGGTACTCCTTGCGCTGTTTGCAGCTGTAATGGGTCAGGGAGTTGTGTGGTACACCGGTCAGTTTTACGCCCAGACGTTTATTGAGCGCACCATGTCTGTAGAGTTTGAACAGGTTCGCTACCTGCTCTGCTTCTCCATACTGGCTGCCACACCGTTCTTTCTCGTTTTTGGGGCGTGGTCCGACAAAATCGGCCGCAAAACAATCATGCTGGCTGGTATGCTGCTGGCAATTGTAACCTATCGTCCGATTTACAAGATGATGTACAGTTACTCCGATGTAAAGGACAAAACGGAAATAACAGAGCGTGCCAGCAAGGGTGTTGCTGTGGCAGTTGCTGCCAACGGCGATTCTACTATCACAACAACAACAGTTGCTGCCTACACCGATGGCTCAACGCTGAAAACGGTAAAAAAAGAAGTTAAGCTGGCCGACGCCTCCAAACCGGCAGTCAAGCCGGAAACGACCAAAACACGCTGGTTGTCATCGGGCGGATTCTGGATGATTGCCTTCCTCGTTTTCATTCAGATTATCTATGTAACGATGGTTTACGGACCGATTGCGGCATTCCTGGTTGAGTTGTTCCCGACGCGGATCCGCTACACATCCATGTCGCTCCCGTATCACATTGGCAATGGTATTTTCGGTGGTCTTACTCCGTTTATTGCTACCCGCCTGTTCGATGCGAGCAAGACGACAGAGAACCCGGGCGGCGATCCGTATGTGGGTCTCTGGTATCCCATCCTGATTGCCAGTGTTTGCTTCATTATCGGGTTACTTTACCTGCCGAACAAGAACGATGAGGATGTAAATGACTGATTTTTCAGTTTGAATCCCGTTTTTACTCATTTTCTGACCAACACAATTTCAAAATATGAACTCATTAAAGCGTCTTTCCGGTTTCATCTGGATTGCACTCGGAGTGGCCGCAGTTTATATGATGGCAAGTCAGGCCGGCAAGGAGATTGCTGCTGCTGTTGCTGCCAACAAGGCTGTTCTTGATACCAAAATGTTCTGGTATATCATCATCCCTATTTTCGCACCGATTATGGCTGGCCTGTGTCTTTTCGGCTGGTATGCGTGGAAAGGCGAATATGATATCATAGCCCGCGACTCCGATAGTATGCAACACTGACTATCTTTGGCGCAACTTTATACCAGCGTTTGTTCAGTTGCCTCTTGACGGACACGCCTGATAGAAAACGCACCTAAATCATCCTACGGAGTTCAACCGCATCAGTGAAATGACTAAAAAAATTACATCGTTCGAGGATTACCGGGAAACCTACAACCGCTCTGTCAGCGATCCGGAAGGTTTCTGGCATGAACAGGCTTCCTCTTTTCAATGGAAAAAACCGTATAGAGAGGTGGTAAAGTGGAACTTCCGCCAGCCCAAAGTTAAATGGTTCGCCGGTGGCAAGCTCAACATCACCGAAAATGTCCTCGACCGCCATCTGGCAACCCGGGGAAAACAAACGGCCATCCTCTGGGAACCCAATGACCCCAACGCTAAAATCCGTAAAATCAACTACAAACAGCTCTACCAGCAGGTATGCCAGTTCGCCAATGCCCTGAAGGCGCAGGGAATTAAAAAGGGCGACAGGGTGTGTATCTACATGCCCATGGTACCCGAACTGGCGGTTGCTGTGCTCGCCTGCGCACGCATAGGCGCGATTCACTCGGTTGTATTCGCCGGTTTTTCCGCCATTTCTGTGGCCGACCGGATAAAAGATGCCGAATGCTGTGCTGTCATCACATCCGACTACAACGCCCGCGGAGCGAAAAATATTCCGGTAAAAGCAATTGTGGACGAGGCCCTTGACCTCGGCTGCGATTCGGTTAAAACAGTTATTGTACTGAAAAATACCGGTGAAAATGTAGTCTGGAATGAAGATCGCGATATCTGGTGGCACGATGCCATCACCGGCAAGCGCAAGTCGTGCAAGGCACAGTCCATGGACTCCGAAGATCCGCTCTTCATACTGTACACGTCCGGCTCCACCGGCAAACCCAAAGGGGTGGTACACACCCACGGCGGCTACATGGTTTACACCGAATACACTTTCCGAAATGTATTCCAGTATCAGGAGGGTGAAGTTTACTGGTGTACCGCCGATATCGGCTGGATCACCGGTCACTCCTATATAATATACGGTCCGCTGCTCACCGGTGCCACAAGCCTGATGTTCGAGGGCGTACCAACCTATCCCGACGCCGGTCGTTTCTGGGACGTCATCAAGCGCCATAAAGTCAATATATTCTACACTGCCCCCACGGCTATCCGCGCACTCATGGCGGCTGGCGACGAATGGGTGAAGGGCCGCCGCATGCCGTCGCTAAGAGTACTTGGCACCGTGGGTGAGCCTATCAATGAGGAGGCATGGTACTGGTATCACGAAAAGGTGGGTAAAAAACGCTGTGCTATTGTGGACACCTGGTGGCAAACCGAAACCGGGGGCATCATGATAACGCCCATTGCTGACATCACTCCCACCAAGCCGTGTTACGCAACGCTCCCGCTCCCGGGTGTACAGCCCATACTCGTTGATGCCAACGGCGTGGAGGTGAAAGGCAATGATGTAGAGGGAATGCTTTGTATCAAATACCCGTGGCCAAGTATGATACGAACCACCTGGGGCGATCATGAACGCTGCCGCCAGAATTACTTTGCCACCTTCCGGAATCTGTACTTTACCGGTGATGGTGCCCGCCGCGATCACGACGGGTACTACCGCATCATTGGCCGCGTTGATGATGTAATCAATGTATCGGGCCACCGCATCGGTACCGCTGAAGTGGAAGATGCCCTCAACAAACACGACCATATCGTCGAAAGTGCTGTGGTCGGGTATCCGCATGATATCAAGGGACAGGGTATTTATGCCTACGTGATTGTAACAGATCATATCGCCGACTCTCCCGAATTCAGAAAAGAAGTACTCGCTGTCGTTACCAAAGAAATTGGCCCTATTGCCAAGCCCGACAAAATCCAGATTGTTCCGGGCCTCCCCAAAACACGGTCCGGCAAAATTATGCGCCGTATCCTGCGCAAAATTGCTGAGGGCGACACCTCCAATCTCGGAGACATCAGCACGCTGCTGAATCCGGAGGTGGTAGAGGATATCAAAAACGGAGCCAGACACGTTTGAACATAAAAAAGCCCGTCTGCGATTGCTCGCAGGCGGGCTGACTCCATCTTTATTAAACCATGAATCAACTTCAGTAATTTTCCTCAGGCCATGGTGGCTTCCACGCGGTACGTCTCCTGATGCTCGTGGAGGAGCTCAGGATGTTCAAAGAATTTCACCCGGCCAGTTTCCACATCGTACATTCCTCCGACAACGGCAATACTTCCCCGGTCAATCATTTCTTTCAGGATGGGACTGCGCTCCGGAATCTCGTCCATGACGTAATACACATTGTTGGTAGCCACCTTGTTTACCTCCTTCATCGTGTAGGGCCCGTCCCATCCGGTTTTTGTGATGGCCGGACTTACCTTGCGCAGAAGCGAGGTAAGGTTGCCCATTTCGACGTGCTCGCAGGCACCCTTGATAGCACCGCATTTGGTGTGACCCAGCACAACAACAATCTTGGCTCCGGCTACTTTGCAGGCAAATTCCATGGATCCAAGAATATCCTCGTTCAGTACGTTGCCCGCTATCCGGATACTGAAAACATCGCCCAGGCCCTGGTCAAATACTAACTCTGCACCTGTTCGGGAATCAATACAACTTAGAATGACAGCGAAAGGGTGCTGCCCGTCTCTCGTGTCGTTCACCTGTTGAAGGAGGTTACGATTCATTTTGAGGTTGTTTACAAAGCGCATATTGCCGTTTTTCAGCAATTTAAGCGCGTCAAGGGGACTCAGTTTGCTCTGAATCTCTTTAGTGAGTGTACGCATATTAGTAGTTTTTCTTCTTTTGAAAATGGATTAAAAGGCACCCTTCGGGAACCTTAAAAGTATGGATACTACAAAGTGCAGTATCTGTGTTATTCGTGGGTTACACAGGTATTTGCGGCAAAGGAGGTATTTGAACAGTCAAAACTCCAGGAACGCGAGCGGAATCCGTTGGCAGGCCTGGCGAAAAGCCTGTGGGCAACCGGATGCCGATTTGTCGGATATGAGTGGATTGTGCGCTGGCCCAAGGCAGCAAACAGGGCCCTGAACAAGCTCTGAATATTTCCTGTAAAGGGCCGTCGGAGAGTTGTTTCTAGCAGACTTCCGGAGGGGGAGAGACTACGCTGCCGCAGGCATCGTCGGGTACAACTTCCGAAAAGTGGAAACGGGTTGTCTTTTTTTCGGCAAGGAGGATGGTGCGAGGGCTGAGGTGATGATCCTTGCTTTGAAGACAAAAACTGGTATCAGACTCTTTCAGATCATCAATCTCCGAAAGGTTAATCTCGTTACTGGTCATTTCAGCATACCAGCAATCCTGGTAATACGAGAGTGTGCTCTCTGTGAGAACAGAAAGCAACAGTAAAAGTGCTATGACTTGTTTTATCATCATCTGACAGCTGCAAATTTAAACATCAATTTGACTTGACTGTTTATTTATGGTTCTTAAATATTCTTTAAAAATGAAAGCACTCGTTCTGAATGCCGTAAATCAACCGCTTTCTTTCCAGTCGGCAGAGGAGGCTGCGGCTGGACATGGTCAAGTTATCGTCTCACTGAAGGCCTCGGCGCTGAATCACAGGGATCTTTTTATCACGCAGGGCTTGTATGCCGGTATCAGATTGCCGGTTATTTTGGGATCCGACGGGGCCGGACTTCTGGGCGACAGGAGGGTGGTTATTTATCCGGCACTTGAATGGGGCGATTCTCCTGATTTTCAGGGGAAAGATTTCAGGGTACTGGGTATGCCCGATAACGGAACATTTGCCGAAAGTATCGTTGTACCGGAATCTTCAGTCTGTGATATGCCCGCTCACCTGAGCTGGGAGCAGGCAGCCGCTCTGCCGCTGGCCGGGCTCACTGCCTGGCGTACACTTTTTTCCCGTTGTAAACTGAAAGCGGGAGAGAAGGTACTGATTACGGGAATTGGAGGTGGTGTAGCGTTGATGGCGCTTCAGCTGGCCACCGCCGCCGGTGCCACCGTTTTCGTCACCTCCGGCAGCGATGAGAAAATTGAAAAGGCGGTGTTACTCGGAGCTGCTGGCGGTGAAAACTACAGGGAAGAGGGCTGGGACAAACGTCTGAAACAGAAAAGCGGAGGTTTCGATGTGGTAATTGACTCTGCCGGCGGTGATGGTTTTGCGCTGTTGCCCGGCATCTGCAATCCGGGAGCGCGTATTGGTTTTTATGGAGGCACCCTTGGCAAGGTAAATGGTCTCTCTCTGCAACCGGTTTTCTGGAAACAGATTTCGCTCCTTGGATCCACCATGGGCAGTCCGCAGGAGTTTGATGAAATGCTCCGTTTCGTGGGCACACAAAAAATTATCCCGGTTGTTGACGAGGTGTTTGCGCTGGAGGAAGGAAACAGCGCCATGGAAAAAATGAAATACGGAAACCAGTTTGGCAAGCTGGTGCTGCGAAATTCCGACTGAAAGGAGGGATCTTTCACCTCCGGTACAAACGCTGCATACACCCGCGATTGACCCGATATCTGAAATACTGTTTTACTTTTACACTCGATATTTAAAAAACCGCAGAATATCGAATATCGAACTCCGAATGTAGAAGTATTGACTAAGCTTGTTCGGTGTTCTCCGTCTCCTGCTCCTGGCTACGAAGAGGTCACGCATTGGTTCTTCGCGTTCGAGGGGTTTCACCCCTGTCGTCAGCGTATTTCGCCCCTTCAGGGCTTGAAAAACATTTATCGTTTGTCGAGGGTCAAGGGGTTTTACCCCTTGCTGATGTATTTCGCCCTTTCAGGGCTGATTT
>Ga0172373_10009977_pt1 | contig 11665 bp, 18 predicted proteins | sample Lak10m_2_FD_114546 | JGI IMG/M metagenome (GOLD analysis project Ga0172373, IMG submission 114546) | Freshwater microbial communities from Kabuno Bay, South-Kivu, Congo - kab_092012_10m | ecosystem: Environmental > Aquatic > Freshwater > Lake | place: Democratic Republic of the Congo... | reverse complement strand
GCGGGTCACGTCTGCGCCCCACTGGGAGAGAAGGGAACTGTCACCATCCTCAGGTCAATGACGGTGACTCCGCTGGGATTAGATCCCGCAAAGAGCATTCCCATTGAGGGTGCTGTCTATCGGGAAGACATTGACCTCTGCCTCTTGCCGGCACAGCCTGGAATGGCAAGGGCGCTGGGAGGTCGAGAATTACGCCACGGGGAAAGACTTCACACATTTGCATTTCCCGGAAACGGCTACTCCACCGAGCTCTACCCGCTCTATGAAGGAACATTCAACGGTAAAATTTCCCCTACCGTCTGTGTCACATCTGTCCCAGTCGCGCCAGGATCATCAGGGGCTGGCATCCTTGACCGTCAAGGTCGGGTCGTAGGAATTGTGACATCAGTGATGGCGTCTTTCAATCACTTCTCAATGTTCTCTTGTCCTGATGCAACGGTATGGTTTGTAAATGAAGCTGCTGCCCTTCTTCGTGCAAGGAAAGCGGCCGAATAAACCCCATTCCATCAAGAGACGCGTCCCTCTGGGGATGCAAGGCGTGGTTGGCAACCTCATCCAGTGCATTCTGGAAATCGTCAGGTGTCTTGATTGGTGTGACTGTAAAGAAAACCGCCAGAACAAAGCTCATATTGTAAGTCTCCTGCGGCATTATCTATGCATCAGGAGAGAAAATTGTTATCGCCAGAGCAGTTCTACGACATTTCCTGATGGGTCTTTGATGTATTTTGAACGAGTACCGTCACGGTGGCTCTTCGCTTCGGGAGGAGCATCACCTTCGGCGAGGAATGCAAAGTGTGCAGGATGCTGACCTGGTGTCACCAGGGCAAGTGAGCAAGTGGCAGACTCAAGGAAAGCCCAGGTAGAGTCTTGATAGGCAATTTTAAGCCCAAACTCCTGGGCATACCAGGCAGAGTCCCGGGCAATATCAAGTGACTTGATGGCAATGTGATCGATCTTCGACATCAAAGCTTCATTTCCTCCCATCGACCGTCCCAGTTGGTGTATCGAACACGACGAACACCTGCGTGCCGAAGAAAATTCTGACAGTGAACGCAGGGCCGCGCCATTGTTGGCGTTCCATCCTTCAGAAATCGAACAACGTGAATTTTTTCAGGGGGCGGACCGTGCCTGAGGTTGAGGACAAGATCCACCTCGGCGTGGACTTCGTGGTAAGTGTCACTGGAGTTAGGGTAGCGCTTCCGAAACTTTGCGGTAAGCTTCGGGCGATTGATACCGATGACTCCGCGATTTGTGAACGCCGCGAGATGAAACTCATTTCCATTGCTGAGCGCCATCTCACGGGCATCGTAGTACACTTGACACTTTAATTTCTCCAATTTTGGATGGTATGCAAAGCCCAGTCTTCAAGATTGTTTATGCCATAATCATTCTCATCGTCCTTCACCACAATGCTCCACTTGCTGAGGAAGAGCAGTGCGTCACTCTTATCAAGCCAGGAGTGATTGTTTTTAGCGAAGAGCGAGAAGATGCTGGATTTCACATAGGAACTCAGGTTAGTGTCACCATTGTGATGGCAATTTTCAAAGTTCTGCACTGACGAGGACACCACCCAATCTTTCAATTTTTGAATCGAGTCCGGATGAATACCTCTTAGGCCCCGCAGGTTGAGGTACTTCGAGATCCTGCCGCCGAGAAAGGGAGAGTCTGCTCGATTGATGAAAATGAGGCCGGCCTCTTCAGTCTCTTGCCAGCCAACCGGAATGTGAAAATGTTTTCCATCCCATCCGACAGCTGAGTTTAGAAGGTCAAACCTCCCCAGGGTCTCGTGAAGTGTCGGATGACAGAGCTTTTCGTGATTGATGAACTGGAGAGCTGTGGTCACATCATCATCGAGAATATTGATAAGTCTCTGCATTGCATTGCCTGCCGGCGATGGATTCCACATCCATTTGGAAGAACGAGATGCAATGTGCTTGTTCGGAATGCCAGGCTCCGGAAAGAAGACATCGATATCACCTCGATCGCGGAAGTACTGATTGATACTCCGTCCCAGGATGATATTTCGAACAAATCCGCCTGCAAGCCACCCACCCGACTCGACCGCCGCGTTAATGTCCTTGTGCTCCTTGCAGCGATGCAAGAAACCACTCATCACAGTTCCAAGGCTTCCTGAATCACCCTCTGTATTGTGGTGAAATCGATCAACGACCTGCTGAGGTGTAAGAACGATAAAGTTCATATCAGCCACCAAAGAAACTGATGAATGCGCCGGCAAACAGTGTCACAACCGTGACGGCAAAGAGTCCGTAAACGGCGCCATCCAGCCAAGCATTGTGACTATCATTGTCACCTTGAAACATGACACTCTCACGTGAGCAGGAGTTATCAACTAATAACAAGTAGATGGTCTCATCACCTGGATTCGAACCAGGTGATTTCTAACGCATATTCTCACTGATGAGAATGGGTAGATTGTACATCATGCTGTCTCCTGTTGCTTCGATATCGAGGAACATTTCCTCGTGAATGATTGTATCTCGGGAAAGTAGGTGTTCAATACTCTTCGTACGTGTGTATGGGAACATTTCATCTTCTTTGAAATTTTACCAATGAACCCAAACTTCATGGTGTCAACGGAGTCAATAGCTTCACGCCAGGTGAGAAGTGCCTCAGGTGGAAGCCGCTGAGATTCGGCATATGCTTGACGTGTTGGGAATTTCTTGTTGGTGAGAATTTTCTTAGGCTTTATCTCAAATGTCAGATCAACATTAGAGAGATCATGTGTTTCAACGATTGAATCAACTATCGATGAAAGTCTTTGCTGATCATAACAGATTGAATAATGCACTTCATACAGTTTCCAACCAGCACTTTCGATCAAATCGTGCCGTTGCTGGTAGTAAAGTTTTAGTGAACCATTTCTGTTATAGTGCTGTTCTCCATTGATCTCTATTCCAATCTTTAGTGCCGGAAATGCAACATCAATGGAGAAAAATCTGTCTTCCAAAGGCGTGAACTCTTCCTGGAATTCTATATTCCTTAATTGAAGGGCATCCTTGAGTTTTTGACAAGGCTCACTGTAAAACTTTGAACTTCTCTTCCAGGGATGTTTATCCGGATTTGAAGAAAGCCAAATTTTCCTGGCTTCTGATAATTTTTTTCTTGTAGATTCAGTATGAGAGTGACCAGGTTTGCCCTTGCGGGAAACCACTGAATCAGTATAGTTGCCGTTTTCCCAAGCCTTTTTGATGCTTTCTTTTAGCTTCTTTCTTGATTCTTCTGTGATGAAAGATCTTGCTTGTGAAAGTTTTTGAAGATTCAAATCTTTTGCCGGATTGTAGTCACAATATTTGGTGTGACCTCCAATCTTTCGACTGCTAAATGCTTCACCACAGAACTTACAGTTTGATATTTTGATCATTTGAACCTCCATATCTAAATATTATGGAGGTTCGTGTCATTATAAATGGTAGGACCGGTGAGAGTCGAACTCACATTATCCAATTACGGTACTATCGGGTAGAAGCCGAAGCCGGTACGGTCCCAAAGTTTCCCGTCTTTCCAGGATGTCAGATCGGATATGACTACCGAGATGATCTAGAGTTTGCCTGTTGTTTCAGGGTCACCCAGGTAATCGAATCAGCCCTTACGATCATTGGGATTGGTAGGGCGGGTGGGGATTGAACCCACGACCTCCAGGATATAAGCCTGCTGCTCTGACCGCTGAGCTACCGCCCCATAATTTCCAGCGATTCAGGTTTTGTGCAGCTTAACTTAGAGGCTAACACTGGAGGTTAGCAAGAAACTGTAATCAAATCAGGTGGATTGTTCAACCTTCTTTGCAAGAGAAACAACCTCGCTGAGGGAACTTCCAACAACCTGGAAAATGGGAGACCCATTGACGAAACCGATGACGGTCGGCACGGCCATAATTCCCATCTCCTTCGCAAGGAGGGGAGAGTCATCGATATCGACATATGCAAAGGTCATCGAGGGAAAGGAGGCAGAGATCTCATCGACACGGGGCTTCATGGTTCGACAAGGACCACACCACGGTGCTCCGAACTGGACTACGACTCGAGGAGTCTCGGCAATGAGCTGCTTTACGGCTGTGTCGTTTAGAGTGAGCATTCTTTTCTCCTGTTAGGTGGAGCAAGCGCCGAGATTTGAACTCGGTTCTCCGGCTTGGAAGGCCGGGGCACAACCCATATACCACGCTTGCAATGGAATGTCCATCAGGACATACAGAATATAATCACTTGCCGGCAACTTGAACACTATTTTGTTAGCTTTTTTGCCTCTTTGACCAAACAACTTGCATCTGCTCCTCATAGAAACAAGCCCAGGCGACCCACTGGAGGCCATCACCAGAAATCCAGTTGAGCTCTTGGATGTGAGTGCCCTCTGGGACAATAACATCTTCTGCTTCGTAGTCTGGATACTGAAAACCACGGTGGCCCACAGTGCTAGGCTTGCCGGTAAATTCTCTCTTTGCAATCATCTTGACACCTCAGTCATTGGTAAGGGGCACGACAAAATTTGACTCAAACCAGTAGGGGACACCATCCACCATCACCTGAGTGAGTCGAATAGTCCTGGCTTCTTTTATTATCTCATCTGCCTTGATGACAATCCCGACTGCATCTGGCTTGGGGGTGAGATATTTTTCTCTCCTTTGATTATTCCTCCACTGATGGATTGCATCAAGCTTTGACTTGTAGCCGACAGGTAGTTCTATGTCGACGCCATAATCGATAGGTGCAAATGTGACCAGCGAGCCCGGTGCTATTCCCAATAGACCTCCTCACCGCGGCGATAGTGCTTCAGGTTCTCTTTGGCTGAGTCCTTCGAGAAGTGAACATCACTGTATGTCGCGTAATTGTTCGGGAGGAGTGCAAACTGTCCTCTCTCGAGGGAGATGAGGTTGAGCGGCTTGTGTTCCTGTGGATACCTGCTGTAGCCATCAGACCAGTCAATCATAATTCCCGTGTGCCGGCCCCTCCCCTTGAAAGGTTTGTGAACCTCACAGGAGAGTCCCTCAAGATATTTCACATAGAAAGTCTCGATATCTTCTCCCATCGCCGCCCAGGGCATAAGCAGCTCCCGTGAGAAGGAGAAATCAGTCGTTGTTGAGAGAGCGTGAATGGGCATGCCACTCCAGTGAGCCCCCGATTCGAGAAAGATGTGGCACATCAGCGTCTGATACGCTCGAGAATAAACGCCGTGCCAGATCGCAGGTGTGATACCTGGCGGCATACCGGGACCGAGAAACTCGTTCTTCACGTTAACATAGAAGTGAAAAGGTAAGTTAGCGTGTTTTCCCATAGTTCAATGGTATCATTCTGGTCCTATGATTTATACCGCCCTGTTGATACCCATCCGTCCTTGTTTCTTACTTTGCTCCGGAGACTCCGGACAAGGCCATCGATGGGCTCTTCGGCACCAGCTTTCACTCTCTGGAGCATTGACAGGAGTCGGCTAGCCTCACTCGGCTCCATAAAAGTCCTATAGCCAGGAGGAAAACCTGCAGAAGCTGCTGTGAGATATCTCTCAATGTCTCCTATCATTCTGTCCTTGGCCGGATCAACTTCACCAGCAGCTAGTCCCTGAAGGCGATCATACACATTTCCGATTGGAATGCTGGCCTTGTCTGAGAATGTCGCGTAGAGCGGTGCCATCAGCCGCTGCAAGTCTGCGTAAGTTTTCTCTGGTATCTTGAAAGGCTTCGAAGTGCCAGAGACAAAGATCCCCTCAGGCGGTCCTCCAAGAACACTCTCACCAAAGATCTCCATCAGCGCTCCTGAGACAGTGAGCTCGAGGCTCTTCTTCTCTTCATTGGAGAGGACCATCCCGGTGTCTATCTTGGTGAGATACTCCTCCAACTGGAGTCGAGTTTCGGGGCTCAGGGGCCGAGGTCTCTTCGTAATGTCTCGCTGTGTGAGGAACTTGAGCCGTGACTGTGTGCCATTGAGCTCACTGGCCATCTCGCTAGTCATCTTGCCTGTGAATTCAATGGCAATGTTCTTGTCACCGATAACATAGTCAATGTAGTCCGGACGCCTGTCATTCTTGATCACTTCGAACTTGAACGAGATGTTTGAAACAGTTGCAGGGATGGTGGAATTTTTAATGGTTGCCCGTACACCGGCAATATCTGCCCACGTATTTTCATCACCAGGGCTGTCATCCTTGAACCTCGCTAGAACCTCTCCTCCCCTGATCTCTACGGCCAGGTGCTGTCCTGCGAGTTTTTCAGTGTAGCTCGCGAGCGGTTCCCGACCCAGGATGTCCTGGAGGACCATTGAGATGTCATTCGGTGTTAGGTCAGCAAGCTTGGGAGTCGGTGCTTCCAGCATAAGTCTCACTAGCTGCCTGACGATTGCGATTTTTTGACTCATAGCATAAACCTCACAAGGTTTCTAATAAGCCTCTCAGACACCGATGACCATTCACTTCGAGGACAAAGCCTGATTGCACTAGTCGAAAGGGTGTCAAAAACCTCCCCTGCGATGTCACGTGGTAGCGGTGGCAACATTGGCAAAAATCCCTCTTTGTCACCGTTGCACAGCATCTTTCGCATTTTCGTGCCGCTGATCTCAACGGTGCTGGACCTTGGGACTCCAAATTTCATAATGGCAGTGCCAAAACTTCCTGGGTAGAGCTTATTCATCAGGCTCTCGGGATAGTTTTGATCAATGTCATCGATGTCAGAATACACCGTGATCACCGTCTCTTCCGGATTGACAGTGGCACCGATGTATGGGAGTGTCACCGAAGGTGTTCCTGCTTCACGAGCCACGTGTAGAGCCTCCAGGACCTTATGCACCGATGTGATGGGAGATGGAAGAATACCGTCTGCAGGTGTCAGCACTGTGACATTGGAAGGAAACTCGAGGTTGGGTATCAGCAGAGTCTCCCAGATATACTTCATATCCTCGCCGAATATTGGCGTCTCACCAGGAATGGGCCTCTCCTTGCCACCACTCTTCTTTATCCCAGGTTTTGTCCCCCTGCTTGTGTATGAGACAAGCACGAAGACTTCATCGTTTTCAGGCGCTCCCTCGACCGCGGCATCGGAAGCATCACCCAGTGCCGCTAGCTGGACCAGCATATGATGACCCAGGTGGTAGGGCTTTGCTGACATTGGCACCAACCCAATCCTCATTTGAACCTCGTGATATCAGATACTACATATGCAGCGCACTCGAAATCCTAAGCTCACACGTAAATCAGGATGATCCAGGATTGGACCTGTGAGGTGGTATATGTTACCATTTCTGGCCAAGGAGATTAAATTCTGGATCATCCTGATTTACGCGTGAGCTTCCTGAGGGCTAGCTATTGTCGGTAAAAATTAATGAAGGCCCCCATAGGAGGCCTTCACCGGTGCAACTGAGACACCTACGAGACTGTGATGTCTCTCATTGTCAGCTGTAAGGTGATGAACCAGGGCTCTCCCATTCCACCGGCGAGCTCATTGACAGCCAGCGCAGTCGGTTGCCCCAGCATACTCCACTTCTCGAGACGCCTGCCCTCGTGATCTGTCACATCGAGCAAGCAGCGAAGAGGTGTGGGCTTCTTGAGCCAAGAGAAGAGCTTGCTAGTGAGACCCGGGGTGACACGAATCTCCACCACCATATCACCCGCTGTCGCCTCCCCAGGAGTGAAGACACTCCACTTGACAGAATCAGTCTCAAGTGGGGGCATTCCATCGATACTGAAGATCCACTGTGGCGACTCGTCGGGGCCTTCCGAGGCTTCCTCCTCCCCTGCGATCATTAGGCCAGCAGAAGTCAGAACCTCAGGCATTGTTCGAAAATCGACGGGAGGAGACACAACTTCACTAGGGACATCAGCTGCATCAGGAGTCTCGGCATTTCGACGCTTTCTGGAAAATTTCAACTCTCACCCCACGACTTCACAGTCTCAGTGATTGCAGAAGCAAACTCCTTTTGAGCACGAGTCTCATCCCAGACAGAGATGCCCCACGCCTTCATCAGGACTTGTTTCACATCGTCATCAAACTCAATCTCAACTTCACTGGCTCCGTTGAGGCCCTGCTTGATACCCTTTACTCGAATCGGCACTTGTTTCACGGTATCTCCTACTAGAAGGTATTGGCAAAATTAAAGCTGTTCAATCACCCTTCGACTTCCTGAAGAGCCCAATGCTATAAATTGGCACATTCTTGACTTTCTCCTCATGAATGATCTTGATGTAGATCTCACCGTGACCAGACATATTTCGATCACCGAAAATGATTGCGCACTCACCGTGATAGCGCACAAGAGTTCCGGGAGGAAACTTTTTCGGAATCGATTCCCAGGCTGCAAAGACTCCCTTGAAGGAGTCACGGAGAAGCTTCACATCATCGACCTCCAGGGCCTCATTTTTGAGGAATCGACTAAAAATCGAGTTGAGCCGGTAGCGCAAGTTGCCACGACGCTCCCAGTAGTATGGGCTCTGGTTCTTGACTCGATCCTCAAGTCCCAGCACGAGGGCACGGAAGTCATCGTCTATCTGGACAACCTGGAGGGGGCGTTCCGCACCATCAATAACTTTTCGAGCATAGGCGGCCTGCCAGGTATTGAGCTCTTTGCCGTCCTCCAGAATGCGAAGAAAGCGCTGCAGTGCCCCCGCCTCATCCTTGCGAAGGCACTTGGGAAGTGTCTGACGAATCTCAGTGATGAGGGCCCAATTGGGCCACGACCCCGGAGCTCCCTTCTTGATGAGATCCTCGAGGAACGCAACGCCACGACCACGTGGACGCCCACCGGTGGCGACGCTAGAAAGAAAGCTGCCGGACCAGGTTGAACCAAGACCGGCAGCAGTGTAGCTTTCAGCAAGGGATGCGACCTGAGCCTGATCGAAAACCATTTTCCCCTCCGTTCATAGTGAATATAATCCACTTTTGACCAAAAGGGAAGGTCAGGACGCAAATATTTGCAAAATTAGTCCAGAGCCTCCTGGGCTATCTTCACAGCAAGCCTGAATGCTAGGTTCCGGATGGATCTAGCCTCAGCCTTTGTTACTCTGACCTTACCATCAGCATCGGCCTTAAGGGCCTCAGTGATTTCCTTCACCAGCGCAATGGCCTCTGGTACGATTGTCACAAGTTCATCTGCTGTCAATTCTGCCATTTCAGGGTCCTCCTTTAGGTGCGGGGTTTCCGCAAACCTAAGATTACATAGGACTCTCGCTGTGGTCATTTTGACAGTGGGCCCCTCCACCAGAGAATTTCCTCAACTCTTGGCTTTTTGCCACCGGTTTGTGACTTTCCTGTTGAGGCCCTCACTCTGGTTTCACGATTCCACCCCTGCAGGGCACTTTCATACCTCTCGCTAGTGTAGCCCGAGATGAAGACCCAGGAGGGAAGGTCCTTGACAAGTGAGAGAAACTTATCCTGATCAATCCCGGCATAATGCACATTTTGCTTCACGTCATAGGGTGGATCAAGATATACGACATCGTGTGCTCCTGGTGAGACATCCTTCAAGAAGGTCTCCCAGTCACTGCCGGCAACTGTTGTGCGCTTCTCTCTCAGGAGCTCCCTAGCGGCCTTCATCCTCTTGATGGTATTTCCCCGTGAGTGACCGTTTCTGTGACAAGTTGTATTGGGACCCATCTTGAAGGTATCACCAAAACGAGCAACATAAGACTCGGCAAGGTGCTTCTCAGGACTCTCCGGAGCTTCCACCCACGACTGCCACAGCTTCTTGTCAATGGGCGCTGCATCGACAAACTCAAAGCCACCGGCGTGATCTCTGAGGGCTGTCAAAAAACGATGTGTCCCCGTGTCATTGAGGCAGGCAGAATCGAACGTGAGACCACTAGTTGCAGCACGGAAGAAAACGTTCCCCCTTCCAGCGAAGGGCTCTATCCACCTCTCGAATTTTTGTGGAAAAAAATTCACAAGCCAGGGAGCAGTCCTGGCTTTAGAGCCGTGCATCTTAAATGTCGGTGTCAAACTTGTTCATTGCCTCGCTACTATGGCTACATATGCTAGCAGCGAGGCAATGGTGGAGCTATTCGGCCGCGGCGAGCTTCCAGGCATCGTATGCTGCAGTCACCTTCGGATCGACATCGGAGGGATCACGGAATCGAGAAAATACCGGGAATCGCATCTTTCCGTCCGGGGTGAAGGGAGGCTGGTGCTCACACTCGACAATCCGCCCCAGCCAGCCATTCGGATTCTGATTGATCTCGTTCTTTAGCTTGTCAGAGTATCCACCACCGACTCGGGTCACAACACCGTTGGGAGTGAGGACCCGAAAGCCGCCAAACTGACCGGCTCGCTTCGTGGCATCCCCGGCCTGGTACCAGCCGATAACAACGCCCTCCTCGGTGGCGACGGGCTTCAGCTTCAGGATGGCATTGGAGCGCTTCCACTTGTAAGTCGCCTTCATATCCTTCAGCATAACACCCTCGTACCCATCATCGAGGCAGATTGCATAGAAGTCACGAAGCTCCTTCTCATTCAGGCAAGTCTTTGCCTTGACATACCGAAAGGGACCGGTCGTCGTGCCGGTACCCTCACCGAGGGTGGCCTGGAGTCCGCTGAGTCGATCCTCGTAGGTGAGCTTCGTGAATTGAGCCTGCCAGTCGCTGAAGGGGATCCAATCGAAGACGTGATACAGCATTGAACTGTCGTCTTTCTTGGACTTTGCCGACATCACAACCGATGCCGACTCGTTCCAGTCCTGTCCCATCACTTCCCCATCGAGGACGAAATCATCACCAGGAAGCTCGGCAATCGCACGTTGGATACGAGGGAGAGTCTCGAGAGGAGTCCCATTTCGCGTGTAGAGGGTGACTTCCCCACCGTGCTTCACGGCGATGCAGCGAAGACCATCAAGTTTTGCTTCAACACGAACAGGATAGGCAACAGGCTCGGTGATCTCCCAGGTGCCGTTGATGCCCTGGGTCGAGAGGCCACCAGCAAGAGCCACCGCGAAGGGAACGACAGTGCCAGGCCAGACTTTATTGACTGTCGTGTGAGAGACACCACAACGCAGGTTGCGCCAGAGGATCCGCTCCAGCCACTTCCGCGCAAGCTCGTCACCGGATGCAATGAGGGCACTGACAGCACCCTTTGCCTCGTTCCCCCTCAGTTCACGCTTGTCAAGACGAAGGAGGAGGTCCAGGAATTCGACCACCAGGTCATCACCGTGACCGCGGGAGCCAGGGGTTCGAGACTTGTCGTACTTGGAGACGCCCCAGTTCTTCCAGGGATCGAAGGTCATCGAGAAAGTTCGATGGAGGAGACTGTTGCTCTTTTCGGCTTCGAGGATGTCCTCCTTGAAGAGACGGCTGCCATCGGACTCAAGCTTTTCGAGAATTTCAATGACACTCATTATTACCTCCGAACATAGGTAATATAATCACTTTGTGCATAGGAGAACACTTCTTTTTGCACATTTATCAAAAAATTTGCATATGTATTGGGGTGTGTGGAGACACTGTGAAGAGAGAAACGATCGGACTTCTGAGGCAGTTGATTGCCGAGTCACTTCTTCAGGAAGTCGCTCCAGGGGATTTTAGGGCAGAGAAGAGAGCTGTCATAGTCGCCGGCCCTATGGGAGCAGGCAAAACAACAATATCAAAGCTCATTCTCGGTGGCCTTGGTTTCATCAATCGAGATGTCGATGATATGCTAGTTCGTCTTCTAAGGCAGGAGAAGATGAGTCTCAATATGAAGAATTTC
>Ga0172373_10009976_pt1 | contig 11666 bp, 11 predicted proteins | sample Lak10m_2_FD_114546 | JGI IMG/M metagenome (GOLD analysis project Ga0172373, IMG submission 114546) | Freshwater microbial communities from Kabuno Bay, South-Kivu, Congo - kab_092012_10m | ecosystem: Environmental > Aquatic > Freshwater > Lake | place: Democratic Republic of the Congo... | reverse complement strand
GCCAAGAACACCTAACCCAAGGAAACTGATGACAAAGAACGTCAGCGCAATCTTGAACAGGGGACTGCGGTAGCGGATTGACTTGACCGGGCAGCGATCCAGCCAAGGCAACAGGAACAGCACGACGATCGATGCTCCCATCGCGACGACGCCTCCCAGTTTGCTCGGTACCGCCCGCAGAATCGAGTAGAAGGGCGTGAAATACCAGACCGGCTGAATATGCTCCGGGGTCTTCATCGGATCTGCCGGATCAAAATTGGGATGTTCAAGGAACAAACCCCCCATTTCCGGTGAATAGAAGACAATCCAGGCGAATATCGTGATGAACAGGCCCGCTACGTAGAGATCCTTCACGGTGTAGTAGGGATGGAACGGGATTCCGTCCTTGGGTATTCCGACCAGGTCCCGGTTCTTCTTGATCTCGATACCATCGGGATTATTGGAACCGGTGGTTCTCAGGGCCGCGAGATGCAGCACTACCAGACCCAGAATCGCCAGCGGAACAGCAATGACATGCAGGGCAAAGAACCGGTTCAGCGTTGCGTCAGCGATGACGTAGTCACCCCTTATCCAGGTCGCAAGATCCTCGCCAATGACCGGAATGGCGCCAAACAGCGAAATAATTACTTGAGCGCCCCAATAGGACATTTGACCCCATGGCAGCAGATAGCCCATGAATGCCTCAGCCATCAGAAGCACGAAGATCACCATGCCAAACAGCCAAAGCAGTTCTCGCGGTTTCTTGAACGAGCCATAGAAGATGGCCCGAAACATGTGCATGTAGATCACCACGAAGAACAATGAAGCCCCGGTGGAATGGAGATAACGCAGCAGCCACCCCCAATCCACATCACGCATGATGTATTCGACGGAATCAAAAGCCAGCTCGGCGGCAGGCTTGTAGTGCATGGCCAGTACGATGCCGGTCACGATCTGATTGACCAGCACCAGTAACGCCAGAGAACCAAAGAAGTACAGGAAATTGAAATTCTTGGGTGCGTAGTACTTCAGTAGCTGGTCTTCAAAAAACTTTGTGACTGGCAGCCGTTCATCCAGCCACTCGCGAAAGCTCGTTCCCTTGCTCATTTATGCCTTCTCCCCTTCAAGACCAACCACGATGCGGCTTTCGCTTGCGAAATAATACGGTGGGATTTCCAGATTGACCGGTGCCGGTACGCCCTTATAAACGCGGCCTGCCATATCGAACTTGGATCCATGACACGGGCAGAAGAAACCACCCTTCCAGTCAGGGCCCAGATCAGCGGGAGCGACATCGGGCCGGTACACTGGCGAACAACCAAGATGGGTGCAGACACCAACCGCGACGAAGACTTCCGGCTTGATGGCTCGGGCTTCGTTCTTGCTCAATGCAGGTTGTTCGGATTGCTCGGAACCCGGATCAAGCAACACTTCGTCAAGCTCAACCAGACTTGCCAGGGTCTCCGGGGTTCGTCTGACAACCCACACAGGCTTGCCACGCCAAAGCACCACTACACGCTGACCGGGTTCGAGCTTTTCGATGTCGACTTCCACGGGCGCTCCCATGGCTTCGGCCTTGGCACTCGGACGCATTGATGCAGCAAACGGCACAGCCAGAAATCCCGCCCCCACGGCACCGACCACAGAGGCCGTCTTCGTCAGAAATCGGCGTTTTTCGTTATCCACGCCATCGATCATGCAATTACTCCATTGTGGGGAATGGCCAACCTGTACTGAGTCTGCAATGACTCTTTTGCACCCGGATTGTCCGAAGTTTGAAACACAGTGTTTCCACAAAACTCATGGGTGGATTTTGTGGGAGAAAGCCCCTAGGGTCAAGAAAAACCCGTGATCTGCGGGGCTATTAGGGCGGCTCGCAGTACGGATCCGTTCCACCCTGCGAACCTGAATCAAAAACTAGAGCGAGACCTCAAGGGCCTGACTGAAAGTCGCGATAAATCGTTGATTTTCCTCTGGGGTACCCACCGTAATTCTCAGGCACTGGCTCAGCAACCCGCCACTTGGGTGCAGGTTTTTCACCAAAACCCCCGATCGCTTCAGGCTCGAAAAAACCACATTGGCATCGTGCCGAAGCAGTCGAATGAGAATGAAGTTGGCGCTGGTTGGGTAGGTTTGAATATCTGCCATGGCATCAAGTGCCGCCCTAAGCAGGTTCCTTTGCTGCAGAATAAGACTGATCTGCCGCTCAAATACAGCGTGTTGCTCCAGCGCGAACTCCGCACTCATTTGAGTCAACACATTGATGTTGTAGGGCAATCTCAGCTTGTCGAATTCCCCGATCCAGCGAGGATGGCCAGACAGAAAGCCAAGCCGCAAACCTGCCAGTCCCAACTTGGACAGGGTCCGCATGACCAGGAGATTGTCGTGCCGCTCCAGTTCGGACATGAAACTCGCCTCGGCGTAGGGTGCGTAGGCTTCATCCACTACGACCAAACCGCGCGAAACGGCGAGAATGCGATCTATGTCACCTTTTCCGAAGAGATTACCCGTGGGGTTATTCGGATAGGCCAGGAAAATGATGTCAGGTTGATGCGTCTTGATAGCGGACAAGAATGCCTCGATATCGAGAGAGAAGTCATCCGCATTCAATGGAACGCCAATGAAGCGCAGACCCAGACTCTGACTGATCTGCCGATACATGACGAAGGTCGGCTCGGGAGCCATCACAGGAGCTCCCGGGTTCAGTGCCATCAGCAGGATCTGGATAATCTCGTCCGAACCATTGCCCAGTAAAACCTCCGATTGAGACGGAACACCATTGGCCTGTTTCAGAGCAGATTTCAGCCCATGACAGGCTGGATCGGGATAGCGATTGGGTTCCGCGCTTCGCAGACGCTCCAGCCATAGATCAACGGTCTCCGCAGGCCAACGGTAGGGATTCTCCATGGCATCCAGTTTGATGAAACCGCGGGAGTCCGGGACGTGGTAAGCCAAAAGCGCACGCACCTCAGGCCGCAACAAGCGCTCAACTTCAACTTGCAACTCAGTCATAGGGGGTTACGGAGCCGATATTCAGCCGATCTTGCGTGGGCTGTCAGCCCCTCACCTCGCGCCATCACGGAGGCGGTTCTGGCCAGTGTATCGGAACCCTCGGGCGTGCAAAAAATCAGGCTGGATCGCTTCTGGAAATCGTAAACCCCAAGTGGCGAGGAAAATCTTGCCGTGCTGGACGTGGGGAGGACATGATTGGGTCCGGCGCAGTAATCGCCGAGCGCCTCGGCGGTATAACGTCCCATGAAGATCGCTCCCGCATTGCGAATTTTACCGACCAGGCTTTCGGGGTCTGCCACGGACAATTCCAGATGTTCCGGCGCAATTTGGTTGGCCACGGCGGCAGCCGCCTCAAGATCTGGCACATTGATCAATGCGCCCCGACCCAGCAGTGATTTCCCTATCACCTCGGCCCGCTCAAGTGTCGGCAGAAGGCGCCGAATACTGGTTTCGACGGCATCCAGAAACTCGGGGCTGGTGGACAAGAGAATGGACTGGGCATCCTCGTCATGCTCGGCCTGGGAGAACAGGTCCATCGCAATCCAGTCCGGATCGGTGTCTCCGTCACAGATGATCAGGATTTCCGAGGGCCCGGCCACCATATCGATTCCGACCTGCCCGAAAACCATTTTCTTGGCCGTGGCCACATAGATATTTCCGGGACCAACGATCTTATCGACCCGCGGAATTGTCTCGGTGCCAAAAGCCAGCGCTGCTATTGCCTGAGCCCCACCGATGCGAAACACGCGCGTCACACCCGCCAGATGGGCGGCCGCCAAGACCAGCGGATTTAGCTCACCCCCGGGAGTTGGCGTGACCATGATGATCTCGGGAACGTCTGCAACATGGGCGGGAATGGCGTTCATCAGGACAGAGGATGGATAGGCTGCCTTACCGCCAGGCACATAGATGCCGACGCGGTCGAGTGGCGTCACCTGCTGTCCAAGCACCGTGCCATCGGCTTCGGTGTACCGCCAGGATTGCAGCTTTTGCTTTTCGGCATAGGCACGAATCCGCTGAGCGGAGGTCTCAAGGGCCTTGGCCATGTCGGCAGAAAGCCCATCCCATGCAACCTGCAGTGCAGCCGCATCCAACTCAAGGTCAGCCATCGAGACCGGCGCAAACCGATCGAACTGCCGTGTGTAATCCACGACAGCGGCATCTCCTCGTTGCCGGACATCGTGAAGCATTCCACTGACCCGGTTATGTATTTCTGTGTCGGAGGATTCATCCCAGGCCAGCAACCTGGCAAGCCGTGCATCGAAATCCGGTTGGCTTGCATCGAGTCTGCGTATGACCTGTTCCGTCATAATCCCTCCTGACTCAAAGCACCCTTCAGTTCAGCAATGAACCTGGTTACTTCGGCATGTTTCATCTTCATGGCTGCCTTGTTGAGGATCAGGCGACTGCTGACCTCCATTATCAGCTCATGCGCTTCAAGCCCATTGGCCTTGAGGGTTTTCCCGGTGTCGACAACATCGACAATGCAATCCGCCAATCCAACCAGTGGAGCCAACTCCATGGAGCCGTAAAGCTTGATGATCTCAGCCTGTATACCCTGATTGGCAAAATAGCGGTGCGCGGTTTTGACGTACTTGGTTGCCACCCGAGGGCGACTCCCCGCCATGAAGCTCATACCCGGACGACCCGCCGTCATCAGGCGGCACTTGGCAATTCCCAGATCCAGCGGCTCATAAAGACCTGCCGCATCGTACTCGGCGAGTACATCCCTGCCGGCAACTCCCAGATCCGCCGCCCCGTATTCAACATAGGTAGGCACATCGCTGGCGCGAATGATCAGAAACTGCAAACCGTCACGATTGGAGGGGATGATCAGCTTGCGGCTTTTGTCGGGATCGACGGTCGGCTCAATGCCGATGCGAGCCAGTAATTCGAGGGCTTCGTCGTAAATTCGCCCCTTGGAGAGGGCCAGTGTCAGCACGATGGGTTCCTCTCTACTGCGGGATACGCCGAATCTCGGCGCCCAGTTGTGAGAGCTTTTCCTCGATACATTCGTAGCCACGGTCGATATGGTAAATGCGATCGACCATGGTCGATCCCTCGGCGACCAGCCCGGCAAGCACCAGACTGGCCGATGCACGAAGGTCGGTCGCCATCACCGGAGCCCCGTTCAAGACCGGCTTGCCGCGAATGATGGCGGTGTTCGACTCGACGGTAATGTCCGCCCCCATCCGCTGCATTTCCTGAACGTGCATGAAGCGATTTTCGAAAATGGTTTCGGTGATGACACCCACCCCGTCGGCCACCGAGTTCAGCGCCATGAATTGAGCCTGCATATCAGTGGGAAACGCGGGATAAGGCGCGGTTCGAAGGGATACGGCGTGCGGACGGATACCCTGCATATCGAGCTCAATGGTGTCCTCGGTGGTCGTGATTCTGGCACCTGCCTCACGCAGCTTTTGCAGGACTGCATCCAGAATATCGGTACGCACGTCTTTGAGCTTGACCTTGCCGCCAGTCATCGCCGCGGCCACCAGGTAGGTGCCGGCCTCTATACGGTCCGGCATGACCCGGTAATTGCGCCCTCCGGCAGACAGCGCATCGACCCCTTCGATCTCCAGAATATCTGTCCCGGCCCCATGTATCTTGGCCCCCATCATATTGAGGAAGTTGGCCAGATCGACCACCTCCGGCTCACGCGCGGCGTTTTCAATGATGGTCGTACCCTCGGCCAGAACCGCGGCCATCATCAGATTTTCGGTTCCGGTTACCGTCACCATGTCCAGCACCAACCGGCAGCCCTTGAGCCGGCTTGCGTTTGCATGGATGTAGCCATTTTTGACTTCAATGTTGGCGCCCATCTGGGCCAGACCCTGCAGATGCAAGTTAACTGGGCGTCCACCGATGGCGCACCCCCCCGGCAAGGATACATCCGCCTGTCCGAAACGCGTCAGCAACGGGCCCAGCACAAGAATCGACGCACGCATGGTTTTCACCAGGTCATACGGGGCAACATAACTGCTGATCGAACTGGTATCGACCTCAATATTGAGCTTCTCATCCACCGTCAAACCAATCCCCATGCGGCCGAGCAGCTCCATGGTGGTGGTGATATCGAGCAAGTGCGGTACATTGCCGATAGTCACCGGCGTCTCGGACAGCAGCGCCCCCGCCAGAATTGGCAACGCGGCATTTTTGGCGCCCGATACGCGAAGCTCCCCGTGGAGCGGGATCCCGCCGGTGATCAAGAGTTTGTCCATCAATTCGTCTCTGTATGTATCTTCAAATTTCGGTTTTCAGGTCAGCCTTCGGCAGGCAAAATCCCTGCGACTCCCCCTACCCGGATCATGGCGCGCAAGGCAGAGGGAAAATTGGAAAAACGTAATTGGCACCCGCAAGAGTGGGCCATTCGCAACCATTCGATCAACAAGCCCACCCCGGAACTATCGGCACGGTCGATCCCGGCAAGATCGAACCTCATCTCCGGGTGGTTTTCCTCGAGCAATGCAGCAGCCTGTTTCAACCCCGAGGCCGCCGTCGCAAAGGTCATTTCCCCGCGGACAAGGAAATTTCCGGGCTTGTCCTCGGCGATGAATTCCATGCCGGCCTGTCCACTGAAACCAGCTTCGCCCATTCAGTCCGCCTGACTGGTTTTGGCGTTCGCCGGCGCCGGTTCGGACTTCTTATCCTTGCCCTCTTCCGCCTTGTTGAACAAGAAGCGGCTGATCAACTGCTCCAGCACCATGGCTGATTGAGTCAGTTCAATTTCATCCCCATCCTTCAGGTAGTCCTCCGATCCACCCGGCGAGAGGCCCACGTACTGCTCCCCCAGCAGGCCCGCCGTCAGGATGCTGGCACTGGTGTCTTCGGGGAGGGTGCGAAAGGCGGGATCGATACGCATCTCGACAATGGCCTCATAGCGCTTGTCATCGAACCCGATTTTCTCGACCCGACCCACCGTCACTCCGGCCATGGATACCTGGGCCCTGACCCGCAGGCCACCGATATTGCCGAAGTGCGCCTTGAGCAGATAACTATTCTTGGAAGTATGGAAATCCCCCAGGTTACTGACCTGCATGGCAACAAAAAAAAGCCCGAGCAGACCCAGCGCCACGAAGATACCCACCCAAATTTCCGTTGTTCTCGACGCCTGCATCAATCAATCCCCGAACATCAAAGCGGTCAGTAAAAAATCGGAACCCAGCACGGCAAAGGCCGAATACACGACCGAACGGGTAGTTGCCCGGCTGACCCCTTCGGCTGTCGGGACGGCATCGTACCCCTCAAAAACGGCAATCCAAGTGACGACCGCCCCGAAAACAAGACTTTTGATGAATCCGTTCACCGTATCGTCGCAAAAATCAATCTTGGCCTGCATTTGCGACCAGAACGGGCCCTGATCCACGCCCAGAAGCCCTACCCCAACAAAATAGCCACCAATCACGCCGACCGCGGTGAACAGGCCCGCCAAGAGAGGCATGGACACCAGGCCCGCAAAAAACCGCGGGGCCATGATGCGCTTGATCGGATCGACCGCCATCATTTCCATACCGGACAATTGTTCGGTGGCCTTCATCAATCCAATTTCGGCCGTCAGGGCAGACCCTGCCCGACCGGAGAAAAGAAGCGCCGTCACAACGGGCCCCAACTCCCTGACCAGCGAAGCCGCCACCATGACTCCCAGGGATTCCTCGGCGCCGAAGCCTGACAGGACATTGTAACCTTGCAGGGCCAGCACCATGCCGACAAAAAGCCCGGAGATAGTGATCAGCAGAACCGACAGGACACCGACCGAATATAACTGCGCAATCAACAGCCGTGGCCGCTGAACCAGCTGCGGCAATCCGCTCAGGATATGCAGAAGGAAGAAATTGGCTCGTCCCAGCTTGCGCAGGGATTTGAGCGTCTCCCGACCCAAGTATTGAAAAGTGTTTAGCATGCCGTCTCGGTTAACAGATGAACGTCACTCAAGCGGCGTCGCCCAGTAAATCCCTGGCGTAGTCGATTGCCGGGTAATGGAAAGCCACCGGCCCATCGGGGGCACCGTGCATGAACTGACCGATCCATGGAGAGGCGGAAGCCTCGATTTCCGCAGGCGTGCCCTGACCGACCACTTGTCCGCCCGAAATCAGATAAACGTAGTCGGCGATAGCAACCGTCTCCATCACGTCGTGGGACACCAGAATACTGGTGAGACCCAAATCTCGGTTGAGGTCATGAATCAGTTTGACCAAAACGCCCATGGAAATTGGATCCTGTCCGGTAAAGGGTTCGTCGTACATCAGCATCAACGGATCCAGTGCGATGGCCCTGGCCAAAGCGACTCGACGCGCCATGCCACCGGATAATTCGGTGGGCATCAGATTTCGAGCCCCTCGCAAGCCCACTGCCTGGAGTTTCATCAGAACCAGCGAACGGATCATGGAGTCTGGCAGCTGCGTGTGCTCTCGCAGGGGAAAAGCCACATTCTCGTAAACGCTGAGATCCGTCAGCAGCGCTCCGCTCTGGAACAGCATTCCCATACGCTTGCGGAGCTCGTAGAGGGCGGCGTGACCGAGCCGATGAACATTCTGGCCATCGACCAGAATCTCCCCGCACTCCGGCCGCAACTGCCCCCCGATAAGCTTGAGCAAGGTGGTTTTTCCCGTGCCGCTGGGCCCCATGATCGCGGTCACCTTGCCGCGCGGGATATCCAGACTGACGTTGTCAAAGATCTTTCTCTCTCCCCATCCGAAGGTTAGCCCACGTATTGAGATGAGAACCTCATCGCTGGCGAAAACGTGGCGCATGTTTCGAGGAATGACCTTACAAAGGGAGGATAGAAGTGCCGGACAAAAACCCGGTTATTCTGGCCACCGACCGGACTCCAGTCAACTTGACGAAGCATCGGAATGCTGATTTTGCCGCGCCTCTTCTGGTATTATGCGCGGCTTCCAAAAACCAGCCATTACGGAATCCCGAAATGTCAAACAAACTGCTAGACATAGTTAAACCCGGCGTAGCCACCGGAGCCGACGTTCAGAAGATCTTCGCCTTTGCCAAGGAGCATAATTTTGCCCTTCCGGCGGTGAACGTCATCAGCACCGACTCGATCAATTCCGTTCTGGAAGCGGCCGCCAAGGCCCAGTCTGCCGTCATCATTCAGTTTTCCAACGGCGGGGCCCAGTTCGTGGCCGGCAAGGGCATCAAGCTGGAAGGTCAGCAGGCACAGATTCTCGGTGCCGTATCCGGCGCCAAGCACGTTCACCTGATGGCCGAGCATTACGGCGTCCCGGTCATCCTTCATACCGACCACGCCGCCAAGAAATTGCTGCCCTGGATTGATGGCCTGCTCGACCACGGCGAGAACTTCTTTGCCGAAACCGGCAAGCCGTTGTTCAGCTCGCACATGCTGGATCTCTCCGAGGAAAGCCTGCAGGAAAACATTGAAACCTGCGCCAAATACCTGACCCGCATGGCAAAGATGGGCATGACCCTGGAAATCGAACTCGGCTGTACCGGCGGCGAGGAAGATGGGGTCGACAACAGCGGCATGGATCACTCCATGCTTTACACCCAGCCGGCCGACGTCGCCTATGCCTACGAACATCTGTCCAAGATTAGCCCCAACTTCACCATTGCGGCCTCTTTTGGCAACGTCCACGGCGTTTACAAGCCGGGCAATGTCAAGCTGACCCCCACCATCCTGCGCGACTCGCAGAAGCACGTATCTGAAAAGTTCGGCATTCCGGCCAACAGCCTGAACTTCGTCTTCCACGGCGGCTCCGGCTCCACCCAGGAAGAGATCCGCGAGTCGATCAGCTACGGCGTCATCAAGATGAATATCGACACCGACACGCAGTGGGCCTACTGGGACGGCATTCGCCAGTTCTACAAGAAGAACGAGGGCTACCTGCAGGGCCAGATCGGCAACCCGGAAGGCGACGACAAGCCCAACAAAAAATACTACGATCCGCGCGTCTGGATCCGCGCTGCTCAGACCAGCATGGTTGACCGCCTGCAGCAGGCCTATGCTGACCTGAATGCGATGAACAAGCTCTGATCCGGCCACCGCTGTTGCCCAGCAAAAACCGGGTGACGGGTCACCCGGTTTTTTTTGTCCGATTTTTTGTCTTCGAGGTACGCTCGGCCATGACCGACATCATGCCTTTGCAGACCAGCGCCTGAGCCGGAATTCGATGTCCCGACCCGTCAAATCCGGCAAGCATCGCGACAAGGAACGGGCACCAGTCAAGCGCACACCGCGCCCTATTTCCCGAGTGATCCAGCGACTGCGTCAAGTCGCCATCATCCTGTTTGTCGCCACCACCGTTCCGGTTCTGGTTCTGCGTTGGGTCCCTCCCCCCGGCAGCCTCTTCATGCTGATGGACCGTTTTAGCGCGATGACGCATGGCGAATGGCATCACCGCATTCACTATCGTTGGGTTCCCTGGAAGGCCATTTCCCCCCAAGCCAAACTGGCGGTCGTGGCGTCGGAAGACCAGACCTTCGCCGAACATCTTGGCTTTGACTTCAAGGCCATCGGCAAGGCCATCGAAAAGAATCGCTCAGGCAAGAAAATCCGGGGGGGGAGTACGATTACCCAGCAAACCGCCAAGAATCTTTTCCTGACACCCCACCGAAGCTATCTGCGAAAGTTGCTGGAAGCCTATTTCACCACCCTGATTGAACTGAGCTGGCCCAAGCAACGGATACTTGAGGTCTATCTGAATATCGCCGAATTCGGAGATGGCATCTATGGGGTCGGGGCCGCATCCCGAATCTTTTTCAACAAACCCGCGGCAAAGCTTGATACGCAGGAAGCTGCCTTGCTAGCCGCAGTCCTGCCCAACCCCAAGCTGTTACGCGTCGACACCCCTTCCCCTTATCTCCGACAACGACAACACTGGATAAGTGGCCAGATGCGCTACCTAAGCCATCATCATTTCCTGGACGCCCTATAGCCCCAATCTTCAGCTCATAACGCTCGTGCAGACGCTGATCATCAACACAAATCCCCTGTTGAATCTGGTTCATCACGGTGACTTTGTTCCCGGCATCATCAATCGGATCGAGGCGTTGGCCATGCATGCGGAAGGCAAAGGCGTGAACGTCGCGAGGGTACTTGCCCGTTTGGGTCACTCGGTCATGTTGACCGGGTTCGCCGGGGGCCATAGCGGTGCATGGCTGCGAGATCTGGTCAGGCAGGAGGGGATCGGTGATGTCTTCGTGGAAACGTCCGCGCCGGTCAGGGTCGGTTTCATGGCATCCAGCCCTATTCAGCATCACCCGACCACGGTGTTGCCCAATGGGTTTCCGGTCAACTCCGACGACTGCTCAAGACTGGTGGAGAAAGTCGCAGCCTTATTGCCGAAAATCCGCCTGGTGATCATCAGCGGGTCGGTGCCCCACCCGGTCGCCAATGGCCTCTATGCCGAAATCCTGGAGCTCTGTGAGCACGCCGGCATTCCCTGCTGGCTGGATGCCCACGGCCCCGCTCTGATTCAGGCATTGGGTAGCGACTACCTCCCACAATTGGCCAAACCCAACCGCGAGGAATACGCCCAGGCTGATCAATGGCAGCAGGTACGGGAGCTTCACATTACCGACGGGGGTGGACCAGTGGAGGTCAACCTGGCCGGTGCCGAACGCTGGCGGGTGACTCCCCCGCGTATTCAGCAACGGAACCCCGTCGGGTGTGGTGACTGCTATGTCGCGGGGCTGGCCCATGGATG
>Ga0172373_10009975_pt1 | contig 11666 bp, 9 predicted proteins | sample Lak10m_2_FD_114546 | JGI IMG/M metagenome (GOLD analysis project Ga0172373, IMG submission 114546) | Freshwater microbial communities from Kabuno Bay, South-Kivu, Congo - kab_092012_10m | ecosystem: Environmental > Aquatic > Freshwater > Lake | place: Democratic Republic of the Congo: South-Kivu... | reverse complement strand
CAGACAGGGCAAACAAAAAAAGCCCCGCGTCCGCCACCCCCTGCTGGGACTTCTGAAGAGGAACGTGCGCATTCTGAAGGAGGGCCTGAAGGACTGCGGGTGCGATACGCTGCCGAGCGACCTTTCCGTGTTTCTGCATGACACTCTGTCTTGGCGCGAGATCTACAATGAGGTGCGAGGCATGGCAGACGATTTCGAAGACAGGGCTGGCTCGTTCCAGGATTGCCCAGACACTCTCAAGTTCCCTTCAGTGTTCGAGTTCTTCAGGCAGGAGGACTGGGTGGCCAGGGCTGACGACAAGCCAGCCTTCAGGGAGCACATGCAGGTGGTGCGCGACGTAGTGCATGGCAGGGACTACTACTCCACGGCCGACACCGCCACTGTCATCCGCGCCTTCATCTTCTTGTGCCAGGAGCTGACCCGCGAGGTCGTGCGGATCCTGTCCTCCGCCAAGCGCAACCACGCCCGCAGCGCGCAGTACGAGACCCGCATCAAGGGGATGGAAGCCAGCACCAGGATCGAGCGGCATGCTGGCGAGAGCGAGGCGGGCTACGTCTCGCGCGTGGCGGACGCGGCCTTGGCAGGCGACGAGCACGCCCTGGGGACCAAGTCCATCCGCAAGCTGGTGGTGCCCGTGATGATGAGCAAGATCTCCGATCAAACACACGGAAAGTCCCCTGAGGAAGTGGCCATCATGGTGGCTGGGAAAGTCCACCGCAGCTTCCGCAAGTTCTTCGTGAAGTCCACCAGGGCCTGCCAGGGCTACCGGGGGAAGGCCAAGCGGTACGAGAAGCGGCACCAGCAGGCCGCGATCGAGGACGGGGGCTCTGGCGGGGCGGCGCCGGCGCCCAGGAGTCTCGTCAGGACGGGGGCCATACGAGCAGGGAGCACTAGCGGGGAGTCTAGCGCCAGGAGCACGCCCATTCCAGAGCCTTCCAAGAAGCGCCGGAGGAGCGACATGCGCGTGTCTGCTGGCGGCGAGCTGGGCGAGCCTGCCCTGCCTGTCGAGCCTCCAAGCCAGCCTCCCGTCGCGCCCCCAGCCCCCCAGCCCGGCCCCGTCCTTCCACCGGGGTTGGTGAGCATGCGCTACCAATGAACCCAGTATTAAAAATATTTAGCCCAACTTCCTGCCTTATTTAAGCCAGCTCCCCCGCGCGCCGCTCGCAGCCGAACGCGATAAGCCATGGACGGGTACGACGACGACGACTGGGGCGGGTACTGCATGGACGACGACCTAGGCCTCCCCGAGGACGGCGTGGGCCTGGAGTGCCTCGACGACGAGGAGCGCCCAGGTATGGCCCTCGGGTCCAAGGTGGTGGACAGCGATGGCAAGGCCTACTGGGTGTCCACGCGCAGGAACAGGATCAAGTACGCGGTCCCCTACAGCGAGAAGGCGTTCCAGAGGATGCCCCAGGGTAAGAAGGAGTCCATGAAGGAGGAGAGGGGGCCCGTGGCGCTGCCAGATGGGACGTTTGGGTACGTGAATGCCAAGGGGGTGCTGAGGTACTATGATGACCTGGGGCCTACTGAGAGGAAGCGGGTGGACGACTGGTATTATGACGTCTACCAGTACTATAATCCTGACGAGATCACCCTAGAGGAGCATCACAAGGCCAACCCGAGGCGCCCTGCCAGGTCTGGGGGCCCGCCAGGCTCCAGGCAGGGCGGGAGCCAGCCAGGCTCTAGGCAGGGCGGCCCCCAGCGCGCAGGGCCCAGGCAGGGCGGCCCAGAGCGAGCAGCGCAGTCTAGGCCGGCTCCTGTCAGGCCTGCTCAGGCGGCCTCAACCAGGGCTCCTGCCGCGCCCGCCCCCGCGCCGCCAGCCGCTTCCAGGCAGCCGCAGGGAGGACAGGTGAAGATCAAGATCCCCCAGAAGTTTTACAACAGGATTCAATACAAGAGTGAATTGAAAGGGTATGTGGCCATCATAGAGAAGGAACTGCAGATAAAGCCCTTTATGCTGCCTTTCTTGCCCGGGAGCATGAGCAAAGATATGCTGCCTGAAGAAAGGGACAGTTTCATGACTAGCATAATGTTGTATGCTTATGCCTACGCTGAGCCAACCATAGCACAGTTCACTAGCAGGAATCAGATCAGATTGCCTTCCAGTTACATGAAAAGTATGCAGGACAAGGCTGCGTTTCGCGACTGGGAAGCGAAGACGCTGGATAAGATATCAAAGCAGGTTCCTGAGCGATTTCCTGTAAGGAATTGGACCCCCAAGATGACTGATTCGGAGCTTCAGGAGTACACTGCATACACCACCATGCTGCTGATGTACCTGCGAAAGAGAGCGCCTGCGTCTGGTGCTCGGCCACCTCCGGCAGCACCTGCTCCTGCCGCTGCTGCTCGGCCGCCAGGTCCTGCGCCAGCTCCAGCCCAGGATAGGGGTCTCACTGACAAGGAGAAGAACATGCCAGTGGTGAGGGCATTGCTGAAATTTGAAAGTGCCATGGGAGATTACATGAGAAAGTATGACAAGAGACAGTTTCCGACGTCTGAAGAGGTGATATCATTTGGACTGGAAAGGATGAGCGAGGAATTGCAGAAATATATCAGCAAATTTGTGAGCGATGCTTCGCCAGAACCTTTGTTGACTGCAATAGGGCATTTGATGTCGGACGGTTCTGATGATGCTGTCGACATACTTTCTCAGAATTTGGACACCAAAGACAGTTTGTCGCTGAGAATTCTCGCCATGTTGATTGCCAATCCGTCTCTGAATACCTCAAGGAAGAGTGGTTTGGAAATCATCAACGTGTGGAATAGTCTGATGCCAACTGTGTCCAACATTAAAAACAAAGTTATCAGGCACCACAGAAACTGGGCTGGTAAACTAGAACAGCAAAAAAAGGAATCCCAAGTCGCAGCTGCCATCTCCCAAGCCACAGGCGTGCCAGTCCAGACGATCCCACAGGCTACAGAAGCCATCGCTAGGATGGTAAGGGAAAATCAGGAGCTTCCGAGGATGCCTCCCAGCGCCATCGAGCCCTTGATGCATGCCCTGTTCCAGTCCATCCAAGAGCAAAAGGATGGGCCCCCCTTGGCCCTGACTGGTACCCCAGAAGAAGTTGCCGCCCACCTGTTGCAGCACGAATTCGGCCAGCTGAAGCAGAACCTGTGGAAGATGATCTGGCTGACAGACGATTTCAAAGCGGCCCTGAAGTCGTACAGGGCACGCGAAAAGCAGAAAGGGGGGCCAGTAGACCGGCCTGTGGTGATCCAGGGCGAGCCCGGTCAGCGGAGGGGCGCATTTTCAAGTTATAGTCGTAGACCTTCTGTATTATTTGATTCCTCCAGAGTCGTAACTCCGCTTCCCGCGAGTGACTACTCGGTTCCTGGTTTTGGTGAGGTGTCTGTGAGGCCAGCTCCCGCAAGAGTGGAAGATGTCCCTCTTCCTCAGCGGGAAAAATTCAGACCTGTTGTGCCTCCTGCCCCATCTGAGAGCGGCGAGTCCCGACCTGTGTCTGTCGCGAGCGGCAGGGTCACCCCCAGCAGACCTGCATCTGCAGCCAGCGTGCGAAGCCTGCCGAGCAGACCTGGGTCTGTCCCGGCAGCAGCCGGGGAGAGAGGCGGCCGCGCCAGCAGGGCGGGGTCTGCGGGGCCTCGGAGCAGGAGTGCTTCTGGGGAGCGGAGGGTGCGGTCTGCGAGTCGTAGCAGGTCACCTGGAAGGAATTTGATGTCTGAATCTGAGAAGGAGAGGAGAAGGCGGGATTTGATTGATGCTTTAGCAAGCACTACCGATCTTAATGAGATTAAAAGACTCTATGATGAATTAGACGAATTTATGGGGTCTTCGATGTCCCCAGCAGAAATCAGTGAGCTCAAGATAAAGATGAGACAACGTATTGATTTTCTTAATTTGAGCAAGAAATGTGGGGATTGATTTTTTGGACAATTTGATCATTTTTTTTTAGCAATCATCTCTCCTGGAGCCTCTCCTGTCAGCCTTGTCTGCACCTACGACCCCCTCATGACGATCGACTCGTCCTGGATCGCCTGCTTCAAGGAGGAGATCCCCGCCGCCTTCACACCCCACCCCTGCTTCAAGCCCGACGCCGTCTTCGTTGACGGCCAGATCCGCCTCATGCCCTCCTCTATCGACTCGGTGATGAGCTGGGACGACTACATTAAACGCCAGTTCGAGCGCGTGCTCCAGAGGTACTTCGAGCGCGGTGTGTCCTGCGTGATTCTCGCCTTCGACGACTACGCTCACGTCCCCTCGGCCAAGAACATGACCCAGTTCAAGCGCAGGAGGCACGTACCCTCCCTCGACTTCAGCGCGCGCGACTGCCTCCCCCCCTGCGTCCCGCGCGGGGAAGAGTTCACCCGCTGCATTTCCAACAGGACGTTCAAGGCCAAGCTGATCCAGCTCGTCATACACAGGCTGACCACCAACTTGAGGTGCGCAGACGGCCAGTGCCTGGTCGTAGACTACGCCGGCTCGCCCGTCAGGCACTACTCTGCCGACAGCCGCCTGCCGCCAGAGCCCATCGCGGAGTTCGGCCCGCTGGGCGAGGCCGACGTGAAATTCGTGCGCTACACCGAGATCTACGACAAGCTGCAGGTGGACTCCGTGGACGGCGACAGCATCCCCATCGCGCTGCTGCTGATGGAGAAGGGCCACGCCGGGAAGATATCCGTGCTGAGGATGCAGACGAGGGTCAAGTCGCACGGTGGCGATGCGGAGCCCGCCTCGAAGAAGCCGAAGACAGCCCCCTCCCAGTCTGTTGCCCAAGTAGACAAGAAGCCTGCCGCCCGCGTGTACGAGTACGTGGACGTCAGGCTGTTGTTCGATTGTTTGGTCAGCATGGTCATCCCCCAGTGCGTCGGCCGCGCGAGCCTCGCCTCCCACCAGGGCCAGGAGATCTCGATGCTCGTCTGCCTGGTCGGCCTCTCCGGGACGGACTTCACCCGCGGCCTGCCCCTCGTCAGCGGCAAGACCCTGTACGAGTTCCTCCCCAGCCTGTGGATGCGCCTCTGCCGCTGCTACGACCCCTCGGCCCGCCAGCTCGTCCCCGACGCCGCGCTCAACCTCCTCGTCTCCCGCATCTACCACCTGAAATTCCAGAAGCACTCGGCCGACAGGGAGATGGCGGAGGTTCTCTCTTCACTCATGTCCTCGAAGCTCTCTGTCAAGACCAAGGAGCGCCTGCCCTCCGCCGACGTCGTCCGCTGCACCCTGCAGAACACCAACTGGCTGCTGCGCTACTGGCGGGAGCTCGACCCTCCCGACCCCGTGCAGCCCCAGTTCGGGTTCTGCCGGACTCGGACGGGGGCGGTGCAGTTTTGTGCCTAATCCTTGTCTTTCATCGCAATAAACGAGCCTATGCCTGCGGTATAAAAGGCCCCGCCCGCGCTCGCCCTCTCAGCAGAGCGCCCTCGGCCATGAAACCGGCGTCGGACCAGCAGCAGCAGTCGGACTCCAAAGAGAAGGTGGCGGGCGAGACCTGGAGCGCGTACGCGCACTTTGCGTTCGCGTCCGTGTTCTTCCTCGGCACTGTCATTTTGATAGGCGCCTACACCCAGTCGCACGACATAGGGAAGAACCTGGACTTCATTCGACTGTACAAGTACAGCAAGGCGGTATTCTCCGCAGGCGACGTCAAGAACGACCTCGTCCAGTACATGAAGACCTACGCCTGGCTCAACGACAACGAGGACCAGGACCACTGCCTCGACATGTCGACCTTCTGGTGGCCCCAGTACAACTGGGGCGCGGTGGCGGCCAACAATCCCACCTCGGCCACCTGCGTCTTCACCATCAACCTCAAGCAGGGCCCCATGGAGGGCCAGCTCCAGATCAAGGACATCACCAAGGGCGACACCGCCGGCTGCGTGGCCGGCACCTACACCCCCAACTGGATCGTCCCCGCCTCCGGGACCGTCACCAGCACCCCCACTGTCACCATCGCCGCGGACAAGTCCATCTCCTTCCAGACCTCCGTCATAGGCTACAACTTCCTGGCCTTCAACGCCAACTTCCTGTCCTGCCAGTACAAGCGCGGCAACCTCACCCACTTCGTCCACGACAAGACGGGCTGCCAGTACGGCTACGCCTCCCCCATGTGCACCTGCGTGCGGGCCTTCACCGCCCGCTTCGACATCTGGGGGAGCCGCCTAAACTGGAAGCCCAAGGGCAAGATGCTCCTGGGCGACGTCCTGGCCGAGGGAGTGGGCCGCTGCATCGAGCTCCGCCGCTCCCACGACCAGCGCGAGGAGCTGGACAAGGTCTACGCCCGCTCCAGCGCGGTCCTCCTCTTCGCCATCGCCTTCTTCTTCAACGGCCTGCTCAACCTCCTCATGCAGTACGGCTTCTTCCGCGACAACGCCTACCTCTACGGGGGCTTCTTCGTGGTCTACTTCGCCGGCGTGCTCGGCGCGGGTCTGGCCGACGGCGACAAGAACGGCGCCGAGATGGAGACGGTCCTCGCCCTCGCCCTCCCCGCCTTTCTCGTCCACGGGACCTACCTCGCCCTCCTGCACGGGTACTTCAAGTCCCAGCAGTCGGACTGCCCGCCGCCCTTCCTCCACCCCGTCACCTTCGACATCTGCTTCTCGGCCCTCAACCTCTTCACCCTCACCGAGCGCGGGGTCGTCCAGCTCGAGTACCTGGTCGCCGAGGTCCTCAAGGGCCACGCGGTGGCCGCGGTGTACATCGGCGTGATCTGGTACCACCGCTACGGGTCGGACAGGGAGGTCCTGAAGTCGGAGTTCGTCCAGCAGGCCTACATCCTGATGTACTCTGTCGGCCTGCTGGCTGCCACCTCCAGCGTGGTTACCCCCTACGCGGTGAAGAAGTGCTTCGAGCTGCACTGGCTCCTCCCCGTCGGCTTCGCGTACGTGGCCTTCGTGACCGCGGGCTGGAGCCACCACCTCAAGATGTCGACCAACCTGAACGAGGGGCCCGCCGGCGACAAGTCCAAGCATGTGGTGCATAACTACAACGCGGTGTCCGGTTTTTTGGTCCTGCTCCTCGGGTGCGCGTTCTGGGGATACTACCTGGCGGAGCACATCCAGGTTTACGGCGTCAAGCACTTCGCTTACCCCGTCAGCGGCGACCCCCAGTCCTTCGCGGTGCTGCGGGAGAAGCTCATCCCCTCAAGCGGGGTCGCTTTTTTCCCCTCCCCCCTGTGGGCTAGTTGATGAAATTCTTGCTCTTTTTTTGTTTCGGCCAGCCTCCGCGCGCAGCTGCCTCCCCGTGTCGTAGATCTCCCCCATCTTGGCCACGAAATCCTCGCGCGTCCCCATGCACTCAGGGAACGTGTCCCAGATCTTCTCGAGCAGCAGGGCCTCTTCGTCGTCGGGCGTGGACGACAGAGGGGTGTACTCGGGCACGAAGCCGTCCGCGAGCGGCAGGAAGAAGTCCGTGACGACCTTTGTGATCTTGCTCGCTGCGGACATGGGGTTCTTGGGAGGCGGGCGCGCGGCCTGGGTGGACATGCGCATCGTCTGCCGGGGGCGCGGGCGAGTTAGCGCGTTAAAATACAGGCGGGAAAAAAATCAGAGTGCTCACATTGAACCTCGACTGCGTCCTCATCTTCTCGGTGAGGAGCATCGTGGGGATGCGCAGCTTGTACCCTCCCAGGTGGGCTCGCTCGAGGTTGCTGAACCCCTTCCTGAGCCGCACGTGCCTCCATATGGCCTTCATCATGCGGAGGCTGAGGGTGTAGTAGCCGTCTGGGAGCTTGAGGGCGGGGATCTGGTCCCTCTCTGTCCCCTCTCTCGGCTGGAGCCAGAACACCAGGCGCTCGTTGCGCTCGAGCTTGGACACCATGGCCTTGCAGCAGGGAGGGGACTCGTGCTGCCACTCGCGGCCGTAGTGGACGAGGACCATGCTGGACGTGTCTATCTTTTTCATTGCTAGGGTTTGCTGTTGCAAGCGAGCGAGTGCGAGGCCGGCAGGTTAGGCGAGGAGGAGCGCGCGCGTCCCTCTCAGGGAGTTTGGCATCTTTTTTTTACTAAGAGAACACAGACTTATAGTATCTGCCAGGGGGCTCTGCTGCCCGCCTGCCCCTCTCTCGCACATCCTCTGCCTTTCCCGGCCGCGCGACGTCCGCCTTGAGGCTCTCCAGCTCCCTCTCGAGCCGCTCCATGTCTGCGTGGATGGCTTCGAATGCCCTCTCCGTCTCCTTTGCGTGGTCGTCCACTGCCTGCTTGAGGCGGCTGGTCTCCCCTATGATCACGCGGAGGTCCTCCTGCACCCCGCCTATGTTCTTGTCCACCTTGGCGTTGAGGGCCTCGATGGTGCTCACGCACTCCTGCTGGTTCGAGAACACCCTGTCGAACAGGATCTTCTCGTCGGGCGTGATGGTCACTGTGTCCACCCGCTGGCCCGATTCGCGCCTGGTCAGCTCGTCGAAAGAATTGGCCCCCAGTACCTGTTTTACCCTTGTCCGCGTCATCCACATTTCCCCTCTGCCGTCCAAATGTAGCCTTAAATAAGATCTGGGCCGGCTTGCGAAGGCCCGGCCTGGGATTGCGAGACCATGGCGTATCCTGCCGCCGGCCAGCCCTCCCCGTCTCCCTTGTGCAGCATCTCGACGTCTGCCATCACTGCCACGCCCGCAGCCGCGGCCGTGAACGCCGCTGCCACGGGAAAGTCGGTCAGGAGAGCAGGCAGGAAGCACAGGAGGTAGCCCCTGTCGCCTATCAGGCAGGGCCTCCGCGGGGCCATAGCGTAGAGGTAGGCCGCCAGGGTGATGAAGGCGCCCGCCTTGGCGCCCATCTGCCAGTCCGCCTGCGCCGGCGCGGCGTAGTAGGCGAGCGCGATGGCGAACTGCCCGTTGAGGAAGGTGAGGTGGGCCGCTGTCTTGGGCGGCTTGAACTTGGCCTGGTACGTCAGCCCCAGGCACAACAGGCACCACAGGAACTCGAGGCACATCCTGGCGGGGGCGTCCTCGATGGCCTGCGTGGAGCTGGTCTCCCTGAGCTTCTGGACGAGGTATGACACGGCCACGGCGGCCGCGGGGCTGTGCTCGTCCATCTCTGGCGGGGCGCACTCCCTCTCGAGGCTCGGCTCGGGGTAGTGCCTGCACACCATGCACACCAGCCAGTCTATCCACAGTATGTTGAGCATGATCAATATCGCTCCCAGGCGCTCGCCGGGGAGGGTCAGGTCGATCCCCAGGCAGACGAGGACGACCCTCGCGAGGGCCCTGGCGCTCCTGAGCGCGTGCCGCATTTCGACTTGGAATGGCGAGCGCTGCCGCAGGGCGATTATAAAGGCGGGCGGCGGCGGCTGCGGGGCAGCTAAAAATACGGGCGGGCGCCGTTTTGGAGCGATTTGCTTTACTCGGCACACGCACATCTTTTTTTTTAAATCGTCTACTCGAAGTCGTCCAGCCGGACGCGCTTATAGCCCGTTGTCTTGCCCATCCTGCCTCCCCCTGCCGCTCCCATGACCGACTTCGGGGCGGCGTTGAAGAAGAAGTTGAGGACGTAGTAGGCGTCCGCTCCCCCCGCGGTCCCGGACCCCGGGTTGCCAGCCAGCACGCGGTACCCCTTGTCGAACGCGCAGATCGGCGAGACGATGGGCATGTCCGGGCTCGGGGCGGCGAGGCAGGCCTTGATGTCGAAGGCGTCGTCGTGCGGCGCCTCGCCCTCCTCCTGGCATACCGGGACGGTGGACACCCGCAGGGCCACGTTGGAGAGGCCGGGGTCCTGCGGGATGCTCCACGGAGCGGGGAACGTCACCGCGCAGTCCGTCGTCTCCAGCTGCGCCTCTACCACGGGGACTAGGAAGGCCTCCGTGTCCACGAGCGGCACGCAGCGGTACTGGCTCAGCGCAGGCTCCTTGTGGTTGTAGTAGTCGTCGTAGGTCACCAGGACCTTGAGCGCTCCCGCCGCGATGGCAAAGTCCGCCAGGGTCCTGGCCCCCGTGAGGTCGCCCGGGAAGTTGGTGAACCGCTCCATGTCCGAGTAGGCGACGTCGAGGTGAAAAACCCCCGGCACCGGCGTCCTGCCGCTCCCCGCCGGGCACTCGATGCGGAGGAAGGCCAGGTCCTCCCTGACGTCCACTACGCGGGCCGAGCGGTCCACGTCGGCGATGAAGGCGTAGCGCGCCTGCTCCAGCACGTTGGCCAGCGAGGGGCTGGCGGCGGCGCACTCCTTGAGGAACGACGCGGCCTGCTCGGGGGTGCGCGCGAGGGCCTGGTAGGCCGAGGAGGTCTTGCTGAGGTAGGAGTAGATCGTAGGCCCCTGCGGGGAGATCTTGGTGATCTTGAGCCCGTAGCCGTTGGACTGGTTGTGCGAGGGGTTGAGCTGCATCTCCACGACGGAGTAGGCAGGGATGGCGCCCGTCGAGCCCTCGGGGAACACCCCCTTCTCCCAGATGAACTCGTTGAGGTAGAAGTTGAGGGTCTGGCCCAGCTTGATCACCGAGCAGAAGTCGTCGTCGCGCGGCCCCTTGTCGTAGTTGCTGTTTACCTTGGAGAAGCCGTAGACGCGCACGGAGGTCACCTCGCCGTACTCGTTGGTCGAGGCCGACTCGAGGAGGCGCTTGGGCGGCGAGGCCTGGTCCTTGCCCCCGGTCTTGGCCTTCTTGGAGTAGGGCGCGGAGACGTATCCCAGTTTAGGGAAAGACAAGATCGTACCTATGATGCGCTTGACCTTGTAGTCCACCTGGTCGTTGGCCGTCATGGGGATGACAGAGTGGGTGAGGAGGCGGACGACGAGGCCAGAGGGGTTCTGGCCGTCTTGGACGTAGCCGATGTGCTGCTGGGCGGTGCGGGGGCGGGACCAGTCGTGGCGTGCCGTCATCTCGGTGGTTGAACTTTTTGGGTGGGCGCGTCGAGGCGGCGGGGGTTATATGGAGCTGTTTGCGCTGGTTTGTGGATTGTTACAGCCGGCCGGGCCCGGGGCGCCGGTTTGATTTGATTTGATTTGTGGCAGCTAGTGCGAGGCCAGAGTATAAGAAATGAATCTCAGGAGCTGGTGCGCCATCTGGGCCGTGCTGTGGGTCCACCTGTTCGTCTTCGTCTACCTCGTGCTGAGGATACTGTCCACTCTCAAGCTGAAGAACAGCGCTGCCAGGAGGCTTTCGGAGGTTGCTGGCGTGTTGGGTTAGAGCTTGGATATCTTGGTGATCTCCTGCACTGTCTTGAGCAGGTCCTCGATATTCTCGCAGCTTATATTGGAGCCATGGACGTTATCATCTTGGATCTCCTCGACTTGTCCCTCTGCTTGTACGTTCACCTCTATTGGGTCTCCTGGGTATTCAGGCAGGCAGTCAGGCTGGCGCTGGACAGGCTGGGAGACTGAGTGCTGGCACTGGACAGGCTGGGGGATTAAAGCCGGCATGCGAAAAACCGTCTCGTGCCCGTTCTTCGGCGGCAGGCTGCTCCTCGCCACCTCCACCTGTAGCCCCACGTTCCGCTCGTCGCAGATCCCTGATATCACCCTCGCCGCCGCCAGCAGTATCCTGTCCTCCATGTCCTCGTCGTAGGTGCTCCCAGCCGGCCTCCCGTGGACCTGGAACCACCTGGCGACGGACATGTACGGCGAGTAGTCCCTCGTCCGCCTCTGCCCCGGCGAGGGCACGAGGGACGACAGGCAGCTGTCGTTGGAGCAGTACAGGGGGTGGAAGAGCTCCCCGTCGAGGTACCTGTCGGCCCACGCGGTGATCCACAGCAGCGCAGCGGCGGGCCTGGCCAGCGCGTAGGCCTCTT
>Ga0172373_10009974_pt1 | contig 11667 bp, 10 predicted proteins | sample Lak10m_2_FD_114546 | JGI IMG/M metagenome (GOLD analysis project Ga0172373, IMG submission 114546) | Freshwater microbial communities from Kabuno Bay, South-Kivu, Congo - kab_092012_10m | ecosystem: Environmental > Aquatic > Freshwater > Lake | place: Democratic Republic of the Congo... | reverse complement strand
CGGATGCCGCGCAACCGACCTGACTACATGGACGGAAGCACCCTCGCAGAGCCGATTACCCGTGCCGAGGTAATGAACCACAGCAGCGATATGATCTTCCGGAACCGGTAGAAAAACCGTGGAACCTGACCCGCTCATTCGGGTAAGCGCCGGATCAATCTCAATTGCGTGGGCTGCACTGCGAAGAAGCAAAAGCGAATCGGCAACTTTTGCCTCCAGCCGCGCGGCAACCGGCTCGAGATCGTTCCTTCCGCAAAAGACCGACCGGCCCCGCAAAAGACCGTCGATTTTGAGCGGTTTCGTATCGCGTGTCAAACCGGGATCGGCGAAGACCAGGGGTGTTGCGACGCCTGCGCCCGGGGCGATCAGCACATAGCTGCGTGACGGTTGCGGGCAGGCGGTGAGCTCGTCGCCCACGCCGGTAGCGTAGGCGGTTTCGCCGAAAACGAAGAACGGCACATCAGCACCCAGCTGGGCGCCGATTGCGGCGAGCTCGCCCGGGGCGAGACCAAGCCCCCAAAGGCGGTTGAGTCCGAGAAGCACGGTTGCCGCGTCGGAACTTCCGCCGCCCAGCCCCCCCCCGATCGGTATCCGCTTCTCGAGTTCGATCTCAACGCCCAGAGGACACCGGGCATGGCGCGCGAGGAGGCGCGCTGCGCGCACCGTCAGATCGGTGTCGGCGTCAACCCCCGGGATCTGGCCCAGCCGACTGATCACGCCGTCCTGTCGCAGGCGCAGATGGATGCGGTCGCTGAGGTCGACCATTTCGAACACCGTTTCGAGCAGGTGATAGCCGTCGGCGCGACGACCGGTCACGTGCAGGAACAGGTTCAGTTTTGCGGGTGCCGGCAGATGACGCAGTTCGGTGATCACGAGGCTGCGTCAACGATTAATCGCAGCCGCAACCGGCGATCGGCGGCGATTCCTGATGCGGGCCATGACAGCTGAAGCGTGCGAACCGAGCGATCATCGAGCCAGTTCTCCAGGCGCAATTCCCAGCCCGCCTCATGACCTGCCCAGCTTTGTCCGGCGCCGGCCTGGCCCGCGGGCCCGAATTGCCCCTGCAGCCAGGCTGGGAGACGCAGGACCGGCACTCGCCAGCCAAACAGCTGTTCGGTGAGCGACTCAACTGAGGCCGCCTGGTAGTGGCGGCCCTGGTTGTCGGTGAGCCGCGCGCCCTGGCTGTCGACCTGGGCTTGCGCAATCGTCTGACCGATTGGGGTGGAGAGCTCGAGAAGCGTCTTGCCATCGCGCTGGGTGATTCGGAAACGCCCACTCGCATTCTGGGTTTCGCCCGGTGTGCCAGGCTGCGTGTAGAGCGCCGAAAACCGCCCGCTCCATTCGCTGGGGGCGATTCCGCGTGCGCGCTCGGGTGCTGGCGCATCGGGCGCGAGCGCGGCGCATCCGCCAAGCACCAGCGCGGTGGCGGCGGCCGCGAGCGCGACGCGTCGACGACCGGCTGTCGCGCAATGCGTATCGACCATCACGCCTTTGCTGGCCCCGCGGGCCGCGTTCATAGGCTGATGTTGAGCCGAACGAGCGTCTCGCGCAGCACTTCATTGGCGGGTTCGCGTTCACGCGCGTCGCGCCACAGCTGCTTCGCCTCATCCTGCATGCCAGCCTGCCACAGCACCTCGGCCAGATGCACGCCAATCTCCACATCAGCACGAAGCGCGAATGCCTTTCGCAGATGGCGGATCGCGCCTTCGATATCGCCTCGCCTGAACAGCACCCAGCCCATGCTGTCCAGGATGTGTGCATCGTCGGGCGACAGTTCGAGCGCCTTTTCGATCAGGCGCTGCGCTTCGCCCAGTCGCAGATTGCGATCGGCAAGCGTGTAGCCGAGCGCGTTGTAAGCATGGGCGTGATCGGGCTTGGCCTCGATCAGTTTGCGAAGGCTTGCCTCGAGCAGGTCGAGCCGGTTGACCTTTTCTGCGGCCATCGCGTGGTCGTAAAGCAGGTCAGTGTCATCGGGCTGGCGAGCGAGCGCATCATCGAGCACCTTGAAGGCGTCGGCGTATCGACCGGCCTCGCGCAGCACTTGCGCCTCGACCGTGATGAGCCGGCTGCGGGCGCGTGGGTCTTCGGGAGGGGATTCGCGAAGCACTGAAAGCGCCTCATCGATTCGCTTGAGCCGGCCAAGGAGAATCGCCCGCCGGATTCTTGCGGTGTCGGCCTGTTCACCCGCATCAACCCGGGCATACCAGCCGATTGCATCCTCGATACGCTTTTCTTCTTCGGCGATCTGTCCCAGAAACAGCATCGCAATGCCGTTGTCCCGCGCGATTTCCGCAGGAAGGTCGAGATAGCGCTGGAGGTAGCTCTGGGCGAGGCTGCTCTGGCCGGCCTGCGCTGCCACCTGGGCGAGCGAAAAAAGGATTACCGGATTGGTGGGGTCAAGCGCCAGGGCGGCTTCGAACTGGGTGCGTGCATCGTCTGCGCGGCCTGCCTGGGACAGGAGGCGGGCGAGCGTGAATCGCGCCTCCAGCGAGCGCGGCTGGCGCGAGAGAAACCGCTCGAGAAGAGTGAGCGCGCCAGCCATCCCGCCCGGCGCGCGCGCACCGTAGCGAGCTGCCATCACCGCAGTGTTTTCATCATCCGGCGAGAGCCGGTGCGCTTCGGCGGCTTCCTGCGCAGCGCGCTCGTGGGCTTCAGCCGCGGAGGCGACTGCCGCGAGCGCCAGCCTGGCGGCTGCCACGCCCTGGTCGGGCGCAGCCAGTCGATCGAGGAGCGCGAGCGCCTGTTTCTTGTCGGGCGCGCGAAGGAATGCGGCCTGCAGACTCTCATAAGTTTGCGCGAGAGTGCCGTCACGGCGCGCGCGCTCGAGCCGGGTGCGCAGCGTGGGCTCTGCGGTGGAGAGTGCGCCGGTGCTGAGCTGCAGCGCATCGACGGTCTGGGAAGCGAGCCTCGATGCGGGCTCGATTTCGAGCCACAGTCGCGCCGCGGTCAGTGCCCGGTCGGGCGCACGCGCCGCAAGCGAGAGTTCGGTTGCGCGTTGCGCGAGTCGGGGGTCGCGCGTCCGGCGGGCGAGTGACAGATAGGTGGCAGCCGAGCTTCCGACCTCACCGCGCTGGGCCGCGATTTCGGCCGCCAGCACCTGAAACAGGATTTGAGGCGAGAGATCAATCTCGGGCAGCGCGCGTGCCGAGGCGGTGGCGGCGGGCGCCTGATCCGCGGGTGCCTGCGCGGCCGCGTTCCCGGCCGCAGCTGCGAGGAGCATTGCGGGCAGGAGGCGGGCTGTCAGCGAGCCTGGCCGTCGGCCGGGTGAATTCATGGATAGGAGGGGGCAGTTGTAGGACTGTGGGGGCCGCAATACCCGCTTTGGGTGCGGCCTTCATGCCCGGATGGTAGGTTCAATTACACTGCCTCGCAAGCAAGGAACCCACCCGACACTGCCAATGCCTGAATTGCCTGAAGTGGAAGTCGTACGCCGCGGCCTCGGGCCGCGGGTGCTTGGCGCGACCGTGCATGCCACCCAGGTGCGGGAGTCGCGATTGCGCTGGCCAGTGCCCGGCGATCTCGCTCTCCGCCTCAACGGGCGGACGGTGCGCGCCGTCGAGCGACGCGGCAAATACCTGCTGTTTGATGTTGGCGCCGGGACCCTGATCGTTCACCTTGGCATGTCGGGCACGCTGCGCTGGTTTGCGCAGGCGCCGGCGCTCATTGCGCATGATCACGTTGATATCGTCACCGACCGTGGAATGCTCCGTTACAACGATCCGCGGCGCTTCGGGGCCATGCTCTGGCATGACGCGTCCGACGGCCCGGTTGCCGCGCACAGCCTGCTTGCGAACCTGGGCATTGAGCCCTTTGATGCCCGCTTCGATGGGGCCTGGCTCCACCGTGCATCGCGCGGCCGGCGGGTGGCGGTCAAGCAATGGCTGCTCGCCGGCCATTGCGTGGTGGGCGTGGGCAACATCTATGCGTCTGAGAGCCTGTTTCGGGCCGGTATCCGACCGACGGTGGCTGCGGCCCGACTGACGTCTGCCCGCTGTGATCGTCTGGCGCAGGCCATTCGCGCGACGCTTGCCGAGGCCATCGAGCGGGGCGGCAGCAGTCTGCGTGATTTCGTTGGGTCGGACGGTAGCGGCGGCTACTTTCAGCTCGACTGCGGCGTTTACGGCCGCGCGGGCGAGCCCTGCCGCGTGTGCACGACACCGGTAAAACTCATCCGCCAGCAGCAGCGCGCCACCTATTTCTGCGCCACCTGCCAGCCGCGCTAGGCAAGGCCCACTCGCGAGCCCATGAGCGCCACGCACTCCTTTGCTGCCCGCATCGTCAGCTGGCAGGCGCAGTTCGGGCGGCACGGCCTTCCCTGGCAGGCGAGCCGCGACCCCTACCGGATCTGGCTGTCGGAGGTGATGCTGCAGCAGACACAGGTCGGCACCGTCATTGCCTACTACCTCAGGTTTCTTGACTGCTTTCCCGACGTGGCCGCGCTCGCTGCGGCGCCCATTGAGCGGGTGATGGAGCTCTGGAGCGGACTGGGCTATTACAGCCGGGCGCGTAATCTGCATCGCTGCGCCCAGACGGTGGTGCGGGATCACGGCGGACGCTTTCCCGATTCGGCCGCGGCGCTCGCCGAGCTGCCGGGAATCGGCCCCTCCACCGCTGCGGCCATCGCTGCGTTTTCCTTCGGAGAGCGCTCAGCCATCCTCGATGGCAATGTGAAGCGCGTGCTGTGCCGGCACTTTGGCGTAGAGGGTTGGCCTGGCGAGCGCCGTGTCGAACAGGCGCTCTGGAAAATTGCCGAGCGTGAACTGCCCGAGTGCGATATCGAGCGCTACACGCAAGGCCTCATGGATCTGGGCGCGCAGACCTGCAGCCGCTCGCGCCCGGGCTGTGAGCGCTGTCCGGTGGCGGCGAGCTGTGTTGCGCGAGCCCAGGGCCGCCAATCGGCGCTACCTGCGGCCAGACCCCGTCGCACGACGCCGGTTCGCGAGGCGGGCTGGCTGGTCATTGTTGATGAGGAAGCAGTGCTCCTCGAGCGACGTCCTCCGACCGGCATCTGGGGCGGGCTTCTCAGCTTTCCGGAAACGGCCCCGGGCGAGCCCCTGCTTGCCGCCGAGGCCGCTGCCGCGCGCTTTGGGGTCACGCCGCTCCGGGTGACGGCGCTTGCCGCCATTCACCATGCGTTTACGCACTTTCGACTGATTGCGCACCCTATCCTGATCGAGGTCGGGCGCGGTGGCGCGCTGGCAGCCGAGTCGCAGGCTCAGTGGATTGCGCGAAGCTCTTCGGGTCAGCAGGCCTTGCCGCAGCCGGTGCGCGAACTTCTGGAACGGCTCCGGCGTTCCACGGGCGATTGATCCGATGATTGACCCGATTGCTCACGCCGGCGTCCACCCGACCGGTTCGAGTTCGTGCGCGGCGATATGGGCGACCGTGCGCCGGTCGATTCACTCCTTGCTCGCGGCAGGCAGAGCGTCTCAGATCACCTCTTCGCGTTGCAGCACTTCGTGAATCAGCGCGAGTCTGCGCAGCGGGTCGGTGAGCGCCATCAGCATGTGCCGCGAGGGCATCGCGAGTGGCAGCAGCTCAGCCAGTCGGTTGGCGATCCAGCCCGCTGATTCGGGCGCGTAGGGCTCGGCCAGAATGCGGCGCGCCGGGTCGGATTCGCGGGCGCAGATGTCCTCAATCACGCGACGGATCAGGACCGTGCAGGCTGCGAGCTCTTCGGGCACTGCCACGCTTGGGTCATCGTCAATGGGCTCGATCGTGGCGCGGATCAGTCCGTTGGGCTCCACGCTTCTTTCGATCACGGAGAAGCGGGAGGTGCCCACTGTGCGCAGCTGTAGCACACCTGGCTCGGTCATGTCCCAGTCATCGATGCGAGCCATGCAGCCGACCGGCTCGTGATCGGCGGGCGTGCCGACCTCGCGACCCTGTGTGATCAGGCACACGCCAAACGGCAGCGAGCGGTTCATGCACTCGCGCACCATGTCCATGTAGCGCGCTTCGAAAATTCGCAGTGGCAGCACTCCACCCGGAAAGAGCACCGTGCCTAGCGGGAAAATGGGCAGGCGCGATGAGGGGGCGCTCATCGGTGCGAGCCCGCAACGCTTTCGCGCATGGCAACGCCGCGATGTCGCACCAGAACCTGTTCCCGGTCGCGAAAATGTGCCGCGAGCTGTTCCACGCAGTACACCGAACGGTGTTGGCCGCCCGTACACCCGACCGCTACCGTCAGGTAGCTGCGGTTCTCCAGGATGTAGTGCGGCAGCCAGTTCTCGAGAAAGCGTGTGATGTCGCCCACCATTTGCTGCACCGCTGAGATGCCATCGAGGTAGGAGGCCACCGGCTGATCCAGTCCGTTAAGCGGGCGCAGTTCGGGTACGTAAAACGGATTGGGCAGACAACGGACATCGAACACCAGATCGGCATCGAGTGGCACACCGGTCTTGTAGGCAAACGATTCAAAGAGCAGCGTGAGAGCTGCCCGGTTGGAGCCCACCACGTCACGCACCCACGTGCGCAGGACATTCGGATGGAGATCGCTGGTGTCGATTGAAACGCCCAGGCCCTCGAGCTCGGAGAGGAGCTCGCGCTCGTGGGCAATTGACTCCGTGAGTGTGGGCACTGCCGCCCCCGGGCTCGCGGAAGATAGCGGGTGGCGTCGACGGGTTTCCGAATAACGCTGAATGAGCGTGTCGTTACGCGCGTCGAGAAACAGCACCTTCACATCATGACCGTATCGGCTCAGTCCGTGGGCGAGTGATGGGAGTTCGGCGAGCTCGCGCCCGCCGCGTGAATCAATGGCAACCGCGACCCGCTCGGCACCCTGTTCGCTCAGGTGCCCGATCACCTCCTGCAGGAAGCGGACCGGCAGATTGTCGATGCAGTAAAAGCCATCATCTTCGAGCACCCGCAGGGCGATCGATTTTCCTGAGCCCGATATGCCCGTGATCAGAATGACTCGCATGCTTGGATCTTACTCGAGCGCAGTCGTTGCCCGCATGAAGCACCTAGCCGCCGCCGGTTTCAATCATCTGACGCTGGCGCTCGAAAAAATCACCCATGGTGTCAAAGCCGCGTAACTGCAGCACCGTGCTTCTCACGGCGGCCTCGGTGAGTACCGCGAGGTTGCGGCCCGCCGCCACCGGAATCACCACTTTCCGGATAGGTATGCCCAGCACGTCCTGGGTAAGTGCCTCAAGAGGCAGCCGCTGATATTCGTTTTCCATGGTGCTGCGACGAACCAGGTGGACGATGAGCTTGAGCTTCATCTTTGGCCGTACAGCGGTCTCACCAAAAATGGTCCGGATGTCCAGAAGGCCCAGTCCCCGCACTTCCAGCAGATTGCGTAAAAGCGGCGGGCATCGCCCCTCTACGGTGTGCGGCGCGATGCGACTCAGATCCACCACATCATCGGCCACCAGTCCGTGGCCGCGACTCACCAGCTCAAGCGCAAGCTCGCTCTTGCCCAGCCCCGACTCGCCGGAAATCAGGACGCCCATGCCCAGCACGTCCATCAGCACGCCGTGCATCTGACAGGTTTCGGCAGCGGCCTTGCCCAGGTAGTGCCGCAGCGTGTCGATGACGCGCGCAGCAGACAGCGGGCTTGCGATCAGCGGCATCCGGTCGCGTGTGGCCGTATCGATCAGCGCAGGCGGCGCCTGCAGACCGTCTGCAACGATGACCGCGGGGGGATGACCCGCGATCAGGTCGTTGAGTATGCCCTCCTGGCGCGCCGGGTCATGGCGCAGAAAGAAGTCGAGTTCGGGCTGGCCGAAGACGTGAATCCGATTCGGGTGGATGAGGTTCAGATGGCCGATCAGATCAGCGGGTTCGGCTGCGGTGTGCGCGACCTCGCGCGCTTCGCCCGGGCGCCCGGCCACCCAGACGAGGCTCAACTCCTCCGAGTACGCGGTAAACAAATCGGCAACGGTGACGCTCATCACAGCGCTCCAGGATTTGGATGGTGTGTGAGCTTAGCGCTTCGCTGCAGTAAGGGGGCGCGGGGCGCACGCCGGGAAAGCGCTGGAGTCTGGCACGACCCCGGCGCGAAGGGCATGGGTCAGGCCGCCGGGCGGCAGGGCTCCCACACGGCCAGAGCCTGATAAAGCCGCTCACAATCGGCCTCGCAGTTCATCTGGCTGCGCATGCCGGGGTCGGAGAGCAGTTCGGCCACCTCCGAGAGAATTTCGAGGTGCTCTTCGGTGGCGTGTTCGGGTACGAGCAGGAACACAAGCAATGAAACCGGCTGCCCGTCGGGTGCATCAAATGCGATGGGTTCGACGAGCCGCACCACCGCAGCGCGAGCCTCGCGCAGACCCTTGATGCGCCCGTGCGGTATGGCCACGCCCTCTCCCAGCCCGGTGGAGCCCAGACGCTCCCGCGCAAACAGCGAGTCGAACACGCGGCTTCGCTCAATACCGTAGAGGTTTTCGAACAGCAAACCAATCTGCTCGAAAAGACGCTTCTTGCTGGTTACCGACATGCCGACCACAACATTGGCCGGGGCAAGCAACCGGGTCAGTCGACTCATGGAGTTTGACTCCGCACCCGACCGCATGGACTGCCGGAGGGGTTGCTCGATCGGATCGGAGGCGGATCCGGTGGAAAAAGTGTTGCGAGTATACAAGCGTCCGGGATACCCGACGAGTCACATTGCTGCATCGCAACAAGATCGGATGTTGTGCCGCACCAACGCCAGTCAGGCGCGTTTGCGTTGCTTCGTGACAACAGCTGCGCCGGCTGACCAGGGCGTCAGAGTGACTTCCGCTGGGCGACCGCCGGGATGCGCAGCGACTCCCGATATTTGGCGACGGTGCGGCGCGCCACCACAATCCCCTGCTCGCCCAGCGTGTCGGCGATCTGGCTGTCCGAGAGCGGGCGGCGGGTGTCTTCGGCACCAATCAGCTGCTTGATCAGTGCCCGGATCGCCGTGCTGGAGGCAGCGCCGCCGGTATCGGTGGCGACGTGGCTGCCGAAGAAGTACTTGAGCTCGAACGTGCCGTGTGGTGTGAGCATGTACTTCTGTGTAGTAACCCGTGAAATGGTGGATTCGTGCAGATCAAGTGTGTCGGCGATTTCCCTCAGCACCAGTGGCCGCATGGCGACCGCCCCGTGTGAGAAGAAGCCGCGCTGTCGCTCTACGATGGCCTGGGAGACGCGCAGAATGGTGTCAAACCGCTGCGCAATGTTCTTGATCATCCAGCGTGCTTCCTGAAGCGGGCCGGCCAGGTTGCCCGAGGCGCTGCCACGATTGCGGCGCAGGATGTCGGCATACATGTCGTTCACCCGCAACTTGGGCATCACGTCAGGGTTGAGCGCGGCGGTCCAGCCGGCTCGCGTCCGGCGAACAATCACATCGGGCACGACATAGCCGGCGTCGTCGGAGCCAAAGCGGGCGCCCGGCCTGGGCTCCAGGCTGCGGATCAGGCTGTGCGCCTGCCGCAAGCGCTCTTCGTCGCACTGCAGCACCCGCTTGAGGCGCACAAAATCGCGCGCGGCAAGCAGCTCCAGATGGTCGATCACGATCGCCCGGGCGACGGCCATCACCTCTGGATCGTCGTGGTCGGTCAGGGCGAGTTGCAGCAGCAGGCATTCCCTGAGATTGCGCGCGGCCACCCCTGGCGGGTCGAAGCTTTGCAGCAGCTTAAGTGCGGCCGCCACTTCGTCCGGGTCGATTTCAAGCTCTGCGGGCAGCGTCTCGCGGAATTCGTCCAGGCTGGTGGTGAGCATCCCGTCCCGGTCAAGCTCGTCGATCAGAAGCTCGATCAGCGCCCGGTCGCGGCGTTCGAGGCGGGTGGCTGCAAGCTGCTCGCGCAGGTGCTCGACCAGCGAGATCGCGCTTGCGGCGAGCTGCGGGTAGTCGCGCTCGTCGTCATCATCGTTTTGCGATCGCGAGCCACTGTCATGACCCCAGTCTGCGGGGGCTTCGTCGCCCTCCGAGGCACTCCCGCCCGAGTCGCTGTCAGGCTCACGATCGCCCTCATCGTTGCGCTGGGCGGTTTCGGCTGGCGTGCCGCCCAGATCGGCAAGGCCCTGGGGCAGCGGCGGATCGAGCGTGCCGTTTGCAGAAATGCTCAAGCACTCGCCGAGCGGATCGTCATCGCGCTCGAGCAGCGGATTCTCGGCCAGCATCTGCTCGATCTCCTGATTCAGCTCGAGCGTGGAGAGCTGCAGCAGGCGGATGGATTGCTGCAGCTGCGGAGTGAGCGCGAGATGTTGACTGAGCTTGAACTGGAGTGCGGTTTTCATCAGGGCCTGGTGTCGTGCAGCCCACCCGCGGCTGCGCTACATCGAAAAATGTTCACCGAGGTAGTAGCGCCGCACGTCGTCATTTTCAACGACTTCGTCGGGCCGGCCGAAAGCAAGAACGGTACCATCCCTAATGATATAAGCCCTGTCACAGATGCCAAGTGTTTCCCGAACATTGTGGTCTGTGATCAACACTCCGATGCCGCGTTCCTTGAGAAACCGGACGATGCGCTGGATTTCGAGTACCGCAATCGGGTCGACGCCGGCAAATGGTTCGTCGAGCAGGATGAATCGGGGGGAGTTGGCCAGGGCCCGGGCAATTTCCACCCGACGGCGCTCGCCTCCTGACAGCGACAGTGCGGCGTTCGAGCGGATGTGACCGATCTGAAGTTCATCGATCAGGCGATCGAGCCGCCGGCGGATCTCGGCTTTGTCGAGCGGCGCGCCGTCAGCGTCGCGCTGCAGTTCAAGCACCGCGGAGATGTTTTCTTCAACGCTGAGCTTGCGAAATACCGATGCTTCCTGGGGCAGATAGGCGAGACCCAGTCGCGCGCGACGATGAATGGGAAGCCGTCCGATCGGCTGGTCGTCCAGCGTGATGCTGCCGCCGTCGCAGGGCACCAGTCCCACGATCATGTAGAAGCAGGTGGTCTTGCCTGCGCCGTTGGGGCCCAGCAGACCCACCACCTGGCCGCTTGCGACCTCGACCGACACATCGCGTACCACCTTGCGTCCGTGGTAGGCCTTCATCAACTGCGTTGCAATCAGCCGACTGCCGGCCGGCGCTGTGCTCGCCATGCGGTTCAACGGGCGGGAGGCGCAGTGCCCAGCGACTCGGCTGGACGCAGCGTGGTGGGCGGCGAGGCGGGGGACGAGGCAGGGGCCGAGGCAGGTGTTGCGCCCGATGCAGGTCGGCTCGCCGGCGCCGATGATCCGGTTCCGCGCGTCGGTGCCGTGGCGGGTGCCGCGCTGCCGCCCGCCTCTGTGCTGTTCGCGCGTCGCGGCTGGATCACCATCCGGACACGATCGCTGCCTGATGCGCCCGGGGCCCTGCCCTCGACCGTGTAGAACTCGGCTGCGCTCTGGTAGGTGATCTTCGCGCCGTGGACCTCGTCCTGTACCTGCTCGCGTTCGAGCCGGCGTAGCGACGCCTGGCTGGTGAGAACCACCGTTTCGGCTTTTCCGTCGTAGTCAATGACAAGACCGTAGCCCTCAACGAATTCCTCGAGCGCTTCCCGCTTTTGACGGAAGCTCGCGGGCTGCCCCTCGGCGCGGCCGTACTGAAAGCCCTCGGCATCTTCGCGAACAACCATCCGGTCTGCGCGGATCAGGATCGTGCCCTTGGTAAGAACGACCCGGCCGATGAAGGTGCTCACGCGGCGCGCGTCGTCGTACTCCATCCTGTCCGACTCGATCTGAACCGGCTTGTCGCGGTCGGCCTTCTCGGCCTGTGCGCCCAGG
>Ga0172373_10009971_pt1 | contig 11669 bp, 12 predicted proteins | sample Lak10m_2_FD_114546 | JGI IMG/M metagenome (GOLD analysis project Ga0172373, IMG submission 114546) | Freshwater microbial communities from Kabuno Bay, South-Kivu, Congo - kab_092012_10m | ecosystem: Environmental > Aquatic > Freshwater > Lake | place: Democratic Republic of the Congo... | reverse complement strand
GACGCAGAAAAGGATGACGCAGAAAAGGATGACGCAGAAAAGGATGACGCAGAAAAGGATGACGCAGAAAAGGATGACGCAGAAAAGGATGACGCAGAAAAGGATGACGCAGAAAAGGATGACACAGAAAAGACAGATGGCACCGAAAAGAATGAAAAATATGAATATGAATACGATTTTTCAGATGATGAGTTTATGTGGTTGTAAAAAATTGAATTACTTATTATAAAATAGTATATTAGGCATTCACGCAATTTTATATTATTACAATGACAATTGACGACTATTTATACCTTCCACAAGAGCTTAGACCTCCTATGTTGGTTAGACAAACGGGTGTTCATCATTACACAATTGATATTGAAGAATACGACGAAGAATGTTCCAATGAAAATGAAAACGAAGAAATGTTTGAAAACATATACAGAAATAAAGTAGAGTTTTATGAAGAAAACCCAGAAATACCAACTCCATATATTTTCAAATGCGACTATTATGAAGACGATGAAGAAGAATATGCTTATGAGGAAGATGAAGAAGATGATGATGCGGATGATGATTACGACGCAGAATATGCGTATGAAGAAACAGATGACATTGAATATTCATTATGACATTACAAAAGCCAAGAAGGCAAAAAGGCAAATAAAAAGCAAAAAAAGAAAAGACAACTTTTTTTACTGATTGGATATAGACTAAAATTGAATATAATAAAGACTATTTATCATATTCATAGTAGTAATATAAAAAATGGAGGCTGCTTCTGCTGCGCTTGCGCCTGCTTCGGGTGCTGTAGCACCTATTATACCAGAAAAGAAACCTATTATACTTTCACCCGAACAAGAGCATGCCTTACAATTATTTGAAAAAGGAAAAAATATATTTCTAACGGGGCCTGGTGGTTCTGGAAAAACCGAATTAATAAAACGCATCGTAGATATAGCAAACAAAAAACATAAACGAATTCAAGTATGCGCCATGACTGGATGTGCCGCTGTATTACTTGGATGTTCCGGCTCAAAAACAATACATTCATGGGCTGGCATTGGACTTGCGTCTGGCCCATTCGGTCGCATCGTAGATAAAGTTGTAAAAAATCGTTTTAAAAATAAAATGTGGAATTCAGTAGATGTTCTTGTTATTGATGAGGTTAGCATGATGTCTAAAAAAATATTTGAAATATTGGATGAAATAGGTAAAAAAACAAGGCGCAATGAATCACTTCCATTCGGCGGCATTCAAGTCGTATTTTCCGGCGACTTCTTCCAGCTTCCGCCAGTTGGTGATAAGGAGGATGAAGACACTTGTGCGTTCTGTTTTGAAAGTAGCCGATGGAATGACACATTTGCGAAAGAAAAAGAAAATATAATTCAATTGAAAACCATCTTTCGTCAAACAGATATGAATTATACGAAAATACTCAATCAAATACGCATTGGGAAATTGTATAAATCATCATATGAATTGATTATGACGCGTGTTGGTGTGAAATATCCAGATAACGGAATTAAACCGACTATTTTGCTTCCGCTTAGTCGTGACGCAAAGCAGATTAATACAACAGAGTTGGAGAAATTGAAGGGAGAAGTATATACATATAATTTGTCTATTGTGAATGATGTCGTTCCCAAGAAAAAGAATAATCGTATAACTCATGATGTTGCGGCGGTAAAACAAGATGACTATAAAGAAGAATTTGAAATAAAACAGTTGAGGTCAAGTGTTATAGCTGATGATAAATTGGTATTGAAAGTTGGAACGCAAGTGATGTGTATTGCGAACATTGATGTAGATGGTGCGTTGCCGATTGTAAATGGAAGTCAAGGTGTTGTGATTGAAATAGTGAATGGATTTCCAAAAGTGAAGTTTTTGAATGGTCTTGTAAAAGTGATTGGTTATCATGCTTGGACTTCTGAAAATATAGAAAGCATTAGTATAAAACAAATACCGCTTATACATTCATGGGCGATTACCATACACAAAGCACAAGGTGTTACTCTTGAATTGGCGGAGATTGATGCGGGTAGTAATATATTTGAGTGCGGACAAACATATGTGGCATTGTCGCGTGTGAAAAGTTTGGACGGATTGTATTTGTCGGCTTTTAATCCGCAAAAAATAAAAGTAAATGAAAAAGTTCAGAAATTTTATGGGTTGTAACTATGAATTGTAACTGTTATGTTTCACTCTTTTATGCTTTGCTTTTGTATGCTTCGCTTTTGCTTTCGTATGCTTCACTTTTCTTTTTGAATGTTTCACTTTCGTATGCTTCACTTTTCTTTTCGTGTGCTTCGCCTTTCCACCCAATTTCTCAATACATTTCCTATTACAATCATCCGATGTAGTTTCATACTTACATGATTTTGTTCCGAACAATGTCTCATTTGTTCGGTATTCTTTATTTAGTTTTGTATCTGTATATACCCTTGTATATCTGTATGAGTTTTTATCGTTTTCATCAAATGCGTTATTTATTTCTATTTTATCATTTTTATTTTCAGGAATAATATCTAAAGCTTCTTGTATATCTTTTTCATTATCCATTCTTGGTGCTTTATTTTTACGCAAAATCCAAGAAGTTGCGCCAGATGCTTCTAACATCCATCCAGGTGTTCTTATCAATTCTAATCGTATTTTTATGCTATTTTCTTTTTCTTCTGCTGAACCATTATGACATACAAGAGAGATTTTGTTGAAGTTTTTCTTGAATTGATATAACACATATAATTTTGTATATTCACCATTGTAACATATCAAACATGGATACCTATTCAACAATTCTTCTTTTGTCTTGAACCATAAATCTTGACCCGCATTTGAATATGTATTCTTATACATATCAAATAGTTCTTGATGATATTTGTCTTCAATGTCTTTTATTTTTACAATAGTTAGAACTTTTTGCTGCTGCTGCTGCGTCGCTTGCTCTTGTGCTTCCTTACTTTCCATTTACATTATAACAACATTTTCATTTGAGTATGATGTAGATAAAAGCGTATCAATGTCGGTAAGCGTATCAATGTCGGTAAGCGCGTCAATATCCGTCGTATCATGCTCTTGAATTTTTATTTTTTTATCTTTATCTTCGTCCATCAACATAACTGCCATCGCACAATAATTATGTAAATCCATCAATGTATCGCGAATGGATTCGTCATTCACCATTGTAATACCATTTCGTGTAACCGAATGAAGTCGTTGTATCTTATCTCCTATACGAACAATAACGCCAGTTGGCCCATATGTCGCAAACGCATCTCCATAATCATGATTTTTTTTAGTAAATATAGACAATGCCTCCTCTTGGACTTGTTTCATCTGAGCGACACGCGTCACTTGTGTATTATTATGTAAATCAATATTGATAAACTTGCTGCTATTACTACTGCTATTGCCATTGCTATTGCCATTGCTACCGTTACCGTTACCGTTACTCTTATCTAATACATCATTGTATTGCGTATAAGTCGGCCTATTATATGTAAATTGGATACCGGTATCCACATAATTATATGGTGTTTGTTTCATAAAAAACTCATCTTGATAATTTGTTTTGCTATCATTTTCAATCATATTACTTGAATGTATCATTTCTGCTTGTAATATATCCATCAATTCATTATTACGACGAATGATATTATTTATTTTATCCATCATTTTTTGTTCTTTATTCAACTCTTCGGTATAATTTCTTATACCTTCTTGTAATTTGGCACTTTGTTTATTTAATTGATATGCCAATTCAATCTCTTTCTTCGCATCCAATGTTTTCTTATGATAAGAGGAATGTTTAGATAGATGCGTTTTGTATATATCATTGCCGGCTTTAATTAGGTCATAACAATATTGGAGGTCAAGCGGGTCAATCGCCAAATTGACTTTTGCTTCTACAAATTCTTTTGTATCAAGGGTGACCTCTGGAATTGTATCCCATTTTTTTAATGTATCTTTATAAAGAGTATCTAACGCAGACATGTGTTATTATTTGTATAAAATAAATAACTAACCTTTATTATGTAATATATTTATTATGTATTATTATATATAATGGCACAACCTCGTTGTCCTAATGGAACACGAAAAAATAGAAAAACAAGTGTTTGTGAAAAGCCGGTTATTATTCAACCGCGTTGTAAAAACGGTTTTCGCCGAAAACGCAAAACGCGAAATCGTAAAACGAATGAATACGAAGATAAAACGAGAGAATGTGAAGATAAAACGATGAAAAAAAGGCCGGATATGCGACACATTAAACGATTGTCAAGAAAGAAAATAAACGCAATCATTGAAAATGAAATATCATTGAGAAGAGAGAATAATGAAATGTCGCCTTTGAAAAAAGATGACGCAAAAGATGTATTGAGAGAATTGCGTTTTCCAGGAAATACATACTTTAAAGGCATTCAATCCATAAATGAGGCAAAACGATTATCAACAGATAATTTATCGGACGAATTGTCTCTGGAAAAAAAGACGGAGTCACCTTCCATTCAAAAACAAAAGGCTATATCCCCTATAAAAAAAGTTGAATCACCTTCTGCACCTTCGGAGTCTGCTTCACCTTCGGTTTCTGCTTCTGCTTCTGCAAGACAAAAGGATATGTCCCCTATAAAAAAAGTTGAATTGCCTTCTTCTATGTCACCTTCTTCTATGTCACCTTCTTCTATGTCACCTTCTTCTATGTCACCTATAAATAAAGTTGAATCACCTTATTCTATGTCGCCTTCTTCTATGTCGCCTTATTCTATGTCGCCTTCGGCACCTTCTCAAACAAAAAAATCAGTGAGTTCAAGTCCTAAAAAGGTTGCTGATGCGGATTCTGATTATGATGATGAAGAAGAAGAATATTTTTATTCTTCACCAAAAAGTATAATGAGTGATAATGATTATAAAAAAATTGGATTAACTCCACCACAATCCAACGAACAACAATTTACTGAATATTAACGCCCTCCACAACTTCCACAAGGCTTTCCAGTGCTTAATTGAGAGAAGTTCATACTGAATGATTTTACTGCGTTTTGAACGGGTGCTTTGCTTCTTGAAGATAAAGAAGAGGTTGATAATGAAAATATAGTAGGTGATTGTTCTTTGGATTTTGATTCTTCCAGCCAGGCATTCGCCTTTATTTGTGCGTTCATTTGATGTTTAAGTAACATACTTTTAGAATTAATCATAGATAACAGATTTAATTCTTTAGTCATCACTGGTTTTGGTGTATTTTCCATTATTTTCATAATATATGGATGTGCTGGTTTATTTTTAGGTTTTGAAAGTGGTTGATATTGTGATTTTGCTGTCACAGAATAAAATATTCCAATATTGTGTGGCATATCTAAATATAATAATAGAGAGATTTAAATATTCATGCGTGTGTGTAAATATCATGTGTTTGAAAAATGACAAATCTCTCTATTTATGGTAAGTCGGTTGTAATAAAAACATTTACATGTAACATTACCAAACATAGGTATCATTACCAACATGTAATCAACCCATACGCCTTTGTTTTATTTCCCTTCAATGGAACACTTGTAGTTGTTTCTGTTCGCAAAGCCGGTGCTTTTTTTCGTGCTAAATAACGGTCATATGAATTATGTTTAATATCAACACCTTTTCCGCCAGGACTTTGCGAACCGGGACGCTCCCTCGTAATAGATGCTTTCGTAGAATTTCCATGTGTAACACGAACGAGTGTTTGGACGGATGCGTTTGAACGGTCACTTGATTGATTCCAATTTACATTTGCGTTTTCTATTGTTGGTTTATTGCTCGGACCACCTACCACATTTTCAGCTTGGGTGACTGATATTAATTGCGAAGAAGGGATACGCACTTGTTTCCACATTCTTTTTTGATAAATTGCGTTATAACAACCGTCGCATCCGCTTTGATTACATGTCTTACATTGAACTGGTGCTGGAAGTCCATATAAATTCACATTCAAAATTTCACCCGATAAAGTGCATATGAGAACCATTTATATTATATGAATATTTATTTGTCTATCTTATCTTATGTATCTTATGTCTGTGTGTGCGCGCATCTTATATTCATAAATGTAAAAATTGAAACGAAATGTGACTTTTTATTGATTTCAATACATCACACAAATGTCAAAAAATAAATGTAACTTTTGCACGAAAACATTCACAAGAAAATCATATTATGATAGACATGTATTGATATGTGAAATATTTTCCAAGACGAAGAGAGAACGAAATTTGGAATTGGAAGAATGTGAAAATACACCGACGATAGATAAATTATATAAAATTATAATGGAAATGTCTATCAAACAACAAAAATTGGAAGAAAAAGTGGAAGAACTTTCAAAATATGTAGATACGAAAAAGAAGAAAATAAATATTTTAGAATGGCTCAATATCACTTATACGACATGTGTCCCATTTGATAAATGGATGACTACCATAAAAGTAGAGAGAAAACACCTTGAAAATGTATTCAATCATGATTTTGTCTATGGTTCAATAGAATTGTTGAATGAATTTATTGTAAAGGGCGCAAGCGCAAGCGACAGCAGTAGCATGGCAAACTCAAGCGCAAGCGACAGCAGTAGCAGTAGCAGTAGCAGTAGCATACGCGCTTACGACCAAAAAGAAAACATATTATATATTGTTGGTGCTGACGATAATACATGGTGTGAAATGTCACAGTCGCAGTCAAAAAAATTGTTTGATTATATATCCAAACAATTTCTTCATGAGTTTGTCACTTGGCAAAATGAAAATAAGCATCGTATGGAAGATGATAACTATGCTATGACATATATGAAGAATATCAAAAAAATAAATGGTGGAAATTATACAACCGAAGAATTATACCGAAAAATACAACGCCAATTATACAAATCTCTCAAAACCAACCTTCGCAATATTATTCAATATGATATTTGCTAACGCTTACGCTATTGCGGTCGCTAACGCTTATTATTATTATATACAAGTGGATATGTAAAATTGACTAACATGTCATATTCAATATCAGTAAGGATGGGAGCATATACAGATGTATATCCATACCTTTTTTTTGCTTCAGATATTAGATATTCAAGTTCTTCCATCGTCATTTGTTCCAACGCAGAAATACTTTTACTTTTGTATTCAGCAAGCAAAGTTTCTAATTTGTTTGGCATGATTATTGTATATGTAAATATCATATACAAAAATATTTATGTGTATTTATTATTATATATTTTTGTGATGACTAACAGTTATGATAAAAGGTCATAAAGAATAAAGAATAAAGAATAAAGAATAAGTAATAACGGATAACTAATAAGTAATAACAAATACTTATTAGTCTTGTATATATAGTATAGGATATTGTATAGGATGTCTTTTTCATCTGCTTCGTCATGGAAAAAACAAAGTTCAAGATTAAAATCCGGTAATATGAACCTCATAAATAATGAGTCCATTTATGGAGAAAATGCGACATTCAATTATCTTGAATGTAAATTAGGCGTGTTTAATGATATAAGCGGTTCTCTCTCTTCTATCAGAACCATCTCTGCCGATGCCATATATGTAAATGACGCATTCGTTCATGACTTATATATTAGTAATTTAGGACAAAGGGTATCCAATGATAGATGGCTAAATGTAGATTTAAGTAACCAACTTTATATCATTGATTTATCTTCAGCAGGTAATTATACAGCTATCGGCGGCCATTCTCTCATGAAACAAAAAACCGCATGGGGCTCAACCGCCTTCGGTTATGACGCTTTGCGAAATATATCAACACGAACCGATATAAGTTTCGCAAACACTGCCATTGGAACCGAATCTATGTGCGGAAGCGACCTATCCAATGGAATTATCGGTAATTACAACTCCGCATTAGGTTTCAACGCATTGAAAAATATTACAGCCGGTATTAAAAATACAGCAATCGGCGCAAATGCTTTATCTACGAATACATCCGGTTCTTTCAATACAGCCACCGGCGAGTCGTCACTCAATTTGAATCAGACCGGTGTATATAATGTCGGTATGGGGGCACTCGCTCTTTTTACAAACACAAGTGGTTCTTATAATGCGGCGTGTGGCGCGGTTTCAATGTCTATGAATATAACCGGAGGTAATAATGTCGCATGCGGACATCAATCACTCGCATTTAATACATCAGGTAGTAACAACACTGGATTAGGTTACAAAGCATTATTTACAAATACAGATGCGTCGTGTAACACAGCAGTTGGTTCATCGTCGTTGTATTCAAATACAATCGGTATAAGCAATGTTGCCGTAGGCATGAATGCTTTATATAGCGATGTGTCAGGTTCATATAATACTGTTGTCGGCTCAAATAGCGATGTTACAAACACGAAGATAGACAGCAATCAAATACTCGGTTATAACAATAAAAGCGGATTTAGTGATGTGAATATGATTGGCGCAAACATTACTGCGACAGGCACTGGACGGACATTCATAAGCAATGTTCGCGATTCGTCGGATTCTCTCATAAGTAAAATGGTTGTATATGACCCAGTGACGAAAGAATTCACATATGATGGGTCGTTGTTTCAAAAAACGGCGGTAGATAGCTCTGGAATTACGACGATTGTTATTGGCGATACGAATAAAAACACCGTTATTGGCGGAAGTTTGACAATGAGTTCAAGTAAGCCTATTTTTTTCACAAGTTCTTCTACGACGAATTGTATAAAACAAGATAGTGGAACCGATTCATTGGCGGTGACCGGATATAACGGCGGTTATTTGAATGGAACCAACGGTTCTGCGAGTAAAACATTGATATGGGATGCCAGCGCAAATGTAGGTATTAACACAACACCCGCATATCATTTGGATGTCTATGACTCATCATCCGCTAATGTTATTATATCCAGATTTAAATCGGAAGAAAATGACGGACTTACAAATACATTTATAAATGTTGAGAAAGGTAATGGGTATGGTGGCGTTTATGGAGGGTTTTTAAATCAAGGTATTAATGCGGGCGCGGTTATATATGGATTGAATGGCGGTAGTCGTTCAAATAACAATGTAGTTGTTTCAAATACAAATATTGTATTAGACGCAAGTTATGTTGGTTCATTGGGAGTTCAGGTTCGTAATTTAGGAACTGGAACAGGCACTGTCTATTTTAGTGCGGGTGGATATTTAACAAATACCGCACCCAGTGACAGTTCTCTCAAAAAGAATATTGTTTCTTTGATTGATGCTGATGTGTATAATAAAATGGTGCGTTTAAATCCCGTTCAGTATGAGTGGATTGACCCGGCGAATGCTGGTGGAATTAAATACGGTTTCTTGGCGAATGAAATACAGACATTGTTTCCTGCGTTGGTTTCCACATTTAAAGATGCGAGTGGAAATGATAAATTGGGTTATGACCCGGTTTCATTAATTCCTATTTTAACTACCGGTATCCTAAAAAATGTGGATGAGATTTCTCGGCAGCGTGTTGAAATAGATGAACTAAAAAAAGAGAATGCGTCTTTTAAAAGCATTCTCTCTTCTATTCAAGAGAGATTATCTGCTTTGGAGATGTCGTCAAATATATAACAAGCATAAAATTGAATGTTAATCTCTCTATCTTGTGATTGACATTCAATATTTAATATTCAATATACCATGACAATGCTTTTATCAAAGAAGAACCCACATAAGCGTGACTCTCAAATAACATTTGATGAAGGGCCGCATATATATACAATTCATTTGGATAATGGTGTCAAAGATAGCGGTTATATGTCAGTAACTACATGGAATCACTCACATTTCGGACATTTTGATGCTGACGCGGTTATAAAAAATATGATGAAAGGACGCAATTGGAATCCAAGTAATAAATATTATGGGAAAACGGCGGACGAAATAAAGGCGGAATGGGATAGAAATCGCGACGAGGCTGCGCGTGCTGGAACGAAGATGCATTATGATATTGAATGCTACTATAACGGTATTGAATTGAAAGAGCCGAACAAGTCGGCCGAATACGCGCAATTTATGGATTTTGTCAAGGCATTTCCGGATTTGAAACCGTATAGAACCGAATGGATGATTTGGGACGAAGAACACCGATTTGCTGGGTCAATAGATATGGTATTTGAAAAGGAAGACGGGACATTGATGATATATGATTGGAAACGGTCAAAGGAAATTAAAAAGACGGGTGGTGCGTTTATGACATATTCGCATACGGAATGTATAGAGCATTTGCCGGATACGAACTTTTGGCATTATTCGCTTCAATTGAATACATACCGGTATATTTTAGAGACGAAATATGGGAAACGCATTGGTGACTTGTGTTTGGTGTGCTTACATCCAGACCATAAGTCATTCCAGCTGATTCGTGTGCCGGATTTACATAAAGAAGTGAGCGACTTGTTTGAACTGCGAAAGAAGATGATTGCTTGATGCTTGATACTTGATACTTGACATGTCATGTCATGCCTAATGCGTAAAAATACACCTTCGCACTTTTCAAGTGCGTGGTTACTGTTACCTTTGAATTTGAACGGCACTCATGCCGTTTTAATTATTCAAAGGTGTAAAATATATATTTGAAACGGGTTTAAACACTTATTATGATTGTATAGTATATTACAAGAACAAAAGAAGATGAAGTTCAATTCTACACAAAATGATTATTCAAATAACGGATGTTTGTTTTTATATGATATGTTTTCACTTTTTTCATTATTTGCGACTGCGTTTGGTATTGCTTTTTCTATTGTAGGCACAACTCTTTATACTCATGTTGGTGAATATGAAAACTTTTTTGATGATTCTGACGCTGACGCGGATGATGACAATGAAGAGTCCGAAGATGATGACGCAGACGATGAAAAAGAACCAGAAGAATACGACCATTTGTATTATGACGAATTGGATAGCTTGGAAGACCGTGTATTGGAAAAGGAAGATTTAGAAAAGTTGGCGACTGTTGTGGTGAGAGAAAAGACGCCAAATGGTGAAGTGGTTATGACATATAATCATAAAACCGAATCATTTGAATATTATTGTGACGATAAGAATGTGAAATATATGGTATTGGATACTGTCGCAAGAAAATTTACAATTGATAACAAGTGTAAGTCTATTTGTGTGAATTACAAGGCAGAGTTTGAAAGGGCAAAGGTGGCGATTATGGCAGACCAAGTGACAACTACATCGGTGGCTGCTACGGCTGCTAGTGCTAATGCTAATGCTAATGCTAATGTGGTAAATGTGACTGCTGCGGCTGAAGGTGTTCTTGCGCCTGTGTCACATGCGCCTGCTCTTGAGCCAGAGCCAGCTGTTCCAAAACGCTCTATTTATGCCAAGTTTAAGAATTACAATTCAACTGGCGGAAGTAAGAAGAAGGAAGAAGTATCAAGTGTTGAGGTGGATGCGAATGGAAAAGCGACAGTTACAAAGAGTGAAAAGATTTATATTTTAACTGAAAAGGCAAATCGTTTTACATACAAGGGACGCGTATCAAATTATAAAGACCCTAATGCGGTTGAAGTAACAAATACTGTATATAAAAAAACTATTGATTTCGCAACATTCAAGCAAACTGTATGTAATCAAAATAAAGAAAAGGAAAAGGATGTGTAATAGGATTTGGGTTATCGTATGCCTTCGCACTTTTCAAGTGCGTGGTTACTGTTACCTTTGAATTTG
>Ga0172373_10009970_pt1 | contig 11669 bp, 8 predicted proteins | sample Lak10m_2_FD_114546 | JGI IMG/M metagenome (GOLD analysis project Ga0172373, IMG submission 114546) | Freshwater microbial communities from Kabuno Bay, South-Kivu, Congo - kab_092012_10m | ecosystem: Environmental > Aquatic > Freshwater > Lake | place: Democratic Republic of the Congo: South-Kivu... | reverse complement strand
GGCAGGCAGCCGATATCGATCACATCCGCGCCGTCACGCCGATAGTCCCGGGCACGGCGGAGAATGCCATCAACATCGAGCTGGGGGGCCTCGACAATCTCTGCAAAGATGTGCAGTTCGTAGCGGGAAATATCCGGCTTCTTTTTCGCCTTGCCGAAGAATTCCGGCAGGTCGTGCAGTTCATCCGGACCCCGCTCCACGGGGATGCCCAGGTCGCCGGAGAGTTCATCAAGATCACCGCGGCAGCGACCTGGGACGATGATTCGATCGGCGTCGCCAATGTCTTTCAAACGGCGGCGAATCATGTCGGCCGTCATCAGGGCTGCGACGGTAATGCCTAGCGGGTGAACCTTCCAAAGGAAATCCGGTTCCATTTCCTCCAGTGTCCGACGCAACTGCTTTTCAGCCAGCTTGCCGGTGAGAAACAGGATGTGTTCGGGCATGGAGCAGGCAAGGAAAACGGCGCAACTTTGAAGATGCGGGATTATACCAACCTGGGTCCCGGCATCCCGGCGCAGAAGGGGGCGAAGCTAATCTCGACTTGGCAGGAGGATTTCGCCGACGTTTCGTTCGATGATTTGGGCGATGTCTTCCATCGGCAGGTCATTGGCGTCGTTACCAAACGGGTTTTCGACCTCCTCTGCCAGAATCTCAAGGCTACCGAGAACGTAGAACATGAAGGTGGAAAAGAGAGCCGTCCAGTAACCAAACTCGGGGACAAACAGGAAAGGCATCGCCACGATGTAGGCAAAGATGAATTTCTTGATGAACAGGTTGTAGGAGTAAGGAATTGGGGTCCGTTTGATGCGCTCGCATCCCCCGCAAATATCTGCCAAGGCGGTCAAGTCATTGTTGAGATTGCGAACATGGACCGGCAACAGATCACCTGCGCGGCAAAGCTGTTCGACATGGTTGAACAAGACGACCGAAATGGCATTGGGTCCATGCCTTACGGGACCATGGAAAACTTGCGGATTGTCACGAAGGTGTTCGATCAGGGCCCACGGAAAAGAGGTAATGGCCGCGGACAGGGGTGATCGGGCCGGGTGGGTGTCCGCAAGGTAGGCGTTAAGTTTAAATGCCAAATTTCGTGAGGTATTGACCAATTGGCCCCAAAACCGGCGCCCTTCCCACCAACGCTCATAAGCCGTATTGGTACGAAACACCAGCAACAGGGAAATAACGAAACCAAGCAGTGAATGAACAATGGTGGCTGTTCGGAGGTGGCCCGGGAAGATATTGGCATTAAGGTAAGCGATCCCGGCCGTGAACAGCGCGATGGTCACCATATTGGGCAACAGTCGCCGAAAGGTATCGCTCTTGTGGAATTTGAAGATCAAACCCCACCAAGACTTGGGGTTGTAGCTAATCACCTTGTGATTGACGGCGGACGGTCGTTGGTGAGGTCCGAATTACGATGCGCACCAAGACCGACATTACCGGGAATCAATCTTGCCGCCACTACACATCAAGATTGGCGACTTCTAGCGCGTTGCGCTCAATGAAATCGCGGCGCGGCTCAACCTGATCGCCCATCAGGGTGGTGAAGATTTCGTCGGCGGTGATGGCATCTTCTATCCTGACCTGAAGCAAGCGGCGTGTATTGGCGTCTAGCGTGGTTTCGAAGAGCTGATCCGGGTTCATCTCACCGAGGCCCTTGTAGCGCTGAATGTGTTGTCCGCGACGGGCTTCCGACATCATCCAGGCGAAGGCCGCCCCGAAATCCCGCACCCTCTCCCGACGCTCGTCGGCCGCGACATAGCTCTCTGGTCCGAACAGGCCCTCGGTCATCTGGGCAAAACCGGATAGACGCCGATAATCGTTGGAGTGGAAAAATCCGGCACCCAGTTCGAAATGTTTGTAGACACCATGCAGTCGTTTGGTTACTCGCAAGCGGAACGTTTCCGGCTGATCACCGAATTCAGGCTCCAGCATGAACCCTGCGCCCGGCTCCTTGCCGTTCAGACATTCCAGCAGCTTGGCAATCCAGGCTTCGGTTGCCGGCCGATCACCCAGGCTGGCCGGGTCAATGGGGGGAAGTTCCGCCAGGGCATTCAGCAGTGTCTCGTCATAGCGGTGAGCAAGGCGATCGATCAGTGATCTGACCGCCAGGTAATCGCGGGCCAGCTTTTCGAGTCCGGGCCCCTGAATGGGAGGGGTCACTTCGCTGGCGTGAAGGCGGGTTTTCTCCAGTGCCAACTGCAACAGATAGTTGTTCAGTTCGTTGTCATCCTTGACGTATTGCTCCTGCTTACCCTTTTTGACCTTGTACAAGGGTGGTTGGGCGATATAGATGTAGCCGCGCTCGATCAATTCCGGCATCTGCCGGTAAAAGAAGGTCAGCAGTAGTGTTCGAATGTGCGAGCCGTCGATGTCGGCATCGGTCATGATGATGATACGGTGATAGCGCAGCTTGTCGGGATCGTATTCCTCGCGCCCGATACCGCAGCCCATGGCAGTGATCAGTGTGCCGACCTCCTCCGACGAGATCATGCGGTCGAAGCGGGCCCGTTCCACGTTGAGGATCTTGCCCTTCAGGGGCAGGATGGCTTGGGTACGACGGTCGCGCCCCTGCTTGGCGGAGCCGCCGGCGGAATCTCCTTCGACGATGAACAGTTCGGACAGTGCCGGGTCCTTTTCCTGGCAGTCTGCAAGTTTTCCCGGCAACCCGGCAATATCCAGCGCCGTCTTGCGCCGGGTCATTTCCCGAGCCTTGCGGGCCGCTTCCCGGGCGCGGGCGGCATCGATCATTTTGTTGGCAATCAGTTTGCCGATGCCGGGGTTCTCCAGCATGAATTCCTGAAATTTTTCGCCCATGGCCGATTCGACTACCGGCTTGACCTCGGAAGAGACCAGCTTGTCCTTGGTCTGGGAGGAGAACTTGGGATCGGGAACCTTGACCGAGAGTATGGCGGTCAAGCCTTCCCTGGCATCATCGCCGGAGGTATCGACCTTATGTTTCTTTAACAGCGCCTGGTCTTCGATGTACTGGTTCAAGGTACGGGTCAGGGCGCCGCGGAATCCTGCCAGATGGGTGCCGCCATCTCGTTGCGGAATGTTGTTGGTGAAGCAGTAAATGCTTTCCTGATAGGAGTCATTCCACTGCAGTGCAGCCTCCACCGTAATGCCGTCCTTTTCGGTCGAGAAATAGAAGACCTTGTCGAACAGTGGGGTCTTGTTCTTGTTCAGATGTTCCACGAAAGCGCGAATGCCGCCTTCGAATTCGAAGGTGTCGCTCTTTTCGGTGCGCTCGTCGGTCAGGATGATGCGAACGCCCGAGTTGAGAAAGGAGAGTTCCCGCAGGCGCTTGGAGAGCAGTTCGTAGTGGAATTCGATGTTGGAGAAGGTGTCAGCGCTGGGCTTGAAGTGAACGATCGTCCCCGTGGTGTCAATGTCGCCGATTGGTGCGAGAGGTGCCTGAGGCACACCATGCACGTAGAACTGCTGGTATCGCTTGCCGTTACGATGAATTTCCAGGGTCAGGGATTCCGAGAGGGCGTTGACGACCGAGACACCCACACCATGCAGTCCGCCGGAGACCTTGTAGGAATTGTCATCGAACTTTCCGCCGGCATGCAGGACCGTCATGATGACTTCCGCTGCGGAGCGGCCTTCCTCCTGGTGAATATCGACGGGTATGCCACGACCATCATCGCTCACCGTGATGGACTCGTCCGCATGGATGGTGACACAGACGTTCTTGCAATAGCCGGCCAGGGCCTCATCGATGGCGTTATCGACGACCTCGAAGACCATGTGATGCAGACCGGTACCGTCATCGGTATCGCCGATATACATGCCGGGACGCTTGCGGACCGCATCCAGTCCCTTGAGGACCTTGATGGAATTGCTATCGTAATCGGTGGGGTTTGCAGTATTGGTCATGGATTTTGTGCCTGGGTTACCCGGCCTTGTGCGATCTGAAACACAGCCGCATCGCCGGATACGCCCTCTTCGATGATTTCGCGCCCGGTGGCGGTGATGAAAAATTGGGTCAAGCGACCCCGCAATAGCTCCAGAAGAATTCTTTTGTTGGGTACGTCGAGTTCGGAGGCAACATCGTCAATCAGAACACAGCCGGCAGATCCCGCTCGTTCTTCCATCAGTCTGGATTGAGCCAGCAGGAGTGCGTAGACCAAAAGCTTCATCTGCCCACGGGACACATAGGCTTTGACCGGGCGGTGGTTGAGCAGAATGGAGAAGTCCCCTTTATGGGGGCCGGACTGCGTGTAGCCATAACGAAGGTCCGCAGAGATGTCGCCTTCCAGGACCTGATCCAATGGTCGGGAAACGTCCCAGCCCGCCTGGATGCGCAACTCAAAATGCGGGTTGGTGAAGAAGCGTCCCCCTATCTCGTGAAACAAAGGTGCGAGGCGCTCAAGGTAATTCGAGCGGGTCTCGTGGATCATTATACCGTAACGGGTAAGCTCCTGATTCCAAGGCGCCAATTCCCGCGCCTTGCCGCTCCTGAGCAGGGCATTACGGTGATTCAGGGCCTTGGTATAGCGTCGCCAGTAATCCAGATAGCGCGGGTCATGATGGAAGACGCCGAAATCCAGAAAATGACGCCGTAACTTGGGCGCGCCTTCCAGTAGCGCGATACCCGCGGGCTGAATCACCAGGAGTGGAAAGGCTTGCAGAAGTTCGGCGCTCGATTGGGCGACTCGCCCGCCGACATGGATCTCACGTTTGCTGCGTGCCACCCGGACTCCGATGGGAAGGCTGGCGCTCTGTCCCGGCGGGGTAACCTTGCCTGCTACGGTCAATTCGGGTCGGTCGAACTGGATCAACTGGTTGATCTGTGAGGTGCGGAAGGAGCGTGCGCGACCCAGCAAATAGATGGCTTCGAGCAGGGAGGTCTTGCCGCTCGCGTTATCACCGACAACGTAATTGAGTCCGGGCCGCGGTTCCAGGGTAAGGGGCTGAAGATTACGGAGCCCGATGGCATCCAGCTTGACCAGGGCCATGACAGTCCCGGTTTATAGGGCGGATGAGAGGGTTACAGCCGCATCGGCATGACAACATACCTGAACCGGGAGTCCGCCGTATCCTCGACTAGACAGCTATTGGCTGCCTCGGTGAAGGAGAGGCGAACCTGATCCGAGTCGATGTGGTTGATTGCATCCAGCAAATAACCCGCATTGAATCCGACCGAGACCGGGCCGCCCTGGGCTTCGATAGTCAGCCGTTCCTCGGCCTCCTCATGCTCCGAGTTCTGGGCCTTGAGAACCAAAAGCCCGGTTGGGTCAACTTCGAGGCTGATGCTCTTCAGCTTTTCACTGGTCAACAGGGAAACCCGGCTCAAGGCTGACTTGATTTCCTCCTTGTCGGCCAGGTAAGAGCGTGCAAGCTCTTTTGGCATCACCCGTTGATAATCCGGGTAGCGACCCTCGATCAGTTTGGCCGAGAACGTCACCTGTCCCAAATTGACCCGGATGGTGTTGGGAGAAATTTGTATCGTGAGTGAATCATCCGCATCCCCAAGCAAGCGGGATAGCTCCTGGATCCCCTTGCGCGGCACAATGATTTGCCGATTTTCGGAAAAGGCGGTAGCCAGGGTTTCCTGATAGACCGACAGGCGGTGGCCATCCGAAGCCACTGTTCGCAGCGTCTGGCCTTCCAGATCGATCAGCAGGCCATTCAAATAGGAACGGACATCTTGCTGAGCCATGGCAAACAGGGTTTTGTCCAGCGCTGAGCGCAGGCTCTCGCAGGGCAAGGTGACTTCCAAATCCGTGGATCCGGAATCAAAGGCGGGATAGTTTTCGACGGGCAGAGTCGTGAGGTTGAAGCGGCTGCGTCCGGAGCGGACTGACAGACGGTCATCGACATGTTCCAGAGTGACCTCGCTTCTCTCCGGTAGCAGGCGAAATATGTCGAGTAATTTGCGAGCGGGAACGGTGATGGATCCCTCCACCCCGGAGTCAACCGGCACCCGCGAGAGGAGCTGGACTTCAAGGTCGGTACCCGTCATCTCCAGATGACCATCACCCAAGTGCAGCAACACATTGGACAAAATCGGGAGTGTCTGGCGTTTTTCTATGACCCCCGTGACTTGAGACAGCGGGGTGAGCAAGGTCTCGCGGGCGATGGAAAGCTTCATGCAGTCGTACCAGATAGAAGTGAATTGAATAGGGCGGGATCTTAGGCGGAGAGGGTGCGCTTGAGGTTGCTGTAATCCTCGGCAAACTTGCTGTCGCTCTCCTTGAGTTCCTGAACCTTGCGACAGGCGTGCAGCACGGTGGTGTGGTCCCGCCCGCCAAAAAGTTGCCCAATTTCCGGCAGACTGTGATTGGTCAGGTCCTTGGCCAGGGCCATGGCGGCCTGCCGGGGGCGGGTCACCGAGCGGGTCCGCTTGGCGGACAGGAGGTCGGCGACCCTGATCTTGAAATACTCCGCCACCGTCTTCTGTATGTTCTCCACGTTGACCAGGCGATCCTGAAGTGCGATCAGATCCCTCAGCGCATCGCGGGCGAAATCCAGGGTAATGGGTTTGCCGGTGAAATGGGCGTTGGCTATGACCCTGCGCAGAGCGCCCTCCAGTTCGCGGATATTCGAACGGATGCGTTTGCCGATGAAGAATGCCACTTCATCCGGAAGGTCGACGCCGGCGTGGATGGCCTTGCTCATCAAAATGGCAACCCGGGTTTCCAGGTCGGGTGGCTCCACTGCAACGGGCAGGCCCCAGCCGAAGCGTGATTTCAGTCGTTCCTCCAGGCCCTTGATTTCCTTGGGGTACCGATCGCAGGTGAGAACCACCTGATGCTTGTTTTCCAGCAAGGTATTGAAGGTATGGAAGAATTCTTCCTGTGACCGTTCCTTGCCGGCGAAAAACTGGATGTCATCAATTAGCAGGGCGTCCACCGTCCGGTAGAAGTCCTTGAAGGCATTGATGGCATTGTGCTGGAGGGCCTTCACCATATCCGAGACAAACCGCTCGGAATGGAGATAAATGATATTGGCGGCCGGATTGGCCTTGAGAATCTCGTTTCCGATCGCGTGCATCAGATGGGTCTTGCCCAGGCCGACACCCCCGTAGATGAAGAGTGGGTTGTAGGCGCGCCCCACGTTCTGAGCGACCTGGTGTGAAGCCGCCTTGGCCAGCTGGTTCGATTTTCCTTCGACGAAATTATCGAAGGTAAAGGCCGGATTCAGGTTGTTGGGTAGGCTCTTGCGGCGCGGGCTGGGTTTTCTTGCGGCGCTTTCCCTGTCACCAGGGTCGCTGGTTGCTACCGGTTCCTGCGGTCGGGTGCCAATCTCGAGTAATACTCTTGCCGGCGGGTTATTTTGGGCGGCCAGAACCTCTTCAATCCGACTGAAAAAATGCTGTCTGACCCAGTCGAGAACAAACTTGTTGGGGGCCAGCAGTTTAAGTTGGCCGGGCTGCTCGACCGGTTGCAGGGGTCGAATCCAGGTATTGAATTGTTGCGGTGGCAGTTCGCCCTCAAGGCGACTCAGGCATTGAGTCCAGACCAGGCTCATGTGGGGCAGCGCCGGAGGGGTGGGCAATTGGGTTGAAAATCAGGCATGGAGACGCGATCAGTCACGCAGTTGGGCCGATAATATAACCTATCGTCCAGATGGCCGCAGGAAAGATTGACACGGGCTCGGCGGGTGCTTTAGGATTCCGACCCTTTTGTAGCATCGGTTCGCAAGGCAGTCATCATGAAAAGAACTTACCAGCCCAGCAAGATCAAGCGTGTACGTACCCACGGATTCCGTGCTCGTATGAAGACCCGCGGTGGCCGCCTGGTCATCAATGCGCGTCGTGCCAAGGGACGCAAGCGCCTCACCGTCTAAAGGCTTGCCCCGCTCGGATTTCAGATTTCCGCGAACCTGTCGGTTAACCACGGCAAGCGCCTATCAGCAGGTATTCGCGAACGCGATCAAATCTTCGGATAGCTATCTTACAGTCCTCGCCAGACCCAATGGCGCGGATGATTCCAGATTGGGCCTTGCCATCTCGAAGCGAAGCATCCGTCTGGCCAGTGATCGAAATCGGGTCAAACGACTTACTCGTGAAAGCTTCAGGTTGCATCAACATGAACTGGCCGGTCTCGATTTCGTCGTCATGGCCCGCACCGCCGCATCAGAAGCAGGCAATGAAATACTTTCCCGCTCATTGCACAGACACTGGTCTCGTCTGGTGAAGCAATGCAGGCCATCCTCGTCGTCCTCATCAAGTTCTACCGATATCTGATCAGTCCTTGGGTGGGACATCATTGCCGTTTTGAACCGACCTGCTCTGCCTATGCTCTAACCGCGATCGAGCGGTTCGGCGCCCTGCGTGGCTCTGGCCTTGCAGCGAAGCGCCTCTCCAAGTGTCATCCATGGCACGAGGGTGGAATCGATCCCGTACCTGAAAAGAAACCGGAAATAACAAATGGATAACGCAAGGTTCGTACTGATCGTCTTCTTCTTCTTCCTGAGCACAATGCTGTATCAGCAATGGCAGGCAGATTACGGTCCCAAGCCCGCAGCTACTGCAGGCCAGGTCGGCGTCGGCTCGCCGGCAAGCCCGGACGTGCCGGTTTCAACCGGGTCTGCTGCCAGCGCAGGTTCCCCTGCGACCCAGGCAGAAAATCTGGTCAGCCTGCAGCGTATTCAGGTCAAGACCGACGTGGTCCGGATGGAGGTCGACACGGAGGGTGGAGATATTCGGCTGCTCGAACTGTTGAATTACCCTCAAGCCAAGGATGCTCCGGATAGCCCGGTACAACTCTTCACGGACAAGGATCTGGTGTTCGTGGCGCAGAACGGTTTTATCGGTGATGAGGCGTCAGCCCCTAACCATCACAGCCAATGGCAGGCCCAGGCATCCACTTTTAACTTGGCAGAGGGGCAGAACGAATTGAGAGTCCCGCTGACCTGGACCAGCCCGCAAGGCGTGACCGTCACCAAGACCTACATCCTGAATCGTGGCAGCTACGATGTGCATCTGGAACATCAGGTCGCCAATAACAGCGCGACTCCCTGGACGGGTCGCCAGTATGTCCAGTTGCAGCGCAAGGATCCCGGTGACAAGAATAAGGATCAGATGGTCCGTACCTATACGGGTGGCGTTCTCTACACGCCCGAGGACAAGTACAAGAAAATCACCTTCAAGGACATGGCCGGGGAAAACCTGGACACGAAGTCCAAGGATGGCTGGATCGCCATGATCCAGCACTATTTCGTCGCAGCGTGGATTCCGACCAGCGGTGAGGAGAACGGCTTTTATACCAAGGCATTGTCCGATGAACACTTTGTCATTGGCGCCTATAGTCCGGTACTCGATGTTCCTGCGGGGGCATCCAAAGCCTTCCAGTCACAGTTGTTTGCCGGACCGAAGCTTCAGCGTGTGCTGGAGACAACGGCGCCGGGTCTGGATCTCACTGTCGACTATGGTGCTCTGACCATCATCGCCAAGCCCATCTTCTGGTTGCTGGAGCAGTTCCACAAGGTCTTCAATAATTGGGGCTGGGCCATCATTTTTGTGACGTTAACCCTGAAGGCCCTGTTTTTCCGTCTGTCTGCCGCAAGCTATCGATCCATGGCCAATATGCGGAAACTCCAGCCCAAGCTGGCGGAACTGAAGGAGCGTTTTGGCGGTGACAAGCAAAAGCTGAATCACGCCATGATGGACATGTATCGCAAGGAGAAGGTGAATCCTCTGGGCGGATGTCTGCCCATTCTGGTTCAGATTCCGGTGTTCATCTCGCTCTACTGGGTATTGATTGAAACGGTTGAAATGCGTCAGGCTCCCTTCATTGGTTGGCTGACCGATCTTTCATCGAAGGATCCGTATTTCATCCTGCCGTTGCTGATGGGTGTATCCATGTTTATCCAGCAGCGCTTGAGCCCACCGCCATCTGATCCCCTGCAGGCGAAGATCATGCAGTTCTTCCCCGTGATGTTCACCGGGTTCTTTGCCTTCTTTCCCTCAGGCCTGGTGCTTTACTGGGTTGTGAACAACGTCCTCTCGATCCTCCAGCAGTGGTACATCAACAAAACCATTGGCGCGGCGATCCCGGCAAAGACCTGACGGCCCCTATCTGACTAACATCAAGGCGGGTTGGGTGGAGACACTCACCCGCCTTTTGTTTATGCCATGACTTCACATCAAAGCACGATAGCTGCGATAGCGACGCCTCCGGGGCGGGGCGGTGTCGGAGTTATCCGAGTCTCCGGGGAGGCGGTCCCCTCCATCGCTGCGGCCTTGCTTGGCAGGGATTTGATTCCACGGCATGCCCATCTGGTCACCTTCAAAAGCGCCATCGATGAGCCAATAGACCAGGGTCTGGCGATCTACTTTCCGGCGCCGAATTCCTTTACCGGCGAGGATGTGCTTGAACTTCACGCCCACGGTAGTCCAGTGGTGCTGGACATGCTCCTGCAACGTCTGCTGGAGTTGGGCGCTCAGGCCGCCCGGCCGGGCGAATTCAGTGAGCGGGCCTTTCTTAATGACAAAATTGATCTGGCCCAGGCCGAAGCCATTGCCGATCTGATCGAGTGCAGCACGGAAAGCGCAGCCCGATCAGCCCAACGCTCGCTTCAAGGTGAATTTTCTCGCCGGGTCAACCACTTTGTGGAATCGCTCATCCAGTTGCGTCTCTACATTGAGGCATCAATCGATTTCGTCGATGAGGACATAGAATTCCTGACCGTCGGTCATATCGATAGGCAGCTGGAAGGATTGCTTGACCAGCTTGAAATCCTCCGGGCCTCCGCCCATCAGGGACAGCTACTGCGGGATGGCATGACCCTGGTGATCGCTGGTCGGCCCAATGCCGGTAAATCAAGTCTGCTGAATAGTCTGACGGGTCGCGATAGCGCCATCGTGACTTCGATTGCCGGCACAACCCGCGATACGCTGAAGGAATTCATCCAGATTGACGGGCTGCCCTTGCATGTCATCGATACGGCTGGGCTCCGCGAACACGGCGCCGATGAGGTGGAGCTGGAAGGAATGCGACGCGCCAGGGCCGAAATTGCCGCGGCCGATCATGTCTTGCTGCTGATTGATGACACTGAGCCGGACGACAATGATTCATTGTTGGCCGAGTTCCCTTCGCATTTGCCGTTGACGCGGGTACACAACAAGATAGATCTCAGCGGACACCCCACGGGATGTCACCGTACTGACGCGGGGACGGTCATTCATTTGTCCCTGAAAACCGGCGAGGGATTGGAGTTGCTGACCCGCCACCTGAAGCAGTGTGCAGGTTACGCCGGCGCGGGTGACGGTGCCTTTATGGCGAGAAGGCGTCATCTTGATGCGATTGATCGGGCGCTAACGGCCATTCGCAACGCAATGCACCATTTCAAGGCCGGGGTGTTGGAGTTACTCGCAGAAGAACTGCGGATTGCACAGCACGCACTGGCGGAGATTACCGGCGAGTTCACCAGCGACGATCTGCTGGGTCGCATCTTTGCGGATTTCTGCGTCGGCAAGTAACCGGAAAAAATCCGTCATTACTAGGTCCGGGAAGTCTCCGGGCCGATTCGATCCGATTTCCCCCATCCAGTCCCCACGACAGTCAGCCTGTCAGTTGTGGGCGGATACCCGCCATGCTTGGGTGCTGCCCTAATGGTGGCGTAGTTACCCGAATCTGCAGCACGCGGAGACGGAAGGTGATCGCGAGCGGCAGCGTTGATAGTTGCCAAAAAAAACGCGCTGTCCCGTGAGG
>Ga0172373_10009967_pt1 | contig 11671 bp, 27 predicted proteins | sample Lak10m_2_FD_114546 | JGI IMG/M metagenome (GOLD analysis project Ga0172373, IMG submission 114546) | Freshwater microbial communities from Kabuno Bay, South-Kivu, Congo - kab_092012_10m | ecosystem: Environmental > Aquatic > Freshwater > Lake | place: Democratic Republic of the Congo... | reverse complement strand
TTTTTATAGACCCCGGATTTAGAGTAGATTAAGACTAGTGCTAGACTAGATTTAGAGTAGATTAAGACTAGTGCTAGATTGTATAGAATCCCGAGCCGCTGTGCTCCGGGATTTTTTTATTATCTTTTTTGCACTCGTAGAGAAACGCAGTTTCGTTGTGTATTCTGGGACGAAACGAAGTTTTATCTGCGGCAACGAGCCTACAAAGTATTTGTATCTGCGGCAACGAGCCTTTTCGCAGACAACGAAGTTGTGTCTGGGGCCTTGGCGACTCAGGCTTTTGGGTTACAAAGTATTTGTGTCTGGGCCTCTGGTAGGCCACGAAGTGGCGTGGGGGTGTTTTAAATCTACCAGCTAGAGGTCTGTCTATCGACCATTTTTTAATTACACCATTTTAGGATGGATTAGGAGGTGGTTGCCAGAGGGCCCTGCAGGCGAAAAAATTTCATTTTTTTCAGACTCTCCCTCACGGCCAGAACTCAACGTAGAGTTTCCAGACGTCTACACTTCTCTCCCTCTTCTAGTCTCTTTTTAGAGAAAATAGGGTTTGTCGGGTCGCCCCGCCGTCTCGCACGACGTGCAATCATTCGTAAGGCTCTTAGAAAAAATGCAAAAAACCCGGGACTTCCCCCGGGTTTTTCTTTTTTCTTAGTGTTCCTGTTATTTTTTAGGCAAATTTAGACTTAGGCACGAGATATGACTTCGTCATGTACGCGTACAGGGCAATGTGACTTCGTCACACACGCGGCCACGCGCTAAATCACGTTTGCGCTTGACACGTCGTCGAACATCTACTAGAATCGGCGCTGGAGAGCAGTGGCGGCAAGAGATGTGACTTCGTCACACACGCGGCCACGGCTTGAATCATCTTCTCTCTTGACAAGTCGTCGAACATCTACTAAAATAGGCGCAGGAGAGTAAGACCCCCTCGCAATATGACTCTGTGCACAGTGCAGCCACTCGCTAAATCAAACTGACGCTTGACAATAGTTCGTCGATCTACTACTCTGGCGCCGTGGGAGTAGAGGGAGGTCTGCAATGAGACTCTGTGCTCAGTGCAGCCACTCGCTAAATTCATTTTACGCTTGACAAGTGATCGTCGAAGTACTACTGCGGCGCCGGCGGGAGTAGAGGGAGCAAGAGATGAGACTTCGTCTCGCACGCGGCCAGGCACGAAAGTGAGAAGACGCTTGACAATAGTTCGTCGATCTACTACTGCTGGCGCAGGGGAGTAGAGGGAGGTCTGCAATGAGACTTCGTCTCGCACGCGGCCACTCGCTAAATTCATTTTACGCTTGACAAGTGGTCGTCGATCTACTACTGCTGGCGCAGGGGAGTAGAGGGAGGTCTGCAATGAGACTTCGTCTCGCACGCGGCCACTCGCTGAATCGCGTTTCCACTTGACAATAGTTCGTCGATCTACTACTTTGGCGCGCTGCAGGGCAGCGGGGGGTCAAAAAAGCCTATAGTTTCAACAGTTTGGGGGGAGGGTGAAACAACATGGAATCGTGATGAAGGTGCAGATTGTTGTGTAGTTTCAAAGGCTTAGGGGGCCGGGCACCTCGGTGTCTAAACTGTTGATTTAGAAGGATTTTAGCAGGTCGGTGACCGTGCGCTCGAGCGTCTCGTTCTGGCGCTCAATTTCGGCAATCTCGCTCTGTAGACTCTCAATCTGCGCCAGCAGTTCTGAGACACGATTGCGACGCTCGGTCATAATTCCGCGCAGTTCGTCTAAGAACGAGTCGAGTCGCGCGGTAATCTCTGTGTTGCTAGCCATATTACACCGCGCTAATTTCTATGATGTCGCCTCTCCAATACGCCTTCAGCGTTTCCACGATTTGCTCCCAGCTTTCAAAGACAAAGTTTGGATCGTCAGGATTTCCCTCACACCAAACACCGTCATCGCCCTCGTCCTCGCAAACAACGCTAAAGTTCGAGGAATCATTAAAGTCTCCGTAGCACTCAATTCCGTCTATCAGTCTCATCTTCATCATTTCAGTTCTCCTCAGTAGATTACGGGAAGGTTGATTTCTCTAATTAGTTGAATGTATTCGTCTTTTATTTCTTGCAGAGTAGATTACGGGAAGGTTGATTTCTCTAATTAGTTGAATGTATTCGTCTTTTATTTCTTGCAGACGGTGCGGCCAGTAGTCTATATCCAGTTCCGCATCAGTTATTGCCTCACGCAGTGCCTCCGGAATTGGCTCATTCTTCAGCGCCAATTCCGCAATCTCATATGTAGCGTTACGGAGATTGACTTGCGCCCGGATATATTCACGATAGGCTTCTGCTAGGTTGCTGTCCAGTCTGTCACGTTCAGTAACGTCTATCATTTCAGTTCCCCCTAAAGATCGCGACCGGCAAAAGACTGAGCCTAACACTCCGCCTTTTCTCAATCTGGCCCTCTTGGCCTTCGAGTGCAAGAAAATCCGCGATTGCATGGCGGCCCTCGTCTCTTGCCGGTAAGCTTGTATCGCATAAAGCTACGAGTGTTGCAAGAGGAATATTTTTTTTATTTATCAAGGAGTTAGGCGCCAGGGCGCCGCCCCACCTAACTCTTTGCTTTAGCTGTGATTTTTATAATCCAGTCAATCAACAGCGCGATCAAAACGAACGGCGCAATGAGCAGCAGAAAGAAAATTACCAGCCCATCAACTGACATCGGCTTGTCCTCTGCTTTAGGACGACCGCTTTGAGCCGACGCGCGCATCCAATATACACCGCTCTTATGGCTCTTTGGCTTCATTCCACCTTGGCGCATGGTTCTCTCCCCTTTTGTCTTGTATAGCAGGCCGCGCCTAGAGATGCAAGCAAAATCTTTTGTTTGTATTCAAAACTTTAGGAGCGGGAGCGCCCCGCCCTGCAACCCCTTGATATACAAGGGGTTTTGGGCGTGCATCTAGCATAGCACGATCAGCCGCCGGGTAACGCAAGCGACACGGATTTGCTTTGACCATTTAACGCCGGGTCTGGAATCTTTTCTGAGCCGAGGCGATAGGCGGGTGTGGCCTTGCAGCCACACCCTCTGTTTTTAGGCTTGAGCGGCCTTGACAAACGCGATGACGGACGCAATCGCTTCCTTGGTCGCACCCATGAAACCCTCGACCGCAAACGGGGCGATGGCTTCCAGTTCGTTCAGAAGGTCTTTTTTGCTCGGACCCTCCTCACGCTTCGCCTTGGCAGCCTTCGGGGCGGCGACATACGCGCCTTCCCGAACCAGCTTCGACCGGACCGACCGGACCGGCTTGCCGAGTTCGGCCGCGATGGTCTCGAGACCTTCGTTGCCGAGTTCCTCGTAACGGGCGAGCAGACGCTCGACCATTTCCGAGGTGTAGTTTTCCGCTTTCGCGGCCTTCGCACGTTCAGCCATTGGAACCTCCGTTGTTGGCTGTTTCTCTCTCAGTAAAAACACCATACGCGAGCGCGAGGCAACATGCAAGAAAAATGTTTCGTGTGTTTTCAAGGGCTTGGGGGTTTGCGGCAAAAAAGATTATGCTGTGTTTTCAAAGGCTTAGCCGCCGGGGCGCCGGGGCGGCTAACTCATTGATAGTTTGTGCTTTTGTTTGCGGGTATAGCGGGTTTTATCGCGTATGACGCGCGGCTTTGTGGCGTTGCTGCGACTCATCGCCGCAGCAACCGGATTGCGAGGTTTTGGTAGTTTAAGCCTAATTCGCATTTAAGCCTCCAGTTTTTGATTGACGCGAATTGCATTGAGGCAAATCATCCCAGCCCGACGAATTGCAGCGATTACTGGTTTTGCGTCATCAAAGGCAATTACCGGCAAACCGCGGAATTGACGTAGATTAAGCAGACGTTTAATCTTCCGCACCTTTAGAGTTCCATCTGGAATACCATTCTCCGAGCCGTCAATTGGGCGATGGAGAATAGAGTGAAAGTGTAGGCCGTGCATTTCCAGAAAATCAAAATCTTCTTGCTCCATTGCACGGGCTGTGCAAATGACGACATAATTCTCTGTTCTGTCTAGAGCCTTAAAGGTTTCCGCTAAGGGCAGCAGCGTATCGCGCATGATATTAGCACGGGTTTTATTGCGGAAATACCCTTGCAAATCAAGAGTGCCATCCGCTCGATTAGGCGTGCGATGCTTAGAGTTGACGAGCGTTTCGTCTAGATCAAAAACCACGATGCGTTTCATAGGCTGTCTCCTAGTTGGTGAACGTTTATCGCATAGGGGGAGAAGGTTGTCAACGCCTATTTTACTTCGTAAAATCAAAGGTTTAGCGGCCGGGGCGCCCCCGCGTGTAACCTCTTGATTACACGCGGTTTTTTGGTGGCCTAGGCGGCCACCAACGTATTTCGCCCGTCAATTCCGAGCCGAGTATTAATCTTTTTCCAAACTGAACCGGCTAATTCCGACGGACGCGAAACAACAGGCATTGGCTTTTTGCGACGAAGCGCCTTTAGCAGAATATCGCTTTCAATTAGGCAATCGTGCCAGGCAATATGCCGTTCTTCAAAGTCAGCCTGTTTCATTTCCCAGCGATAGGCACTTTCCGCGCTGGTCGAAATGTATTTGCCCGAGGCCGTCGGTTGCGCCTTGTAATTGAGCGGAACCGACTCACCCCAAAAGTCCCAAATGTCCATGATTTCAACACGTTGCGCCATCCAGCGAATGTCGCTTGTGCCCATTAGCACGTTGAATGTATGCGGCAAATATTTGAAGTCAAAAGCCGCATTATAGGCACACGCAATTACGCGATGGCCCGCCGCTTGCAATTCGGAGATTTGTCTATTGTATTCGTTGCGAACCTCGACAATAGTTGCCGGACGAATAAGCTGCGAATAGGCGTCATCAAAGTAATGACCCAATTTGTCAGCGTAGAAAGGAACGTCATAGCGGAAAGCCTCACGAATAACAAACGAGCCTTTGTTATATTCGCGCCCTCTTTTGTCGATGATACGCCAGCCAATATCAAAAGCAATGCGCTTTCGCATTGTCGTTTCAATATCCGTGATGGCGAACAGAGTTGGTTTGATAAGCATTTTGCTTCCTTTTGCATTTCAGTTTGTTTGTTATACGTCAGGCAGCATCACACGTCAAGAGGTATTTTTGCTAATGATTTCAAGGGCTTGGGCGGCGGGGGGCCTCCGGCCCCAACCCCTTGAAAATTCAAGGGAATTCGGGCCGGTTTAGGGGGCGGTCGCCCGCCCCCCGCGACATTAAGCCGCAGTATCAGAAGCCGGAGCCTCAGCGTCCGCGTTCGCTTCCGCAAACGCGATGAGGTGGGCCAGCGCCTCTTTCGTGGCACCGGTCAGGCCGTCCACGGGGAACGGGACCATATCCTCAAGGATATTGAGCAGTTCCTTTTTGGACGGGCCTTCCACCTTGGCCGCTTTCACCTTGGGCGAGGCAACATAGACACCCTCGCGCACAAGTTTCGAGCGGACCGAACGCACGGGCTTGCCAATCGCTTCCGCGATAGCGTCAAGTCCGTCGTTCCCGAGTTGCTCATACATATCGAGCATCCGGGCCACCATTTCTTCGGTGTAGTTGGCGGGTTTAGTTTTCGCTTCAGCCATGATGTTCTCCTTTGCTTGGCTGTCCTTCAGTAAGGTGTTTATCGCACAGGCCGAAGCAACATGCAAGAAAAATGTTTCCTGTGATATCAAGGGCTTGGTGTTTTTCTGCAAAGTATTTTTGCCAATGATTTCAAGGGCTTAGCGGCCGGGGCGCGGCGGGGCCTAAGCCCCTGATGTTATTGAATTATTTTAATCTCCTGCCAGTCAAAATAGCCATCCTCAAATAGCTGTTGAATATACTCATCAATTTGAGTGTTTTCCTCATCAGCCATCTCTAGCACCGCTACATTATCTCTCAGCCAACGAAGGCCAGCCTCAGTTGTGGCAAAAGCTGTATTGCTTTCGCCAATATCCCATTCACTCCACAGCATATAAGCATTCGTCATTTTTAGCTCCCTGAATAGATGATTTGTGCAAGGCTAGTCCCTGTCGACGAGCGAGGAAATTGGATGATTTGCCCGCGAGGATATGGGCAGCCTTCCACGCCGCACGGCCAGATTGCCGGTTCATTGTTTGTTTCCGCCCAGCAATTAATGCTGCAATGCGAGCATTTGCCGACCGGTTCTAGTTTTCGAAAGTCAAGAGCTTTCATATTCGATTTCCTCCAGACGCGAGATAGTATCAGTCACGAGACGACGCTTATAGAGCAGCAATTCGCGTTGCAGCTTAACGCGCTCGATTTCATAGTCAAGTTTTTGCAATTCGCCGTCAATGTAGTGACGGTCTTTCAGCAGGCTGTCAAGTAGGCTGTTCATGGCGTTCTCCTCTGTTTGCTCAGTCTGTATGCCATAAGGCGTGGAGCGTGTCAACGCCTATTTTTATTTTAGTTTTCAAAGGCTTAGCCGCCGGGGCGCCTCCGCGCCCAACCCATTGAAGATTGGGGGCTTTTCAGCCCCCATAGTCCTCATCAGTTCCCCAACCCGCCGAGGCTAGCGCCGACGCATCGTCGCCGTCCATGCTGTCGTCATAGTCATCTTCCTCTTCATCATACCAGCCTGCCTCTTCGAGGCAGATTTCCGCAGCCTCTTCCGGGGACACGCCATCATCAAAGGCATCTCGTGCCAGCCAGTCTGGCAAGTCGTCTTGCACAAGACCCGCAATGCGAGTCAATTCTACATCAACCGCTGCTTTCCAAGTGTCAAAGTCCATCGTTGTTCTCCTCAGTTAAAGGTAAAATAGTGGTGAATCATCAGGCTAATTCCAAGTGTGGTAAATACCACAATTAGAATTGTATCGAGCAGTTTAGAGTTTGGTCTCATTGTAGTCTCCTAGATTATGCCATAGACGGCGAAACTTCCAACGGCGGCGTTTGTGACTAACAGCCACCAGTCCTGTTGTTTGACAGAGTGGACAGCCCATGCAATAGCAGCAAGCAGTCCACATGTCAAGGCGATTTTTACGTTGAACCCTGTTGAGAGCAGGGCCATTTGCGAGATGACGAGAAGTGTTCCGAGCAGTGCCATAGTAGTTCCCTGTTTGCTCAGCCTGTATGCCATAGGCTGCGGCATGTTGCAAGAGGAATGTTTTGTAATGATTTCAATAGCTTAGCACACCAGGCGCCCCGCGATGTAACCTATTGAAAAGTGGAGGCTTTACGCCTCCACCTCCTCATCTTCCCATTGCGCGACATTATCTGAAATGCCGAATTGGTTATCCAATTCCTCCGGAATCTTTTCTAGCACTTCTGCGACAGTGCCGGGAATTACGAAGTGTTCATCCAATCCCGTTTCATTTGCCTCACCGCAAAACGCATTTCCCCATTCAATATACCGAATGTTAAACCGGCGAGTGCTATCTTGCTCGGCCCAATAGTCGAAGGCCGCAATCGGCGGACTCCATGCGCTATCAAACCAAAGATTCATCCACCCGCCTTCGATAGAATGAGAGATAATCTCAGCCTGCACGTCCCATTTAGTGCCCCAATTCGCCACGCGCCAGCTATACCAACTCGGCATTTCAGCGCCATTGTTTTCGGAGTATTCAGGCTCCGGGCGCAAATGGTTTAGCAGACTAGCCGCATTGTTCTCGCTCGCAATCAGCGCCGCAATCGCGGCAATCTCGGCAGGCGAGGCTTCAAGGTAGACGTGATTTTCGCACCAGTTAGGCATTGCTCTATCCTTTCATTTTGTGAGCGGTATTGAAAACTTAAAGTAATCTTCGTCTATCATCATCTGAAGAACCAGATAATTAACAAAGTTGATGTATTCCTCATAGTCCCATCCGTCTTTCATAGCGTTCTCCTTTGCCACGTTACTTTTTAGGGTTGGCGAGAGCGGGATTTGAACCCGCGTTGCCTTGGCATCAAGGCATCTTAGATCAAGATCATCTCGCCGTTTCGATAGCTTCTTATCGCATAACACGAGAACCCCGTCAAGCACTATTTTTCTCTGCGTTATCAAGGGCTTGGGTCGCGGGGCGCCGGGACTGCTAAACTCTTGAACATACACGCTTTTTTACACTTGAACTCCAACTTTCAACTTTGCACCGGCGCGGGGGCGCAGCCCCCGCTAGGTGAGGATGAGCCAGACCACGCCGCTAATCAATGTGATGTCCGCGCACACGCTCCAAGCTAGGTAGGCGCGCAGCATCCACTTTTTTACGGGGTTCATTCGTCAATCTCCTGAATATCTAGAGATTCCACTTCTTCCATAATGATACCGTGATTGTCAATCCAATCGTCGGCGGCATCAACCTCGTGCTCGTATCCGCGATAGTCCTGCTCGTGCATGTCACCGCCGCGGATTTTCCAGATGAAGCGATAGGTGGTCATGGGTATCCCCTCTGTTGATGAACCCTTCTCTCACAGACGGAGAGGCGTGTCAATGCTTATTTTTGCCAATGATTTCAATGGTTTGGGTCGCGGGGCGCCGCCTCTTCTAAGTGGTTGATAATAGAGGCTTTTTAAGGCCTCCACCCCTCTTGCATATCTGCAACAAGTTTGTTGTAGCAAACCCGCGCTTCATCTTCGGTTTTAAATACGCCTTCTGTATATTCAAAATCGCTCTCACTAAAGTAAACCACAAATCGCTCTTTTCCGCTGCGGAAGCTTTCCCGCGCGAGTTCCGCACCCAGATTGTCGATTTCAGTGTAGGCGATGCGGGTGATGGTGGACATGTCGTCTCTCCTGTGTGAACCAATAAGGTGAATATAGGGGCGCAACCTGTCGTTGTCAACCCTTCTACGAGAAAAAAGTGTGCGCAAAAAAGTGTGCATTATCAAGAGGTTAGCCGCGGCGGCGCCGGGGCAGCTAACCCCTTGTTATCGTTGCAGAAAAGGGCGCATCACTCGTTGCGCGTCACGCTGCATCTCTTTAATGTATGTGCGCCAGTTAGCTTCAATCTCGCCCTCGGGGCAAGACCCCATCCCTTCAAACCACCAGTAATTGATATTAGCCTGCGCTTGCTGTCTATTAGTAGGGTTGGTGGTGTAGGTCCAAGGGTTCATGGCTTTCTCCTCATTTATCTTAATGTATCACAGTTTCCAGCAAGTGCCAAGGCTTATTTTGATGCACGCGCTACATGTTCTCTGATAACTTCGAGTTTAATTGAATCAGACGCCTGGGCATTTAGAACCGCGTTCAGTTGAATGAGCAAGATTTCAAGGCGGGCGGCTTGTTCGATGGCGGTCATGACGTGCTCCTGTCTGTTCATAGCTGTTTCTCGCATAGATGAATGGGTGTGTCAACCCTTATTTTTGCCTGTGATTTCAAGGGCTTGGCTCGCGGGGCAGCAGGACTCGTAACCTGTTGAGTTCACACACTTTTTCACACTCACTCTCCAACTTTCAACTTTGCACATTGGCGCGGGCGAAGCCCGCGCTATGGTAGAAGGTCAACTTTCGACTTTCGACTTTTAACTAGGCCCCCACCCGGCCCGGCGGGGGCCGGGGGAACAAAGCGTGAACGGCCCAACCCTTTGATTTCATTTGATTTTTCTCAGGCGAGCAGAGGAACAAAACGTGAACGGCCCAACCCCTTGAAAATATTGTCTTTTTCCAAATCCTATTTCCCGGCTTTATTCCGGCCGAAAGGCTTTTGGTTTTCTATAAGGATTTGCTTTAATTTCCCCTTTTGCAAGTTTATCTTGCGCGGCCCAATAAAGTTTTGCCGCGTCGGCATATTTGAAAAAAGCCGCGCGATTACGCTGGATTTCCGACCAGCTTTCCGTGTAATTCGCGGTCGCAATAAACTCGAAATTGGCGTGATTCAGCGCGCCATTGCAGCGATCACACATAAGGATTAAATTAGACAATTCGGCTTTTCCGCCGCGCTTTTCCGCGACAATATGCCCGCAATCAAACGCGTCGGGCGTCCCGCACGCGGCGCAGCAATTGCGCGCGTCCCGAACCGCCAGTTTCAGCGTCGCGGCAATCGTGTCTTTCTTGGCCATGTCGTTCTCTCCTCTGTTCCTTAGAATATAGGGTCGCCCGCGCTAGACTTCAAGAGGAAAAATGCACGCCGCACGATTTTTTTTTCGCTTGACACGGCGCGCGCGGGACTATAAAATCGGCGCCTGCCATATTCAAATGTTTGCATACGTTCGACCGTGTTCACGTTTTGTTCCAGTCGGCGCGGCAAGAGGAAAAAGTCTGTCTTTTTAAAGGCTTAGCCCGACCGCCGCCCCGAGGGCTAACCTATTGAAAATGCTAGCGTTTTAATTACGCTTCTAATTTCCGATTAGCAGTAATTGCGTTAATGCAAACCATTCCAGCGCGACGAATTGCGCTAATAACCGGTTTCGCATCGTCAAACATTGTAACCGGCAAACCGTGGAATTGACGCAGATTCATCAGCCGCTTAATCTTCCGCAGTTTTAATTGACCATCCGGAATGTGATTTTCCGAACCGTCAATCGGACGACGCATAATTGCGTGAAATGCAATTCCGTGCAATTCCAGAAAATCAAAATCATCGCAATTCATTGCACGAGCCGTGCAAATAACAACGTAGTTTTCGTTGCGGTCGAGCGATTTGAAAACCGACGCAAGCGGCAGGAGCGTATCGCGCATAATATTTTCACGCGTTTTATTGCGAAAGTATCCGGCAAGGTCCAGCGTCCCGTCGGGACGGTTCGGGGTGCGATGTTTGGAATCCACGAGGGTTTCATCAAGGTCGAAGATCATGACGCGCTTGTAGGACATTTCCGGTTCCTCCTGTTCTTTAGAATATAGGGCCGCCCGCGCCCGACTTCAAGAGGAAAAATTGCATTGCCGCGATTTTTTTTTCGCTTGACACGCTTTTTTGCCTATGCTAAAATCGGCGCCACCCGCCGAAAAAAAGTGTGTCTTTTCAAAGGGTTAGCGGGGCTTGCGCCCCGCCCCCTAACTCCTTGAAAAGACGGGGCTTTTACCACCCCGCCCGTTGAGCCGCTTTTTCCGTCACGACTATTGCGTGAGGGATGCCGACGCGCTCGACCGCGCCGCAACGGACCTTCTGGGACAGGTCATCCAGTTCGACCATTTCAAGAATCTGCGAGCGAGCAATCCAAGTATTCACGCCGATGCAGACGGCTTTTTCGGTTTGGGCGGTGACGAGGACGTTGCGGGTCATGGCAGGGTTTCCTTTCGCTTGCCTATGCTTAGAATATAGGGGCCTTCGCGCCCGGCTTCAAGGGGTTTTTTGCTTTTTCTGCATCTTTTTTTGCGCCCGGCTTGTTCACCTTTTGTTCCCATTTCGGCGCAAAAAAGTGAGTGTTATCAAGGGTTTAGGGCGGCTTGCGCCGCCCCTCCTAAGCCCTTGATTATGCAAAGATTCTTTTCAATTCGGCAAGTTCAATCTCGAGCCGCTCGATAGTGTTGCGCGTCAGTTCTTTGACGCTCGACAGGGTGGCGGACGCCAGATGCGCGCGCATCGCGGGAAGGCGGGTTTCGATTTGGGCGATGCGGTCGGCGATGCGGGTGTTCATGGCAGGGTTCCTCTGTTTGCCTATGCTTAGAATATAGGGGCCTTCGCGCCCGACTTCAAGGGGTTTTTTGCTTTTTCTGCATCTTTTTTTGCGCCCGGCTTGTTCTCCTTTTGTTCCGGTTCGGCGCGTCAGCCCCCTCGACGCTGTCGGCCCCCTCGACGCTGTCGGCCCCCTCGACGCTGTCGGCCCCCTCGACGCTGTCGGCCCCCTCGACGCTGTCGGCCCCCTCG
>Ga0172373_10009966_pt1 | contig 11671 bp, 10 predicted proteins | sample Lak10m_2_FD_114546 | JGI IMG/M metagenome (GOLD analysis project Ga0172373, IMG submission 114546) | Freshwater microbial communities from Kabuno Bay, South-Kivu, Congo - kab_092012_10m | ecosystem: Environmental > Aquatic > Freshwater > Lake | place: Democratic Republic of the Congo... | reverse complement strand
GTATCACGCGCTCATCCCGGTGAAGTTCCCCGGCCAGCCCATCGCCACGAGCCTGCCGCGCATCTTCCCGGACGAGAGCGGCCCCGCGCCGCTGCGCTTCAACTGGCGCGACCTCGGCGGCGGCCAGCTCAAGACGTGGGTGCGCGACCCCGGCTTCGCGACGGGCATCGTGCTGTTCCTGCGCGAGGGCGCGGTGCAGCAGGACCAGCCCTTCGTCCCCGGCGTGGCCGGCGACATCACCGCTCAGACCTGGAGCGGCATCACGATGGTGGGCGAACTGGACCGGCTCGAACTGCGCACCGCCGACGGCCACACGCTGGCCCTGGGCACCCGCGACACGAACCTCGCGGAGCCGGCCTAGCGAGCCGCGCCGCCCATCGGCACGCAGGAGACACGCAGTAATTCCACCCGCGCGGCGAGTTTCCGATTTACAGCGAGGGCTTCGGGGCTAGTATCGCCCTCCGCTACACCTTATGAAAAAGATCGAGGCCATCATCAAACCCTTCAAGCTGGACGACGTGAAAGAAGCCCTGACCAGCGTGGGCGTCGAGGGCATGACGGTGGTCGAGGTGAAAGGCTTCGGCCGGCAGAAGGGGCACACGGAGATCTATCGCGGCAGCGAATACGTGGTGGATTTTCTGCCGAAGCTGAAGCTCGAGATTGTCGTGACCGACGCCAACGTGCAGAACGCGGTCAAGGCGATCGTCACCGCCGCGAAGACCGGCAAGATTGGCGACGGAAAAGTGTTCATCAGCACCATCGAGAGCGTGACGCGCATCCGCACGGAGGAGACCGGGGACTTGGCCGTGTGACACGCTGACTTTTTCACCACCGGCAATCCGGTGGTGGCGCGCGGCGGCGGTAAAACTACAGAAAACCCCCGATTTTACTGGGCAAACTCCGGCTGTGAATAACCTGCGAACAAGACTTGATATATTGTCCTTCCCAGCACCCGTTCACTGCCCTACAAGCTGTCGCAGTCAATGCACTTTCGGTCGTCATAACACTGAGGGACGTTTTTCCTCGAAAATTGGGAGTTCTGAACTCTAAGTAATTGAACTTGAACTTGTTAAGCTGATTCCAACCCACCAACCACGCCGCCATGAAGCGCTTTGTTCAATCCGCCGGACCCACCCAAAAGCACGCGATTTTTCGCGCCTTTATCGGTGTTGCCCGGCCGTAACAGAGCGGCGTGAATAAGGTGGATGGAACCGAGCTTTGGCGAAAACCCACGCGAATGCAGCCCAACGCCGAAAAAATCTGGTCAGCCGCCCAGGAAAACCTCCGCTCGCTCCTCAACCCTGAGATTTACAACCTCTGGTTCGCGCCGGTGCGCGCGGTCGGCATGGACGCCGCCGCCTTCACCCTCGAAGTCGCCGATGACTTCTGCGAGGTGTGGCTCAAGGACAACTATATCGGACTGCTGCGCGATGTGATTGCGAGCGCGACGGGCAAGCAGTTGGAGGTGCGCTTCCGGGTCTCGGCGCACGCGCCCACGACGAACCATCACCCGGTCAAGGGCAAGTCAGCCGAAGCCGCCGCGTCCGCACGCAACAGCATCCCCCCTTCGCAAGACGCTGACTCCGCCTTCAACCCGCGCAACACCTTCGACACCTTCGTCGTCGGCAACAACCAGTTCGCCCACTCGGCGGCGCTCGCGGTGGCGCAGGCACCGGGCAAGTCCTACAATCCGCTCTTCCTCTACGGCGGCGTCGGGCTGGGCAAGACGCACCTGCTGCACGCCATCGGCCACCATGTCGCCGCGCACAAGAAGGGCGCGCGGGTGGTTTACATGACCACGGAGAAGTTCACCAACGAGTTCATCGCCGGTTTGCAGGACAACTCCCTCGCGCGCTTCCGCAAGAAGTATCGCCAGACCGATTTGCTGCTGATTGACGACGTGCAGTTCCTCGCCGGCAAGGAGCGCATCCAGGAGGAGTTCTTCCACACCTTCAACGCCCTGCATGAGGGGCACAAACAAATCGTCCTGACGTGCGACCGCCCGGCCAGCGAGATTCAGGGGCTGGAGCAGCGCCTCGTCTCGCGCTTCGAGTGGGGGCTGGTCACGGACTTGCAGCCGCCGGATGTCGAGACGCGCATGGCCATCCTGCGCAAACGCGCGGCGGCGATGGGCTGCACGCTGCCCGACGACATTGCCGATTTCCTCGCCAACCGCATCCGCACGAACATCCGCCGGCTCGAAGGCGCGCTCATCCGCGTCGTCTCCTACGCCTCGCTCACCGGCAAGCCGATGAGCATCGAGGTCGCGGAGAACCTCCTGCGCGACGTGCTGCACGAGGAAAGCCGCTTCACCCTCAGCATCGAGGTCATCCAGAAGCGCGTCGCCGAGCACTTCGACCTGCGCATCGCCGACATGACCAGCAAGCGCCGGCCCGAGAACATCGCCTTCCCGCGCCAGATCGCCATGTTCCTCTCACGCCAGATGACCGAAAGCTCGCTCAACACCATTGGCGAGGCCTTCGGCGGGCGCGACCACGGCACCGTGCTGCACGCCTGCCGGCTCGTGAAGGACCGCATGGAAGTGGACTCCGGCGTGCGCCAGACCGTGATGCTGCTGGAGAAGAAGCTCCGGCGCTGACAGGGGTCCGGTCCAGGGCAGGTTTTTCCTTTGCGGGCGGGCGCGTTCGGGTTACGAACCCGCCCGTCACCGCGACTTGCTTTCAACGGACTGGGGAAACCAGCCGGGTGCGACCGTCCATGATTGACACCAAAATCGCCTGCCAGTGCGGCAACCGCTTCAAGTTCGGCATGGACCTGGCGAGCGGTCGCGCGCCCGACGGCCTGGTCTGCCCCACCTGCGGCGCGCCCGCCACGCCCGCCTGCAACGCGCTGGTGGACTTCCTCGCCGGCAAGCCGCCGCCGCCCGCCGGCACCGGCTCACGGCCCCTCAAGGAAATCAAAGTCGTTTGCGCCTGTGGAGCGCGCTACAAGTTCGACCTCGAACTCGCCGAGCAGGAAATGCCCGGGGCCGTCACCTGCCCGGGCTGCCAGGCCGATCTCACGCCGCTGGCGAACGAGGAAATCCGCAACTACATCGCCAAGCACGCCGCCGACCTCGCCACGCCCGCGCCCGCGCCCGCACCGGCTCCGGTGGCTGCCGCTGCCGCACCCGCGGCCGAGCCAGTTCCAGCCGGTCCCGCCACCGCGCCCACTCCTCCCACGGCACCCGCCACCGCGCCCACTCCTCCCACGGCACCCGCACCCGCCGGAACGCCTCCACCAGCCGCCCCCGCTGGCGCCAGCGCGCCCGCAGCCCCTCCGGCGGAGGTTCCGGCGTCACCTGCCGCGCCCGGGACGTCAGACACGCCGGTTAGCGACCCATTCGGTCCGGCTCCCACCGGCAAATCATCCGGCCCCAACTTGAAGCCGCTGGAGGTTCCGAAGCCCAACCGCCCGCCGCCGGGCAGCCGGCCGGCCGCTCCGCCAGCCAAGCCCGCCGGTCCATCGGCGCCGTCGTCACCTTCGCCCGCGAAGCCCGCCGCCAAACCAGCCGCCCCGACCGCCGCGGCGCGCGGCGAACCCAGCCTCGCGCTGGGCGTCACCGGAGCGGTCGTGGGCGCGCTCCTGGGCGCGGCCCTTTGGTTCGCGCTGCTGAAAATCACCGGCCGCCCCGGTGCTTACATGGCGGCGGTGGCGGGCCTGCTCGCGGGCTTCGGCGCGCGGACGCTGGGGCGCGGCGCGTCCTCGACGCTGGGCGGCGCGGCGTGCGTGGCCACCTTTGCCGTCAGCGGGATCATGGTCTGGGTGGCGCTGGGCCGCCACGTTGACGCCCTCTATGCGCCGCGCATCGAAGCGCAGTATAAGGCGCGAGTTGACCAGGCCAAGGCTGCGGTCAACGCCAAGACCGACGCGGAACTCAGACCCTTCATTGCCCAGAACCTGCCCATCGCCGACCTGGAGGGCGTGAAGGTCAGCGAAGAGGCGATCAAGGCTTTCCGGGAAACCAGGCTCCCCCAGCTGCGCGCGTTCCTCGCGGACAAGGATGCGCGCGCCAAGTTCGAGGCCGAGCAGCTCAGGCTCAACCGGTCCGCCTATCCCCTGGACGAGGCGTGGGGCGAGGCGTTCGGCCTCTTCGGCCTCCTCTTCATTTTGGCCGGGGTCATCGGGGCCGCCAAGCTGGGCATGAGGTAGCGCCCATGCCACCGCCCGGGCGCATGAACTTCCTGCCGCTCATCGAAGCCAAACGCGACGGCCGCGCGCTGACCCCGGCCCAGCTTCAGGAGGTGGTCGCCGCCTATGTCGCCGGCGGCATTCCCGACTACCAGATGTCCGCCTTCCTCATGGCGGTTTTCTATCGCGGCCTCGACGGCGGCGAAACCCGCGCCCTCACGCTCGCCATGCGCGACTCCGGCGAGGTGCTCAAGTTCCCCCAGTCCGACCCGCGCCCCATCGTGGACAAGCACTCCACCGGCGGCGTCGGCGACAAGGTCTCGCTCCCGCTCGCACCGCTGCTGGCGTGCCTCGGCTTCCGCGTGCCGATGATCTCCGGACGTGGCCTCGGCATCACCGGCGGCACGCTGGACAAACTGGAGTCCATCCCCGGCCTCACCACCCAGCTCGGCCCGGAGCGGCTCGTCGAGCAGACGCAGCGCATCGGCGTCGCAATGGGTGGCCAGACCGCAAACATGATTCCCGCCGACAAGCTGCTCTACGCCCTGCGCGACGTGACCGCCACCGTGCCCAGCATCCCGCTCATCACCGCGAGCATCCTCTCCAAGAAGCTCGCCGAGGGGCTCGATGCGCTCATCATGGACGTGAAGTTCGGCCCGGCGGCGTTCATGCCCTCGCGCGACGAGGCCCGCGACCTCGCGTGGTCCATCGTCAGCCTCGCCGTCGAGTGCGGCGTGATGACCCGCGCGCTGCTCGTGGACCTGAGCGCGCCGCATGGCCGCAGCGTCGGCAACTGGCTGGAGGTGAAGGAAGCGGTGGAATGTCTCGAAGGCTGCGGCCCCGCCGACCTGCAAACCCTCGTCGTCGAATGCGCCGCCTCGCTGCTCGTGCAGACGGACAAGTCGCACGGCCTCGTCCACGCACGGCAGGTGGCCTCGGACTGCCTCACCTCCGGCGCGCCACGCCGCAAGTGGGACGAACTCATCGCCGCCCAAGGCGCGGATCTCGAAGCCTTCCGCGCCAAGCTCCAGCACGACCACACCGCACCCGTCGTGCAGGAATGCACCGGCGACGAGGATGGCTTCATCATCCACTGCGACGCGAAGATCATCGGCGAGATTGTCCGCGACCTCGGCGGCGGGCGGATGACCAAGTCTTCCGTGATCCAGCCGGACGTGGGCATTGACGCGCTGGCCAAGCCCGGCGAGGAAGTCCGGCGCGGCACGGTGCTGGGCCGGATTCACGCCGTCACGCAGGAGCAAGCCGAAGCCGCCTGCGCCCGGCTCAAGACCGCCTTCGCCTTCTCCCCGCTCGCGCCGCCCGAGCACCCGCTCATCGTCGAGACGCTGTGAAGCCCGTCAAAACGGGCGTTGACGCTTCCCCTTCGCCTGCTACGTTGCCGCGCGAATGAACTACGGCTCCTGGCAATTTAGCAGCGGCGGCTATTACTTTAGCCGCCCCGCCTGCTGGCTTGCCGGGTTGCGCTGACATCGAAAGCACTCAACCGACAAACCGCAGGCCGTCGCCTGCGGTTTTTGCATTTTCACCCGGCGCGGCCCACACTACCAAAGCACCGCATGATCATCGTCCTCCGCCCCAAGTCCTCGAAACGTGAAGAGTCCGCCGTGCTCGCCGAGATCCGCCGGCTCGGCTACCGCCCGCACGTCATGCGCGGCGTCGCCCGCACCGTCATCGGTGCCATCGGCGACGAGCGCACGCACCACACCCTCGAGACGCTCACCGCCCTGCCGCAGGTCGAGAGCGTCATGCCCATCCAGAAGCGCTTCAAGCTCGTCAGCCGCGAGGCGCACCCGGCCAACTCCACCATCACCCTCCCCAACGGCTGCGTCATCGGCGGCAAGGAACTCGTCGTCATGGCTGGTCCGTGCTCCGTTGAGAGCGAGAAGCAGTTGCTGAAGACCGCCGAGGCCGTGGCGAAGGCCGGCGCGCAGGTGCTCCGCGGCGGCGCATTCAAGCCCCGCACTTCGCCCTACGAATTCCAAGGCCTCGGCGAGAAGGGCCTGAAGCTGCTGGCCAAGGCCCGCAAAGCCACCGGCCTCGCCGTCATCACCGAGCTGCTTTCCGAGGATCACGCGGAGATGGTCGCGGAGTATGCCGACGTGCTCCAAATCGGCACGCGCAACGCGCAGAACTTCCAGCTCCTCATCGCCGCCGCCCAGACCGGCAAGCCCGTCCTGCTCAAGCGTGGCCTCGCCATGAAGATCGAGGAGTGGCTCCTCGCCGGCGAATACATCCTCTCGAACAACAACCCCGGCCTGATGTTCTGCGAGCGCGGCATCCGCACCTTCGAGACCTACACGCGCAACACGCTCGACCTCTCCACCATCCCGATCATCAAGAAGGAGTCGCACTGCCCCATCGTGACTGACCCCAGCCAGGGCGCGGGCCGCGCGGACCTCGTGGTGGCCATGTGCAAGGGCGCGGTGGCGATGGGCGCGGACGCGCTGCTCATCGAGGTGCACCCGAACCCCGCCGAAGCCTGGAGCGACGGCGCGCAACAGCTCACCCTCGAAGGCTTCGCGAAGCTGATGCAGGACTTGAAGCCCTTCGCGGCGGCGGCGGGGCGGGCGTAGCCGTGCCCCGGGCGGAAGGGGCGACCGTCCACCACCGGGTTGCCGTTCCAATTGAGCCAATCGCATTGCTCTGGCGTCGCCGACCGCAGACCCGACCCATGAACCTCTGTGTTAATCGCGCCTCTGCGGTCAATGCCGGCCCTGGATGAACCGCCGTTGACACCCGCACCGGACGCGGCGAACCGGTGAGCGCCGCCAAGCTCTACCACCTCCGCGACGACCTCGGCGAAACGAAAGACCTCGCCGCCGCGCAGCCCGACAAGGTGAAGGAACTGCAAGCCAAGTGGGACGAGTGGAACAAGGCCAACGTGAAACCCCTCTGGGGCGGCGGCAAAGCCGACAACGACGGCCCCGAACCCGGCGCACCCGCCAAGAAGGGGAAGAATAACAAGGCGGCGAAGTGAACCCGTAGCTCGACACTCCGATGTCGAGAATTGCTTGAGCCACGAACGCCCCAAACTCGACATTGGAATGTCGAGCTACCCTTCCACCGTGTGAGGGCGATTCCGCTCTTGCGCGGCGATAGCCCAATCCCCACTTTGTCTTAATGAAAGCCCCCTTAAGCGCCGTGCTACTTTGTGCTGCTGGTTTGGTTTTGACCAACGCATCTGCCCAGCCGAGCGAGCGCCAGCGCTTCCAAGAATACAAAGTTCGGGCCGAGAAGGGTGACGCCGATGCTCAAGTTCTGCTGGGTGGTTGCTACCACTCTGGCGAAAGCGTGCCGAAAGACATCAAAGAGGCAGTGAAGTGGGTTCGCCGTGCCGCTGAACAAAACCACGCCCGGGGTCAAGCGCTTCTGGGTTATTGCTATTTCAAGGGTGAAGGCGTGCCCAAAAACCATACGGAGGCGGTTAAGTGGTTTCGCAAAGCCGCCGCGCAGGATGACCCCGAGGCACAATGCAACCTGGGCGTATGCCACCGGGATGGACTCGGCGTGGGACAAGACTTCACGGAGGCCGTGAGATGGTATCGGAAGGCTGCGGCTAAGAGTTACGCCCCGGCACAACACAATCTTGGAGAATGCTACGACGGGGGCACAGGCGTGACGAAGAACCCCATGGAAGCGGCGAAGTGGTATCGCCTGGCGGCGGAGCAGGAACTCGCCGCAGCTCAATACAGTCTGGGCGTGTGTTACGCGGAGGGCCAGGGCGTGGCGAAGGACGACGCGGAAGCGGTGAAGTGGTTTCGTAAGGCCGCCAAACAGAATGAGGCCAAGGCCCAATACAACTTGGGTGTCCACCATCAGCACGGACGAGGTGTGGAAAGAGACCTCAAAGAGAGCGCTCACTGGTATCTCAAGGCTGCGGAGCTGGATTATGCCCCGGCTCAAGGCAATCTCGCCACTTACTACCTCAGCGGCCAAGGCGTGGAGTCGAACTATGTTGCAGCAGTGATGTGGTATCGCAAAGCCGCCGCGCAGAATCACGCCCCTGCGCAAGCTGGTCTGGGCATGTGCTACGAGAGAGGCCTAGGCGTGGGGCAAGATTTTACCGAGGCGGTGAAGTGGTATCGTCAGGCGGCGGAACAGAATCACCCTCTGGCTCAATTCAATCTGGGTGCCCGCTATGCCAATGGCCAGGGTGTGGTGAAGGATTACATGGAGGCGTATGCATGGTTGAGCTTGGCCGCCCGGACAGACGAAGCAGCAGCCAAGCAGCGCGAAGCCTTGGCGGCCCGAATGACCCCTGAGCAAATTTACGATGGTTCCAAGCGGATGCGGGAACTGCGCACGCACATCGAGGCCAGACTCAAGAGCGGCGGCAAGTGAGGCGAACCTCCACGTCATGAAAGCCACCCTGATTGCCACGCTGCTCTGCGTTGCCACACTGGTTCCCTCCTGCGCCAAACGCCACAGCTACACACTCACCGATGAGTTCTTTGCGAGCGGGCGGTTTCCCGTGCCATCCGAGTTTAGGCGCGGCACAGCCAGTCGTTCGGATGTCGAAGCCTGGGCTTCTTCGCTGCTCGGCGCGAACCCGTTGGCGTGCCAGCGTATTGACATTGATGGCGACGGGGTCGGCGAAATTTTCGTTTCACAGCAAGCGCATCACGGCACAGGCGGCAACTCCCACCTCGTTTTCCAGCAGGGACGCCGTGGTTTTAGCTACTTGGGGCGGCTTTCCTTTGGCTCACTGCGTCCGATCGCATCCGATGGCAGTGGCAGAGTGCGCGTGCTAACCAGTAGCTGGCTGGGAGGCGGTGAATGCATGGTCACCATTCAGATTTTGCAACCTGATGGTTTCCACGCCGCAGCGAGCCGAGTGCTTCCGTGCGGTGACAGTGCGGCTGACGGTGAGGGTGGCCGTTTGGTGAGGCTGCTGTTTGAGACTGAATCACCACCACCGGATGTCTTGCGCACGGTTTTTGGCACAAACTTATGATGTCACCGAGCGTGCGTAAGCATCTCACCAAAATCGCAATCGCATTGGCTGCGCTTGCCGCAGTGGGATTTGGCGGATACGCGGCCTACGAGAAGTTCGTCATAAAGCCATCGTCGTCCTGCGCCAACTGCCGCAGCTTCATTCACTGGCAGCTCAAAGATTACGCAGAGGCGAACGGCGGGTGGTATCCCAAGGGCGGCAAAGACCCGTTGGACTCGCTCGCCAAGTGTGTCAAACAAAGCCATGAAGTTGACCACTTCACCAGTCATGCTCAGGCACAGCCGCTCGTCGCCCACTGGGAAAAGCACAAGACGTTCACCGCCGACCTGTGCTGCCACAGATACGTGGAAGGGCTGAGAACGAATGACCCCGGCGGACTGGTCTTGCTCTACTATTGGAAGCCGACCCGCTGGGCGCACAGCCTGCACAAGACGAAAGCAGTCGGACGGGCGGTCTGCTTCCATCCGCCGGGACTTGGCTGGGACTTCCTGCCGGAAAAGGAGTTTCAGGAGAGACTGGCCCACACGGTGGCATACCTCCGCGAGCAAGGCCGTATCCCAGCGGGTGGTGGAACGAATCAGCCGACCGGCAAGTGAAGTCGAAGGAGCAGTTCAACGCGGCGATTGGGTAAATCCCATCGCCATACCGGTGCTAGTAACTCGATGCTGTCTCTTTTTGACCACGAATGGCCTGGGTTTCGACCCGAATCGGCTGAAACCACGTAAAAACCGTCTGGGAAGGCACTTGGCGCTCATATCAGTGCCCTCCCAAACCATATCAGTGCCCACCCAGGGCGTATCAGTGCCTCCCCAAGCCGTATCACCACACCCTCAGGCCGTATCAGTGCCCACCCAAGCCATATCACCGGGTTCCCAACCCGTATCACCGGCCACTCAGGGCGTATCAGTCGGTCCCCAAGCCGTATCACCGAAGCCACAGGCGGCGTCACCGCCCACCCAAGCCGTGTCAGTGCCTTCCCAGCCGGTAGCAGTGGTGGGACAGGGCGCAGCAGTGCCGCCCCAGGCTTTTGGGGTTCGGGGAGATTCAACGCAAAGACACCAAGACGCGGAGGCGCAATCCAACCACCGAACCGGATTGAACCACGAAGGCACAAAGGGCACAAAGGGGGCCACCAAGGAAAGCCTCTGTGTTCTTCGTGCCTTCGTGGTTGAACTTGGATTGGTCCTCCGCGCCCTTGCGTCCCTGCGTTGAAACGGAGTGGCGAAGGCGTGACACGATGCGGCGGCGGTGTGAGCATCGCGCAGCACGCCATGAAACACATTCCCGCGCTCCTTGCCTGCCTGTTCGTCATCTGCGACCAGTCCTTGGCGGCGGATGCTTCCGCGCCCAAGCTCCACCGGCTGGACGCGCAGACGGCGCAAGGCTTGCAGGCGCTGTTCAAGTTCACCGGCGAGCTGTTGCCCTTGGTCAGCGGACATCGCGGCGGGCCGGACAAGGGTTTCCCGGAGAACTGCATTCCCACCTTCGAGCGCACGTTGCAGCGCACCTTCGCGATGCTGGAGATTGACCCGCGTTACACGAAGGACGGGGCCATCGTGGTCTTTCATGATGCCACGCTGGAGCGGACTTCCACCGGCAAGGGCAAGGTGACGGACTTCACGCTGGCGGAGTTGAAGCAGCTTCGCCTCAAGGACACCGAGGGCAACGTCACGGAGTTTCAGATGCCCACGCTGGACGAGTCGCTGGAATGGGCGCGCGGCAAGACCGTCCTCGTGCTGGACCAGAAGGACGTGCCGGTGGCCGTGCGCGTGAAGAAGATCGAGGAGCACAAGGCGGAGGGCCACGCGATGCTGATCGTGAACACGTTCAAAGACGCGCAGGCGTGCCACGCGGCGAACCCCAACGTGATGATGGAGGTGATGATTCCCAACCGCGCGAAGGCCGCAGAGTTCGACGCGCTGGGCATCCCGTGGCGCAACGTGGTGGCGTTCGTCGGGCACGTCCCGCCGGAGGACAAGGGCCTGTATGAGCTGATCCACGCCAAGGGCGCGCACTGCATGATCGGCACCTCGCGCAACCTGGACCGGCAGTTCATCCGCCGGGAGATCGCCGACCTCAAGCTGCTGGAGACAGGCTACCGTGCCTTCCTGCAACGCGGGGCGGACCTCATTGAGACGGACATTCCCGCGCATCTCGGGCCGATGCTTTATGGCACAACGCCAGTGCCCGCCTCGAAGCGGAAGTTTTTCCTCGCCCCGTGACGGCGGCAACCTTCGCCTGCGTCCCGGCGTCTGGCTGGGCGAACAAATCAACATGAACACCAAGACCATCTTCCTCACCGCCCCGCTGGCCTTTGCCTTGTCCACCACGCTCTGCCTCGCGGAGAAGAACGCCGACCTCAAGCCGCTGCACACGCGGGCGGGCAAACCGGTGGTGGACGAGACCTTCGCCGCGCCGGCCCTGGGCAAGGCCTGGACCGCTAACAAGGGCGACTGGCAGGTGCGCGACGGCGCGCTCGTCGGCAAGGAGAAGGCGTCGGACGAGCACGCCGCCGTGCTCACGCTCGGCCAGCCGAACCGCGATTCCATCCTGCGCTTCTCGTTC
>Ga0172373_10009964_pt1 | contig 11672 bp, 9 predicted proteins | sample Lak10m_2_FD_114546 | JGI IMG/M metagenome (GOLD analysis project Ga0172373, IMG submission 114546) | Freshwater microbial communities from Kabuno Bay, South-Kivu, Congo - kab_092012_10m | ecosystem: Environmental > Aquatic > Freshwater > Lake | place: Democratic Republic of the Congo: South-Kivu... | reverse complement strand
TATATTCAAAAACATCCTGACGCAGACAATGCGATTTTTGACCTAAGAGATATTTATGAAGTTTTTAGAGAGGATTTTGCTGCGACCACAACAAATCTAGAAGGTATTCTAAATATTGCAGATACATATAAAGTCGAAACACTTGATGGAGATAAACCACTCATTCGAAATTATAAAATTGATGTAAAAAATAACTCTCTATTAATTGATTTTAATGCTGATGCATTACAGCGTTTAAAATCGGGGTATCCACTCATCGAACCAGATGCTTCTGTACAAGAATAATTAATTGTGACAAAGAGAAACCTCAGATATCTGAGGTTTATTTTTTTGCAGGCTGTTTATAACGTTTTGCTGGCCATGTCATGATAAAACGCGCCCCACCGAGATTTGGGCTTTGATCGACTTGTATATCACCACCAAACCAATATGCGATACGGCTTACAATTGACAACCCCAATCCATAACCACCTGAGGCACGAGTACGACTATCATCTAAGCGTGCAAACGCTTCGAAAATACGTGAGCGCTCTTGCTCTGGAATACCAGGACCATCATCTTCGACGCAGACATAAGCTTTACCATCTGCACGAACACCACCACTAATTCGCACTTTATTGTCACAATAGCGAACGGCATTCCCCACAAGATTTTGTACGACTCGATGTAAATAGCGTCTTTCAGCATCGACACGAAGCGCTAAAGGAGGTGCAATGAGTTCGATCTCTTTTTGTGTTTTCAGTGCTTCTGTTTCCATCGCCACTTGATCCAACACTTCAACTAGCACGACATCTTCAAAATCTAATGATGGTGTACCCTGCTCCAATTTGGCATAAGTCATAATCTCATCAATCAAGGTATTCAGCGCTTCAATGTCTTTATCAATCATATCCACTTGCTGAATCCGATAATTATAATCATCTTCTTCGGCAAGCATTTCCATCCCAAAGCGTATACGAGCAACAGGTGTGCGCAACTCATGAGAAACCGCACGCATCAACTCACGTTGTGCCTCGATTAAACGCTGAATATGATCGGACATATTGTTATAACTGGATGCCAAGTTTGCCATTTCATCGCTTCCCTCGATCGGGACACGCAATGACAGATCACCAGATTTCATTTTGTTTAAGGCATGACGAACCTGACGAATCTTTCGTTCTAAAGGTAAAATCAATCCATATACGCCTAAACTCAACAAGAATAAGCTAAATAGAGTAATCCCTGCTGCAAGCTGGAATGGCATCCAATTGAACATTGGGACTGGACCTAAGACCAAAACTTGTGCTGGATGATTCGGCATTGGTGAAACAATCGAAATGGTTGTGCCTCGAACAGTCGCACTGTCCTTATACAACAGGACACTTTGATCTTGGCGTAAACGACCAATTTGCTCTGAATCGAGATTAATCTCACGAATATCTAAAATATCAATCGGATAATAGAAGTGCTTTTTAATTTTTTCTAAGTATTCACGCTCTTGTCCCGGATAGAAAATTAAATAATCCAAGACAAATATAGGCAACGCCTTCATCTGACGTTCGCCAATTTTATCTACTTTAATATAGATAAAATGCTTCGGGTCATCTTTAAGACCAATAATAATATAACCAACCCCGTTGTTTGCATCGTAGCGCACAACAGATTTTTGCTCAGAAATTCGTCTTTTCTCAGTTCGAGATAATTCAACACGCGCAGCATCAACATAATAAATTGGAAGCTCTAACAAATCAGAAGCATCAGAAATCCAATCTAGCTTTTGCTGCTTGGCAGGTTGGCGAGATACCCCTTCACTAATTACAAATGAAATCCCATCCGTAAGTGATTCACGATATTCTTGCGCACGTTGGTAGTTAATGATTTGAACCAGCAAATAACAAAATGCGGCAACCACAACCACTAAAACGACCAAACCAGCATAGATACGCAAGAATATGCTGTTTTTGAGTACTCGACTTACCATAAGGTCAATAATTCCAAACTAATTAAAATCCCTCCTGAGCAGTAAACTGCACAAGTCCCTTTCTTCAAGGGAGTCATCCCCCTTTCATGAAAAAGAGGGATTCGGAGGATTTAGACCCCGTTGGTTTCTTTTACAAATAAATAACCTTTACTACGTACTGTTTTAATACGTTTAGGGTTTTCTGGATCATCACCGATTTTTGGACGAATACGTGAGATACGTACGTCGATCGAACGATCTTGTCCATCGTATTCAATACCACGTAAGCGCTCAAAAATGTCTTCACGCGATAAAATGCGACCTGCATTAGATGCTAATAACCATAATAAGTCATATTCAGCACTAGTGAAGTCTACTAATTCGCCATTTAAAGTGACTGAGCGACCACCATTATCAATCACAAGATCATCAAATTCGATACGTTGAGCAACTTCATCTTCTACTGTTTTGTCAGTACGACGTAAAAGTGCGCGAATACGAGCCAACAACACACGTGGCTGTACAGGTTTAGCGACATAATCATCTGCACCCATTTCTAAACCAAGTACCTGATCCATATCTTCAGTACGCGCTGTCAACATCAAGATCGGTTGATGGTAATGTGGGCGAACTTCACGACAAACTGTTAAGCCATCTGCGCCTGGTAACATCACATCAAGTACAACTAAATCTGGTTGTTCGCTAATAATACGACGAATGGCACGGTTACCATCTGTTTCAACACCAACCTCTAAACCATTACGGATTAAATACTCTTGTGTTAAACGCGCTAATCGTTCGTCATCTTCAACAATCAAAATCTTCGGTAACTTTTCTTCTTGGCTCATATGTTTGCCCCTACAATCAGAGAGAATCTATCTTTAAAAATCTGACAGATACATTGGTTTATGTTTTGCAATATACACACGTTTACATTGTAAACAAGTAGTCGTTCACCAAACTGATACACGGCAATATAATTTTGTTATATTTTTATTAAAATTATGAATTTTAATAGGTTTTTAAATTTCAAGCTCAGTTTAAGAGCAGAATGAATTTTGAGTATAGATTTTGTACCAGTGTTAAACAATTTGTTTCTTAACTGATCGATACTGATTTAAGTGTTTGTTTTTTGAGTTATCCACAGAGTTATCTATAAGCCTTTTTAGGCGGCTTTGTTATGCTATGTGCCTGTGAATTCAGCAGTTAAGACATGAAAAAAAATTTACTAAAATGTCAAGGATTGATCTGCTGTTAAAAATCCCGTATCTTGTGTTGAAAATAAACTTTAACCACTAAGTATTGTGTTTATTCCTCAAACATCGTGGCATACTTTTTGCTCGATTCAAACGGTCCATGAACATAAAAATAGATGATAATGGAGCTATGCTGACATGAGCATCATCACTTCTACTCCTGGCCAACTTCAGGTTATTAAGCGCACTGGCGAAATTGCGACTTTTAATGCTGAGAAAATCTCTGTTGCGATTGGGAAAGCATTTTTAGCTGTTGAAGGTCAACAAGGAGCGGACTCAAGTCGCATCCATGACCGTATTTCTCAACTTACTGAAATGGTAATGAATACGTTTAAACGTCGTTTACCATCTGGCGGTACGATTCACATCGAAGAAATTCAAGATCAAGTTGAATTGGCACTCATGCGTACAGGCGAGCAAAAAGTTGCTCGTGCTTATGTGATTTATCGTGAACAACGTGCAACTGCTCGTCAGCAAACAGGTGCAAATCACCATCCAACATTGCAAATCACCGATCACAATGGTCAGCTCCAACCGTTGGATTTAGGTGCGCTTACAGCAACGATTGAAACTGCAAGCGAAGGCTTGGAAGGAATTGACGTTCAAGCGATTGTCGATGAAACCGTTAAAAACCTTTATAACGGCGTAAAAGAAAGTGACATCGCAACAACGATGATGATGGCGACTCGTACGCGTATCGAACAAGAGCCAAACTATACTTATGTGACTGCACGTTTGTTATGTAATGAGCTTGTCGGCACTGGATTGGAATTCTTAGGTTTATCAACAGATACATCTGAGAATGATGCTTTAGAACCTTTCTTAAAGAAAGGGATCGAGCTTGATCTTTTATCTCCTGATCTTCTTAATTTTGACCTTGCTAAATTATCAGCAGCGATTCAACCTGAACGCTCAAATCAATTTACCTATCTAGGTCTACAAACTTTATTCGATCGTTACTTCATTCATTCAAATGGTGTACGTTTTGAATTACCACAATTATTCTTTATGCGTGTTTCAATGGGTCTCGCACTCAATGAAGAAAATAAAGAAGAGCGTGCAATCGAGTTTTATAACTTATTATCTAGCTTCGATTACATGGCATCTACGCCAACGCTATTTAACTCAGGTACATTACGCCCACAACTATCAAGCTGTTATTTAACAACAATTGGTGATGACCTATATGACATTTATGGTGCGATGCGTGACAACGCAATGCTTTCTAAATGGGCTGGTGGTTTAGGTAATGACTGGACACCTGTACGTGCTTTGAACTCATATATCAAAGGTACAAATGGTAAGTCTCAAGGTGTTGTTCCATTCCTTAAAGTAGCGAATGATACCGCAGTTGCTGTTAACCAAGGTGGTAAGCGTAAAGGTGCGGTTTGTGCGTACTTAGAAACTTGGCACTTAGATGTTGAAGAATTCCTAGAGTTACGTAAAAACACAGGTGATGATCGTCGTCGTACTCACGACATGAATACAGCGAACTGGGTTCCTGATTTATTCATGCAACGTGTATTTGAAGATGCTGAATGGACATTATTTACACCTTCAGAAACGCCTGATCTACACGATCTAACAGGTGCTGAGTTTGCTGAACGTTATACGCATTACGAAGCAGTAGCAAAAGAACAAAACATGCTACACAAGAAAGTACGTGCCAAAGACTTATGGCGCAAAATGCTTTCGATGTTATTTGAAACAGGTCATCCGTGGATCACATTCAAAGACGTATGTAACTTACGTTCGCCACAACAACACGTTGGTGTGGTGCACTCATCAAACTTGTGTACTGAAATTACATTGAACACAAGCCAAGATGAAATCGCTGTATGTAACTTGGGTTCGATTAACCTTGTACAACACGTTCAAGGTGGTGTGTTAGATCGTGAGAAATTAGCTCGCACGATTAAAACTGCGGTACGTATGCTCGACAACGTAATCGACATTAACTACTACGCTGTACCACAAGCGAAAAACTCGAACTTAAAGCACCGCCCTGTCGGTATGGGTATCATGGGCTTCCAAGATGCACTATATGAAATGGGCATTGCTTACGGTTCAGATGCAGCAGTTGATTTTGCTGATGAATCTATGGAAGTGATCAGTTACTACGCGATTCAAACATCAAGCGATCTTGCGCTAGAGCGTGGTGCTTATTCAACATTTAAAGGTTCATTGTGGGATAAAGGCATCCTACCAATCGACTCTTTAGAGTTAGTTGCTAAATCACGTCCTGAACGTATGTTCGAAGTTGATCGTACTCAACGTTTGGATTGGGATAGCTTACGTGCCAAAGTTCAAAAAGATGGTATGCGTAACTCAAATGTAATGGCGATTGCACCGACTGCAACGATTTCAAACATTTGTGGTGTGTCTCAGTCGATTGAGCCAACATTCCAAAACTTGTATGTGAAATCTAACCTTTCAGGTGAATTCACAGTGATCAACCCTTACCTTGTTCGTGCATTAAAAGAACGTGGTCTATGGGATACCGTGATGGTAAATGATCTGAAACACTTTGAAGGTTCAGTTCAGAAGATTGCGCGTATTCCTGAGGAATTGAAAGCAATCTTCGCGACAGCTTTTGAAGTGGAAACTCGTTGGATCGTTGATGCTGCATCACGTCGTCAAAAATGGATTGATCAAGCACAGTCGCTTAACCTTTACATCGCTGGTGCAAACGGTAAGAAACTTGACATTACCTATAAGATGGCATGGTTACGTGGTCTTAAAACGACTTATTACCTCCGTGCTTTGGGTGCAACTTCTGCTGAGAAATCAACAATCAATACGGGTGCATTGAACGCAGTTAAACCAACATCAGTTGAGGCTCCTGTCGTTGCAGCTCAAGCGGTTGAAGATAAGAAACCAGAAGCTCAAGTTGAAGAAGATGGTTTCACTACAGCAGCTCCAGTTCCAATGGCATGTTCAATTGACAATCCAGACTGTGAAGCTTGTCAGTAATTTAATCCAATAAAGCACCCTTCTTTATAGCAAGAAGGGTTCTAAAGATTAAGGCAAAGAGTATGATGACTATGACTCATAACTATATGTTGGGATTAGCTGTTCTGATCTTTGCCTTTATTTTCTTTTATGTACCGATGGTTTATGCATTTTTAGCCATTCGTAAACAACAGCGTAAGCAAAATAAGTCTTAGGAATTACTGACGATAGCCCGTCAACAGCATAAATATTAATAAGACTTAATTTTGCTTACACAATATAAGCGTATAGTTAAAGACATCGTTGTTGAGAGATGTCTATTACGGCTACACACAACGAAGAGAGAACGAAAATGTCTATCCTAAGTTGGGACGATTTTGAAGATGATTCGCAAAAACCGACTACACCTGAACACAAGTCTGCGTCCCTCGACTCGCAAAAAACGGTTAATACGCAGGTGGTATCTAATGCAGAGCAATCATCGCCGAGCATGGCAGCTGCACAACCCGTTGGAGCCAGTGCCAACCGAGCAACAAATCCAACCGATTCGTTGGCTAGAGCATCTGCAGCCCTAGATCATTTGGACGTTGCACCAGGCTTAGAAGAGCTTGAAATGGGTGCTCAGCGTGTACAAGTTGACGACAAAGCCATGATCAACTGTCGTGCGGATTTAAACCAACTTGTTCCATTCAAATATGAGTGGGCTTGGCAAAAATACTTGGACGGGTGTGCAAACCACTGGATGCCACAAGAAGTTAACATGAACCACGATATCGCACTTTGGAAGTCTGAAAATGGCTTAACCGAAGATGAGCGTACTATCGTTATGCGTTCTTTAGGTTTCTTCTCAACAGCAGACTCATTGGTTGCGAACAACTTGGTTTTGGCGATTTATCGTCATATTACAAACCCTGAATGCCGCCAATACATCTTGCGTCAAGCATTTGAAGAAGCGATTCACACGCATGCTTACCAATACTGTATCGAATCTTTAGGTATGGACGAAGGCGAAGTCTTCAACATGTACCGTGAGATTCCAAGTGTTGCACGTAAAGCATCATGGGGCTTGAAATATACTCAATCTTTAAGTGATCCTACATTCCACACAGGTACGCCTGAAAACGATCAACGTTTACTTCGTAACTTGATTGCATTCTACTGTGTATTAGAAGGTATTTTCTTCTACTGTGGTTTTACTCAAATCTTGAGTATGGGTCGTCGCAACAAGATGAATGGTGTTGCTGAGCAATTCCAATACATCCTACGTGATGAATCAATGCACTTGAACTTTGGTATCGATATGATCAACCAAATCAAGATTGAGAACCCTCACCTTTGGACTGCTGAATTCCAACAAGAAGTGATTCAAATGATTCTTGAAGGTACGATGCTTGAGATCGAATATGCACGTGACACTATGCCACGCGGTGTATTGGGCATGAATGCAAGCATGATGGAAGAATATTTGAAGTTCATCTGCAACCGTCGTTTATCGCAACTTGGTTTACCAGAGCAATTCGCTGGTGTAACAAACCCATTTGCATGGATGTCTGAGATGATGGACTTGCGTAAAGAGAAGAATTTCTTCGAGACGCGCGTAACAGATTACCAAACAGGTGGTGCTTTGAGCTGGTAAGTATTTGCTCACCAAGTCACCCATATAAGAAAGCTGTCTCAAAGACGGCTTTTTTATAGCTATTAAAATGCCATGCCAGTTCTTATCAAATAAAATTAAACTAAGTAAATATAATTTCTTTTTTAACAATAAGCTAAATAAACCACTATTAAAGTAATCTTGAATCTTACATTTTTAAACATTTGGTAAACAAAAACACTGCCTAAATTAAAGTAAAATTCACAAACTTTTTTCTCTCGCATCAGTTGGGCAACCCCTGCGCTGATGTGCATTTGCGCTCACTCATCATTTAAATCTTTTCTCTCTATATCATCCATATAGGGGGTCATTTAATTTTTAAGGTAAATTGAATGAAAAAATTTTGGAAGTACTTATTAGTACTACTTCTAGTACTCATAGTTATTGCAATTGCCTTTCTTTTTAGACCTGTTACGTCTAAGGCAATTAAAACGAAAAACGACGAACCTGTGGTTGATGTTGTACTTATCGGTGGCGGTATCATGAGTGCCACGCTCGGTACATATCTCAACGAGTTACAACCTGACTGGAACATCCGTATGTACGAACGTCTTGATGCAGTTGCTCAAGAAAGTTCAAACGGCTTTAACAATGCAGGTACTGGTCACTCTGGCTTTATGGAAATGAATTATACCGAAGAGAAAGACGGTAAAATGGACATTTCTAAAGCTGTCAAAGTTGCTGGTCAATTCGAAATTGCTAAACAGTTTTGGGCATATCAAGTTCAGAAAGGTGTGTTAAATACGCCAAATACCTTTATCAATCCTGTTCCACACATTGCATTTGTATGGGGCGATAATGTGAACTTCATGGAAAAGCGTTATGCAGCCATGATTCAAGATCCATTATTTGCTGGCATGAAAATGACAGAAAACCCATCTGAAATTAAGCAATGGGCACCATTAGTCATGAATGGTCGTGATCCACAGCAAAAAGTTGCTGCGACACGTATGGATGTGGGTTCGGATGTGAACTACGGGGCGATTACAACTCAATTGGTAAGCCATCTTGAGAAGAGCCCGAATTTCCAACTCAGAACGTCAACAGAGGTTACTGGTATTAGTCGTAATGATGACAACACTTGGTCAGTTGCATTCAAAGATTTAAAATCTGGTGAAACAAATCACGTCAAAACACGTTTTGTATTTATCGGTGCTGGTGGTGCTGCAATTAAGTTGTTGCAAATGACAGGGCTTCCAGAAGCACAACAATATGCAGGCTTCCCTGTGGGTGGTGAGTTCTTGGTGACTGATAATCCTGCGATTACAGCTCAACATACAGCAAAAGTATATGGTCGTGCAGATCTAGGTGCGCCGCCAATGTCAGTTCCACATATTGATACACGTTATATTGATGGCAAAAAATATGTCTTATTTGGTCCATTTGCAACTTATTCAAACAAGTTCCTGAAACAAGGTTCACAGCTTGATTTGTTAGCATCAACCAATAAAAACAACGTATTGCCAATGGCAGCGATTGGTCTACAAAATGCTGATCTTGTCCAATATTTAGTAAGCCAAGTGTTGATGTCAGACGAAGACCGCTTCAACGAGTTGAAAAAATACTATCCAGAAGCAGATCCGAAAGACTGGCATTTACGTCAGGGTGGTCAACGTGTTCAGATCATTAAGAAAGAACCAGGTAAACCTGCGAAATTGCAATTCGGTACGGAAATCTTTGCATCACAAGATAAATCTGTAACTGCATTGCTCGGTGCTTCTCCTGGTGCTTCAACGCCTCCTTACATTATGCTCAACTTGCTTGAAAAAGCCTTCCCTGAGCAAACTAAAGGTGTTTGGAATACCAAACTGCATGAGATTGTACGTTCTTATAGTCAGGATTTATCAGAAAATCCTGCATTGTTGGATCAAGTGCGTCAGTATACGAGTTCAACTTTAGGTTTGAACTATACAACGCCTAAAAACTTGCTACCTACAAAACAAGTTGCAAAAGTCGAAGCTGCTGCACATTAAGCACGCTTAAACTGAAACAGAAAGGGATGAGTTTCGACTCTTCCCTTTTTTATTTTCTCATTTTGAATTATGTCCACTGATTGTTCTCATTCTGCCTTTGCGGTATTTCGTTGTCGTGATTTTTCATTTTTAACGATAAATCAAGCTTGTTTGACATTTGCTGTGTTGATACAAGAGATTGTTATCGCCTTTCAACTGTATCAAATTACCAAGAATCCATTGATGCTTGGCTTGGTAGGTCTAATGGATTTTATTCCATTTTTGGTATTGTCTTTGTGGGGTGGTTATATTGCAGATCGTTTCAATCGTCAGCGGATTTTACAGCTTAGTTTTAGCCTAGCAATTCCATTATCAATCGCACTTTGGATTTGTTTTGATCTATTTGAGCATGATCATATCAATGCCAACATTCTACTGATTTCTAACTTTGGTATTTTATTCTTATTTGGATGTATTCGTGGAATTTACAGCCCTTGTTTCAATTCACTGCGCCCTTTTATTGTCCCAGAACATTTATATGCCCGCGCAGCCACTTGGACCAGCATGTGCTGGCAAGTATGTGGCATTCTAGCACCAGTCATTGGAGGATTATTGCTTGCACATTTGCGCTTATCCGTAGTGTTTAGTGTTATTACAAGCTTATTCCTCATAGGTAGCTTAGCTTTATGGGCTCTAACAAGTAGAACTTTTCCTGAGATGCAATCTGAGTCTGCCTTACTCAGTATAAAAGAAGCATTTCTCTATATTCGTAAAACTAAAATTATTTTTTGGGCAATGTTTCTTGATTTAAGTTCAGTATTTTTTGGAGGAGTAATTGCCCTACTGCCTATTTTTGCCAGTGATATTTTGCATGTCGGAGCAACAGGTTTTGGAATATTACGCTCGGCACCAGCCTTCGGTGCTTTATTGACTATGCTGATTTTGGTTCGATATCCTCCAAAATATCAGCCATGGAAAATCATGTTGCTTAGCCTTACTGGTTTTTCATTATGTACTTTGTTATTTGCTGTTACTAGATATTACTTTTTATCTGTCGTGTTTCTCATTATTATAGGTTCGTGTGATAGTGTTAACATTATTATCCGCCAAACTTTACTGCAACTCATTCCCCCACGAGACATGCTTGGTCGTATCGCAGCGATTAATGGCATTTTTGTGACATCAAGTAATGAGCTTGGTGCTTTGCACTCAACGCTAATGACACGTTTCCTCACGGTTGTGCCAGCAGTTCTGATTGGTGGCTCACTTTCTTTAGCTTGTGTTGTTTTAGCAAAATTTAAGACCAAAGACCTCATGCGGTTTCACTTTTAGCTTTGCTTGACTACGCTTTCAAATCGTTTATGTGATATGAAACATTCTTTGCCCGCTTCTTCTGAGTCGTCTAAATTTATTATTTCTTCCATTTTTATATGGCTGACTTTGTTATGGTTACAAGCAACCTATATTGTGATTATTGGCGGCAATAGTTATCTGTTTTGGACAGCACTAGGTTTATTAGTACTCACCGCATTAAGTTTCCGTCCAAGTTCTTTAAAAAATAGAATTGCTCTTGTACTGACACTGGTATTACTGGGCAATTTAGTTTTCCACTCCCTGTTCTGCACTTATTTAATCTTAGCTTTTTATTGTATTTTTTATTTATATTCAGGGCATTATAAATACAAAAGATTTATGAAACTCTTCTGCCTATTCTTCATTATGATTTTATTTGCACTGTATCAAACGCAGTCTTTGCAAGAATTAAAAAGCCATTATGCTCACCTATGAAACAGGTGAAACATGGCAAAAATATGGTGCGCTATAGACCATAACATTTATGTTTGTTGTGGTTTTGATCAAATCATTTTTGCCATGTTTCACCTGTTTCATAGGTGAGCATAATGGCTTTTTAATTC
>Ga0172373_10009958_pt1 | contig 11679 bp, 9 predicted proteins | sample Lak10m_2_FD_114546 | JGI IMG/M metagenome (GOLD analysis project Ga0172373, IMG submission 114546) | Freshwater microbial communities from Kabuno Bay, South-Kivu, Congo - kab_092012_10m | ecosystem: Environmental > Aquatic > Freshwater > Lake | place: Democratic Republic of the Congo: South-Kivu... | reverse complement strand
TCGACTTTTTCGTCGCTGTTTCTGCCCGCTTCAGTGCGGCAATCGCTTCTTCGCTCAGATGAAATTTTCGTGTCGCCATCCTCCCATTATATCATGCCAATGCTAAAACGCTTCCCCATGAGTATTCTGGCTTCCTGGATACAGAAACGCTGGTTCCGCATCTCACACCGCGCCAAATCAGTGAGGATATGCTGAAGAAGCTGATTAACGAAGCCATCGAACGCGCTAACATAAAATCCAGCCGGGATTCACTCAACATGCCGGAGGGCTTGTCTGAAGAACAAGAAGCGGCGTTTTACAAGCAAGAAGGCCGCAAATTATTTGAATATTTTCATGACTACCCGATTGACCCCGCCGCAACCGCCCAAGAGTATGTGAATAAGCCCTGTAAACAGATCGCAGTGGAACTCTTTCGGACGCGCACGCAGCAAAAAGGGCGTATGAATTCCGGTTGGCGGTATCAATTTTTAGCAGTCAATTGCGCGGCAAAGAGTGGGCGATTTCTCGAAGTTTCAGGCTTTGGTACATCACAAGGCGATTTTACAGCGAGAGCCGAATTTCTAGAGTCGCCCAACACGCTGCATTTGTACGTTTCTGTAAAAAATCGCAGCGACACGCTTGGCGGGCAAGATTGGCCGAACGCCATCACCGCGCTTGAAAGTTATGCGATGAATGATCTGAACAAAACCGGGCCATATTTATGTGTGTTTGGCGTGGCGATGGATCGAGGGATGCGCCGCATTCCCGCCAACCGGAATAAACAGGCGTATTCAGTCAATACTGAAGTGTGGCTTTCTGACTTTTTCTGGCCGTTTTTCTCAAACTACAGTTATGAGGAAATTATGACGGCCATGCTGGAGGTGCTTGTGGAACGCGAGAGCAACCTTCCTTCAGTTCAGATAGAAGTACCGGATGCGCTGCTGGACTATTTTGTACAGGAATGTCGCAAAGCAAATCTGGTGAATGAGCAGGGTGTTTTTAACAATCCTTTCGCACTGGTGAAGTTTTTCTGCGGTAAAACACCACCGAAAACGGCTAAGAAATATCAGTAGGATTCAGAGAGTGAGGCGGGGTAAAGATGACTTCTCAAACCATGAGAACAACTGTGAACACACCCGGCGCGTATTGCACCGTTATTCAGGGTGATAACCGCGATTCGCTGAAAGAATTTACCGATCAAGTGGATTTGATCGTCACTTCACCGCCCTATGCAGACGCACGTCATAAGCATTATGACAGCGTGCATCCCGATGACTTTGTGGATTGGTTTCTGTCGTTCCATGAACCGTTTTATGCTGCACTCAAGCCTACAGGAAGCCTCGTCATCAATATCAAGGACAAAGTGGTGGATGGTGTCCGGCATCGGTTTGTTTGGCACACCATCGAAGCCTTATGCGAACAAGGTTGGTATGCGATTGACGATTATATCTGGCACAAAACCAACCCGATGCCCGGCTCTTGGCCCACCCGACTGCGAGATGGTTGGGAATACTGTTTTCACCTGTCAAAAAGCCCGCGTCCCTATTTCAATGCTGATGATGTGCGAAAACCGATTGGCGATTGGGTGGAGAGCCGATTGAAAAAATTGGGCGGGAACGATTTAAGCCGTCACAACTCGGTGAACGAGAGTGGTTTTGGACGGGACATCTCGAAATGGGTGGGCAAGGATACTGTTTTGCCTTCAAATGTCCTTAGCCTCGCACTCGTTGGCAAAAACAAAGGGCATCCAGCCGTTTTTCCAGTAGACCTCCCTCTCTTTTTCATCAAACTGCTTTGCCCCCCAAACGGGCTGGTGGTTGACCCATTTGGGGGCAGCGGCACATCGGGTGTGGCGGCGCTGCTGGCAGATCGAAACTGCATCTTGATGGACAACAACCCGGACTACTGTGCAGAGGCTATCCACAGACTGCAACAGGAAGGCAAAGCCACGTTTAACGCTTCGCTGTTCCAACCCGAAAAACCGCTGCCCACCAATGGCTCATCCTAAGCAACCTGTAGGGGCGCAGATGAACCACGCCCCTCGCCTGACGAATCCGCCGCTTACTTATACAACTTCGTGGCGGTGGGGTTGCGCTCGGTGAAACCGCGCTGGTGCCAGTAGGGGTAGATGGTGTCCAGTTCGGTGACTGCATCCAGTCGCGCCACCTGCTCCGCCGTCAGGTTCCAGCCCACCGCGCCCAGATTGTCCACCAACTGCTTCTCGTCGCGGGCGCCGATGATAACCGTCGAGATGGTGGGGCGCTGCAACAGCCAGTTCAGCGAAACCTGCGAAACCGTTTTGCCGGTTTCGGCGCTGATCGCGTCCAGCACATCCACCACGCTGTACAGCCACTCGTCCGAAATGGCCGGCCCTTCGCCCGCGCCCTGCGCGACGCGGCTGTTCGCCGGAATCGGCTGGCTGCGGCGGAATTTGCCACTCAGCCGCCCCTGTGACAGCGGCCCCCAAACCAGCGTGCCCACGTTCTGATCGAGTGCCAGCGGCATGAGTTCCCATTCGTATTCGCGCCGCAGCAGCGAGTAATGCGCCTGATGGCCGACAAACCGCGACCAACCGTAGTGGTCAGAAACCGCCAGCGATTTCATCAGATGCCAACCGGAGTAGTTCGAGCAGGTGATATAGCGCACCTTGCCGCTTTCCACCAGCGTTTCCAGCGCCCGCATCGCTTCCTCTACCGGGGTTTTCGCGTCGAAGCCGTGCAGGGTGAAAATATCCAGATAGTCAGTTTGTAGGCGGCGCAGGCTGGCCTCGCACGAACGGATGAGGTGGAAGCGCGAGTGTCCCACATCGTTCGGTTCGTCGCTCATGCGGAAGGTGGCTTTGGTCGAAAGCAACACCTTGTCGCGCCGGCCTTTGATCGCCTCGCCCAGAATTTCCTCCGACTGCCCGAAGGAGTAAATGTCGGCGGTGTCGAACAGGTTCGCTCCGGCCTCCATGCAGATGTCCACCAGCCGCGTCGCTTCAACCACGTCGCTGCTGCCCCACTTGCTGAAGAACGGATGGTTGCCGCCGAACGTCCCGGTGCCAAAGCTGAGGGCTGGCACGCTAAACCCTGATCCACCCAGTAATCGGTATTCCATGTTTTCCTCTCTTGCTCAAATAAAGCCTGCCCACCTCAAATAGTCTTGCAGGCATAAAACACCTCTCTACGAACAGTCAATCCATACCCTATAATTCGCAGTTGAGCAAGCATCGCAGCGATTTATTCTTGCCTGCGGGAAATAGCAAATTGGTTTTCCGTATGAAAATTTAGGGGATACCGTCAAAACGTATCATTTCCGTTATAATACTAGCCTCTAGTCCGTGTGTGAAATGGCTGTTGGATCATGGCGACACCGCGTAAACGTTATCAATTTATCGGCAAACTGGGCGAAGGTGGCATGGGTGCGGTCTGGATTGCCCATGACCGGCTGACCGGACAGCGCGTGGCGCTCAAGCAGGTCAAAGCCACCGTCGAAAATGCCGAGTCGGATACACTGGCAAATACCCATTTGATAGATATGCGCCGGGCGCTGGCACAGGAATTCAAAACGCTCTCCTCACTGCGCCATCCGCATATCGTCAGTGTGCTGGATTACGGGTTCGACGGCGGCCTGCCCTATTTCACGATGGAACTGCTGGAAAATGCCCAATCCTTGCTGGAAGCCGCCCCTGCGCTGCAATACAAGCAGCAAATCGAAATGCTGGCACAAACGCTACAAGCACTGGCCTATCTACACCGGCGCGGCATCCTTCACCGTGATCTGAAACCCGCGAATGTGCTGGTGTTCAAGCAAGAAGTGCGCGTGGTGGATTTTGGGCTGGCGGTAGTGAACAGTTTCGCCAACCCCGGCTTTGCGGGGACGCTGGCCTATATCGCGCCGGAAGTGCTGCAAGGCTTCCAATCGTCCATCCAGTCGGATTTGTACGCGGTGGGGGTGATCGCCTACGAAATGTTTGCGGGTCGGCACCCGTTCTGGACGGACGACACCACCAGCACCATTCGCGCCGTCCTCAGCGATCCGCCCGATTGGGTGCCGCTGGAAAGCAACCCGTACATCACCCATTGGGTCATCCAATTGTTAAGCAAGAATCCCGAAAACCGCTATCCCGATGCCAACAGCGCCCTCACCGCCCTGATGGAAGCCGCCGGAATCCCTGTCCCGCCGGAGACGGTCACTATCCGCGAAAGTTATTTGCAGGCGGCCAGTTTTGTCGGGCGCGAAACCGAAGTCGGCTGGCTGACGACGGCGCTGCGCAACGCGATTGACTGCGGCAAAGGCAGTCTGTGGCTGGTGGGTGGCGAAAGCGGCGTGGGCAAATCGCGCTTACTGGACGAACTGCGGACGCAGGCCATGATTGACGGGGCGTTGGTGCTGCGCGGTGGCGCGGTGCAGGGCGGTGGCCTGCCGTACCAGATGTGGCGCGAACCGGCGCGGCGACTGGCGCTGACCAGCAACCTTGACCCGCTGGAAGCCAGCGCCCTGAAAGAAATCGTGCCGGACGTGGAAATGCTGACCGAACAGCCGATCAGCGAACTCGCCCCGCTGACCGAACATGCCGGGATGCAGCGTTTGTTCGCTGCGCTCTATCAATGCCTGTCACAGCAAACGCAACCACTGCTGCTCATCCTCGAAGATGCCCAGTGGGATGCGGGCGAAGGGCTGGAAATGGTGCGGCGGTTGCAAGAAGCCCTCGGTCATCTGCCGGTGATGGCGGTCATGAGTTACCGCGATGATGAACTACCGGGGATGCTGGACGAGTTCCCCGGCGCGAATCATGTGAAACTGTCGCGCTTGAACCGCAGCGACATCGCGCAGCTCAGCACGGCGATGCTCGGTGAGGCCGGCAGTGCGTCCGGCGTGCTGGAACTGCTGGAACGCGAAACCGAGGGCAACGCCTTTTTCATCGTGGAAGTGGTGCGGGTGCTGGCCGAAATTGCCGGCGAAATGGAAAAGATCGGCGTGACCACCCTGCCGGAGCAGGTGTTCACGGGCGGCGTGCGGCGCGTGGTGCAGGCACGCCTGAGCCGCGTGCCGGAAGATGCCCGCGACTGGCTGCGAATGGCGGCCATTCTGGGGCGCGAACTGGATTTCCGCCTGATGGAAGAACGCTTGGAATGGCTCACCGCCTGTCAGGATGCGGCGGTGCTGGAAGTGACCGATGGACGCTGGCGCTTCGCGCATGACAAACTGCGCGAACAGGTGTTGCAGGATTTGAGCGAAGAAGACCGCCACACGCTGCACCGGCACGCTGCCGAAGCGGTGGAATTGGCTTATCCTGATGACGCCAATCGCGCCGCAATTCTGGCAGGGCATTGGCGCGAAGCCGGCGACTCGCTGCGTGAGGCCGACTACAGCCGACTCGCGGGCGAAAAGCTGCTGGCGATCAGCAACTTTCAGGCGGCGCTGCCCTTGCTGGAACGGGCGCTGGCGCTGAAACATCTGCCTGCGGAACGCGCTAAATTGATGCTCAAAATGGGACACGCACATCTGCGCCTGAGCAACTACATTCGCGCCGCGCAGGTCTACGAAATGAGCCTCGAACTGCACCGGGCGGTGGGCGACCCGCAAGGGATCGCGAACAGTTTGCTCGGCCTGAGCGAAGTCGCCAAATGGCGTAACGACTATGACGCGCTCAAAAACTATCAGGATGAAGCGGTGGTCATGTGCCGCGCCATTGACGACCAAGCGGGCATGGCGGCCTGTGCCTCTAATCTGGGTATCCTCGCCCGCACACGGGGCGATTATGATGCCGAAATGCGCTACCAGCAGCACAGCCTTTCGATATACATTGACCTGCAACAGTCTGCCGGAATCGCGGAATGCCTGAGCAACCTGAGCGCCTCCGCCCGTATGCAAGGCCGTTTTGACGAGGCGATTACCTATGTGCGGGAAGCGCAGGCCGTTTGCGATTCGGTGGGCGACCGCTGGGGCGTGGCGCGGGCGCTGAACGAACTGGGCTATATCGCCCGACTGATGGGCGATGTGGACAGCGCCGCCCTCTATTATGTGGACAGCGTGGCTATCTTCAAATCCACCGGGGATCGCTGGGGGATTGCCAGCGGCCTGACCGGGTTGGGCTATGTGGCATGGATGCAGGGCGATTTGCCCGTTGCGGCACGCTATCTGGAGGAGTCGTTGCTGCTCTGCCGCGAAATCGGCGACCAGTGGGGCGAGGCCGCTTGTCAGGCAGGGCTGGGGCATACAGCGGTTCGCAACGGTGATGTGATGAATGCCGAGGTTCATTTCCGCGAGGCGCTACGCATCGCGCTGGCGATTCCGGTGGTACAGGTGATGCTGGAAGCGGTGGCCGGCCTCGCCACCTGCGCATCCCGGCGCGGTGATCTGGAACAGGCGGCCACCCTGATTGAAATGGCGAAGAACCATCCCGGCGCGACTCAAGAGGTGTGGTCGCTGACCGACCCGCTGATGAATGAACTCAAAATGCAAATGCCCAACGGTAGTTTGTGGACGCGCAAACGCCCCAAAATCAGCTTCGAGTCGCTCCTCAGCGCGGGGGTGTGATGCTCACAGCCGTTCGGCTTGCCGCGCTTCCAGCTTTTCGATGACCATCTCCAGCGTGCCGCGTGTCTTGTACAACCCCGCCCGGTAGAACGCCGGAACCTGCGTATGGATGAGGCGGCGGCGCAGCGTGTAGATCGCCACCACGCTCATATACGGGTAGCGGACACTTGCCCATCAGGTCGAGCATGGGCAAGTTTATGAATTTTTTCCGAAATAGTGTAAAATTGCGCTTGTTTTTAGTTTGAATAGGGTATACTTTTCGTTACAAAAAGCTGCCTACATCTATCCTTTCACTACAATTGTGCCACTGTACTTTAGGGGGAAACCCTTAAAGCCCATCCGAATTCCTGCTGTATCCTTTTGTGATGGCCTGCGAGAGTGGGAATATGGTCTGGAAGCCATTCGCCCAATCGAGTATGATTTACAGGGTATCCTCAATCGGAATAGACACCCACCACGCATGAAACGTTCCTTGTACAGGCTGTGAACCACACGCTGTTCCTGTCTTTTCGCACCCCCCGTCCGGTCAGTCGTTCAATCAAGTGAAGGAGCGAACGCCAGCATGACAGCCACTGCTTTTGGCAAGAATCCCGTGTCCGGCATTAAGCGTCCCCCCGGTGCCTTTTACGCCAAGATGATTCTGGAGTACATGGCGGCAACACCTGAACGCTACATTGACAGTGTGCTGGATGTGGCGATGGAACTGGGCCTGAGTGCCGAGGAATTCAAACAGGCCGAGGATTACGTCAAGTACGGCGATTGGACGAGCATCATTCACTACGAACCGAACAACGGCATCGAACACTAACCGCCCGCGTCTCCACCTTCTCATCCGAAGAAGCACAACAGCCCCTTCGTTCCACCTGCTGAAACAGGTTGCGGACGAAGGGGCTGTTGATTGTCTCGGCCTAACGCAATCGCCCGGTCATATGGCGGGTGGGGGACGGGGCGTGCAGCAGGGACGCATACTCGGCACTGAGCAGGGTATGGCTGCCCGCCGTGTAGTACACGCGATAGGTCGCGCCCGCCGTGAGCAACCGCTGCCAGCGCCGGGGCAACGCGAACGACTGATCTCCCACCCGCAGGCGGGAAGGCAGCAAGCCCCGCGAGTCGGTCTGTGCCGCGCCCTGCACCATCATGACCGCCATACTTAAATCATCGTGGCACTGTAGGCCGTTCAGCACCAGCGCCGCCATCATGATTGCCGCGCCTGCCGCCGCCAGCCCCGGATGCACCCACAGTGCCTCGGTCAGCAGCAGCCAGCCCAGAAGCGCACCCACCCACAGTCCCAACCGCCGATTGCGCTGGCGTTGCAGGCGGCGGTGTTGTTCGGCGCTCAGATGAGCCTGACCATTGGCGATGACATCCGCTGCGTCAAACGGGGCATCCGCAACCAGACGGATAATCGGATTAGGGCGTAACATCGTGTCATCTCCGTTTCCACTCACCTTGTACAGAGTAAAGGCAATTGTGGAGATGGATGACCCCAACAATTGGGGTGAAGCGAAATCGCTATCGCTCCGGTGAATGAGCCGGATGCGCCGTACAGGGGTATGATTACACTGGTATGGCTTTTTGCGCGATGAAAAATTAAGGGTGTTGAGATGGACAAAAAAGTTTCGGTGGGCGTGGTGGGCACGAGTTGGTGGGCGGACGCAATGTATATGCCCGCCGTGAGTAAGCACCCCGGCGCGGTGCTGGCGGCGGTGTGCGGGCGCAGCCGCGAAAATGCCGAAGCGATTGCCCGCACATGGAACATTCCGCATGTGTTCACCAGTTATGACGAGATGATCGCCAGCGGCTTGATTGACGCGGTGCTGATCTCGACTACCAACAACACCCACCACGAAATGACGCTTAAGGCGCTGGACGCCGGGTTGCACGTCCTATGCGAAAAACCGCTGGCGATGAACTACGCCGAAGCGATGGAAATGGTCATCGCGGCGGAAGCCAGCGGCAAAAAGTGTCTCGTCCCCTTCACCTACAGCTTCATGCCGGGGACGCGCTATCTCAAGCGGCTGCTGGACGAAGGTTACATCGGCAGGCCGTATCACCTAAACATGCGCTACTACACCGGGTATGCCCGTGACGGGCGCTATCTGTGGCGCTTTGATTTGCAAGAATCCGGGGCGGGCGTGGTGGGCGACATCGGTTCGCACTTCCTGTATCTGGCGCAGTGGTACTATGGCGAGATTGAATCGGTCATGTGCCAGTTGAGTACGTTCGTTCCGCGTGCGCCGCGCCCGGACGGGAGCGACTACGAAAAGGCGGACGACAGCGCCAGTATTTTGCTCCAGTTCAAGAACGGGGCGCAAGGCGTGATCGTGGTGTCCGCCGTGTGCTACGAGGACACTCCCTTCGGGCAAACCCATCACATCGAGCTACACGGCGCAGGTGGCACGTTGTACTACTTCAACGACTGGAACACCCTCCAGCGCGTTAGCGGGGCGAAAATGGGCGAAGGCATGGTTCAGGAACTCCCCATCCCGGATGACATCTGGGGTAACGCCCGCCGCGATACCGTCCACAACACTTACAAGGACATTTTCCGCGAACAGGACAACATGGCACGCGGTTGGATCACCGCGATCCTCGAAGACACCGACCCGCACCCGACTTTCGCCGAAGCCGCCGCAATCCAGCGGGTGATGTCCGCCTGCCAGTTGAGCGCCCGCGAAAACCGCCGCGTGTCCATCGAGGAAATACAGGCGTAGGACATCCCAAACGAAGTACCTCATCCCTCAGTCCCTTCACCGTTATTATACGGTATTCTCAAGATACAAGGGGAAGTCTCGCATGTTGCGCCTTTCGCCATGACGCGCAGCGCAAGGGACGCGGGGATGAGGGTTGCCCCTCTCACACGCGGCGCAGCGGCTTGAATAGCGAACGGTCAAACGCGCTCAGACGATCCGGCAGCAAGCGTTCCAGTTCGGCACGCACCTGTGCCGAGTCTTCGCGCAGGCCGCGTACATCCACGCCCTGACACACATCCGGCAGCGCCGACAGCCATTGCCGGCTGCGCAGGAGCATCTTCAGCGCCCCGCGCCCGTTGCCGCGCTCAATCTGGTAATAGGCCACGCCCACCTGCAAGATGGCGCGGTACAGATCGCGCACCGGGCTTTCGGTTTGCATCCACAGGCTCTCGAACAGATCATGCTGCGCGTAGTAGTCGCCCGCGTTGAACTTTTCCACGCCGGCCAGCGCCAGCGGCGGCAGATCGGCGGCGCAGTCGCACTCCAAGCGGGCTTGCTGGAGGGCGCGGGGCAGGCTAACCTGTTCGTAGATCAGGGCGGGCAGGCGCGTCGCCACTTCATCCGGCGTCAGGGTCGCGTCCGCGCCGAACGAGGGCGCGTCGGCACGGATGGCGGGGTCGGTAGTCACCAGCACCACCGGAATGCGGCGGGTGGCCGGGCTGCGCTTGGGGGCGGTTGTCCATTCGCGCCAATCGGCATCCGCGCCATCCACCACGATCAAATCCACCGCGTCGTCCACTAGGCGGGCGATGAGGTCGGCGGGGCGTTCGGCATCATGCAGCAGGCGTGCGCCGCCGAGTGCTGTGTGCAGCGCCGCCGCCCACGCGGGGTGTCCGGTTATCATGATGGTCAATTCTGGCATCGGCGCTCCCCTTTGTTTCCTGTTGATGATAGTGACATTTTAAGCGGGTGCAATCATTCAAAACCCGCCCCTTTTAATCCCTGAAAGCCGGAGACGAGGGGGAATGCACCAAAGTGGAATATGCGCCAGCCCATAAACCGCTTGCAACACCGCCCAAGATTAGGCACAATGAGAGTCCGGACAGCGCAATTAAAGAAATAAGCCCTTCTTTTCAGATGTTTTGTTCGTTTTTGGACGTGCTAACGACCGTCCTTTTTTGACTCTGTGCTGTCTACATGCGAAGGGTGAACAATGGGTCTGGATAATCAACCGCAAACGCTTGAACTGTGTGTGATCGAAGGGGATGGCATTGGCCGCGAGGTCATCCCTGCCGCTATAGATGTGCTGCTGCGGGTCGCCCCCGATGTGCAAATCCGCACCGCGTCCGCCGGCTTTGAGTGCTTCCAGCAGAACGGGACTTCGTTGCCGGAAGAAACGCTGCAAGCCGCCCGCGATTGTACTGCCGTTCTGTTCGGTGCCACCTCATCGCCGGCCTATCCGGTCGAAGGCTACTTCTCGCCCATCGTGCGCCTGCGGCGGACGCTGCTGGCCTATGCCAACCTGCGCCCCGCCCAGCATTTGCCCGTCCCTACCTCCCGTGAAGGGGTGGATATGCTGGTGGTGCGCGAGAACACGGAAGACCTGTACATCGGTCACGAACACATGGAAAACGAAGGCAAAACCGGCATCGCCGAAAAAGTCATCACCCGCGAAGCCACCGAGCGCGTGGCGAAGCTGGCCTATGAACTGGCGACACGGGTGGGGCGCAAGAAAGTGACCATCGTCCATAAGGCGAACGTGCTGCCCAAGTCGGACGGGCTGTTCCGCCGCGTGGCAATGGAAATCGCGGCGAATTACCCGCAAATCATCACCGATGAGCTGTATGTGGATACGGCGGCTTACTGGATGGTCAAAGACCCCAACCGTTTTGATGTCATCCTCACCCCCAACCTGTACGGCGACATCCTTTCGGATATGGCGGCGGCATGGGGCGGCGGGCTGGGGCTGGCACCTTCGCTCAGCCTCGGTGATCGTGTCGCCATCGCCGAACCGGTTCACGGCAGCGCGCCGGACATCGCCGGCAAGGGGATCGCCAACCCCACCGCCGCCATCATGAGCGTGGCGATGCTGCTGCGCCATTACTGGAACCGGCTGGAAGCGGCGGATCGCGTGGATAAGGCTGTGCGGGTGACGCTGAGTGAAGGCGACCACACGGTAGATATTTACACGCAGGGCGCGATGTCCACGAAGGACTTCACCGCCAGCGTGATCGCCAACCTCTAACCCGGCGGACGACTATCTGAACGTGGGCGATCCGCACAGGGTCGCCCCTACGGCTTGCGGGTGAAACGCGGGACGCGGTACAGACCTAGCTGATCTTCCGGCGGCACGTTGAATGGGCTGAAGGTGGGCGGCAGCAGCGGCAGAACGCGCCGCAACCGCGCCAGTGTCGCCGTATCGTTCGGACTGACGAAGAACGTGTAAGCCTGCTTCTCCGCACGCGCCGCCAGCGCCGTCAGG
>Ga0172373_10009956_pt1 | contig 11680 bp, 9 predicted proteins | sample Lak10m_2_FD_114546 | JGI IMG/M metagenome (GOLD analysis project Ga0172373, IMG submission 114546) | Freshwater microbial communities from Kabuno Bay, South-Kivu, Congo - kab_092012_10m | ecosystem: Environmental > Aquatic > Freshwater > Lake | place: Democratic Republic of the Congo: South-Kivu... | reverse complement strand
TCACGGCTCATACCTCCAACAGTTTGGCGACTATCGGTTGTATGACGTTCGTGACCTTTTTTCAACTAGCACCAACGGTTACTAGAACGAATTCCTGATCCGACCAGCGTGTGGAGTAGGTTCGCAGATTCCATTCCCATGAACCCGCTTTGGCCGCTTGAAGGGTGAAGTTCAATCGTTGTTCACTCTCCCGCAGCGTGAGTTCGGCCTGCTTACGGGCGGTGATGTCCATCAAAATGCCCACCGCACGCTGCGCTCCGCCGCTGCTGTCGGCAACCATTTTGCCGATGTCCTGTATCCAGTGAAGGCTGCCATCCGACCACACCACCCGCGCCTCATAATCCAAACTCGTGCCGGTTTCCAGCATGTGCTTGAAGGCCGCATCCGCCATTGCCCGATCATCAGGATGAATATGCGCCAACCAATGCGCCTGATTGGGGGTTACGGGTATCTCATCCGGCGGATAGCCCATCAGGGCATAGATTTCTTTAGCCCAGACGGCTGAACCGGTGTGCATATTCCAATCCCACCAACCGGCTTGAATCGCGCTCAGAGTCAAGCGCAGCCGTTCCTCGCTCTCCCGCAGCGCAATCTCGGCCTGTTTGCGCTCGGTGATGTCGCGGGTGGTGGTGGCAAACCCCACCATTTGCTCGTCTTTCAGTAGTGGACTGAATATGCTTTCCAGCCAGACATAGGTCTCATCGGCCCGCCGCGCCCGGTATTCGGCCTTGTGCGACTGGTGCGTGGCATAGACCTGCTGAATAGCTACCGCAGTAGCCGGCAAATCGTCCGGGTGCATGGTTTCACCACGCATCACCAACGTTTGACCAATAAGTTGTTCGGGGGTAAAGCCAGTGATTGCTTTAATAGACGGACTGGCATAACGGGTGATGCCAGTCATATCAAAGGCGCTGACGGCATCGGCCATATTGTCTGTAATCAGGCGCAACTGAGCTTCACGTTCTTGCAACGCCGTTTCCGCCGCTTTACGCGCCGTAATATCCCGCGAGACGCTGAGAACACCTTCCACATGACCTTCACGCAGCACGAGCGAATACATCGCTTCCATATCAATGAACTGCCCATCGGCACGCAGCACACGGAACTCGCGCTTCTGGCTGTGTCCGGTTGCAATCACCTGCTGGATGGCTTCGCCCACTGTGAACAGTTCTTCGGGTTGGATGATCTTCCCCAGCGCATCGGCATTGCGTCCCACATACTCCGCTGCATCATGCCCCAGCACCGTCTTGAACGAAGGGCTGACGTAGTGAGTCACCCCATCTAGCCCGATTAGCAAAATCACATCTTCAATATGGTTGGTGATGAGCTTCAGCCGCGCCTCTTGTTCGCGCAGCGCAGCTTCCGCCATTTTCTGATGGGTGATGTCCCGCGAGACAAATACGATGCTCCAACGACCATTAAGGTCTTCTACAGATCGTCCTGAACTCTCGAACCACACATAATGCCCATCAGCATGTTGGTAGCGATAGCGCACCACCGTTTCAGTCGGGTTACCAAACGTACTTTGCAGTACATCTAGCATATGAGTTCGATCATCAGGATGAATGGATTCCAGCAGCACAAGTGCAGATTTCCCCAACCAGTAATCCACGTTGCGGCCCAATGTTCGCATAATGGACGAACTGACGTATTCCACAATCCCGTCGGCGTTGATCTGGCATACGAGATCGGTCATCGTATCGTTGATGAGTTGCAACCGGGATTCGTGCGTCTGCCGGGACTGCGATTCGTGCCGCAGCGCGGATTCGACGGCGTTGTCGCGCATGATGCTTTGCACCACCCGCGCCTGGCCGCGTTCATCCCGGTTGGCCTGCAAATGAATTTCGCAGGGGAACGATTCGCCATTCTTGCGGCGTAGCGTGCATTCAAAATGCTGGAGGGTTTCGCCCGCCGTCGCCCGCTGAAACGCATCTATCATCTGCGAAAGGCATTCCGGCGTGATCCAGCTTGCCACCGGACTCTGGATGAGATCGTCCGGCGAGTCATAGCCCAGCATAGCCGCCGCCTGCGGGTTGGCTTTGATGCAGCGACCCTCCGGCGTGAAAACCGCCACCGAGTCAGTGGTTTGCTCGAAAAACGTGTGCAGAAGCGCGTGTTCGCTCAGTAGGTTATCAAGAAGGAGGAGGCAGGCCTTCCATTGGTTGCCAGAAGGCGGGGTATCGAGATCGTAGATACCGAGACGTTTTAATCCGACTGTATTGAGGAGATCAGGCATAGAGCTTCAATTCCGATATAGAATTGCAGTATCAAGAATATTTCCCAACTTGCTTATACTATTTTATCATAACCTAAATGGTCGCAATAGTACCGTTGAGGTTCCGTTAGCAGGGAAAGCCTACCTTTGACAGGCGTGCCGGGGTTACGGGGCGGGCAGGGTGAAACTGAAGGTGCTGCCGAGGTCAGGTTCGCCGGAGAAGATCAGTTCGCCGTTTTGCCGTGCGAGGATCTCTTTCGCCAGCGCGAGGCGCAGGCCAGTGCCGATGTGCTGGCGTACCAACCGGTGATGATCGCCGCGCCAGAAGGGTTTGCCCACGTTCTGCAAATCCTCCTCGGTTAAGCCGACTCCGCTATCCGCCACGCTGAACAGCACATGGTCGCCAAGGTGATCCACCGACATGCGTATCTGACCACCGGGCGCGGTGTAGCGCACTGCGTTGTCCAGTATGTCGCTCAGGACGATCAAGCTCTGGTAAAAGTCGCCTCGTGCCAGTGGCACCACTTCCGGCGCTTGAATCGTCACCTCATGCTGGAACTGATGGGCGCGGTCACGGATTCGCTCCCAGCCTTCAGTGAGCAGGTCAGAGGAAATGAAGTTGACCTGTTCGATCTTGGCATCGCCTTTCTGGAGCGCCATGATTTCATGGATGGTTTCCAGTACCGCGAAAGCGCGATCTGTGCTTTCCTGAATGGCTTGCAACCATGACCCCTGTTCGGGCGTGATGTTCCCTAGCATACCGGCCTGCACCAGTTCGGCGCGTCCCCGGATGGCGATGAGGGGCGGGCGCAGCGCGTCGTTCATGCCGCTGAACAGCAATTCTTCGATGTTGTTGAAATGCTGCACCAGCGGGGCGGCGATGACCGAGATATGCCCCTGCAAAATAGCCGGCTGTTGCGGGACAGGCGCGGGTGGGGGCGCAACCGGCGGGGGCGCGGCGGCACGCGGCGCGACAACCGGCCCCGCTCCCCGGTAGGACGGGGGCAAATCATCCATGACGAGACTGTTCAAATACGCATTTTCGCTGCTCAAATGATTGAGCAGGTCAGCAACCTGTGCCAGCCGGACGGCGGTAGTGGGCGGCGCGGTACTCTGAAGTTTAATCAGGGTATCCAGCGCCTGCTGTAAGGTGACACTAGCGTAATCACTCGTCATATTCTAGGTCATCCCCGGCAGAATCACAGTGATGGTCGTTCCTTGTTCCGGTTGGCTGTCCACTGAAATAGTACCACCGAGGAGCGCAATAATACCAAAAGCCACCGGCGTGCCCAAACCGCTGCCTTTGAACGCCAGCACGCGCTCATCATCGGAACGGAAATAAGGTTCGCCCAGCCGCGCCACCTGTTCAGGTGACATGCCGATTCCGTTATCCTCGACGAAGATCAGCAGGTAGCCGTTTTCCGCAGCGGCGCGCAGAACAACGATCCCATTTTCCGGCTGGTTATAGCGCAGCGCATTTTCGACCAGCTTGTTCAAAGCCTTCGCCAGCATATCCCCGTCAATATTCAGAATGGGCAAGCCGGATGGGATTTCCAGCGTCAGAGTACGCTTTAACTCGTCCGCCAGCGGGCGCATCTGCTTCTCGACCATCATTGCGATATTCTTGAACATATCCATCTTGGGGGTGAGGTTGAGTACGCCGCCGCGAATCTTGCTCATATCGCTGACATCTACCAGCAGCGATTCGAGGCGGCGGGAGTTGGCTTTAATCACATCCACGAACTGCTGCTGCATGGGCGTGAGCTGTCCCATCGCCGGATTGCCGAGCATATCGGAATAGCCGCGTATGCTGGTGAGGGGCAGGCGCAAATCGTGGAAGGCATGGCGCAGAAATTCCGCCAGCGTGTGACGATAGGTTTCCAGATCGCCGGTTGGCTCCTCTGGCGCGGCCTGTGCTTCCGGTTCCGCCGCCTGTGTGAGCAAATCGCTGATGGCCTGAAGCTGTCCGGTCAGGCGCACCGGAATAATCTGTCCATTGCGGGCAGCTTCGGTCAGTTCGTTCAGAAGGGTTCGCGCTTGTTCCAACGCCTGTTGGGTCATGGCCCGATCACTTTCGTTATCCTGTTACCTACGAACGGCACCGACCTGCACAGGTCGGTAGAAAATGATGCTGCGGGCGGTTAGCCCGGCACCCAGCAGCGTTCGGCGGGGCGGCCACCGCCAACGGCATTCAGCATGGCGCGGGTTTCGGCCTCCATCGTCGCGTCATCCGACCAGAATGTACTCATTTGCGAACGGTAACAACGGATGGCGTTCAGCTTGGCGATGACCGCTTCTTCGCTCAGTTCGGTGATTTCAGGCCGCAAGGACAGCGGCGCAAATGCTCGCAGCGCCGCCTCGACTGCCGCTTCATCCCGTGTATAGGGATAGTCCTCGTAAAATTTGACGATCAGCGCCGAGCGATACTGCCACAGGTTGAAGCCCCAGTCGCGCACAATCTGATGGTCAACATGATGGCCGGCAGCCAGCGGCGCATAGACTTCGGCGACGAAAGGTTCGGGCGGCAGCGCCACCGTTGGCAGCAAACGGGCGGCCATGTCGTCTGGATGGACTTCCCCGAACAGCGATTCTTCATCGGGATACAGCGCCAGACCGGATCGGGAACAGCGGTAAACGCAGTCGGCATAAGCCGCCATGCGCCGGTAGCTGGCCCCCAGTTGCAAGATGGCGGCTTCGTCCTCGGCGGCGCGCACCGCCACCGGATCAGCGCCCGCCGCCCAACGTTGATGCAGGTCGCGGGTAATCGGCGTATCGGGCACGTTGTCCGGCGTGGGGATGCTGCCGAAAATGGTGCGCACTTCCACCTGCTGTCCGGCGGCGGTCAGCGTGTGAATGATTCCGCCACAGCTAAAGGGCGCATCATCAAAATGAGGGGATAAGATGATATACATGCGAATTACCCCTCGGCGGTCACGCTGAAGCTAAACTGACTGCCGCGCCCGACTTCACTTTCGATCAGAATGCGGCTGCCCATTTGTTCCACGAGGCTGCGGGTGATGGCATAGCCCAGCCCGGTTCCGGGGCGCGAACGGGTGAACTCGTCCTCGGCACGCCAGAATTTGGTGCCCAGTTTGGCGATGGCCTCTTTCGATAGGCCAATGCCGGTATCCGCCACCGCGAAAGCCACGCGGCCATCGCTATCACGGTAGACGCGCAGGCGGATTTTGCCGCCGTCCGGCGTGTATTTGTAAGCGTTGCTGACCAGATTGGTGAGTACCTGCACCAGTCGGTAGTAGTCCACGCGCAGATCGGGCAAATTCGGTTCGATTTCTTCGCCGTACTCATGCTGGTATTGCTGCATCTGCGTCATAGAGCCATCGTGAACGGCCTGCACAATATCGGTCACTTTCACGCGGGTTTCGTTCATATAGAACACGCCGCTTTCGATGCGGCTGATGTCCGCCAAATCCGAAACCAGCATCGCCATGCGCTTGACCGTATCTTTGATGCGCCCGATAAATTCAGTTTGCCGTTCGGAAAGGCTGCCCTGTATCAAGGTCAGGTCGGCATAGCCGGAAATGCTGGTCATCGGCACTTTCAGATCGTGGGCGACAATGCCCACGAACTCGCTTTTGGCGTTGTCGGCGGCGCGCACAGCGGCATACAAGCGGGCGTTTTCGATGGCGATGGCGGCACGGACAATCACACGCTCGATGATGTCCTGTTCGTCGGCGGTGAAGGGCATCTGGCCTTCGCGTTCGATGATGACCAACCCCACCACCCGCGCTTCACGCCGGATGGGGACGATGGCGACGGCGCGTCCGTTCCCCTGTTCGGGATTCAGGATGAGGGTACGCGCCCCGCTGATGGCGGTTTCCACTTCGGGATACAGGGTTGGTGGGGCGACGGCCTGTTCGTTCGGGTGAAACTGATGGGCGATATTGATGGTCGGCGGGTCGCCTTCCAGCAGGGCGAGATAGCCGCCGGTGGCATTCGACAGGCGGCACGCCCATTCCAGCGTGATTTGCATGGCTTTGTCGGCGTCCAGCGTTTCGCTCAACAGGCGGTCAATGCGGCGCAGGCGCTGAAGTTCCTCCACGCGCTGCGCGAGTTCTTGATCGGTCTGGCTGAACAGGCGGGCGTTGTCCAGCGCGACGGCGGCTTGCGCGGCGAACGCATCCAGCGCCGCCAGATCGTCCTCGTTGAACAGGCTCGCCATCATGCGGTTGTCTACGTAGACCACGCCGATGACGCTGCCCCGCGCCCGCAGCGGTGTCGCCATAATGCTGCGTAACGCCTGCCCGACGATGCTGGCTTGCCCCGCAAAACGCGGGTCTTCCTGCGCGTTGGTGGTGAGGATGGCTTTGCCGTTGTCCAACACCTGATTGGCGATGGTGCGGCTGTATTTGAAGTGGTCGCCACCTAGCGTTTGCTGGTCGAGGTTGCGAGCGACCTGAACCCCCAGCCCGCCGTCATCATCGCGCAGCATGAGGAAGCCGCGTTCGGCGTTGGTCAGTTGGATGATGGCATCCATCACCTGATCCAGCACGGTTTGCAAATCCAGCGATGCACCCAACAGGCGGCTGACGTTGTACAAAGCCTGAAAGCGGCCTTCTTTCTTGTGCTGCTTGCGTTCGGCATCCGTGCGGATGAGGAAGTCGTTCAGCAGGTCTACCTGCCGCGACAGGAACGCACCATCTACTCGCCCGGTCTGAAGCTGGCTGCGCAGCAAGTTGATATTGCTACGCAGGCTGGCGAGTTCTTGGTCGGTAATGGGTTTGGGCGTGGTCTGGTCAACCATAAGACAGCTCACAATCGCTTGTAATAATCACAGTGTGGGGTCAACGGGCAGCGTTCACAGTAGGGGCTGCGAGCGTTGCAAATCTCACGACCGAGACGAATGAGGTTTAGATGGAAAGCATAATAATCATCGGGCGGGATAATGGCTTCCATCACATCATGCGCATGATCGGCGCTGATTCCTTCGGGCAGAAAACCGATGCGCTGTCCGAGGCGGTGAACGTGGGTATCCACCGGAAAGGCGGGGCGATTGAAGGCGAAACACAGCACGATGGCGGCGGTTTTGGGGCCAACGCCGTGCATCTTCATTAGCCACGCTTTGGCTTCATCAACGGGCAGGTCGCCCAAGAAATCAATGTTGATCTCTCCGCGCTGGGCGGTGATGTCGCGCAGGACGCCCTGAATGCGCGGCCCTTTCTGGTTGGAAAGTCCGGCGGGTTTAATCGCGGCGATCACATCTTCCTCTGCGGCATCGCGCACGGCCTCCCAAGTGGGGAACGCGGCACGCAGCGCGGCAAAAGCGCGGTCGCGGTTGGCGTCGGTGGTACTCTGGCTGAGGATGCAATCCACCAGCTCATCTACCGGCGGGTAGGCTTTGCGCCACGCGGGGTAGCCATAGAGTTCACGCAGGGCCGCAGAAACGGGCGCATATTTGGCTTTGCGCCGTTTATAGTGAGGAATGGTACTGCTCAAGGTTGGTTTTGCCATACTGTTCATTGTACGCGGGTCGCCTTTTGAGGCAAGCAGAAAAATGGTCTTGCGGGGGAGTGAGAGAGTTTGAGAGATAGACGCTATAATAAGGATAAGTGAATATCATCAACCGCTAAAAGGGCTTCTTTCATGAATTGGGATAATCGTTTTGCCAGCCGAACCGCACAGATGAAACGCTCTACCGTGCGTGAAATCTTGAAGCTGACCGCACAACCGGGTGTCATCTCTTTTGCGGGCGGGCTGCCCGCCCCGGAATTTTTTCCGGTGGATCGCATCCGCGAAGTTTCCGACATTGTGCTGGCGGAACGCGGGCGCGAAGTGTTGCAATACAGCACCAGCGAAGGCATGCCGGAACTGCGCGGCTGGATCGCGGAACGCATGTCCAAAGGGGCGCTCAAAATCAGCCCGGACAATATCTTGATCCTCAGCGGGTCGCAGCAGGCGCTTGATCTGGTCGGGCGGGTGCTGCTGGACGAGCGCGATGTCGTGATTGTGGAGAACCCGACCTATGTGGGGATGCTCTCGGCATGGAAGCCCTACGACATCCAGTTCACCGCCGTGCCAACCGATCAGGACGGCATGATTGTGGACGAACTGGAACCGCTGCTGCAACCGGGCGACGCCAAGATGCTGTATACCATCCCGTCATTCCAGAACCCGCAGGGGACGACGATGAGCCGTCCGCGCCGTGCCAAACTGGCGGCACTGCTGCAACAATACAACCTGCCCGTTTACGAAGATGATCCTTACGGCGAACTGTATTTCGACGGCGAAAAGATGCCTTCGGTGCTGGAAATGGAAGCCGCGCAGCGTGGCACCACCAGCATCGAGGACTGCACTACGATCTACGCCGGCACGTTCTCCAAAACGCTCACGCCCGGTTTGCGTGTGGGCTGGGTGGCGGCGGCCTACCCGGTGATTGACAAGCTGGTGCAGGCCAAGCAAGCCACCGATTTGCACACCAGCACCCTGTCGCAGTTCATCACCTACGAGATGATCCGCGATGGCAAGTTCCTCGATGACCATGTGGCGAACCTGCGCAAGGTTTACCGCGAACGGCGCAACTTGATGCTGGCGACGATGGACAGGTGCTTCCCCGCCGAAGTGACATGGACGCGCCCCAGCGGTGGCCTGTTCACGATGGTGACGATGCCCGAACACCTGAATGCGGTGGACGTGCTTCAGGAAGCCCTGAAGCAGAACGTAGCGTTCGTGCCCTGCGATGGCTTTTTCATCGGCGAAACCGGACACAACACCTTCCGCCTGAATTATTCCAACGCCCGCCCCGAAATGATCGTCACAGGGATTGAACGGTTGGGCGCGGTGCTGAAGTCGCTGCTCACGCAGGCCTAGCGTCTGCTTTTATCAGAATGGAGTTTCTTGGTCACTTGTGAGGTGAAACGCACAGATCGTTAACCGAAGGAGCCGTGTATGCGAAAAGAAGTAGGCTTGTGGATTGACCATCGGCAGGCGGTGCTTGTGAACTCGGACGAGATCAAGCGCATCGTCTCGAACTTAGAACGGCATGTGCGCTATTCGGGTGTTTCGCACCCGCGCAATGGCGACACGCATCTGGATACGACCGAGGACGGACGTGACAGACGGTTCGAGGATCAGATATCTCACTACTACGACGACGTGATCGCGGAACTACGGGATGCCAGTGCGATCCTTATCATGGGGCCGGGCGAGGCCAAAATTGAGTTTCAGAAGCGGCTGGGGGTGCAGCGGTTGGATGGGCGTGTGGTCGGCGTGCAAGCCGCCGACAAGCTGACCGATGAGCAAATCGCGGCGGAAGTGCGTAGCTTCTTCCAGCAGCGTGCCTCCGGCTGAGTGCCTACGGTGGCGGCGGTTCGTTGCTCCGGCAGGAATTGCCGCCGCCGGTATAGTGTCATAGACTTCCGTCAACAGCCTTGCTGATGATTGTATGCTGACCCGCGACTCGATTCCCCGGTTGCCCCCGAACGACGCGGCGGTACTGGGTTGCCTCCTCACCGCGCTGGGCTACCACAGCCTCCGTGCCGAATCCTTTGAAGCCGAAAAATTGGGTTTGCTGCTGCTGTTCGCGGCGGTGATTCTTGCCAGCGGGCGTTGGCGGGTGCGCCTCTCCGCGCTCGGAATCGCGCTGGCGGGCGCGGTGTTCGCCGGACTGGTGGCGACGCTGACCGCCATTAGCCCGCTGGTGAGCGCCTTCGGCACGCCGGAACGCTCGCAGGGTGTGTTGAGCCTGCTGGTGGGCGTGGTGGTGTGCGTCGGTGCCAGCCGCTTATCCCCTGCCGGAGTCCGGTTGCTGCTGCCGCTGCTGTGTCTGGTGGCGGTGGCGCTGTGCCTGCCGCTGCTGGTCGGCCTGTTCGACCGGTTGGCGCTGTCCGGTCTGGCGCGGGCATCGGCGGCGGGGAACATCAATTATCTGGCGGCGTGGCTGGCGCTGGCGCTGCTGCTGATCGTGCCGCTGCTGCGCGATAGGCTGCGCGGCGGACAAACCGGACGGGCAGGTTGGGCGCTGCTAGGCGGCGCGGCCTGCGCCTGCATCACTTTCGGATTGATCGTCACCAACAGCCGCGCCGCGTTGATCGGACTCGGCGCGGCGGCACTGACCGGATTCGGCCTGTGGTGTGCGCTGACCGCCCGCCGCCGCCCCGCGCTGATCGCGCTGGTGGGGTGCGCCGCGCTGCTGCTGGTCGCCACGCTTCAGGCCGCGCCGCTGCTGTCCGCCTTTGCCGAACAGGACACCTTCCGCGTGCGCCTGTGGGACGCGGCGCTGCTGCTGGTCGGGCGGTTGCCGGAGTCGTTGCACCGCGCCGATGGCACGCCGGACGCGCTGGCGGCGCTGCGTCCGCTGGTGGGCTACGGCTATGACACGCTCGAAACGCTGGACAGCCGCTACGTCCACCGTTTTGACGATCTGAACAACCAACTGCGGATTGACCGGATGCACAATCAAACGCTGGATGCGCTGCTGATGACGGGCGTCATCGGGTTGGTGGCTGCCCTCGCGCTCACGCAGACGGCGCTGCTGACCGCGCTGCGCCTTCTGGGGCTGGCGCGACCAGTACGAGAGGCGTGGATTTTCAAGGGTCGGCATTTTACGGATACCTCACCCCTCTTATCCCCTCTCCATCGCAATGGAGAGGGGAAGCTAAACGCAGCGCAGCGGGGTGAGGTCGAATGGGTTGCGTGGCGCTGGATCGTTGTGCAAGCGGCCTGCGGGCTGGTGCTGGGGGCGGCGGTGACGGTCATTAGCGGTTACGCGGGGATGGGCGTGGCGCTGGGGCTGGCGGCATCCGGGGTGGGGGTCGGGTTGGTGCTGCTCTTTCGAGCGCTGCGGCGCGCGCCGTTGTCCACGCCTGCCCGCCCGCTGGTGGCGGGTATCCTGTGCGCCCTTGTCGGCGCGTTTGTCATCGAACAGTTCAGCTTTTCCACCCTCATGACGCAACCGCTGATGGCTGTCTGTCTGGGGCTACTGCTGCGGGCGCAGTCCGGCGGCGAAGGCGAAACGGACGATGAGGCCGCGATTCCGGCGCTGCACGGACACTGGCTCATCCGGGCGACAGGGTTGGCGGCGCTGACGATGCTGTGCGGCAGCGCGTTGTGGTGGTGGGTGCTGGCGCTCATGGGCGCGTTCGGGCTGATCGGGTGGGGCTGGGTGCGGTGGGGACTGCCGGAGGGGGATGTCCGATGGGGGCAGCAAATCGGGCGGACGCTGGCGCTGTGGGGCGGGTTCGCGCTGGCGCTGTGCATCGGGCGGGCGCTGGCGGCGGAAGGGCTGGATGCACTGCTGCGAAACCTGCCGCCGGACGCGGTGCCGCTGCTCAGTCTGTGCGGGCTGGCATTCGCGGCGGACGGGGTGGCGCTGGTGGTGGGCGTGCTGTGGGTGCTGGTGGGGCGGTGTAAGATTCTTCTAGCTTGACCCCCCTTTCTGTTCACCGACATCGCGCCCCCCTTATAAAATCTTCCTCCTCGCTCGTTAGCGTGGAGGAAAGCATGATGACT
>Ga0172373_10009953_pt1 | contig 11684 bp, 22 predicted proteins | sample Lak10m_2_FD_114546 | JGI IMG/M metagenome (GOLD analysis project Ga0172373, IMG submission 114546) | Freshwater microbial communities from Kabuno Bay, South-Kivu, Congo - kab_092012_10m | ecosystem: Environmental > Aquatic > Freshwater > Lake | place: Democratic Republic of the Congo... | reverse complement strand
GATGGGAACGAAGCATAGAGACTTTCTCAGACGAGCAGTTGCTGTTTGAATTGGTGCGCCGTAATGGGTTTCAACGAGCCGCTAAGAAGACAGAGTATTGGGGTGATGGATGGGTTACAAGTCTTGTCGGCATTGGAAAAGATACCAGCGTATCTATCACGATGGACAGAGATGACTTCAAAGAGTTGTCTATACAAGCGGTTGTGGGGTTTAAGGAGAAGTCACATGACAAAATAAACACTTGACATCATCTAAACATCTATGCTTATAATCTAATCCCCAATCATTTGAAAGGTTCGTGACCATGACAAAGTTATGCATAAACTGTAAACACATACTCTATTCTGAGGTTTTGCCAGATGACCGTGAGTTCGCTAGATGCGGTTATGACAGGCCTATAAGCCTCGTTACAGGCCGTTTAAGGGGCATTCCTGACCTACCCTACTGCTCGACAGAAAGACTACCCTCTAGCCGCTGTAAACCCGCAGGTGAAAACTGGGTTGCTGCTGACGATGTGATGACGGCAGAGGAAGAGGAACTTATGCGGGGAATGCCACATGTCTGACTTTAGCCCACAAACCCGTAACTCCGCTATCTGGTCAGGTGACTCTAGAAAGGTAGCCAACGGCAAAGCCAACGAAGTCATTTTGACTAAACAAGGAAAGCTAGAGATTCCAGATTTGTCTGACAATGAAGCTGTACAGATGGGTCATGTGATGGAACCCGTCATAGGTAGACTTGCCCAACAGAAGTTGGGAGTCGAGTTAACCAAAATAGAGGAGAGTCTCACCCATGCCAAACACACTTGGTTTAAATCACACTTTGACTTTGCTGGCAAACAAGGCGGTAAGACATTTCTCGTTGAAGCTAAGAACTACAACGCTAATGTGCGTAATAAGTTTGATGCCAGTGGTCTTGCACCTGCGGCAGACATTGCTCAACTTGTCCACGAGGCTGCTGTATTCGGTGTCGATATGGTTTATCTCGCCGTTCTATTCGGAGGTCAAGAGTTCGTCCTCATTCCGTTTCATATTACAGAGACACAAAAGGAAGACCTTGTACGCCAGATGGCTTCAATCTGGGGTCATGTCCAAGCAGGAACCACGCTACCACCAGAAGACCTTGAACAGGTCAAACTCCTGTACCCACAGGAAGCTCTAGGAAGCCTTAAAACAGCCTCTGCAAGCGTTGAACAGGCTTGCCTAGCCCTAGCCCAAGTCAAGGCCAATATCAAGGTTCTAGAGGCTCAGGAAGAGCAGCTACAGACCTTGGTAGCAGGGTATATGGGGGACTCCTCCACCCTGTCCAGCATTGAAGGTCAGGTGCTTGCGACTTGGAAGAACGCTAAACCCAGTCAGCGGTTTGACAGCAAGTTATTCCAGTCCGCCATGCCAGACATCTATGACCAGTTTGTCAGGGAAATGCCTGGTTCCCGTAGATTCCTTTTAAAGTGAGGTTCACATGTTATTCACAGAGAAACAACAGCAACGAGTGACTTTGTTAGAGCTAGAGATTAAACAATTGTTGAGTAAATACAACAATTTACAGACACAAGTTGATGCTCTGCTCAAGCTCTCCTACGCAAGATATGGATTCAAGCTAGATGGCACAACACCTAAAGCCAAGCCAGGCAGAAAGGCAAAGGTGGTTGCATGAAAGCCTACCCCTACATGCATAAGCACCCCACCTCTGGACAGACAACAATCTCTGAAGGTATGGATTTACGAGACTGGTTTGCTGGACAAGCCGTAATAGCCTTTTTCTCGAACCTTGAAGATGAGGCATCTAAACACCCCGCATCAGTGGCTGTTTGGTGTTATGAAATTGCAGACGAAATGATGAAACAAAGAAAGGAAGTATCCGATGAGTAACATTGTTCCCTTTAACGACATGCAGCAGATGGCTGAAGTAGCAGCCTCTAGCAAGATGTTTGGATTTAAGAACACACAAGAAGCACTTGCAATCATGCTGTTGTGCCAAGGCGAGAACATGCACCCCGCAGTCGCTATGCGTGACTACCATGTCATCCAAGGCCGACCAGCACTGAAAGCAGATGCCATGCTTGCTCGTTTTCAACAAGCAGGTGGTTCTGTTACATGGAAGGAATACGGTGATGAAAAGGTTACAGGGCTATTCACGCACCCGCAGGGCGGCTCTCTCGAACTTAGCTGGACTTTACGGCAAGCGAAGGAAATTGGAATCGCCAACAAGGATAACTGGAAGAACTACCCGAGAGCGATGCTTCGTGCGAGAGTCATTAGCGAAGGAATACGCTCTGTTTTCCCAGGTTGCGTGGTGGGTGTCTACACCCCAGAAGAGGTACAAGATTTCCAACCTCCCGCAGAACAGAAGGTCAAGCACATGGGCACTGTGGAGCGGGTGGAGGATGTACCAGAGGATGTATTACAAGAGGACGATGGGGCGTTTGCGCTTCACGTACCCAACGCAGACAAACCTTATAAACGCTACGCAACAACAGAAGATTGGATAGAGGGTTATGCCAACATGGTTAACAGAATCGTTTCCAGCCAAAAGTTCGCTCTGGAGGAAAAGACAGCGAAACTCGCTGCCCTCGCAACATGCAATACAGGTGTTGCAGAGAACTTCAACAGCTTGGATAAAGTCAAACTCAAAGCGGCCATCGTCACCGCTGGAGGACAAAGCTCCCCAAAGCCAGACATGTCCCAACAACCTCCAGATACGGGACTCAGCGAATGATGGTCTTGAATCACTTGAGGGACATAGGGAGCCTGACACCACTGGAGGCATTAAATGAATATGGTTGTTTCAGGCTTGCAGCACATATCGAATCTCTGCGAAAAGACGGACACAGAATCTTTACGGAGATGGTTGACCAAGGCGGGAAGAAGTTTGCCAAGTACACACTTTCAAGAAAGGATTGAAATGCAAAATGCACACAAAGAAATGCCTGGTTCAGGTGTTATGTACTGGGAGGATGAGGAGATGCGGAAGTCTCCTAAAGGCCCTGACTTTAAAGGATTCCTTGTTCTGGAGATGGACTATAGGGCAGGGGAGAAGTTGAAGATTGCTGCATGGCAAAAGCCAACTAGCAGAGGCTCTAATTTGCTTGCTTTGAAAGAAGATAACTGGAGCAAAAAGAAACGTGAGGAAGAAATGAAGGACAAAGAAATACCTTCTAACTACGCACGGAAACCAGCAAGTAGGTTCAGCGAAGATGATTCAGAAATACCTTTTTAAGGAAAAACACATGAAAAAACTTTTAATTGGAATTTGGGTTGCACTTAGCACAACAGTCGTTTATGCGGCTTGCTCTACTCATACCTACTATGCAAATGGCAGGTATGTAACTTGCACAACCTGTTGCTACGGGAACAACTGCAACACTACCTGTTATTGATGGCAACAAAAACCTCACCCACACAGCGTAGTCTGGCTCACCTGCGTGAACTTGGCTACCACGTTGAAGTTGTAGAAAAGTGGAACAGCTTCACTAAACAACGAAAAGACCTGTGGGGGTGGGCTGACCTGCTCGCTATCCGCAAAGGTGAGGTGCTGGCAGTGCAGGTAACAGCCTCTGCTGTCAGTGACCGCATAAACAAGATTATGGCCTCCGACACCCTTGCTCTTGTCAGAGATGCAGGAATCAGAATCGAAGTACATGGACACAGAAAGAATTCTAAGGGAAAATACGTCATGCGTATTGTTGACCTTTCATAGGAGTTCTTATGGAGAAATGGGTATCTGTCTATGGTTTCCCAAACTATCAAGTTTCAAACAAAGGGAGGGTGAAAAGGATTGAGCATATTGCTCTACATGCAAGATATGGAGATAGAAGGTTGCCAGAAAGACTTCTTAATCCAAGGAAAAACCACGATGGTTATTGGAGAGTTCGCATTGGAGGTGTTTTTAAATTTGTTCACATTCTTGTTTTGGAATCATTTGTATGCCCAAAACCTGAAGGAATGCAGTGTTGTCATTCAAATGGCAAAGCATCAGATAACAGATTAGAAAACCTGAGATGGGACACACCAGCAAACAATGTGGCAGACAGAAAAAAACACGGAACATATCAATGGGGAAAAAACAATCCTTATTGGAAATCTAAAAGGAATATATCGTGAGCGATGCAAAACCAACACCACAACAACTACAGATGAGCCAAGACTCTGTAAACAAGGCCAACAACAGCATGAACTACACCATCAACTTGGTCAACATGTCCCTGCAACAACTGTGGAACATTGCCTACGCTGCTGGCTTTGAAGATGCACAGGAAATCATGAAGACAGACCGAGGCCAACAATGAGCAAAGCACACATCTTTATAGCTACACCTATGTATGGTGGGATGACCACAGGTTACTACTGCCAGTCACTAGTCAACACAACCGCTGTCATGAAGGCTAACGACATCGACATGTCCTTCTCCTGCATGTTCAACGAATCCCTCATCCAGCGTGGGCGTAATGCTCTTGCACATGGCTTTCTGAACAAGAAAGAAGCTACTCACCTGATGTTTATTGACGCAGACATCCGCTGGAATCCTGCCGACATCATTCCTATGATTAAGGCTGACAAGGACATCATCTGCGGTATCTATCCTAAGAAGGAAATCAACTGGCATGGTGTCGAGCAAGCAGTCAAGGATGGTGTGCCTGTTGACCAACTGAAAACCCGTACAGGTAGCCTTGTGGTTAACCTTGTGGATTATCAGGGGACAGTTACAGTACCAGCACATGAGCCTGTGGAAATCTGGAATGGCGGTACAGGGTTCATGCTTATCAAGCGTGAGGTATTGGAAGACCTGGCTACAAAGATGCCAAGCTATATCAACGATGTCACCTTCCTGTCTGGCGAAATCAAGCAGGACAAGATTGTGGAATTCTTTGCCTGCTCTATCGAAGAAGGTGTGGGCAGACTGCTGTCAGAAGACTACTACTTCTGTCAGGAAGCCCGTAGGCATGGCTACAAGATTCACGCTGCGCCCTGGGTGGTTCTAGGCCATTTCGGTAGCTACCTGTTTGAAGGTGGCTTGCTTCCAGCAGCATGACCATTTCTCTTGACCTTGGGTGCGGAGAAACTATCCGCAACCCTTACCAAGCAAACCAGGTGGTAGGACTGGATATAGAGGACGCTGACCTTGCTATTGAGCCTATCCCTTACAAGGACGAGTATTTTGACTTTGTGACCGCCTACGACTTCCTAGAGCACATTCCAAGGCTGTTGTATGTCCCACAGCGCAGATACCCGTTTGTGGAACTGATGTCAGAGATTTACAGGGTGATGAAGGTGGGCGGCAAATTCTTGTCCTCCACCCCCGCATTTCCACACTCAGCGGCTTTCCAAGACCCTACCCATGTCAACATCATCACGCCAGATACTTTTGCAGAGTATTTTGATGACAAGAAGACTTGGGCAAAACAATACGGGTTTAAAGGACAGTTTGTCGTGCGTAATATGCGCTACCACGGCCCTCACCTGATAGCCGAGCTACAGAAGGTGCATGTCAACGTTTAGCGGTTCTCTTTGACCTGATAAACGCTTCTTTGGTTGGGTAACCCGCTTGACCCTTTCGTTTAGGGGGTAGCCCTGCCGCCCTGCGACGGTTGATGTTGAAATACAAGCCTCGTTGGGCTTTAGGTGTATATGCCATTATCTGCACCCCCATCTCTTTCTTGCTGCTTTCCCTCTGTCTCCAGTCCACCCACTGCTTCTAGCGCAGAAAGACTTGTGACGAGGATTGGATGTATCTTTGGTTGGAGCTTTGAGGTTGCTCCCTGTTGCTCTGTTTGCCTTTGCTCTGCCCTTGGCAGTCAGTCCCGCACCCGCTTTCACAGAAAGCTTCTCGCCTCTGCCCACAGATAGGTTTGGGAACTTCTTTTTCATCCTACATCCCTTTCAAAATGGGGGCAGTCAACAAGCGACTTGAAGTTACCTCCCCACCTGTTCTTAGGGTGTAAGGACTCCCAGTATGCGCCCAAAGGCGCAATGATTTCCTTGCTCCAGATTATCTTTCCTTCCTTGAAAAAGTTCAAGTCTATGGCGCAACGCTTGAGGTGAATGCTGTTCATGGTCTTAGACCGACCTGTTTTGACATAAATGGCTTGCTGTTCAGGTGTGCGTGAAAGCTCACCACCTGTCACCACAAACCCTTGTTCTGTGGCGTGGAAAATTAGCTTACAGGCATCTAGTAGGAAAGCAGCTTGTTCTTGACTTAGGCTCATTTTTTCCTCATGTCAGCAAGTTTTTCTATTGTTCTGCCACCAAAATATGCACCCATGATAAGCATCCCCCAGTTGCCAAGCAAGGTGACATAACTCTCATTTGCGTTGTAACCGAAGGCAGACATCATGGCAAACAGGAAATAGCCTAGAAAGATGGCTATAAGGCTCATAGGGCGTATGTTCTTGGACAGCCAAGAGTCAGATGACATATCTGCTTGCCAACGGTCTGTCACGTTATCAGCGTCACTTTGAGCGGCTTTTGCAAATAACTCCAACTCAGCCAGCTCCATCTTGGCTTTCTCTATGCCAAGCTCTAACAAGCGTTCTTCATGGTCGTATTGAAGCTCTCGCAGCTTTGCAACATCTTCTGGTGTGGGGTTGTCAGGAATCTTTACGCCAAGCGTTTTTTCTACAACATCTTTGCCTTTGGCTTGGATGGCAGACGACAGTAACCCCAACCCGTTTTGGGCAAGGCTGCCGAGCAGGGATGCAACGATTGGAATCATTACACGCCTTTCGATGTGGTGATAGTGTCATCTCCTTTAGAGACGGTGACTTTTTCACCTTCAACAGTGACTTTCATTGGTTGTTCTTTGCGGTCAAGTTTGTCCAACTTGTCAATAAGTTGCTTCATCACTTCAAACTCAGGTTTTTCTTGCTTTGGATTTGCGCCAGCAATGCCGTTAAGCATGGAAATCAAAGCAACCAACGCAGAACCTAGCAAACCCATTACCGCGGCAATTTTGCTTTCCTCCAAAAAGAGAGATGAGCCAACGCCAATAATGACAATCAAGGTTATGTAAAACAAACCGTGCTTGCCAATTGCTCGACCAGCAACATCCTTGGCGGGCGAAGACGCTTCCATCTTGCCAAGTTCAACAGCGGCTTGCGCCTTTATTATTGCGATGTCATGGTTCTTTTCGTCACTCATTTACAAACCCTCACCTGGTGTCAGATACGCCTCTGGAGTACCTGTCTCAGAAATAAAGGTAACGTACACAGGTGCAGTGTTGGTGACCTGTGGGCCAGTAACGACCATCACCGTGTCAGGTGGGACAATCAGGGAATATGTCGGAGAGCCATTACCTGGCAACGCTACATTAGCAGTTGCGCTTGTAGAGATGCGCACATAGACAGGCAACCCTGCGCCACCCGTAGGTTCATGGCTGACCAACATGTACTGATTGGAGGGACTGTCAGAATAGACTGTAGTTTGCTGAATGGTGGTAGCCGCATTCAGCTTGTACGTTTTACCCATAGGCTGGAAGGCAATGTTATTAGCCATCAGTAAACCTTTCCACCACCACCAGAAGTAGGCGATTCCTTGCGGGTGAAGTAATCGTTAGGTTGATTGTTTTTGAAGTTCCAGACAGACTGGAAACCACCTGCGGGGAGTTTGCCAGGGGTAAATTCACCAGGCATACACAATTTGTTTTGTATAACACCAGTGCCAACTTGAGCCTCTAACTTAGTTGTCTTTACTTTCGGAATCATGTCCATGTTTTTTCTCCTTTACCATTACCAGCAGATAACTGAATATTACATAAATTGCAAGTATTGTCACCCTCTCCCAACCCATCCCCCACATGGCCCAACAAGCCAGTCCACAAGAGGTGAGCAGAGCAAGAATAGTGATAAGGCGTTCTGACAGCACCTGTAGTGCCAAGCGAATGATTGCGGTTGCTTCCATTTTCTCTCCTTAATGTCGGGATAACCATATTATCATGTCTCCTCGTCATCATCTCCAAACAGACCAGCACCGTATCCCTCGTCAGCGTCCTTCATCTTCAAGGCTTCTAGCTTCAACGCACGGTCAATGACTTTCATCTTGTCGGTGATAGAGGACGTTTGGTCAGACATGACCTCTGCCATCAGCTTGTTGATGTGCTTCTCAAGCTCTGGGTTTATACCCCTGTCCTTCTTTTTGCTCATCGCTTCATCTTGCGAGGCTCGGCACGTTTCATTTGCTTTGCCTGTTCTTTCATCATCATGCGGTTGTAATCTTCAGAAGCACGAAGTTCGTTTTCTCCACCCTCACGAGCCATGCGGTCAATTTCCTTTTTTGTCATTGATTTACCCATCGTGTCGTATCTGTCTTTCATGATTTTCTGTCCTGTCTTTTGGCTTTTCTCGCTGTTGTGAGTGCAATAGCAATTGCTTGCTTTTGCGGTTTACCCGCCTTCATCTCTCTGCGGATGTTGGCAGAAATGGTTTTCTGACTACTACCTTGTTTGAGTGGCATTTCATTCTCCTCTTACAGTTTCGTAAATTGAGCCGACAGGTCTTGGAACGCCATAACCTAAAATTGCGTTGTTTATCAATCTCTGAGTGAATGACATCTTGTCTGCCAAGGATGCAGGAGCCACATAGATTTCCTGTAACCTTGCAGCAATAGCATCTGTTTGAGACTTGCTCATCAAACCGTATGACACCAAGTCATCACTGATGTACTTCCAATCTTTAATTGCTCCAGACAAGCTACCTTCCGCTTTGTCAGCAATAATTTGACCGACAGCTTTGGCAAACTGTTGCTTACCATTAGGCTCTGCCAAAACAATACGTGATACTTCAGCAAACTCTTCACGGTTTTTACCAAGAACAATGTCTCGCACACGCCTAGAGTCTGTTGTTCCAGCAAGAATTACTTTGGCCTTATCCTCTGCGGCTTGTCTGATTGCAGATGCTTCTGTACCAGCTTGGTTTGTAACAGCGGCGGCTTCTTTTTTACCAGTAGCTTTAATCTCAGATGCTGTTTTCTTTTCTAGCTTTAATGCTTTTGCTGCATCTTGTATGCGTTTTTGCTCAACCTTTGCCGCTTGCTTTTTTGCTTCAGAGGTAATATTTGGAGTTTGCTTTGTCAACATCTCTGGCAAACCTTGCGCTTCTGTACGCAAAGCTGTAGCAAGTTTTCCTCTTGCGCCACCGAATCGTTCTGCCCTAGCAAGGTTCGTGACATACGCTTGCGCTTTTGCTTGCAAGTCAGACAAAGATGGGTGAGACAAGAAGTCTTTATTCTTTGCTTGGTTTAACCAAGAACTTGCCTGTTGAGCATTCATTCCTCTAAGTTGACTTGCAACGAAGTCTCCAGCAGTTTGTCTTACAAGACGCTCATCACCTGTCTGCGTAATTAACCTGTCAACCCCTGTTTTATTAGAGAAAAATACATTTCCAAGTTCGGCAGGTGGCTTTAACACATCTGCTGTGCCTTGCTCTATCTCAGTTAAAGATTTACCTGCCTTTGTCTCAAACTGTTCCAAACGCTTTGTGGCCTGTGCCCAGTTGTCTTGCAAAGCTCTACGCTCTACTTGACCAACATAGTCCTCTTGCAACTTCTTTAGCAAGCCATAAACATTTTGTTGAACTTGTCCTCTGACGGCTTCATAACCTTCAGGTGGGTTCTTGAACACTGTGCCAGCAAATCTACGGGCATCATCAGCCGCTTCAAAAGATGAGCGAAAAACCCTGTAAAACCGTTCTCCATCTTGTTGCACCGGAAAGCCAAGTCTTGATGCAGCTTCCGCTTGTTCCTTTGTCAACTCATAACGCTGGTCAATCACAGAGTCACGGATACGCTTGTAAAAGGCAAGCACACCAGGGTCTGTAACTTTACGCACAGTTGGAGAGGTAACTAGGTCAAAAGGTCTTGTTAGAATCTCTATCTGCTTGTAGGCATCCATGTCAGATAGCTTCACGCCTTTGGCTTCGTTTGCCGCAACAATTTTTGCTTGCTCTTGACGCAAGGTTTTATCAAGCACATCTCTTTCATTAATGATGGCTTTTTGTCTTGCCAAGGTAGTTTGTTGTACAGGCGTAAATACATCTGTCAAGGGTTTATCTTGTCCGATAGTTTTTATTTCTGCTTGCGCTTTGCCAATGTTTTGCTGACCTCTTTGACTCAACTTACCTGACTGTTGTCTCAAATTTGCAATTTGAGTACGGGTTTGTTTTTCAAGTTGTTGAACTTGAGCTTGAGCTTTACTGAGAATATCTTTTGCATCCATCTCTGCAAGTTGACGTACAGACGGACTGTAAGACCTTGCTCTTGCTCTAATTTCATTTGCACGTTTTGTAGCATCATCTAAGATTTGTTTTGATTTGAAAGCAGCTTGTGACTCTATTGTTCCAGCATCTGTTGCCGCAGTACTACGCAACCGTGCAACATCCTTCTTCAGCATTTCAACAATTTCTTTTTCTGCTTCTATGCTGTTTTGACCACCACGAATGTCATCCAGCTTCTTTTGAATGAATGCACGTTGCTCCCCAGACAAATTCGGTGCAGAAATACCTTGCTCTTGCAATAACTGTCCTACAGTTCTGCCTGTAGAAAAGCCAGGTATCCCCATCTTTGTACCTAAGGCAGAAACTAATCCACCTACTCTTGTGCCTAAATATTGAATAGGAACAGGGCCAAGAGTGCTTGCCAGTAAGCGAACTGCTTCAGCATCAAGACTAGGGCCATACTTGGATTCATAAATCTGACCAGCAGTTTCTCCAGTTATGCCACCAACAACACCCGTTGCCATTGCCGCAGGGCGAGATGACTTCATGGCTGTACCAGCTAACTCTAAACCTGTTCCTACATATCTAGCGGCTCTTCCTACAGGGCCAGGCAAGGCTTCACCTTTACGTATAATCTTACCTGTTGTTTCTGCTATTTCAGGAAATACAGTGCCAGAAATACCGCCTATCAAACCTTGACGGCCTACCTCTGTGCCCTTTTCTAAAAGGCTAGGTTCTTTCTTTGTGGACTCAGGAACAGGCAATTGAAAAACATCATCTTCAAATTTAATGGTTGTTTTAGGAGCCTCGTCCTCAAATTTGATTGCCATGATTACTCCACAACGGCATTTCTGCCGTTAATAATAATTTTTGTATCTTTAGGAAGATTTGCGGCTTCTGCTTCTTCCATAGACGCAAAGTTTCTACGCTGAGTTTGAGCGTCATCTCTTGTGTAGTCTTGACCAGGAACAAGATTTGTCCTCATGCCTTCTCTTAAGTTGATTTCTGGCAATCCATACAACTGACGTTTGAGTTGAATAGAGTCATCAACACGCTTAGCCATACCACCAATTTTGTTCAACATACCCTGTGCATCATCACCTGGTTGTGGAACAGCACCATAACTACGTGCAGCCTCTCCACCTGTCACAGCTTTACCAGATATGTTCAAATAGTAATTATTGCGAATGTCTCTAACTTTTGTTAAAAACTGTTGCAACTCAGGAGGTATTTCTGAAGACAATAGTTGATTTAAATAGTCTCCTTTTTCTGAAAAGAATGCTTCAACTCGGTATTGTTTTAACAGTTGATTGAGTCTTGGATTTTTTAAATCTTGTACCAAGCCTTGCAAATCGTTTTTCAAGATTACATCTGCTGTGTAACCTTCTGTTACTTTTGCGCCTGGCTTTAAGAATCCACCCTGTTGCGCTTTTGCATTTGCTAGTGCTAGTGCTTGTTCTCTAGCAAGCCTTGCTCGTTC
>Ga0172373_10009952_pt1 | contig 11685 bp, 1 predicted proteins | sample Lak10m_2_FD_114546 | JGI IMG/M metagenome (GOLD analysis project Ga0172373, IMG submission 114546) | Freshwater microbial communities from Kabuno Bay, South-Kivu, Congo - kab_092012_10m | ecosystem: Environmental > Aquatic > Freshwater > Lake | place: Democratic Republic of the Congo: South-Kivu... | reverse complement strand
CGGGTGCGGGCGGCGTGTACGTGCTGGAGAGCGATGGCCTGACGGTGTCGGATGTGGGTGTGACGATTGCGAAGGTGGGCACACTCGGAACGGCAGCGGCGGTAAGCGGCCAGGCAGCGGATCAGACGGGCACGGCGGTAACGGATGCAAGCCGTTCGGATGTGGTGACGAGCGCCAACGGCAACGTGGTGCTGCGCACGAGCACGGGTAACCTGACGCTGTCCGAAGGCACAGCAACGGGCGCCGACCAGGCCATCAATGCGAACGGCGCGGGCAACGTGCTGCTGCAGGCGATCGCGGGCTCGGTGGTGCTGAACGACAAGGCTGACGTGATCACGGGGATGGGTCACCTGACGGTGCTGGGAGCAAGCGGCGTCGAGATCAAGGCCAGCGCGGATCTGCGGACCGGTGGTCAGGGCTCCATGCTGGTTGACTCCGGGACTGGTCCCATTACCTTCGCGGCTTCGGCTGGGTTGGATGCGGGTGGTAACGCCCAGCTGGTTGCCGGAGGCAATGTCACGCTGGGAACCGTCCGTTCAGGTGGTGCGCTATCGATCAAGTCAGCCTCCGGAACAATCGCTCCTGCGGCTGGCAGCCAGGCCGCCTGGACGATTAGCGCGGCGGCGCTCAAGCTCGATGCGTCGGGCGCGATTGGATCGGCGGCCACGCCGTTTGCGGTTGACGTGGGTACGCTGGCTGCTCGCACCGCCGGTACTGGTAACGCAGGGCTGTTCCTCCGCGAGCGTAATGACCTGGTGGTCGATGCGGTCAGTGCTCCCATCAAACGTGTTGGTGTTGATGGTGCGGTAACGGATGGCGCTGATGAATGGGTCGGCGATCTGCTGGTCGCTGCTGGCACCGGCGCGATTGTGCTGACAACTGACGCCGGCTCAATCGAGGTTCGCGAAGGCCGCGCCCCGGGTATCACGACGCCAATCACCAATGCGGGCATGGCGGTTGCCACCCCGGGGGCAGGCAATATTCTTCTGGAGGCCGGCGGGGCTGGAAGTAACCTCACTGTACTCGGCGACATTTCAAGTGGCTGGGGTGACATCAGCCTTCGTGCCCCTGGCTCGCTGAATGTCGGTGCTGGAGCCAACCCTGGTGTTGATGTCTCGACGGGACGTGCCACCAACAATTCGGTTCCTGGCACCGTGATTCTCGAGTCCGCCGGATCAACGGCCGGCAGCGCAACTCGTATGCACGGTACCAGCCAGATCAGCGCCCTGGGCGATGTACTGGTTCGCGCCGCCCGTGACGTTTACCTTGGTAGCGTCACGGCTGCTGGTCTCTCGGCCCAGGCTGGCTCAGGTGACGTCTTCAAGGGCGAGGGCGGATCACCGCAGAGCAAGGTTAGCAAGATGCTGCTCAAGTCGGTGGGCGGCATCGGCACCGAGGCGCAGCCTCTTGTTGTTGACGGCGGAAGTATCTCGGCCCAGTCGGTCACCGGCGATATCTACGTTCGGTCGCTAGGCGAACTGCGCGTCGTGTCGGTGGGTATCGATGTTCGGCAGGTTCAGGCAAACGGCCTCAGCACGCCCCTGCAAATTGCGGCGCAGAACGGTGTGCAGAGCTCGACCACGAAGGCGTCTACAGTCAAGATTGAAGTCGAACAGGGCAATCTGGTCATCGATACCGGCCTGATTCGCGCTGACAAGGTTCACATCGTCACGCGTCAGGGATACATCGTTGACGGTAACGACGGAGCCTCGGGATCATTTGTTGACGCTGACCTCGATATCGATGCGCGTCGCCTGATTCTCGATGCGCCCTGGGTCGCGCTTAACCAGCAGAACAAGATTGTTCTGCTCGACTCGCTGCCGACCCGGCCCACGCTGGCTGGAGGGGTCAGTGCAGGCCAACTGTTGTTCGGGGCAATTGGCGACAACGACTCGGTTGCGGCTATTGAGTACGGTGTTGCTACCCAGGCCGAGTACGACTCATGGCTCTATCCGAACGGTGGAGCAGCTGATATTGCCAACCTCCGGAAATATGCTCGCACGCTGGAGTTCGTCGCGAATGTAGAGCCGTCGCGCTCGATCATCCTGGCGGCGATGAACAATCCGAGTCGTGCTGACGATCGCGGTGAGTTGCGCACCACGGGCCTCAAGGTCACCGGCACGACGGTCCGGTTCGAGACAGCAGTCGTGGCCGACCTCATTGATCTGGATGTCGGGCCGATTGATGGGCAGAGCGGCAAGGGCCTGCTTGTTCTGAACGGCAAACTGAAGGCCTTTGGTCTTGGCGGGGTGAATTTCTCGAGTCGTCCGTTCGACGTTCAGGTTCCGCCAACCTTCAGGGTTGCGCCGAACCAGGCCACTGGACTCTACGAACTTGGCGGGCCCGCGCTCGGCGATGTCACGGTCCGTCGCGTGGGTGACAAGCTGCAGTTGACGCGCGAAGGCGGTATGGTCGAAGTCACCATCGACAGCAACTTCGTCCTCAACCTGCGTGCCGGCGAGGTGCTCACCGGCATGGCGGATGCCTTCAATGGCGTACGAATCATCGGTGCGGGTTCGGTGGTGCTGACAGGCATCACCTCTGGCGCTACAACCCAGCCTGTTCGCGTGGATCTGGCGAACATCGCAGGCGCATCGCTCACGCTGGCCGTTCCGACTTCGGTCACGCTCGACTCGCAGTCCAACCTGGGCGATTTCAAGGTTCGCACTGCGTCCGGCCAGACCCTGACGCTGTCGGCGGCACAAGCCAATGGCAAGTCGATCAACGGCACGGGTTCTGTGACGGTCACCGCTCTGGGTGCCGGCGGTCAGGCTGTTGATCTGACCCGTGTGATCTCCACGGGGGCGCTGCTCGCGGAAGCCGCGCCAGGGGCCGTGATCACGTCGGCCACGTCGCTCAATCCGCGTTTCGTGATTCAGCATGGTGGTGACGCCGGTCAGCAGCTTACGATCGCCTCCTCTGTTGCGAATGGCCGTGTGATCCGCGCATCGGGTGAAGTTGTCGTCACCGGTATCGGCTCCGGCACGGTTGATCTCAGCCGGGTTCAGGCCCAGGGGTCGTCGTCGCTGGTCCGCCGCCTCGTGGTCACCGGCAACACCGTACTGTCTTCGGCCACTGATCTTGGCGCCTTTGCGGTTGATGTTGCGTCCGGAACGCTCACGCTGAGCGCGGCTCAGGCCACTGGGCGCAGTGTCGCTGGGGCGGGCAACGTTCAAGTGGTGGATCTGGACGACCGTACGCTGGACTTCAGTCGTATTGCCGTGACTGGTGCCAGGACCGCAGCGCTCGCGGGTACCGCTTCTTCGGTTCAACTTGACGCCGGCACCGTCCTGGGCGGCCTCGTTCTGACGGTCGGAGCGGGCCAGACCCTTTCACTTGATGCTGCTCAGGCCACCCGGCTTGCTTCTGACTCGGGACGACTGATAGGCGCGGGTACGGTCAAGATCTTGGGTCTTGGCGCGAGCACCGCAAATCTGACAGCGGCGCAGGCCAGCTCGGTCGTGGTCACACTTGCGGACAACGCGTCAGCGCTCAGCCCGGCAAGCTCCCTGGGTTCTGCCACGATTCAGGTACCTGCGGGCCGTACCCTGTCGGTCGCCGCGTCGCGGCTGGGTAACGCGCTCTTCGAGGGAGCGGGTACGCTGTTGCTCACCGGACCGCTCAGCGCCAGCCTGTCACTTGCTGGCGCGGCGACTCAGACGGTGGATCTGACCGCTGCCGCGGTCTCGGGTGCTCAGCTCACGCTTCCCAACGCGGCGCGGTTTGTTCTCACCCCGCAACAGCTGCAGTCCACCCGGATTGTCGGCAACGCGGCGAACAACACCCTGATCGTCGATGTGTCCAAGCTCACGTTCGTTAGCCAGAACAATGTTCCAACTGCAACGATGCTGCTGGATGTATCGGATTCGCTCGGTGGAAACGACACCGTCACCTTCCGCTTCGGCCCGGGCAGTGCATCGCGGGTGGTGAGGCTTGACGCGAACTCGGTCATCAAGCTTGGCCAGATTGGGGGCGGCGAGAGCAATACGCTTGAGTCCAGTAACGGCGTGTTGGATATCAGCCGCGTTCCGCTCGCCAACATGGGCGGCTTCTCCCGTGTGGTCGTCAACTCGTCTCTCACCGTATCGGTGGAGCAGATGAAGCAGCTGCTCGACACGGGGGGACTGTCCGAGTTCCTGGGTGACGGTCTGCTGACGGTTGATGGGGCAATTGATCGAGAGATCGATCTCCGCAAGATCACCGCTTTCCAGCCGGGCGGCACGCTCAAGCCCGAGATCCACTTCACGGGCGCCAGTCTTGCGTCGGTCAAGGATCCGTCGACTGCGCCTGCTGGCAGCGTTGGCATCATCCTGCCGCCGTCGAACAGCCCGGTGCAAATCCGTCTCGGCACCTCGCTGGCCCCGGGCTTTGATCAACCGGGTGCGCCGATTGCCCCGAACGCCAATCTGGTGGTGTTCAACGGGCGTCAGCTGGAAGCTCTTGCCACGCATCCGGATGCGGGCAACATCGCATCGCTCACCCTTACGGGCGATATTGCGCTGGGTACATCGGTCAACCTGGCTCAGGCGCCCTTCAGCTCAAGTCTGTCGCTGATCAACCTCGCCACCTCGATTAACGTCAGCTCGGGCGCAACCCTCACCCTGACCGCGACCCAGGCCAACGGTGCGATGATCGGTGGCGCTGGTAATGTCCGGATCACCGGCCTCGAGGCGTTCGCGTCCAACCCCAACCAGCCGTCGTTTGTCGGTATCTCGAGTCCCGCGAGCGTCTTGGTTACCAGCTCGACAACCCTGCCGGCGAATATCCGACTGGGTAGCGCAGGACTTGAGCTTGCGCCAGGGGTCACGCTCACGATTGATGCGGCTCAGGCGAGCGGTCGGAGCGTAACCGTCACTGGAGGCGGTGCCGCATCCCTGAACATCACGGGTCTCGGCGGCGGTAGCGTCGACTTCACTCAGATCGCTTCGTCGCTGACCAGCCGCGCTCAGATTGGTGCAAACACCACTCTGTCTTCCGGTAGCCGCCTAGGGCCGGTTGCAATCGCGTTGACTGCGGGCGCCGAACTGCAGCTGAGCGCGGCCCAGGCGAGCGGACGGGTAATCTCCGGAACAGGTTCGGTCAGGCTGACCGGGCTTGAGGTCGGAGTCTTCGACCTGACCCAGATTGCAGTGTCGACGAGTGCCGTGATTGGGCGCAGCATCGATATCAACCTCGCATCTGTTCTGGGTGACCAACTCACACTGCAACTCCTTGACGGTGCCGAACTTAATCTGACGGCGGCGCAAGCCACGCTTGGTGCGAGCACTACCGTAAGCGGCCGGGCCATCACAGGAGCGGGCTCTGTCACGGTGACGGCGCTCGGCAATTCAAGAGCGATGCTGAACGGCATCGCGGTCTCGGGCGATGTGCTGGCCCTGGCCTCGGCCGATGCGGTTCTCGATGCCGCAACTGACCTGGGTAAGGCTTCGCTCAATGTGGGGGCGGGTGCAACGTTGACGCTCACACCGGCACAAACTATCAATTCCTCGGTGTCGCCAGCGACTGCCAGGGAAATGGCGGGCGTGGGTGCAATGCGGATTGCCAGCTCGGGCGGGTCGCTTGCCGAGCCTACGGTTGTGACTGGGGCCGACCTGTCCAACAGCGAGCTTGCACTTCGTGTCAGTGCGCACCAGAGTCTCTCCGGCATCAAGCTTGGATCGGTTCCGATCGCGGTTGATGCGGGTGCATCGCTGACATTGACCGCCGCTCAGGCCAGCACCCGGAAAGTGAGCGGTGCGGGCCAGGTGGTAATCGCGGCGCTGGGATCAGCGGCCCAAGCCGACCTGTCTGGGGTGACTGCCACGGCGAGCGCCACGATCTCGACGAGCACCATCTTCAAGGGTTCCCTTGGAAACGTTGAACTCATCATCAAGCCCGCGGTGGCCTTGACGGTGAATGGTTCGATCGTGACCGGTGCCAAGGTGAGCGGCGGCGGGCGTCTGATTGTGGTGACCGGTGAAATTGCCGGGCCCAACGGGTCGATCCTGTCGACGTCTGAGGCCCTCAAGCGCTTCGATCTGTCGCGCGTCGCCAAGACCATCACGGTTGAGGCGAGAACCAACTCTGGTACCGAAATCGAATCCGACTCGGTCGACATCAAGGCTCTGGGGCAGCTTGCCGGCCCCAACGATGTCGTGTCGCTTCGTCCAACTTCAGACACGAAGCCGATCACGCTTGCCGCTGCGTCGTCGGCAGCGCCGGGCGCTGCGCTGTTCGTCAACACCACTGATTTGCAAACGCTGGAGGTCAAGGAGCTGGTGGTTGGATCCTTCACTGGCCTACATCAGATTGGTGTTGGCGATGCCTCGCTCACGCAGCCGATCGTATTGAAGGTTCCTCTGACGCTGCAGGCACCGCTGGCGGGTGGTCATGTGTACCTGAACCAGCCCTTGCAGGGCGAGTCGCTCACCATTTACGGCTCGGGCAGTACCACTTCGCTCAATAGCAATGTTGCGATGGATGGTGAGATCTTCATCGATGACAGCGTGATTGTTGCTGGTAGCCGTGTCCTTGACGCTCGCAAGGTGTTCGATCCTCTGAACACCAGTCTGAGTGGTATCCGTATCACGGGCTTCGTAAGAGGCGATGAGACTACCCCCACGGACAGCCTCACGCTGACAGCCGGTGGCTACGACGTCACGTTCAACAAGTCCGTGTCGTTGAACGCGATGACTGTCTCCAATTTCGATGACCTGATCTTTGAAAGCGATGTCACGATCGATGGCGGTACGTTCACCATCACGGCTGATGCCAACGACACCGTCCGGTTCGGCGGCAAGCTCACGCTTCGTAACGGTGCGAAGCTTGTACTGAATGGTGCGGAGGTCGGTGGCGGCGAGATGGTGATCTTCAACGGCGGGCTTGCCATCGATGGCGGTACGCCGGCGGCGGTCAGCGCCACGCTCAGCAACATTGAACAGGTCGTTATCAATAACGCGGCGAGCGCCGTGGTGCCTGCGGGCAACCTGTCGATTGGCGGGGCCTCTGAGGTCAAATTCACAGCGCGTAGTGGAGCAGGGGCCAACACCCTGGTCGAGGTGAACAACGCGGGCGGCGTCAGCTTCGCGGTACCAACCTACGCGACAAAGACAGGGCTGGTGTCGCCAGCGGCAACCGCTTCCATGTCAATCAGCGACATTGATCTGGTGGTCAACGCAGGCGGCAATGTTCAGTTCAACCAGGGCCTGGCGCTGCTTAACACTTCAACGCTCGACATCAATGGCACAGGCACGAACAGGGCGATCTTCAGCGGCGGCATCCGGAGCGACAACACGGGTGCACTCGCGACCCAGGTCACCATCGATAACGTGTCCTCGGTCGACTTTGCCGTCCTTACCCTGCCAGCCGATCCGACCGTTCAGGCGAGCGCATCGAACCTGCGCGTGAGTGCGGTCGCCGCGGGCGGCGCTGCAAGCAGCCTGCCGCGTGTCGAAATGAACTTCAGCGGCACCGAGGCGCCTCAGATCGCGGTTCGTCCGGCAGCGGGTCAGGGAGCGGTGCTCGGCGCGATCAACTCGAACGCTGCAGTGTCTGCGGGTGATACGCGCTTCGACATCAGCGCGGCGGCGGTCAGGTTCGATCAGTCGATGTCGGTCCATAGCCTTGCGTTGCGTAGTGAGGCCGGAGGCACGCTGTCGCTTGCATCCGGGGCGCCTGCCGGCCAGTCCGTAACGGTCAGCGTGACATCCTCGAGCGCACGAGCGGTTGACCTCGCTGCCGACACCACCATCGACATCGCGGCCGGTGTAAACCTCCGTGGCGCGGGTGGCGATCTGGTGCTTCGCCCTGCGCTTGATTCGCGCGCAGTGGTCATCGGCGACCTGGCGAGCGACCCTGGCGCGCTGCGGGTGCTGGCGCGAGGCGGGTTTGATGCGGCCTTCGACGGGTTTGGCAAGCTTGTGATTGGAAGCGATCAGCAGACGGGTTCGATCACGCTGGGTCAGTCTGGTAGCGGTCTGCGCTTTGCCGATCCGGTGGAGATCCGTGTCAAGCCCACGGCCACGGTGCCGGTGCGCCTGCAGAACGACATCCGGGGCGTGGGCTTTATGGTGAGCGCGGGCAGCGCGGTGGTGAGCAGCGGCCCGCTGCTGAGCTTCACGGACCGGATCGAGTTTGGCGGCTCGCTGCAGGTGGCGGGTAACACGACGCTGCAGTCGAGGACGATTGACTTCCGGGGCGGTGCCGGGTCGGTGACGGCACCGGGGTCGGCCACGCTCACGCTGCAGCCGGACACCAAGACGGGCGCGATCCGCCTGGGCGGCAATGAGGCGGCGGGCACGTTTGTGATCGATGCCGAGTCGATCGCCGCGCTGGCTACGGGCGGGGGCCGGGTGGCGGTGGGCTACGACGCGAGCTCGGGTAACGGTGGTCGGGGCGATGTCACGGTGGTGGGTGCGGTGGACGTGAAGCGGCCGCTGTCGGTGTATGGCGGGTCACTCACGATGACAGCGGCCGATCGCCTGAGCGGCAACGACGTGCAGCTGCGGCTCACGGGCAACGCCACGATCTCGGAGATCCGCGGCGACACCTCGGTGGCGGTCTACAGCACGGGCGGGGCGATCCAGTCGGCCGATGCGAGCCTGCTCAATATCAGCACACGCAGCGCCGGGTCGGTGCCGCTCCTGGTGGTGAGCGGCAAGGGTCCGGCGGTGGGCTCGGGCCAGGCGCCGCTGAAGGCGGCCGCCGACAGCGTGAATGTGATGGTGCCGGCGGGCGGGGTGGACAGGACGCAGCTTGCTAACGGTACGACGCGTTACCTGGGCTATGACGCCAATGGCCGCTACCTGATGCTTAACGTGACGGCGGGGCAGTCGAAGTTCAGCCCGTCGATTTACGACCCGCAGGGTGACAGCTGGCAGCAGAGCCAGCTCGGGGCGGTGGCGGTGGCGTATCGGGCCACGCCGAGCGCGACGACGCTGCTTGCGCTCAAGTCGCTCGACACGACGCTGGCGGTGGCGCAATCGGGTGGTGGTACGGCGCCGGTGCTGAAGAGCCTCAACAGCAACACGCAGGTGTATCTGCAGTCGCTGGGCAGCGTGGAGCGGGTGAATGTGGGGTCGGCCCCGAACTGGGGTACGGCAGGCACGGGTGACGGGCTGCTTGATGAGCTGTTTGACCCGCTGGAGGCCGATCGGGCGACGGATCCGTCGCAGCTGGAGAACGCATGGCTGCTGGGGACGCCGTCGTATCTGCCGGGTGTGACGGGGGCGGACACGATCGGAGCGAGCGCGTATGAATACTGGAGCGAAGACGATGAACTCAGCATCTGATCGGGGCGTGCAGCAGCGCGCGGACGATCGTCGTAGCGTGTCGGCGCGGGGCCGTCGTCTGGCGACGTGGCTGGCGGCGGTGCCGCTGGCGGGCCTGGTGGTGGCGGGTTGCGGGGGCGGAGGTGGAGGAGGGGGGCCCACCACGTCAACGGCCTGGTATGAGGTGTCGGTGGCAGGGGTGGGGAGCAGCGCGAGCTCGGCCTTTGAGGGCGGCAACATCGTGCTCAAGGGCAACGACGGCGCAACCTACACGGTTCCTGCGGTGGCGGGGCCGAGCCCTGGACTGCCGGTGACGAGTGCGGGCGGCGCGCCGGCCACGCTGGTGATCGACAAGCATCCGGTCAACCGGATCTGCTCAATCAGCACCGCGCCCACTGCACTGGGGGGGCGAGGGTCGGTATCGCTGTCGTGCGTGAATACGCCGATCAACGACACGGGCCTTAGCGAATGCATGCCGGGGGTGGATTGCGCGCTGCAGGATGGGGGCAGTGGTCGGGGCGCGATTGCAGCCCGGCTGGGTAAGCTCAATCCAAGTGCGCCGGGTGCGTTTGACTACACGCGGATCTGCAACAACGGCGCAGACGAGGGGAGCGCGGGTTGCCCGAGCGGTGCGGCGCTGGGCACCGGAGACGCGCAGTGGGGATGCACGCGCGATAACGTGACGGGGCTGGTGTGGCGGGTGGTGGATTTTCCGGGGCGCTACACGTACGGGGACGCGCTGACGATTCCGGTGCAGGGCTGGTGCGGCCGCGCGGCCAATACGTGGAGGTTGCCGTCGGTTGATCAGCTGCAGTCGGCGTATTTCAGCGCGGGAGAGACGGCAGGAGCAGACAAGGTGGCGGCGCAGTTGGCGTGGCTTCCGATGCTTAATTTCAACCGCCGCAACGTGGCGGACGGAGGAACACCGCCAGCGAGTTTCAGTCCCGAGGGAAGCGGGTTCTGGAGCAGTACGCTGGTTGCAACGGCCACGGGAGAGGCTTGGGCGGCGCTGTTCCAGGGCAACGGGCGAATCACGCCGCAGTCATCGAACACGCTGCTGTTGCGGGTGGCGCCGGTGAGCACGGCCGATCTGGCCTCGCGATTCTCGGACACGTACTACAGCGCGTCGCGCTGGGATGCGAACCTGAGCGCGGGCACGCTGCTGGACAGGCGCAGCGGACTGATGTGGATGATGTGTTCGGTGGGCTGGAGCTTTAATGCGAGCGCGGTGCGATGCGATCCGGTGGCGGGGCAGGCTGGGGCGCGGTCGTTTCGAGATGCGCTGGCCGAGGGGGCGGCGGTCAATCAGGATGGGTCGCGGAACCGGGGGTATTCGGACTGGAGGGTGCCGAACCGGTCGGAGCTGGCGAGCCTGGTGGATTGTGTGCGGTGGCGGCCTTCCGACGCGAGCGCCGGGTGCACCGACGCGGGTCTGAAGAAGCTGGTCGATATCGATCTGACGGGCGCGGGCTCGTACTGGAGTTCATCCTGGGTGCCAGGCGCTGAGGTGTTCACGGTCGATTTCAGCACCGGCTTTGCTGGCCTCGAATCCGATCTGACCATTCCCTTTCGCGTCCGACTCGTACGGAATGCCCGCTGAGGCGCTAAACTGCCCGGCTTCGCAACAGGTCTCTTAAAATGTTTCAGCGTCTCGTTCCCGTCAGCCGTGAGCAGCACGGCAGCACGAAAATTCGCCCCGTTGCGGGATTCTCTTTCGCACGCAGCTTCCACCTCGCTTCGCTCGCCATGCAGGAGTTTGTCCGTGCGTCGGCGTTCTATCCGATTGTGTTTCTTGATGACCGTGAGCGGGATGTGTTCCGCCCGGTAGCGCTGCTCGGACTTGAGTCGGGCGAAAACCTTTGCATCGAGCCTGAGGGCGCCTGGTTACGCGGCGCCTATATCCCGGGAATCATTCGTCGGTATCCGTTCGCGCTTGCCAATACCGAGCAGACTGGCGAGTTTGCGGTCTGTGTAGACGAAGCCTCGGGTCTACTGGACCCCACCGATGGCATGCCATTGTTCGATTCGAGCGGGGCGCCCACCGAAACACTCGAGAATATCAAGCGTTTTCTTGGTGAACTTCAGCAAATGGATACGCTCACCTTCCAGTTTTCGGCGTTTCTTGCAAGGCATAACCTCCTGCGGCCGCTCAATTTGCGTGTTCGCGTTGCAGGGGCGGCCCGGGACATTGCAGGTAGTTACGTGATCAACGAAGAACGCCTGGAAGCGCTTAACGATTCTGTTTTTCTTGAGATGAGGGGGCTCCGCTATCTGCAGCCCGTCTACGCTCACCTGTCGTCGCTGCCGCAAATTGATCGACTCATACAGCTCAAGGAATCAACGCTCCAAAGTACCGCAGCAACGGGGGGGGCGGCCGACTCTGGCGCAGTGAAAGTGGCAAACACGCCAGCGGCAAGCGAGCCAACCGCTGCCACTG
>Ga0172373_10009951_pt1 | contig 11686 bp, 16 predicted proteins | sample Lak10m_2_FD_114546 | JGI IMG/M metagenome (GOLD analysis project Ga0172373, IMG submission 114546) | Freshwater microbial communities from Kabuno Bay, South-Kivu, Congo - kab_092012_10m | ecosystem: Environmental > Aquatic > Freshwater > Lake | place: Democratic Republic of the Congo... | reverse complement strand
CCACAGGTGGGCGGCAACTCTAGGTCTTGACATGAAAAACGGCAAGTTAGGCGATGGTCAAAAACAAAATGTGCGAGTAATTGATGCGCCAATCGCCACGATTCTCAAAGAAGCCAATGCTTTCACTACCAATTTTGGAATTAAGCGCAAAAAAGTAGCGGGCAAATAGTGGCTAAGGCAAGCGGTGGTTTGTCTCGTTGGTTCAAGGAAAATTGGGTGGATATTTCACGACCAAAAAAGGGTGGTGGATACGAGCCGTGTGGCAGAAGCGATGCCAAGAAGGGCAAATATCCCAAGTGTGTTCCTGCGTCTAGGGCGGCATCAATGTCTCAAGAGCAAATTCGTTCGGCTGTTAGTCGCAAACGCCGAGCAGAAAACATTGGCGGCAGGAAGGACAAAAAACCGATTATGGTCAGCACAATCAAAAAGAGCAAGAATGTTCCTGCGAACCCTAAACTCTACGCACAAGTGAAAGCGGCGGCTAAAGCAAAATTTGATGTTTACCCATCGGCGTATGCGAACGGCTGGCTCGTTCAAGAATACAAACGCCGTGGTGGAAAATACAAGAGCGTAACAAGTGCCTAATCTTGCGAAATTCAATCCGAACCACGATGAACTCGGCAGGTTCACTTTTGCATCGGCTGGCAGGCGCACGAGCCGTATGCCAAAAGGCAAAGGCAAGCCGAACATAAAGCGAAAACAAGAAAAAAATAACCCCAATACCGAGCGAGTGGTTAGAGAACTTTCTCGTGTGGCTGGCAAAGAAATTGCAGAAAAATGGAAACCGTTCATTAACGCCGCACTCAATGTTAAGAGTGATACAAAAGGTGATTTATATGCACCCTTAAAAATTGGTGGCAAAACATTCATGATTAAAGAGACTGGAAAAGACATGACAGCCTTAGGTGTGCTGGATATGGTTGCCGACTCTATTGGCGTGGACAAATTGACTGGGATTTCTGTCGCTGATTTTGAAAGTGGAAAAGCGTTCAGACGGCTTGCTCAAAAACCAAAAGAAAAACCAGCCAAAAGCAATGCGAGATTCGGTTTGGCAGACACGAAGACGATGGATGACCGAGCGGTTATTGAAGAACGCCGCAGGCTCAAAGCGATGCAAACCAAATTAGAAGACAAACTGCCGACAATAAGCAACAAACTCACTGGGTTCACGGAAGATTTTGATAAGGAACTTTTTCTTGAAGGCAAGCGCAATCTTCTGCTAACAGCGCCCTTCATAGTAATTCCTGAAGAAAACCGTTCTCTTGAAATAAAAACTGCAACACGCCGCTATGTCAGCAACGCAACAATAAAGAGAAAAAAAGCAAAAATCACTGGCAAACTTGCCGCCATCAAGTCAAGACTCAAAGATTTGGATGCAGAAATCAAGTCAAGAAAAATATCCGTGAGTTCGTTGTCGCCAAGCAGTTACAATGTTGCACTCCCCAACAATCCTTTTGTTGAAACAATAGTTGAAAAATTTAATCCGAACCATGACGAACTCGGCAGATTTACTTTTGGTAGTGGAATGGGTGCGCCTGCTCGCAACATCAAGCCAGTCGCAAAGTTAGCCGCTCACATCAAGGTAAAAAAAGACTGGACAAAAGTTCGTGCAGTTGACAGTAGGACTCGCAAACAAATAGTCAAGGCGTTTGACGATGCACCACAACGATTAAGCGAAGAGCAACTGAAGTCTTGGGATGAAGCAGAAAAAGTTATCAATCAGCAATTTGATTTGCTCACAAAAAAGTTGGGTGTAAAAGTTCAATTTGTTGACTACGACCCATACAAAAATTCGCAGGATATGTTTGATTCGTTTCGTGACACTGGCGTTTTGAAGATACTGAAAACATCTGTCACTGGTAGCCACACATATTGGAGTAACGAAACAAACGACAAGTTTCGTGCGGTGCATGACGCTTTTGGTCATCTCGGAACTGGCGTTGGCTTTGACAGGCATGGTGAGCAAGCGGCATACGAAGCGCACAAATCAATGTTTCCTCCTTCCTGTTATCTAGCATTGGCATCTGAACTCAAAGGGCAAAATGCGTACATGGTGGAAACTGGCAGTTTTCCCGACCAAAGGCTTGTCGCATTGCCCGAAAAACTGCAAAAACTGTTTATTTCAGAACTATCTAAACAAATGAGTAACGATGAAATTTCGGACAAAGATAATTTGTTTGACATTGGTGGAACTCACCACGCATCTAACGGCAGAAATTTTGCCAAAAAGCGTATCGGACTAATGAGCATTTTGGGTAAAGTGTCCGATGTGAAAACCGTTCTAAAAGAATCCCCTACCGTTTCTGCCGTTCATTTGGAAACAGCCATGGGCAATCAGAAAAAGAAGAGAAAAAAGCGCACAAAAACAATTTTTGTTGAAGAAATCAAAAAGAAAAACGCAAAACTAAAAAACCCCAAAGGCGGTTTGACGCAGGCAGGGCGAGACAAATTCAACCGTGAAACTGGTTCTAAGTTGAAGCCTGGGGTCAAAGGCAAAGCGGATACGCCTGAAAAGATGCGCCGCAAGGGTTCGTTCTTGACAAGATTCTTCACTAATCCTTCGGGGCCGATGAAAGATGAAAAAGGTCGCCCGACACGACTTGCTCTTTCTGCGAACGCATGGGGCGAGCCAGTTCCACAAGACAGAGCCGCTGCCGCTCGCCTTGCGGCAAAAGGTCGCAGTCTCTTGCAAAGATACGAAAACCAAAAGAAAAACAAAGTTTCCAAATTTAATCCTTACCATGACGAACTGGGCAGATTCACAAGCGCAAGCGGCGGCAAGGGTGGCGTGAAGAGTGGTGGCAGAAGAACATCAAAGCACCCAGCGGATTTTGCGATTACTCGCGGCTTGACGGGCATGGCTATGCGTTCTTTGGCTGGTGGCTACAAATCTAAAGCACCAAAACGAAAATTAAAAATTGAACGCTTTAACCCAAAGACAAAAGAGCGAAGAATCGTTAGCCAAAAACCAAAAGAAAAAACATTAAGTTCAAGAGAAAAGCGTCAGCAACAAAGCATGGACTATGATTCTCTTACAACAAGAAATGAACAACTAAAAACACGGATTACTCCACGAACAAAGTCCGATACTGTAAAAGCAGGCAAAGTAAGCGACTACATGATGGTCGGGGTGAAGAGATTCAAAAACAAAAATCATCGCAATTATGCGACTGCTCGTGTTGCGCAAATGACTGGCGGAAAAGCACGACCAAAAGGTATGTCAAAAAAATACAAGATGAGCAAAAAATCGGTTCGGACATACGAGGCGGTGTTGTACCGTATGTTCGTAAGTGGTAGGTTGAAGCATGGCATCTGACGAAGAGTTTGAAGACATTACCGAAGAAGAATTAGAACAAATTGCAAACGGCGCACAACCCTATTCTTCCGATGAAGAAATGTTTGCCGACATTGAAAGACTAAATCAAGAATTTTCTGAATAACCATGGCTACTCACATAGCCGACATTCCGAAACCGTTTTATTGCTATGTTCAAAACGAGTTTTTGTTTGACCACGAATCAGGCTTTGGGGAATTTACAGAGTGCATGGTTTTCGGCTTGTCTTCTTTGCCGAGCAGGGCTTGGGGTTTTTCTATTTTGTTGAAAAACGGTTCTTTGGTTCAGCACATTCCACTTCACGCTCTTACTTTTAATGCACCTGCCATACACACGCACCCACTTGACCACCTGCAAATTTGGTCGTGTTATGGCTACGATTTTGTAACACACGAGTACGATGCACTGTCAGAATTGCCAGTCAAGGTTTATTTGAAAAACAACATTTGGGAGACTGGCAGATATATGTTCACTGCCGCACCATACAACGACCACTATTCGTTGAACCCTGACCAACACAAACACTTCAATTTTATTCAACTAGATTGTGGCAGAATAGGTGCATATCCTGGGAATCGGTTGTGCGTATTTGATTCTTCGTTCGTGGAAGCGCCCGAAAAAAGACCAAAATACCTAACAAATACAAGGTTTTGGTACATTGAGGATTTTGAAGCAGACAGCGTTTTTGACGACAATATCACTCCAGAAACTTCTTTGTAACCAGTGTGCTTTTTTGTCAAAACGAGTTGCGCCAATGATATTTGGCGTTGTATGTTGTAATCTCGTATATGGGCAAAAAAGGCAATCGGTTGACGGACATGGAATTTGATGAGGTTTCATTGGTAACACGCCCTGCCAACCAGTTGAGCAAAGTTGTTCTATTCAAAAGTGATGTATCAAATTCGGAGGAAATTGTGGCTGAAGAAAAAACAGTTGAAGAAGTAGTTGAACCAGTTCTTGAACAGCAAGAAGAGTCGGTTGAAAAGGGCTATGGCATGAAGGCAAAGCCAATGAAGAAGAAAAAAGAGATGCCTGCTTTCATTAAAGAAAAAATGGAAGAAGACGAGGAAGAAGAAGACGAAGAAATGCCCATGAAGAAAAAGGGCAAGATGAAGAAAGACGATGACGATGCGATTGAAATTCCGTCAGAAGTCTATGACTACATTGAAACTCTTGAAGCGTCAAATGCGGAACTTGTAGATGCCATTGAAAAAATGGCAAAAGAACAGCAAGACGAGCAAGACGAGATTCTTAAGTCTGCCGACCCACGCCTTGTGGAAATCGTAAAGGGTCTTGAAGAACGAGCGTCAGCCGCCGAAACGATTGCCAAGGCAGAGCGCGACCATCGGCTTGTTCAGGAATACATCGCCAAGGCAAGCACTTTGAGCAATCTGCCAATCAAGGCAGACGAGTTCGGCAATGTTTTGAAGAATGTTGCCGAAGCCTTGACCGAAGAGCAGTTCGGTGCAATCTGGCAGGTTCTCAATGCGGCGAACACGAATCTTTCCAAGGCTGGCTTGTTCAGCGAGTTCGGGAAGTCTTCAACGCCTGACAACGATGGCCCTCTTGCCAACATTGAAAAAGTGGCAACTGCCTTGCGCCAAGCGAACCCATTGCTCACTCGTGAACAATCAATCGCAAAAGCGGTTGAGTCAGACGCAAATCTCTATAAACAATATATCCGAGAAGCAGGTAAATAATCATGGCATACAAAGGCTCACAACCGTTTAAGATTACTCTTGAAGCAGGCGCAGACCTCTCTTCAAGCCAGTATTACTTTGTTAAGTTGAACGCTTCGGGCAAAGCAGTAGTTTGTTCAGGTGTAACAGACAAGCCAGTTGGTGTTCTTCAAAACGACCCAACTTCAGGTCAGGCGGCAGAAATCGTAGTTGCTGGACTCACAAAAGTTTCCACGAATGCGGCTCTTGCAATCGCAGACCTTGTTGGCACGAGTGCCGATGGTCAAGCCGCCGCTTATGTCCCTGGCACTGACACAACAAAATTTATTGTCGGTACTGTTCTCGTCACTTCGGGTGGTGCAGACGAACTCACATCAATCTTAGTCAACTGTGCGAACCCGCACCGTGGCGCATAATTTCAAAGAAAGAAAATAGGAGAAAAAAGTTATGGCACAGCCCACAGCAAATGATGTTCATATTGATGCGATTCTGACCAACATCTCGGTCGCATACATCCAAGACCAAAATGCTTTTGTTGCAAGCAAAGTTTTCCCAACCATCCCAGTTGAGAAACAAAGCGACAAGTATTTCGTTTACACAAAGGGTGACTGGTTTCGTGACGAAGCACAACTTCGTGCGCCAGCAACTGAGTCGGCAGGTTCGGGCTACAATCTGACAACGGCAACATACAACACTCAGGTGTATGCTTTCCACAAAGATGTTGACGACCAAGTTCGTGCCAACGCCGACAACCCGTTGAATCCTGACCGTGATGCAACTTCGTTCATCACTCAAAGAATGTTGCTTCGTCAGGAAATCCAATGGGCATCGGAGTTTTTCACCACGAGTATTTGGGCAACTGACACCACTCCAACAAACTTGTGGAGTGACTACACGGCTTCTGACCCGATTGGTGATGTTGAGACTGGCAAAGCCACAATGTTGAACAGCACTGGCTTTTTGCCGAACACGATGGTTATGGGATACGATGTATTCCGTCAACTTCGCAACCACCCTGACATCGTTGACCGTGTGAAATACACATCGGCTGAGAATGTCACGGAAGACATTCTTGCCCGATTCTTCGGTGTTGACCGTATTCTTGTTGCTCGTGCAGTAAAGAACACAGGTCTTGAAGGTGCGGCAGTTTCAATGACTTCAATCGTTGGAAAGAATGCGGCTCTGTATTATGTAGCACCAAGCGCAGGAATTCTTACTCCTTCGGCTGGCTACCAGTTCGCATGGCGTGGTGTCTCGGATGGAATGGGCGCAAATATCGGTATCACACGATTCCGTATGCCTGAACTCCGTGCAGACCGAATTGAAGCACAAATGGCTTGGGATAACAAAGTTATCGCATCAGACCTTGGGTACTTCTTCTCGGCTTGCGTAGCCTGATATCTAGTTCTCTTCCTGAAAGGAGAAATTAAATGAATTTGTTCTCTAAAGGCAAGGGCTTGATGGGTGCGTTGCGAGTAAATGGCGTAATTGCCAACAATACTCAAACGACGAAGACAACGGTTACTACACTCACTGATGCCGCCCAAACTTTGACAGCCGCTATGGTCGTCACGGATGGCGGTTTGTTGGTCGGTACACCCACGGCATCACGGGCTAAGACCGTTCCGACAGGAACTCTCACTTGTGCGGCTTTGGCTGGATACAAAGTCGGTGACACCTTTGAAGTGAATGTCGTGAACCTTGCCGCCGCAGATTACCCACTCGTCATCACGGCAAGTACGGGTGCGACGATTGTTGGTGCAGCGAGCGTGAGTGCCGCTACTTCTGCGACATTCAAAGTTCGTGTTTCGGCAACGGACACGGTAGTTTGGTATCGGGTAGCGTAATTCAACTAAACAGAAAGTGACCTCTTGTGTCCACAAAAGACCCATTAATTGAATCGGTAACCCCCAAGACAAAATGGTATGTAGTTCTACGACCTTTTGACGGTACGAATGGCAAATTTGTTCGTGGTGAGGTTGTTGATACAACCAACTGGCGACACACAAATACGCTTGAAACACGCAGGTATATTGCTCGCTTTCCGCAAGGTGGCAAGTTGCCTAAAGAAGAATTGCAAAAAGACGGCACGATGCGCAGGGTGATTGTTCCTTCAAAAACTGTTCCAGATACGGCGAACAAACCCGAATAGGGGTTTATTAAAAAATAATTTTGTCGTATGATTGGCGCAGGAGTGTGCTATGACTTGGACATATTCGGGCGACCCAGCCGATTCAACTAAAGATGCAGTCAGGTTTCTCGTTGGCGATACCGACACGACTGACCAACTGATTACGAACGAGGAAATCACTTATCTAATCGCACAGCATGGCGTTGTCAACCGAGTCGCATCCGAAACAGCAAGGGCGATTGCGGCTAAGTTCGCAAGATTGATGAACCGAACCATCGGTGGTTTGAGCGCAGATTTTTCTGCAAAGTATCGCCAATATCTAGAATTGGCAGACAATCTTTTGAGCAAAGACGAACTTTCGCCAGTTTCACCATATATTTCAGGCTTTTCTCGCAGTGCGAAAGAAGCCGTGGAATTGGATACCGACAGAGAGCCTACATTTTCACGAAAAGGCATCATGGATAACCCACGCTCTCAGCCTTCTGATGAATCACCATACGATTATCGCAGGGGTGCATAGTGGCGATTGACAAGCAACTTACAAATTTCATGCCACACACGGTGACGATTGCGCCTTATACGGCAAAAAACAATTATGGCGAAGACACCTTTACGGCGACACGAACCGCTTCCGCTTATGTTGAACCGCCGAAACAAATATCAAAGGGTCTTCAAGTGGATACCGAAACATATTCAAAAGTCGCCTACATTGCCGACACATCCATCACATTGAGAGACAAAATTACTTTGCCCGACAATTCAACACCAGAAATTGAGAGCATTTCAATCCACAATGAAGTTGTTGGTCTTGAACACACCATGGTCACTTTTATATGAGCAAAATTTATGTCAAAAGCATACGCAATGATTTTTCAAAAATTGCTGGCGTGACGATACAGGATGTGGCGAACTCTCTTTATGTTGAAGCGGAAGGCATAATGACTGCATCAAAAACTCTCTATGTGCCAGTGGTTACTGGTGCTTTGAAAAACAGCGGCACTGTGTTGAAGCCAGAAATAAATGGCGACAAAATAACTGTTACTCTCGGCTATGGCAGTGATGCAGTGGCATACGCAGAAATAGTTCACGAAGCACCGAAAAACTACGGTCAGGGCAGAAGAAAATATCTCACCACCCCTGCTTATGTTGCGGCGAAAAATATGTCTTCAAGAATCGCAAAAGATTTGCAGAGAAGAGTAAGAAGCAGGAAAATCTAGCCATGGGAATGCTAGAAGATTTGGGCGGGTATCTTGATGAGCAACTTGCATCTCTTACCTTGGGAACGAACTTGTTTTATGGCTTGTTGCCCGAAACGGTGGACAACTGCGTAGCAATTTACGAGAATGCTGGTGCGCCGCCTAATTTCACCATGGGTTCAAACAATCTCCCCACTTTGGAAAGACCACAACTTCAGGTAATCGTGCGCAACACATCTTATTCAACTGGCAGAACTTTGTCGGATAGCATTTACAGGGTCTTTACGGCGATAGCAAATCAAACAATAAACACAAACTCGTATCTAAGGGTTGAATCTTTAGGTGCGCCTTCCGTGCTTGAACGAGACTCCAACCGCAGGGTTTTGTTTAACTTCAATTTTGATGTAGTTCGCATAACTCCGTAGTCATGGAAAACACAAAAAACCCTTACGGAGAAGGGGTAATTTGCGATGAAAAACCTAGATGCTGGCGTTGTGAAAAATTGTTGGCGGAGAAACTAACTAGACCATGGGTAATAATTTGCAATCGTTGTAAGGCAAAAAATGCCCAAGAATGACTTGATTATTGTTTTTTTTAAGAGTAACTTTTCAGCACAACTTAATAAAGCGTGTCTTAGTGACCTCGGTTAGAACTGCCATCGTGCGCTTGTCGCCCCAGTCCTTTCTGAAGTCGCTGTGGCATATTCGGAGGAATGATGGCAACATATAAGGTTTTGGTTGGGCTTGATTACGGCAAGCCACCCAAACGGGCGGAAGCAGGAGATGTTGTTTCCGATTTGCCTTCATCATCCGTTTCATGGCTTCTTGAACAAAATATGATTGAACTTGCTGGCTCAACACCATCAAAAACTAAAAAAACTCCCGTTGTAGAAGATTTAGGAGAATAATCATGGCATTTATTCACGGAAAATCTGCAATCGTTTTGCAGAACGAATTTAATTTGTCAACATATTTCAACGACATCTCGGCTAGTCGTTCTGTGGAAACGGCGGAGACAACATCGTTCGGTTCTAGCGCAAAGTCTTATATTACTGGGCTTGTTGACGGAACTATCAGTTTGAGCGGTATGTTTGATGGTGCGGCTAACGCCATTGACGCAGAAATGACAGATGTTCTCGGCGTAAATGCTGGTGCGGTGCTTTCTGCTTCAGTTTCAGGCGTGACAACCATCGGAACTCGCATGATTTCCGCAACTGGAAAACTTACTTCTTACGAGGTAACTGCACCAGTCGGTGATGTTGTTTCAGCAAACGCAGAGTTTCAGGCAGATGACGGAATTGGTAACGCAGTTTCACTTGCGGCTCTTGGTGCAATCACAACCACGACCACTGGAACATCGGTAGATAACGGGGCTTCATCATCCAACGGTGGATTCGCCACTCTTCATGTGACTGCGAATACAATGAACGACGCAACTGTGTGCAAAGTTCAACATTCGGCAGACAACTCAACATGGGCAGACCTTCAAAGTTTCACATCAGTAGCGACAACCGTTGTAACGGCAGAGCGCATCAAAGTTGCCAATGGCACTACTGTAAACAGATATCTCCGAGCCGTAGCGACACCTGCTGGTGCTGGGAGTTTTACATATCACATCAACTTCGCAAGACAATAAACAATAAGAAACAGGAGAAATAAATTATGGCATTCGTACACGGTAAATCGGCAGACTTCAGGCTTGACGATTCAGGCGGCACTCTTCGTGATATATCGGCTTTTCTTGAGGATGTTTCGTTTCCACGAAGCATTGAAACAGCCGAAACCACAACTTTTGGCAGTTCGGCAAAGTCATACATTACGGGCTTGACCGATGCCACAATTTCCATTTCGGGCAAATTTGACGCAACCGCAGACGGCTATTTGGCTGGTGTTGTAGGTCAGGCGGCAACGCTTTCGTTTCAATACGGCCCCGCAGGAACAACTTCTGGCAACATCAAATATACTGGCGAGTGCATCATGACTTCCTACGAAGTTAGTGCTACAGTGGGAGATGTTGTGACCGCAAGTGCCGAACTACAAGTTACTGGTTCAATCACTCGTGGCACATATTCGTAACAACCACTAACAACTAGGAGAAAATCGTGTCCTTGCGTGACCGTATTATTCAATCAAAAGATATTGAGAGTCATTTAGTCCATGTAGATGTTTGGAATGTTGACATTGACATCCGAACCATGACGGCGGTTGAGAGAAGTCGTTTGGTGGCAACTTGCACCAAGACCGATGGAACGGTTGACATGGAAAAAATGTATCCACTCCTTTTGATTTCTTCCGTGTATGACCCAGAGACAGGCGAGAAAGTTTTTTCTGCGCTTGACATGGAAGCATTGCAGGAAAAATCGGCATCTGCGGTTGAGTTTGTCGCCCAAAAAGTTATGCAGGTTTCAGGCATGACTGCCAAGGCGGTAGATGAAGAGGGAAAAGGCAACTAAGCGACCCTGAGTATCGCTACTATTTCATCCTTGCCGAAAGGCTCGGAAGAACTGTAGAAGAATTGCTCTTTGGGTCGCCTAGCCATCTTGCTCTTAGCGCAGATGAACTTGTAGGGTGGGCGGCACACGACAAGTTAAAAGCGTGGGAACAAGAGAAAGCGGCTAGGAAAAGAAGATAATGGCTATAAGTGCAGGTTCTCTTCAGTTTCAACTTGGTTTAGATGCCAAGCAATATAACAGGGGAATGGCTTCTGCAAGCCAATCCGTCAACAATTTTGTTCATGGTGTAAATCAAGCCAACACAAGAACGAACGCATTTCAAAAGTCGCTCATTGGTGTTGGTGCGGCGGTAGCCGCCGTTGGCTACTCGTTCATCAAGTTCAGCCAGCAATCGTTCAAGGTCGCTTCGGGCGTTGCCGAAATGAATGTCGCCATGGAAGCCGTGGGCAAAGCCACGGGCATCGGTGGAAAAACGATTAAAGATGCGGCGAAAGATATTCGCTCAATGGGTATTGAGATGCAGGCATCGCAAGAAATTGCAATGCTCTTCGTCAAGGGCAACATTGAATTAAGCAAGGCAGCCAAGGTTGCTCGTGTGGCGCAAGACCTTGCCGTGTTGAGCCAGTCAAACTCAACCGACACTGCAAGAACGCTTACTTACGCCATCCAAACTGGTAATTCGGTGCTTTTGAAGTCGGCGGGCATTACAAAATACGCATCAGAAGCGTATGCTTCGTATGCACGAGAACTTAAAGTTACGGAAAGTTCTTTGACTGCCACTCAACGACAAATGGCAATCACCAACATGATTATCAAAGAGGGTTCAAAAGTCGCTGGTGTGTACGAAGCGGCGATGCAAGAACCTGGGAAAGTATTGCGTTCGTTTCCACGACT